>PDWJ01004216.1_pt1 | contig 12842 bp, 10 predicted proteins | sample 1430881 | NCBI WGS metagenome assembly PDWJ01 (sample SAMN01162460, study PRJNA174530) | Oral metagenome, whole genome shotgun sequencing project. | biome: Marine environment; feature: Marine mammal; material: Swab sample of the gingival sulcus; isolation source: swab sample of gingival sulcus... | reverse complement strand
TGCTTGCTACCAGCAGGCGCCCTCCTCGCTCCTACGCTGTGATTCCGCATCCTTCGCGCAGCTCGGTCTGGTAAGCTGATCAGCGCTCTAGGATACGGGCCGAAAGCGCAACATTTACGAGCACACACGTCCGAGCCACGGGCTCTCGAGAGAGCGAATCATGCCAAGCACGCCGGCCCTCGCGACCGTCGACATCACGATCATCGTCGGCTTTTTCGTCTCGGTGACCTTGATCGGCTGGGTGATGTCCAAGCGGGCCTCGCAGGGCCTCGACGATTACTTCCTCGGCGGAAACACCATCCCCTGGTGGATCCTCGGGATCTCCACCGCGACGTCGAACTTCGACATGAGCGGCACGATGATCAACCTCGCGCTGGTCTTCGCCCTCGGCTACCGCGGCTTCCTGGTCGAGATCCGCGGCGGCGTCGGCCTCTCGCTGTCGTTTCTGATGGTCTTTCTGGGCAAGTGGCTCCGCCGCAGCCGCGTGATGACCTCGGCCGAGTGGATGAAGCTGCGCTTCGGCACCGATCGCCCCGGCCAGATGGCCCACCTCCTCAGCGCGGTGGCGAATGTCGTCCTCTCACTGGGGATGATCATCTACTTCTCCAAGGGCTCTGGGAAGTTCCTCACGAGCTTCATCCCGCTTTCGGAGCTCACCTGCATCGCCCTGATGGTCGGCATCGGCCTGTTCTACACACTCCTCTCTGGGCTCTACGGTGTGGTCTTCACCGACGTGGTGCAGATGCTGCTGCTCACCCTCACCGCGATCTACGTGACCGTGAAGGCCTTCGCCCTGCGCCCGGCCGTCGAGCTCCCGGCGGGCCTCCTCAGCCTCGGCGTCGATAGGCCAGCAGACCTCGGCCAATCGCTCCTTCGCTCGAACCCCGGGGCCTGGGGACCGATCTTCAACGCCTTCGGTGTCTGCCTGGCGATGTGGTTCTTCCGCACGACCCTCGAGGGTTGCGGCGGCGTTGGCGGCTACACCGATCAGCGCTTCTTCGCCGCCCGCTCCGAGCGAGAGGCCAACCTGCTCACTGCCGAGAGCATCGTGCTCTCGGTCTTCCGCTGGACGATGATCGCCGGGCTGGTCGTCTTCGGCTATGATCTGCTGGCCAAGGGTGGCCCCGCGGCGGCGAAGATCGCCAAGGACGCCGAGTACGTGCTGCCCGTTGTGCTGCAGACGCTCTTCCCCGCAGGGATCAAAGGGTTCGTCGTCGCGGGGCTGATCGCCGCCGCCATGTCGACCTTCGACTCCACGCTCAACGCCGGCGCGGCCTACATCGTCAAGGACGTGTACGCCAGCTACATCAACCCCAACGCCGAGGGCAAGACGCTGATGGCCGTCTCCCGCTGGGCGACCGTCGGCCTCTGCGTCGGGGGTATCGGCCTGGCCGCGCTGATCCCGAACATCAACACGATCTGGGGCCTGGTGACGATGGGCATTGGAGCGGGGATGTTCGTCCCGCTCTTTCTGCGCTGGTATTGGCCGCGCTTCAACGGCTACGGCTTCGCCGCGGGCACCGGCGCCGGCATCGTCGCCGCGCTGATCGTCAACGCCGGCCTCGCGCTGCCGCTCTACACGGCCTTTCCGGCGATCGTCGGCAGCGCCTTCGTGGTCGTGACCCTCGCGACTCTGACCACGCCACCGGTCGACGACGAGATCTTGGTGCGCTTCTGGACCCAGGTCGGCCCCTGGGGCCTGTGGGGGCGCGTGAAGCGGCTCACCGTCGAGCGAGGTCAGCTGAGCGAAGAGGACATCACGGGGCGCAACAAGGAGCACCGCCAGGATGCCCTGGCGATGGCCGGCGCCCTGCCCTTTCAGCTCTCGGTGCTGATCACCGCCATGTCTTTCGTCTGGCACGACTGGGGCAAGGTCAAGCTCTTCGGAGGCCTCACCGTCGTCTCCGTGGTGCTGCTCTACCTGCTCTGGTATCGCAACCTCAAGAGCGAGGATCTGTGCACCATCGAAGATGAGCGCTTCGCCGATCCGCTCGGAGAGGGCACCTAGAGCGCCTCATCTCCCTCGCCACGTGGTTTGACCGCTCGCCGAGGCGCGCGTAGACTACTGATCATCTCTGCAGATCCAAGACCGAGCGTGGAGTGGCGCGTGCTGAACCCTCGCCTCCGCAGCGTCGCTCTCGTCGCAGCAGCCCTGATCGGGGGCGCCTGCGCGAGCGCGGCCAAGGACAGCCCCGATCAAGGAATCGAGCCACTGACGGATGGCCAAGCCTTCGAAGGCTCGGTGGGCGACGGCCTTCCCGGCGACGGTGTCCGCCCCGGCGCGGCCGCGATCTACGTCTCCAAAGGCGGCGTCGACACGCCTACCTGCGGCAAGAACCCCGCCGAGGCCTGTAAGACCATCACCCGCGGCATCACCCGCGCGGCGACCTTCACGCCGCCACGATCCGTGCGCGTCGCTGGCGGCAGCTACCTCGAGAGCGTCGACCTCGTCGATGAGGTCAGCGTCTATGGTGGCTACAACCAGACCTTCACCGACGGCCCAGCCAAGGAGACGACCACCATCGAGGGGAAGCTGATCAGCGGCGAGGCGATCGCCGTGCAGGCGGCGAATATCACCACTCACACCGAGCTCGCTCACGTCACCATCCGCGCCCCCGACGCGGAGAGCGACAGCGCCAGCTCCTATGGCGTCCTCGTCGGCGACAGCCCGGGGCTGGTCCTCAGCCACCTGACGATCGAGGCCGGCAAGGGCGGCTCTGGCGGCGCCGTCGGCACCGGCAAGCCCGGCGCAGCAGGCGATCCCGGGGGCAAAGGCGTCGATGGCGTCTCCGCGCTCCCCCTACCTCTACCGCTGGCCTGCGGCAGCGCCGCGGCCGGAGCCGCCGGCTACTATGGCGAAGGAGGCAAGTCGAGCTGCGGCCAGCCCGGCGGCAACGGCGGCAAGGGCGACTTCATCTCGATCACCGGCGGCTGCGACGGCCAGGACGGCATCGCCGGAAGCAGCGCCTCCGGCGCCACGGCCGCCTGCAGCGCCAGCACGCCAGGTCGCGCTGGCAAGGGCGGCAAGGACGGCAAGGAGAAAGACTGCAGCGGGACCCCCACGCTCACGCGCCCCGGTGATGGCGCAGCGGGCTGCGCCGGCGCGTCGGGAGACTCCGGCGACCCGGGCGTGGCAGGCGCCGAGGTCGGCGGCGTGACCGCGAGCGGCCTCTACCAACCCGCCGACGGCGGCGCGGGCAAGACGGGCGAAGACGGCCTCGGCGGCGGTGGTGGTGGCGGCGGCGGCTCCTTCTCCAGCTGCAGCCTGCCCGAGTGGGGCGGTGGTGGCGGCGGCGGCGGCGGCGGCGGCTGCGGTGGTGGCGGCGGCCCCGGCGGCAAGGGCGGTGGCGGCTCCTTCGGCGTGTTCATCACCAGGGGCTACGGCTCGATCCGCGTGGTCGATTGCGTGATCCAGACATCGAGCGGCGGTGCGGGAGGCCAGGGCGGCGACGGCGGGCCCGGCGGCCCCGGCGGACAGGGAGGCGCGGGCGGCAAGAAGGCCGGCGACCTCCTCTCCAGCGGCGACGGCGCGGCCGGTGGCAAGGGCGGCGATGGCGGCAAGGGCGGCGACGGCGGGCCCGGCGCTGGGGGTGGCGGCGGCCCATCCATCGGCATCTTCGTCGCAAAGGGCCCGCTGCCGACGACCAGCGGCACCACCATCACCGTGGGCACCGCAGGCGTGGGGGGGCCGGGCATCGCAGGGTCACCCGACGGCGCCAAAGGCGTCGCCGAGACGACCCACGCCGCAGCTCCATAGCACCTCTGCGGCCCCGACTACTTGTCCATCCCGATCGCCTTGCGCTCCGACTTGCGTACGGTCTCGTCGACGTGGATCAGGATCTCTTTGGTGCAGCCATAGTCGATCAGCCACTGCAGCCGCGAGCTCGCGGGCTCTTTGGCGTAGAGCTCCGCCGCCTTGACCTCGCAGTCCGGGTCGTCAGGGCAGACGTTGCGGGCGACCTTCTTGCGGCACGCCGCATAGCGTAGCTGGTCACGCTTGTTCAGGCTCTGGAAGCGCATCTTCTGCTGCGAGGCGCAGCCACCGAGAGAGACGCTGGTCAGCCCAAGTAGGGCCACCGTCAGCAAGGCCAAGCAAGTTCGCAGGGTTCGCATCGACAAGCTCCTCTGGTCTCGTTCTGGTCTCGTTCGTCAGGGCGCGTCGGGATGATACGTGACGTCACACCCATGTCTTCACTCGATCGCTTACTGGCTGCGCTCGATCAGCCCCTCGAGGCCAAAACAAGCGAGCACACGCGCCTCGGCGGCGCGCATCTCCTGCCGCTCGTCGGCCCGCTGGTGGTCATGCCCCTGGAGGTGGCCGAAGCCGTGGACCATCAGGCGCACCAGCTCGCTCTCGAGATCGTCGGGCGTCTGACGCTGCGCCTGCTCGACGGAGATCACGACGTCGCCGAGGAGGCGCTCGGGCCTGAGCTCGGCGACGGCCCCGGGCGGCGGCCCGAAGTCCAAGCCGAGCTCGTCAGCCTGGGTTATCATCGCGAAGGAGAGCACATCGGTGGTCTCGTCACGGTCGCGATACTCGGCGTTGAGTTCGCGCACCACCGCGTCGTCGGTGAAGAGCAGCGACCACTCGACCGGCTCTTGAGCCGTCGCGACAGAGCCGGCGAGCCCGCTAGTTGAGCCCCAGGCGCTTGAGATCCGGGCTGCTCTCCTGCGCAACCTCTGACGTGTTGCTCGATCCAGCAGGCTCTTCGCCCGACCGCTCACTCGTAGGCTTACGGTTGTCTGCGGCTGCCTTGCCATCCTTCGCCTCTCCCTTGCGCGCGACGGTCTTCATCCCCGCAGATGGCGTCTGACGACGACGACGACCCTGACCGGCCTTCTTCTCGGGCTCTCTCCGGTCGCCTGATCGGCCTCGCTTCGCCGCTTGGGCTTTCGCGCCGCTCACCCCCTGCTGCTTGCCTGAGTCCGCGCGCTGCGCCTTGTTGTCGGCCTCGACCTCGCCCTCCAGCTGCTGCTCGCCGCTCGGGTCCTCGCGCTCGATGGCCTTGTGGCGCGTCGTCTCCCGCTTGCGCCCCCGGGGGTCGTCGCGACGCTGCCAGGGGTAGGTCGGCCGCGCGTGGTAGATGCCGCTGAGCACCTGCAGGAAGCTCTTGGCGATCATATGCAGGTCCCGCAGGGTCAGATCGCATTGGTCGAGCTGGCCGTCGGTGAATTGGGTATTGATGATCCGCTGCACCACGGCCCGCAGGCGGTCATCGTTCGGCTCGCCGAGAGAGCGAGCCGCCGCCTCGACGCCGTCGGCGACCATGATCACGCCGGCCTCCCGTGACTGCGGCTTGGGGCCTGGATAGCGGTAGTCGGCCTCGAGCACCTCTTCCTCGTCATCCTTCTGCTCGAGCGCCTTGTGGTAGAAGAACGCGATCAACGCCGTGCCGTGGTGCTGAGAGGCGGTCTCGATGACTGGCTCCGGGATCCCATGATCCCGCATCATCTCGATGCCGTCTTTGACGTGGCTGCGGATGATCAGCGAGCTCATCGACGCCTTCAGCCGGTTGTGCGGGTTATCGCCGCTCCTGAAGTTCTCGGCGAAGTACGCCGCGTTCTTCATCTTCCCTACGTCATGGTAGTAGGCGGCCACCCGCGCGAGCAGGCCGTTGGCGCCGATGGCCTCACAGCCCGCCTCGGCGAGGTTTCCCACCACCATGCTGTGGTGGTAGGTGCCGGGCGCGCGGAGCATCAGCTCGCGCAACAGCGGGTGGTTGAGGTTGGCCAGCTCGAGCAGCGAGATGTCGGTCGTATAGGCGAAGACCCACTCGATCACCGGCAGCAACGCCAACGCTGTGAAGGCCGCCAGCAAGCCGCCAGCCACTGCTCCGAAGCAGGAGAGGATCAGTGTCTTGGCGACGATCTGCCCACCGAAGAGCTGCAAGCAGAACACCGTCGCCGCCCCCAAGAGCCCAGCGACCAGCCCAGCGCGCAGCACCGTGCTGCGGGACTGCACGCGCAGCACGCCAAAAGACGCCGCCAGCCCGGTGACCAAGTAGAAGAACGTCAGCTCGAGGCTGCGGTCTATCAGCAGGCCCGTCAGCCCGGCGGCGACCACGGCGAAGAGCGCCGCGGCCTCGGCCGTAACCAGCAGCCGGACCAGCATCGCCCCTCCAGCGACCGGCAGGATGTAGTGTGCTATCCCAAGGTGTTTGGCGCCTACCAGGCCCACCACCCCTCGTGTCAGAGCGAGCATCCCAACCAGGATCGCCCCCATCATGAGCAGGTCGCGCGCCGTCATATTGAAGCGCTGGAACTGGTTGGCCGCGTAACGGTAGACCGTGACAAGCAGGACCAGCGCAAAGAGGCCCACGCCAATGATCACCTGCGCGAAGTTGACCCGCTTGTAGGTCAGCGCCATCGCGGAGACGATATGCATCTTATCTTTGGTGATGGGATCGCCGTCCCGGATCAGGATCTGTCCCTTGACGAAGTGCAGCGGGCGCTTGCGGATCGCCGCCCGAGCCTCGTCCTTACGCACCGCGGTCTCCGCCGGGTCGTATGCGAGGTTCGGCACGAGGATACACTCGACCAGCGCCACCACGGCCTTTCGTTGTGAAGGCTTGAGCTTCGAGGCGTGGACGTTGGCCTGATGCCGCACCAGGGTCTTGACCTGCTCGAGGTCCTTGATTCGGTTAAAATTGGTCAGCTTTTCTTCGCCACCTGGCTGCGGGCGCCCCTGCACAACGCGCCGAACCTTGATCGGCCGCGACTTGAAGGGCTGCAGCGCGCCCTTATGCGAGATGACCAGCTTGTCCATCGCGCTGGCGACCAAGGCGACCACGGCAGCCTGAACATCCGGTGAGAAGCGAGCTCTGTGGAGGGTGGCGAAGGTCTGCGTCTCGACGTTGGTCTGCAACAGGTTGGAGAAACGCTTGAGAAGCTCGGCCTCATCAACCTTTGGGTTCTCCACCAGCAAGGTGTCGGCCTTCTTGCCGTCGCCCTTGCTGGCCGGGCCCTCCTTGGCCTTGCCGGCTTTGCCGTCCTTGCTCAGGTTCTTGGTCGCAGCGGCCTTGCGTGCCTCGGCCAGCGCCGTGTTCATCGCCCGAAAGGCTTGCGTGATTCGCGCCAGCAACAGGGCGCCTTGATCGGAGTGATGGTCGAAGACGGGGAGCACCGCCTTGGCGGCCTCGCCGCGCTGCTTCTCGAGCTGCTCTTTGCTCGGGAAGTAGTCGAAGTCGCGGGTGGCCTTGATGTTGGTCTCGGCTCGCGCGCCGACCTTCAGCCCGCTCGTCAGATCCGTCTTGCGCTGCCCAGAGGAGGGGCCGAGCAGGAAGGCCAGCGGGATCACAAAGGTCGCGAGCAGCAGCCCCTGAGCCCAGCGGCTCTCCAGCAACACATCGACCTTTGGCATCACCCGCTGCGGCAACGTGCGGAGGCTCGCCTGGGCCTGGGGACTGCCGCCGCCGGCTGGTGGCGTCTCACGGGAGGAGGGTTGAGTCTCGGGGCTTGCCATACGAACGGAGGTCCATCTTGTTGAGGATCATGCCAGACTGGGTCATGCCAGACTGGATCATGCCAGACTGGATCATGCCAGACTGGATCATGCCAGACTGGGTCATGCCCGACTGGATCATGCCAGACTGGGTCATGCCAGACTGACTCAAGCCACGAGCTCGGGTCGCAAACTCGGCCCTGACTGCCGAACGCGCCATGCGCGCCGAAGTGGAGGCTGTAAAAGGTGCCTCAGCGCTCCCACCCGGCGCAAGCACTTCGGCGATTATCTATCGTTTTCAGCATATTAGAAGCACCCCGAAAACCCCTCCCGTCGCCGGCACAGCACTGCTGGCCGCTTCCTATGCCTCAAAACGCTCGCCGTACCACCCGTATGGCTCATGTCTTCGGCTACGAAATCGGCTCGGCAGCTCAGCACCCGGCTCGGCCCCGAGTGTGTGGGAAAGCTCTTAGACAGACCCAAGACCCCGCTGAAGACCTCACGCAGGTCCTCTTCGAGGTGTCCTCAGCCATCCAATCGTTCAGGTCGCGAGAGCTTACGCTTGCTCCTGGCCGGCTCCTCGCTCGCGCCCGATCTCGTAGGCCTGGATGATCCGCTCGACCAGCGGGTGGCGCACGACGTCACGCTTCGAGAAGCGGCAGATCGCGATCCCTTCGACGTCCGCGAGCAGGTCGGTCGCCTCGACCAGCCCGCTGCGAGCGCCGCTAGGCAGATCTGTCTGCGTCACGTCGCCGGTGACGACGGCCTTCGAGTCGAAGCCGAGCCGGGTGAGGAACATCATCATCTGCTCGCTGGTGGTGTTCTGCGCCTCGTCGAGGATCACGAAGGAGCCGTTGAGCGTCCGCCCTCGCATGAACGCCAGAGGGGCGACCTCGATCAACCCGCGCTCGAGCAGCTGCTGCGTGCGGTCGATATCGAGCATATCGTGGAGCGCGTCATAGAGCGGCCGCAGGTAAGGGTTGACCTTCTCCACGAGGTCGCCGGGGAGAAACCCCAGCCGCTCTCCAGCCTCCACCGCCGGGCGAGTGAGGATGATCCGCTTCACCTCGTGACCAAGGAGCGCTGCTACCGCCTTGGCCATCGCGAGGTAGGTCTTGCCCGTTCCCGCCGGGCCGACCCCGAAGACGATATCATGCGCTCGGATGGCGTCGAGGTAGCCCTTCTGAGCGGCGCTCTTAGGGCGTATCGTCAGCTGCGGGGTGACGACCTTATCGCCGAACACCGCGCTAACCCGCCGCTCCGGAGGCTGGCTGCGGTGGTCGGCTCTTCGACCCGTTTCGGGCGGTCCGGCGAGCTTTGGTGGTGGCCCCCGGAGCGCCCGCGCGGCGCGCTTGAGCTCTCCGTCGTCGAGCTGTCGCCCCGTCTCCGCCAGCGTGTAGAGTTCACGCAGCAGCTTCGTCCCGCCCTCCACCGCCTCGGCGCTGCCGACCAGGGTCAGGCGGTTGCCCCGCACGTGCAGCTGGAGTTCGAGCTCGCGGCCCAAGAGCTGCAGGTTGCGGCCACCGGGGCCGGCGAGCAGCGCCAGCACATCATTGTCATCGAGCTCGAGGACTTCGCTGATCGGCTCCATAGATACTCCGCGACCTCTTCGTAGCGGGGCTACTCCCCGCTGACCTGGACCACGACCCGACGGCTGCGCGGTCGGTTGTCGAAGTCGAGCAGAACCACCTGCTGCCACGTGCCGAGCAGCAGGCGACCGTCCGCTACGGGGATCGTCAGCGATGGCCCTAGCAGCGCTGACCGCACATGGGAATACCCATTCCCATCTCCCCAGCGTCGGTCATGCGAATAGTCGAGCTCTCGTGGGGCCAAACGCTCGATCGCGCGGCGCAGATCGTCCACCACGCCGTCCTCGTATTCGATGGTGCTCAGGGCCGCCGTCGACCCTGGGGTAAAGACGAGCACCTGCCCCTCGCGCACGCCGCTCTCGGCGACGGCGGCAGCCACGCGGTCTGTGATGTCGACGATATCGGTCTGGGCCGTGGTCGGCTCGGTGAGCTCGATGCGATACAGCATCTCCCTAGGCTACAGGAAAGGTGCGACGCCGCCACACCGCTAGCCCGAGGAGCGCCAGCAGCCAAAACGGCGAGGTTTCGACGCCGTCGTTGGCGACAGCGCAGCCGCCGCTCGAGCCCTCCTTACTGCCACGGTCTGCCGAGGATCCGCCCTGGTCTTTCACCTCGGCCTGGCTGTCGCGGGGAGCGCTGTCGGGGGTGCCGCTGTCGAGCTTCACCGTGCCGCTGTCGAGCTTCACCGTGCCGCTGTCGAGCTTCACCGTGCCGCTGTCGAGCTTCACCGTGCCGCCGCCGTCGAGCTTCACCGTGCCGCTGTCGCCGCCGTCGGGCGCTCCGCTGTCGAATGGGGGCGTCCCACCGTCAACCGCGCTCGCGCAGGCCTTGGGGAAGGCGCCTGAAGGATCGGCGGCGCCCGAGGTGTTGCAGTCGTAGAAAGAGGCGAGCGCGTTCCAGCCGCAGCTGCCTGGTGCGCAGGCGTAACGATGCACCTGGTTCCTCTCACAGTAGCGCAGCGAGTCGCCGTCGCAGCAGCCCTGGAAGGTCACCCCGCCGCAGCCCCCGCCGCCGCTGTCGAGGCCCGGCGCAGAGCCGTCGGTCGGCGCACCGGCGTCCGCCATGGAGGCGACGCACGGCATGGGATAGCTGCCCGACGGATCGGCGCTTCCGCTGGTGTTGCACGCGTAGTGGCCCTGCGAGCTGTTCCAACCACAAGAGGGCGTGGCGCTGCAGTCCGCTTGTGAGAGCTGACCTTGGTGGTTGCAGTACTTGACGATCGTGCCCTCGCAGCAGCCAATGGCTGTCACGCTGCCGCAGTTGCTCTTGCTGCAGTCGATGGTGGCCGCACCGCAGAGCGCCGGAGGATCAGCCTCCATCTTGGCGATGGCGCCAGCGGGGATTTGCATCGTCGTGCAATGGACCGCGCCCCCCCAGGGGATCACCGCCTTGGAGTCGACACCCTTGAACGTCCAGCCCGGGAAGGCTGTCTGGTAGGCCGTGAGCGCAGCCGCTTCGTAGGTCTTCTCATCGGAGAAGGTCGGGTAGATCACGACCTTGCTCTTCGCGCCGTTGAGCGCCAGGGAGTTGGTGTAGGTGCGCCAGATCTGTCGGTTGGCGTTGCTCGGCATCGGGATCCGCACCACGGTCATGGTCTTCCCTGTCGGCATCGTAAAGCCGGTGAGCAGGGTCGCGTTGGCGTCGAGGATCTGCTTGTTGCCGCTATCCTGAGAGGCTGTGTACTCGCCGACGAGCACGGTCGTGTCGTTGGAGAACTTGGCGAACATATCGATATGAGTCGTGCCCTCACCGTCGAGCGGCGTGGGGAAGAGCGTCTGCTTGCAGCCGAGGTAATCCTGGTAGAGCTGCTCGATGGCGCTCTGGGAGAGCTGAGGATTGTACCAGAGCGCGCCCTTGCTCGAAGCGCAGAGGCCGTCGGTGGTGTTCATGAAGTTACCGCCCTCGAGCCTCATGTCCGGGCGGTAGACGTTGACGCCCCAGGCCTTGGCTAGCGCCGTGGGGATCTGATCGTCGAGGACTCGCTGGTGGTAGTAGCGGAAGTCGACGAAGCTGATCGTCGGGGTCGCCCCCGCTGCCACGCCCGTCTCGACGATACTGAAGGGGCCAAAGTCACGAGCCCAGATGCTGTCCATCGGCGTCGAAAAATAGGTCACCTTGGTGGTGTCGGCGGCGTTGAGCCCAGCGGCGGTGAGCTGTTGCTGGAGCCAAGCCTGATGGTTGGCGTCGCGGTAGGCGAGGATCAGCGGCACCACGCCCCAGCCGGCCTTGATCTGGTCGATCATGAACTGGTCGCCGGAGACGCCCATGCTGCCGCTCCAGGTGATCAGCCAGCCCTGCGACGGGGTGAACTCGGCAGCGACCATGCTCGCCTTCTGCGGCGCCTTGGTCGTGTAGTAGTAGCTGATGTACTGCTGGCGAAAGGCGTCGTACTGGTCCTTGGTCGCGAAGCGGTTCTTGCGGCGCTTCGCGTCAGCGGCCTTCTCGCCGGCGGTCTTGTACTTGGGCAGCACCCCAGGAGGCATCTCGGCTCGAGCGCGCTCGGTCGCCGCGAGCACCTTCGGCGCATGGGCGGCAGACAGCGGCTTGGTCTGCGCGACGCGCGCGACGCGACGCTGAGCGATCGGCTGTGGGCTCTCGCTCGATCGCCGGATCGGCTCCCGGTTTGACGGCTCGTCATGGCGTCTACACGCGCTGAGAGCGATGAGAGAGAGGGCAGCGAGAAGCACGAGGGTCGGACGCATAGGTCAGCTCCTGATGGCTGGCGAAAGGGCGGCGCAAGGACTGGCGAGGACAGCGAAGACGTGACAGACCGGAGCACGAGCAAGGGGCGCGACGTACCGTTCCGACACACACCGCCCCCTACCACCACACCATAGCAGAGCGACGCACGTTCGATGAGCGTGTTTTTCCCGCGAGAGGTCGCAGCGATGAGCAACACCCCTTTCAACGACGCCCCCCTCGAAAAGCCGTCGCCCGTCACCGACGGTGGCGGTGACAGCCGAGGAGAGCTCGGCTGGCTCGCCGGCATCATGCGTCGCCTCCTCGGCCCCGGCGGCTGCCCCTGGGATCAAGAGCAGACGCTCGACACGTTGCGCCCCTATTTGATCGAAGAGTGCTATGAGGTGCTCGACGCGATCGACGCGGGCGACCGAGATGCCCACACCGAGGAGCTCGGCGACCTGCTGCTGCAGATCGTCTTCCAGGCAGAGCTCGGCGACATCGCGCTCCGGGATGTCATCGTGGCGATCGGCGACAAGCTGATCCGTCGCCATCCGCATGTCTTCGGCGACGTCGAGGTCGCCGACGCCGACGAGGTGCTCGTCAACTGGGAGGCGATCAAGCAGCGCGAGAAGGGCGAAGAGCGCCGCAGCGCCATCGACGGCGTGCCGCGCTCGCTGCCTGCCCTCCATCAAACCCACGAGCTGACCCGCAAGGCCGCCAAGGTGGGCTTCCGTTGGCGTTCGCCTCAGGGCGCCCGGGACAAGCTCGCCGAGGAGCTCGCCGAGGCCGACGGCGCCGCCGCCCGCGGCGACGCCCGGCAGCTCCGCGCCGAGATCGGCGACGCCCTCTTCGCCCTCGCCGCCTGGGCGCGAGAGCTCGGCGTCCAGCCCGAGGACGCCCTGCGCCAGGCCAACGAGCGCTTCGAGCGGCGCTTTCGTGCCCTCGAGGGCGCCTATGAGGAGGGAGGTGAGGCGATGAAGGACGCGGACGAAGAGCAGCTCCTCGCCCGCTGGCGAGCGGCTAAGGCTGAGGTCGGCTAAGAGCATACAAAGGTCTCCCGGCGCAAGGTCTCCCGGCGCAAGGTCTCCCGGCGCAAGGTCTCCCGGCGCAAGGTCTCCCGGCGCAAGGTC
>PDWJ01004215.1_pt1 | contig 12843 bp, 12 predicted proteins | sample 1430881 | NCBI WGS metagenome assembly PDWJ01 (sample SAMN01162460, study PRJNA174530) | Oral metagenome, whole genome shotgun sequencing project. | biome: Marine environment; feature: Marine mammal; material: Swab sample of the gingival sulcus; isolation source: swab sample of gingival sulcus... | reverse complement strand
ACAAAGGGTCACGAACCTTCCAGAGACTGGCTGAATTTTGTCAAAACCGTTAAGGCCAGGACGAAGATCCGGGCGTATATCAATGCCAAGGAGCGGGAGCGCAGTTATTCTTTGGGTAAAGAGCTGTGCGAAAAATCTTTTCGAAAGCATCATCAGAATTTTAATGGGCTGATCAAAAACGGAGAGATCCTCCGAGTGGCCAAATCCATGGGATTTAAAACCGTAGACGATCTGGTGGCACATGTCGGGTTTGGCAAAATAACCGCCCGGCAGGTGCTGAATCGAGCGGTGCCCGAGCTTGAGGAACAGGGAAAGGCACTTGAACAGCGGGAGACAGACCTGGATAAAATCGCCACCCGATCCAAGGGTAAGGCGGATGGCGGTATCATCGTTAAAGGACTCAACGATATTCTGGTTAGATTTTCAAAATGTTGCAGCCCATTGCCAGGTGATGCCATTACCGGGTTTATAACCCAGGGACAGGGTGTGACCATCCATCGAAAAAATTGCACCAATGTTCTGAAAATGAGCAGTGAGCGAATCGTTGATGTCGAATGGGCTACTGAGTTTAAAGAATCCTATCCCGCGTCCATCCGGATTAAAACCGACGATCGTCACGGCTTGCTGGCGGATATTGCTGCTGTTATTTCCAAGGCAAAATTAAATATCCTCAATGCACAGAGTCACGCCAATCAAGATGGGGTGGGGATTTTGTATTTCACCATTATGGTAACAAGCTCGGAGCAACTCAGGAACATCATGGCTGAAATCCAAAGGGTTAAAAAGGTGAATGAGGTCAAGCGGGTGGTCAGGGTTGAATAGCTGATTAAAACAACAAAAGGTAACGGTATTCCTTTTGGCTATACCGATACCTTTTGTTGTTTTTGTACTGCCCAAGCGGCCTGGCAGATTTTCGTTGGAAGGGCTTACGCGGCTTTGGTTACTTTGCCTGCTTTGATGCAGGACGTGCATACATCTATTTTTCTGACGCACCCTTCTTTAATTACTGCGCGGACTCTCTGAAGATTGGGATTGAACCGTCTTTTGTTCAGATTGTGGGCGTGGCTGACATTGTTGCCGACCATTGGTTTCTTTCCGCAAATTGCACATTGTTTGGACATTTTTATACTCCTAACCAAAACGCTTTATCAAAATATTAACCAAAAAAAGATACATTGTTTTTTTTCAAAAGTAAAGGTTTATTCTAATTTCTCCTTTGTTTTTTTATTGGCAGTTTGTTTGGCTTCAAGTGTCATGACCTTCTGTGAGAGGCTGGGGATTATGTCCAATGCAATGTCACTTTGGGGGGTTCCCGGATAGGTTGCTACAATATATTCATACCGTTTCAACGCCGCTTTGAATGATTTGGTTTTTTTATAATAGCTAGCGACATATAATTCATGGCCCGCAAGGTTGTTGATGCAGATATCAATGTTTTTTTTCGCAATTATTGTTTGCTCATGGTCGGGATATTGTCGAATCAGCCGGCGGAAAAATGACAGGGCATTTTCAGCCGGGGCTGGATCCCGGTCCACCGTGCCCAGTTGATTAAACCAACACATGCCCATTTGATTGATGACATAGGGAATCGTTTCATTCCTGGGGTGCATGTTTTCAAATCCCTCATACGCAACAAGGGCGTCTTCATATTCTTCCAGGTAAAAATGTGCGTCGGCAATCTTGAGTTCTGCCAGGATGGCATATCTGCTGAAGGGATACCAATTTTTAAGATCCGTATACGCCTTGATCGCATCCTTGTAATCCCCATCCATGTATGCGGCCGACCCTTCATTGGCAAGCTGTTGGGCGCTTTTGTTTATCTGACCACCGGATTCTTCAAGCAGAGAACACCCTGACAGCAGAATTAGGCATATGCCAAGGATAAGACATCGTTTCATATTATAGGCTTTCGATGTAATGCTCGGCAGACACCGCTGCGACTGCACCGTCCCCCACAGCCGTGGCGACCTGGCGCAAAGGCGTGTTTCTCACATCACCAACGGCGTATACACCAGGCACGCTGGTCTCCATATGGGCGTCGGCCATGATGAATCCACCATCGTCAGTTTTAAGGGTCTTGTTGAGAAATTCGGTATTGGGCAGAATGCCGACCCAGATAAAACAACCGTCGGCCTTAATGGTAGATACCGCATCGGTTTTTACATTTTTAACATTTACACCCTCAATACCGAAGAAGCCTTCAAGTCCGGTGGCCACCGTATCCCAGACAAATTCAATTTTTTCGTTGGCAAACGCCCGCTCTTGAAGAATTTTTGTGGCCCTCAGTTCATCTCGACGATGGACCAAGTATACTTTTTTGGCAAATTTGGTCAAGAATATGGATTCCTGGACTGCGGTATCTCCGCCGCCCACGGCAACGACAGTTTTGTCTTTGAAAAAGGGGCCGTCACAGGTTGCACAAAATGAGAGGCCTTTACCCATGTATTTATCTTCGCCGATACCCAGTTTTCTGGGGGACGCACCGCTGGCAATGATCAAGGCCTTGGCCTTAATAGTTTTATTTTTGAGGACAATTTCTTTGGTTTCGGCAGTGAGATTGAGGCTATGAACTTCAGCGGTTTCAATTTCTAACCCAAGATCCAGGGCATGTTGTTTCATCTTTTCAGCCAAATCAAATCCCGAAATGCCTTCAGGGAATCCTGGATAGTTTTCGATCCAGTCCGTGATAAGGATTTGTCCACCTGGCACGGCTTTTTCTATGAGAAGTACGTTCATTCTGGCCCGGGCCGCGTAAAGACCGGCGGTAAGGCCAGCAGGGCCCGCACCGATAATAACCAGATCATAGTCGGTCATATTTAGGCCTCCTTAAAGAACGGTTTTTAGGGTTTCTTCAAGTTTTTCTCTGGCAACCATGCCAGTGATTTGCTCGGCCACCTGACCGCCTTTAAAAAAGATCAAGGTTGGAATGGCCTGGACACCGAATTTGCTGGGGCTCAATGGATTTTCATCCACGTTGACTTTGGCGAAAACCATTTTGTCTCCATATTCTTCCGATAATGCTTCCACCGTTGGGCTAATGGCTTTGCAGGGCCCGCACCACGGTGCCCAAAAATCAACCATTACAGGTTTGTCGGAGTCAGTGATCATCTTGTCAAAATTGTCGTCATTCAGCTCGATAATATTTTCTGCCATGCGTTTTTCCTAATTTAGAATTAAAATTTTGATGTAAGTATATGTTCATTAAAAGACTTTGTCAATTTTTGGTCGATTATACATTCAACCGTCGGGCAGACTTTTGATAAAACTACTGGTATAGATAGAAAGGCGAAAAATGATTTCCTCTGAATTTACAGGAGATGTATGTATGGCTTTTATCAGGAAAACGATAGTGATCGTGCTTTCGGTCAGCGTCATTTTTGGGGCCGTTGGGGTTGGGCGTTGCAATGCAACCGGTGAGGTAGACGCGCTACGTCGGGAAGCGCTGAGCGGAGATCCTCAGGCAATGTTCAAATTGGGAACGGCGTATTATTATGGTCGGGGCGTACTTAAGGATCCGCATAAGGCAAAATGTTGGATAAAAATGGCCCATGACCGTGGATATAAAAACGCTGGAGCAGTGTGGCATAAATTGGAATTGTGGAAATATGCCGGGGACTGTCATCTTGGTTTTGATGAGACCATTGTCTCTGAAAGGTCGCCAGGAGACGTTTTTGTGGTACCGCTTTTAGATATGTCGTTTGTATGGGTGCCGGGGCGGTGCTTTCAGATGGAAGATGCTGGCAACGACAATTCCACAAAGGATCGTCAGGTCTGTCCAGAAGGATTTTGGATGGGGCAGTATGAGGTAACTCAAAAACAATGGCATATGGTCATGTCGAACAACCCTTCCCGGTTCCGGGGGGAGACCCTCCCCGTTGAGCAGGTATCATATGATGAGATCATAGCATTCATCCAGCGGTTAAACCTTAAAACGGGGCTTAAGTTTTTTTTACCTACGGAGGTGCAGTGGGAATTTGCTTGTAGGGATCGTGGGAGGCGACAGCCCTATCCGTGGGGTGAGGAAATGTTTCGACCTGAATCGAATTGCGGCGGATGTGATGCGGGTGCTTTTAGCGGCCGAACCGCTCCGGTGGGTAGTTATCCGCCAAATACGCTGGGGCTTTATGACATGGGAGGAAATGTGCGGGAGTGGTGTCAAAGCCGTATGAATGGTGCAACAGGCCCTACGGTCCGAGGCGGATCTCTGGTGGATGCTGTTTCTTCATCCATGTGTCGGGCACGCCAGGATACCCTGTCTGGCATGAAGACTTATTATACAGGCTTTCGCCTGGTACTGAAATCTATACATTAACAGCAATTTTATCTTTGATGAAATCATTCATTTCGTCAAAGCTGATTTTTTTAACCCGCGCCTGGCCCAGAGACTGCAAAAAGATAAAAAAGAGGTGGTTTCCGTGTTTCTTTTTGTCTCTGGAAGCCGCATTAATGATGTCTTGGGCAGAGAAACTCATTTGAATCGGGAGGTTGAGGCCCGACAGTAGCGACTTGATTCGATCCACATCGGCCGCTTGGATAAATCCTTTGTGTTGCGAAAACAATGCCGCCGAGACCATACCGGCAGATACTGCGCGGCCATGACCACGGGGATCCAGCTTTTCAAAGGCATGGCCGATGGTGTGACCGAAATTGAGTTTTCTGCGTTCTCCAGCTTCTCGTTCATCTGCTTGGACCACCTTTGATTTGATTTTTACGGAATCTGCTACCATACGCAGCGTGACATTCCGATCCAGGGACAAAGCCTTTTTCTGATTGGCTTCAATGAATTCAAACAAGTGAATGTCTTTAATCAGTCCGTGTTTTACAATTTCGGCTAGTCCGTTTGATATTTCTGCTTTTGGCAGGGTGTGGAGCATTTCAATGTCGCAAATAACAAACTCCGGCTGGTTGAAGACGCCTACCATATTTTTAAATGCATCTAAATTGACCCCGTTTTTTCCACCCACAGAGGCATCGACCTGGGAGAGCAAAGAGGTCGAGACAAATCCGAATTTCACCCCGCGAAGGAAAATTGAGGCGGCAAAACCAGTGATGTCGCAGACAATGCCACCCCCGATACCTAATATAAATGATGACCGGTCACACCCTAAGGCCACTAATTTCTTAAGGATGTCGGTAACAGTGGCGAGGGTTTTGTTTTTTTCTCCGATACCGATGGTGATAACAGGCCCCTTGGGGAATCTATGGCCATAAAGTCGCTGGAGGTTTTCATCTGTAACAATGACCGGTGCAGCGCCATCGGGGATATAATTCATGACACGGTCAAGGGATTCTCCCACATGGATGTGGGATTGGCCTTGACAGCCCTCAACGGTATAAGTTTTCATTTCGGAAACGCTCCTTGAGTTTCTACAAATGGCTATAAATTGTCGGGCATTGTAAATTTGTCAAGGAAAAATTCAAATTATGTTTGATTTTCAGACGCTTTCATAATAGAATTTTTAAGCTCTATTTTGCATTAGGGTACTTATCCAGATACACGTCGTTTGTTAATATTGAAGGAATCATGCTGATGAGGTTTTTCTTATTCCGTATGATTCGAGAACGATGAAATACTCAATCCGATTGAGGCTGTTATATCAGATGAATAGGTCATGATCCGAACAACGGCTGACGACTTTATTTAAGGGCGTTGGCATCGTTTGGAAGATGGCAAAGCAAGGCAAGATACAGAATGGAATATATTTCAAGACGAGGTGAATCCAACGATGCCGTAGAAGCGCTGGCCAACGGCATTGCCCATGATATGAATAATCTGTTGGGTGCTATCAAAGGGCATGCCTCTTTGATGATGAGTACTGTTGATACCACAGATCCGCTTTACAGGCATATTGCAGAAATTGTGGCGTGCATTGACAAGGGCTCTGACATCGCAAATCAATTACTCGGATTTGCCCAAGTGGACAGGTTTTACATGACCAGCATTGATGTGAACCGGCTTGTGAGAAAAACAGTTGAGCACCTAGACCTTCAAGGAAAACGGATTATTCTTGATGTGGAACTTGAGGCAAGGCCACTGGTGATAAAAGGGGATCCCGAAAAAATACACCAGGCTGTATCAGCCGTTGTGAAAAATGCGCTTCAAGCCATGCCTAATGGCGGTAAGCTCTCCATTATTACCGAGTCTGCGGCCATTTTAAACGGTACCGCTGACGCCTATGGGGTAGATACGGGGTATTTTTGTAAGATTACCATCACCGATACAGGGATCGGCATGGATAAGGAGACCTTGGAGAAAATTTTTAAGCCGTTTTATACGGCAAACCACCAAGATTATCCCGACAGGAAAGGTCTGGGGCTTACGTTTGCAAATAAGATTGCCAGAAATCACAAAGGGGTTATTGATGTCTGGAGTTCTCCCCGGGTGGGTTCCTCTTTTTCTGTTATTCTTCCCCTGTTGGAACCGATCCCAGACGATGATGATATACCGCTGGTCGAAAAGACCATGGTGATGGGCAATGAGTTCATTCTCTTGGTGGATGATGAAGAGCGGATTCTCAATGCCGGAAGGGAAATATGCAAGGCGCTGGGCTATAGAGTTATCACTGCTGGGTCAGGCCAGGAAGCTGTCGCCTTGTATGCGGATATGAAAAACGAGATTAACCTGGTGGTTTTGGATATGATCATGTCCGGCATGAATGGTCTGGAAACTTTCATGGCCCTGAAGCAATTAAACCCAAAAATTAAAGTTTTACTTTCCACAGGATATGCCATTGAAGAAAAAGCCCAAGAGATGCTCAGCCAGGGGTGTAAAGGCTATATCCTGAAACCCTATTCTGTTATTGATTTTTCTCATAAAATCCGTGAAATCCTTGACCAATAATGCCCATAGGCAGAATCGGATTCTTCACCGAGTCTACCTGCAACACACCATGAAAGTGGCATGGTCCTTTCGGAAAAACATTTTGATGGAATGGCATGATACATTTTGATAATGATGCGCCCGTAAAGCTGAAAGGGGTTGGCGGGGGACTATGGCTAACCATTGATCCCTCCCATCCAGAATCGATTCTCATTGCTGAAATAGAGCGGCTGATTAAAAATTTGAACCACTTGGCCATCAACGCAGAGGTGACACTGGATGTGGGCGATGCTACAGGGCAGGAGGAATTGGTACATCGGATTAAAGATTACCTGGAAAAGAATTTTGAGCTGGGCAGGGTGGCCACAACGCCAAAAAAACGCTCTCTTCCCACGGAAAGAATTCGTCAAAGGGACCTGTCCAAAGGATGGAATCATCACAAAAGCAATGTGCTGATGCTCCGAGGCCGGGTCCGTTCGGGCCAGAAAATCGAAGCGGCCAAACATCTGGTGATCACTGGAGATGTCAATCCTGGGGCAGAGCTTGTTGCAGGCGGTGATATTATCGTGCTTGGCCGGTTGGCAGGAAAAGCCCATGCTGGATATCCGAATAAAGAGGATGCGATTGTGTTTGCTTTGGTATTTGACCCCTCCCATGTTAAGATCGGTCCGGTGTCAGCCGCTGGTAGTGAAGATGGCACTGTTGGGCAGCCTGCTGAATATGCCTCAGTGGAGGATCATACTATTGTTGTTAAAGATTATATGAAAGCGGGGCCTTTTAAACGAATGCCTTGGCCTGAAACGATATAGCATCATCGAAAACGGAAAAGATAACTAAACGAGATTGAGGTGTGACTTGGAAGGTAAAATTATTGTTGTAACATCGGGAAAGGGCGGCGTCGGGAAAACAACGGCAACCTCATCTATTGGTGCCGCCCTGGCCCTTGAGGGCAAACGGGTCGCCATTGTCGATATGGATATTGGGCTGAGAAATTTGGATGTGGTCATGGGGTTGGAAAACCGCATCGTTTTTAACATTGTGGATGTGGTGCAGGGGCGGTGTAAAATTGAGCAAGCCGCGATACGGGATCGGCGTATTGAGAATCTTTTTTTAATTCCCGCCTCCCAGAGTGATAACAAAGATGTACTGACGCCGGCGGGCGTGGAGCGGGTGGCGAAAAAGCTACGCAAAAAATTTGATTATGTCATCATGGATTCCCCGGCTGGTATTGAGAGAGGGTTTGAAAATTCCATTGTGGGCGCCAGCGAGGCCCTGGTCGTCTGTACCCCGGATGTGTCTGCAGTCAGGGATGCCGATCGCGTGATAGGCCTTCTTTATTCAAGATCTCTGGAGCCGCGTCTCATTGTGAACCGCATTGAACCGGCCCGGGTGGAACGTGGGGAAATGCTCAGCCACGAAGACGTGTTGGAAGTCCTTTCCATTGAGCTTGCCGGCCTGGTGCCCATGGATGAGAAGGTGCTGATTTCATCCAACACCGGCACACCGCTGGTTCTCCAAAATGATTCCAAAGCCGGTCAGGCCTTCCGCCGAATTGCCCGGCGGCTCAATGGGGCGTCTGATATTCCTATTGAAGTGCCAACCCACAAAACCAGCATGTGGAATAAGATCAGTAAAACTTTTGGTTTAAAATAAGGAGACCTGCACATGCTAAGCGGATTGTTAAAAAAATTTACCAGACAGAAAAAAAGCAGTGATACGGCCAAAAAGCGGCTTCAATTCTCCCTTATTTACGATAAGCTAGAAGTGAACGATACCACCCTGGAGAATCTCCAAACCGATATTGTCAATGTTATTTCAAAGTATTTTGAGATCGATAAGGATGCCCTGGAGTTGAAAGTCAAGCGGGATGACGAAGTCTCGGCACTGGTCTTTAATACTCCGATTCTTCACGTAAAGCGGAAAAAAGCGGCTGGCGCATAGGATTCATAAAAAAGCGGCGGACCCCCCGTTTGGAGAGACAGCCGCTTTTGTGTGTTACCGTCTGCTGTGACTATGGCACAGGTTTGACGACTTTCACGGATAGTTCCTGGAGCTGTTTAGGAGTGGCCGCTGAGGGCGCCTCTGTGAGTACGCAGGTGGCCTTCTGGGTCTTGGGGAAGGCAATAACATTTCTGATAGAGTCTTCCTTACACAGTAACATCACCAGCCGGTCCAGACCAAAGGCCAGTCCCCCATGGGGTGGCGCACCGGATTCCAGCGCGTCCAAAAGGAAACCGAATTTTTCTTTGGCCTCCTGTTCACTAATACCCAGACAGTTGAAAATTTTTGCCTGGAGCGCGGTGTCATGGATACGGATGGAGCCGCCGCCAATCTCGATACCGTTGAGTACCAAATCGTAAGCCCTGGAGTTGACTTCAAGTGGCGCTGTGTCCAGTTTATCCAAATCAGATTCCAAGGGGGCAGTGAACGGATGGTGCAATGCCTGATAGCGTTTTTCCCCTTCATCATATTCAAACATGGGAAAATGCGTGACCCAAGTGAATTTGTATTCGTTGTCATCAATAAGACCCAGTCGTCGGCCCAGCTCATTGCGCAGCTGGCCTAGGGCCTCATTGGTGATTTTGGGCTGATCTGCGACAAAAAAGACGATGTCTCCCGTTTCAAGGTTCAAGCGTTCTTTCAGTGCATTTTTTTCATCATCGGAGAAAAATTTAGCAATGGGAGACTGCCATTGATCTTCCTTGATTTTGATCCAGGCCAGTCCCTTGGCTCTGTAAACGGCGGTAAATTCTGTAAGTTCATCAATCTGTTTTCTGGTAAAATCGGCGCACCCTTTGGCATTGATGGCTTTTACCAACCCACCATTTTTAACTACAGATGCAAACACCTTGAAGTCAGCATTGGCCACAATGTCTGAAACATTGGACAGCTCCAGGCCGAATCGCAAGTCAGGCCGGTCCAGACCAAACCGTTCCATGACCTCGGCATAGGTCAGGCAGGGGAATGGCTCGGTGAGGTCCATATCGAGAACTTGTTTGAAGATTTTTTTGATCAGTCCTTCGGCAATATCCATTACCTGGGTTTCGTCCACAAATGACATTTCCATATCGATCTGAGTGAATTCTGGCTGGCGGTCAGCCCGCAGGTCTTCGTCCCTGAAGCATTTAACGATCTGGTAGTAGCGGTCAAATCCCGCGATCATGAGCAACTGCTTGAACAACTGGGGGGACTGGGGCAGGGCGTAGAACTGCCCTTGGTTCACCCTTGAGGGAACCAGGTAATCCCTTGCCCCTTCCGGGGTGCTTTTGGTTAAAAATGGGGTTTCAATGTCAATGAATCCATTTTCGTTTAAAAAGTTGCGGATGGCTATGGTGGTATTATGCCGTGTCAGGATATTGTTTTTCAGCTGGTTGCGGCGAAGGTCCAGATAACGATATTTAAGGCGGATACTCTCGGATGCATCAACGCGGTCCTCAATTTGAAATGACGGGGTTTTTGCACGGGAGAAGATTCTGAGCTCGTCGACCATGATTTCAATAGCACCGGTGGCCATATTGGGATTGACCATATCATCGGGCCGGGCTGCAACTCGGCCCCGGATTCCTAGGACATATTCATTTCTGATTTCCTGAGCTTTGGCATGAACCGATTCAGATACCAGGGGGTTAAACACGATCTGGGTGATTCCGTCTCGATCCCTCAGATCCACAAAAATAACCCCACCATGATCCCGGCGGTGCTGTACCCATCCCATGAGTACGACTTCCTGGCCAACATGGGATGCCCCAAGTGCCATACAGGAGTGTGTCCGTTTCATTTTTCCAAGTAAATCCGTCACGTATTTTTCCTTCAATTCTAATGGATTATTTTATTTTTTTAACAGGTCCAGAAGCGTTGGTACCAGTGTTTCTAAATGGATATCGGTTTGCGCTTTGGTATCCATATTTCTCAAAATAGCTTTGTTTTTTTCCAGTTCATTGCTCCCCACAATGAGGACGTGGGCGGCTTTAAGTTTATTAGCCCGTTTCATCAGGGCTTTCATACTTTTTCCGCTGAAATCCGTATCCGTTCTCAAGCCAGCAGTGTTTAGGTCGCAGGACCAGTGAAAGCTTTTTTTCAGGGCCGCATCTCCCAGAGGCACGATGAACAGATCCGGCCCATTTTTGTCGCTGCCCTGGTTTAATTGTTCCATCACTTCCACCAAGCGGTCAAACCCGATGGCAAACCCGATGGCTGGAGTGGCTGGCCCGCCCAACTCTTCCACCAGACGGTCATAACGACCGCCGCCTGCGACTGCAGACTGGGCACCCAGGCTGGTGGTTTGAATTTCCCAGGCCGTCCTTGTATAGTAATCCAGTCCACGAACCAAGGCGTTGTCCACTTCAAAATCCACCCCTTGTGTTTCCAATGCGGCTTTTACTTTGGCAAAGTGATCTTCGCAAGCCGGGCATAAGTAATTTATGGTGGCAGGCGCGCCTTTCAGGGCGTTACGGCAAGTTTCCACCTTACAATCCAGGATTCGCAACGGGTTTTTTTTCATTCGAACCCGGCAGTTGTCACAGAGGGTGTCTTTGCGTTTCCCCAGAAAATCCAGCAGGGTTTGCTGGAAAACCGGGCGGCATGCAGGGCAGCCCAGGCTATTGATATGAGCCGATAGCCCTGTCAGCCCCAGTCGTTTGAATAATTCATTGAGCAGAAAAATCAGCTCGCTGTCGATGTAAGGGGATTCGATGCCAAAGACCTCGGCGTCGATTTGGTAAAATTGGCGATATCTGCCTTTTTGGGGGCGCTCTCTTCTGAACATGGGGCCGAAAAGAAAAAATTTTCTCACTGGGTTCGAGGCGTACATTTTATGCTGGATATAAGACCGGCAGATAGCGGCAGTGGCTTCCGGCCGAAGGGTCAGTTTCTCCCCGGATCGGTCTTCGAAGCTGTACATTTCTTTTTCGACAATGTCGGTGGTTTCTCCGATACTTCTGGCAAAAAGGTCGGTCTTTTCAACGATGGGAATTCGAATCTCGTTATACCCAAATGTGGTGAAAAGTGAGGCCGCCTCTTTTTCCACCCGCTGCCACAGGGCAATTTTTTCCGGGAGGATGTCTCTGAATCCGCGTATGGTCTGTATTTTATTCATCTTTATCTAAAATTGAATTCTGTTGTAAAATTAACAAATTTTATATATAGATTGAAATCAGGGTGTTAGTCAATAGGGTAATATAGTAATCCTTTTTAACATGGCTTTGGTTTGGGCGCGCAGATAGTTTGATCCTTGAAATAAACAGTATATTCAATCGGTTAAAAGCGTAAAAAAGAAACAGTGTGGATGTGTAAACCAGGTGTGTCATGAGTAGTAAACCCAGCTATCAAGCTCTTGTGCAGAAAATCAAAGAATTGGAACAAACTTTAGCAAGTACGCAACGAGCAGAAACGGTAAATGCAGTACTTTTTCATATCGCCAGCGCATTAAATACCAGCGTATCACTTCAAGATTTTTATCGCGCCACTCATGGTCATCTTTCTTCTCTCATGGACGTGGCCAATTTTTTCATTGCCGTGTATCACAAGGATAAAAATGCCATCCAATGCGTTTTTCGGCGGGGCGCAGCCAATTCTTTTTCACCAAAATGGATTGATAATTTCATTGAAAAACCTTCTTTGGCCGGAGAGGTGATTCTCAGACGGGAGCCATTATTGTTGGACGAGAAGCATCTCAGTGAGATGGCTTCCAAAGGACAGTTAACGGGGCAACTGCCTAAAAACTGGCTGGGTGTGCCTTTGATGATTCAAAATGACATCCTGGGGATTATGTCGGTTCAAAGCTACACCAATTCCAGGAAGTATAATCAGGACCATTTGGAACTGCTCAGTTGCGTATCAGAGAACATTGCTATGGCCATTGAGAGAAAATGGGCAGAAAAGGAACTCCAACAGGCCCAAGAGAAATTGATCCAGGCACAAAAATTCGAAGCCCTCGGCACTTTGGCCGGTGGCATGGCACATGATGTTAACAACACGCTTTCTATTATTTTAGGTAATATTAATCTGGCTCAGATGGCTGATAG
>PDWJ01004214.1_pt1 | contig 12844 bp, 11 predicted proteins | sample 1430881 | NCBI WGS metagenome assembly PDWJ01 (sample SAMN01162460, study PRJNA174530) | Oral metagenome, whole genome shotgun sequencing project. | biome: Marine environment; feature: Marine mammal; material: Swab sample of the gingival sulcus; isolation source: swab sample of gingival sulcus... | reverse complement strand
TAACTCTGTATCGTTTTGTCATAATAGCCTCCCTGATGTGGTTGGCTAATTATACACCATTTGCGATTTATACGAAATATTATATATTACATGGTACTACCTTAATGTTGAAAACATTTGCTCATAACCCCTCATGGGGATAGATAACGTATATTGATTCGTATTTTCTTGCAAATTTTTCAATCTCATAACCCCTCATGGGGATAGATAACCTTTTCGCCAACCTTCGGCAGCTTCAGACACTTCGCACTCATAACCCCTCATGGGGATAGATAACCGCCGAAATCAATATAAAAAATGAATAAAAGGCCTTTCTCTTAGTAGTGAAATAACATAAAGATAACGAATTACAAACTTCATTCTGTGAATCATTATACTTCATTTGGCAGTGAAGTATCATATTGTAAATCATAATACACAAAAATCAGATGAGTGGGAAGTATCCTCCATACGTTTGGCTTCGCCTTTTCCACTCTCGGATTTTATATAATGTATCACTTTAATATTTTTACGATTGGCAGCACTCACTTCTGTCACCCGTTCGGAGGGTTTTAACAAGCGACTGATTTCTCTCCTGAGTTCAATCACTTTGGCTTCAGATAAATCACCGCTAAAAACAGAGTATTGAATATGTTCCAAATATTTTCTAAGCAATTTTTTAAATTTTTCAGTACGACGGGCTTCCACATCATAGGTCATTAATATATACATAGCTATACCCTGCGTTTAAAAGATTCATATTCATAAACGCCCATGACATGCCGTTCAATATTCACGGCTTCTTTATATATCCATTCACGGTAGGTCTTACCTTTCAGAATCTCCTCCAAGCGAGTGGCAAAATACATTGCCAGATTCCGGCGTCCTGTTTCGGTGAGGAGACACACCCCGTTTTTTTGATCAAACCAATTTTCCTGAACTATCTTTTTTCGCACCATTTTAAAAATCAAGACATCCGTAAAAACGGGTTTAAATAATTCTGCCAAATCCAGACTCAAAGACGCTCTACCTGAAGATGGAGAATGGAGCCAGCTAAGACTTTGATCCAAATGAGTTTTAAAAATCTCATGCCTCACGACAGTATAAGTCATTTGATTTAAAAATGAAATAAGGCAATTCACAGGATTGTTGGGTGGGCGGCGGGTCCTTTTTCCAAAATCAAGATCAGGGTCAATCTTCTGCCATGCGGAATAATAGACTTGGTGAATATTGCCTTCGATACCCATTAGTTCCTCACAGGTATTTGCCTTGGCAATTTTATCCATATGGCGATCCATCTGACCAATGGGAAGATTAAGATCAATATGCCGATACTGATAATAAAGCAAATTGGCACGCATATTGTGAGATGCTCCACGAACGATTTCTCGTGCAACCATCATTTTTTTCTTATTATCCAGTATACATTGAGACTGTTCCAGCTTTACCCGTCCTGACGGATTTTGTTCTATCGGTTCAAAAGACCCTTTAAAATATCCATAATAATCAAAGAAAGAAATTCGGATACCGTGGGTTCCGCAAAGACAAAGGAGCTTAGAATTCATACTTGCTTCGGATAACATTACAATATGTCTTATTTTTTCAACAGGATAAGGCTTAGACATTCCTCCAGTCGTTAAAAACAAAGTATTTTCACGACGTTTTAATTGGGCATTTTTTGAAACAAAAATGGTTTCCATAATCATTTTCCTATTGAAATCCGCAAAAAACGGACAAAGAGCATTTACTGCACAGAGGAATACGCTTGGCTTCAGGAGGATTTTGCATTGATGCCAATAAATCCAGTCGTTGTAAAGATATGAGAAGCCGTTGTAATTGTTTTTCATTCAAAGGAACCTCTCGTTTTCTGCGGGTAGAAAGTACATGGGTTACAGCCCGCCATTCCCGGTCCGTAGCTATGGAGAGCATTACAGCATAAAATGCAGTCTGATCATTGGCCGCTTCAATTGCTCCTTCAGTCCCTTTGTTTTCGTAAACTATACAATTTTTCCAGTCGATCCGGTCTGGAGCAAGGCCGAAAAGTCCCTGGGTTGTCTGATCTCGAGAATAACTTGTAGCATGTCTGGCGGCTCCATTCTGGACTCGTCCATACCATTGAGCAAAATTAATGTTATGCAAATACATCCATGCCCGCCGCTCACACAAGGCAATATGCTGAAAATGGAGGCCATGGAGATTGAGTTTATCGACTTTTTCGTAAAATTTTGCTGCATGGGGCCAATTTTTTATCATAATTCAAAGTAAATGATTGTTAAATTCTTCTATAATATATTTTTCGATTCAGGCAATCGTAAAAACTAATAAAAAGATATGTTACAGAATGCCAATCGCTGAAACAGAATCCTGTTCATCGCTGACCACCAATCCGGTAAGCAAGACCAATTTCAGGGCGGCTTCCATTGCATCAGGATAAAGAGCCCAGGCCTCTTTCGTTTCCGGACTTTGTGTGGAACGAAATTCCTTACACCATGATTGTACAAGAAAAACGTCATTATTGAGCAAAGCCCTCTCCTGAGTATGGGGGAAACAGACGTTGCATGTGGATTGTACGAATTTTGTCTTCCCCAGTTGGTGGTTGTCCAGTTTGTCAGGAATTATCACTTCCTCGTTTCCGTCCTCAGCAGACAGCAATGGATACCTGTCCAGGATATCTGTATGACGTTGAAGCCATATTTCAGATGCAAAAAAGGAATCTCCGTTCCCGTTCATTTCCACTACCCGAATCTTTCCATCAATATCTCGGAGTTTTCTTGTTTCCCTCTGAAAGTTATCACACCAGGATTTTGCCGCATATCCCATTATGATGTCTTCTTCCATCTTCCTGACTTGTTTCAGAAGGCTAAAAATTACTTTTGCCGGCCTGGGTTGACATTTTTTTAAGTGATTCCAGCGATGGCCTTTATTACTGAAATGATCCATCAAGACATTCCAGTAAAGTCCAGCAGAATAAGCGGCCCGATTGGGCATTCTCCCAAAATTTCCTTCCCCGTTTTCCGGACAGTCATCAAATCGCTCTTTTGCTTTTCTACTTAATACATCCGTAAGATCACTGATTTGCATCATTTGATCCTGGTGGTCCCTGGCCCAGGATATCAGAGTTCTGAACCATGTATTTTTGTTTAAAAAGATACTATCATACCGGACAAACACCCATCCATCATGATTTCCACGTGCTGCTCGCCCATAGCGTTGAAGAAAATTCAAGGCTTCAAATCCAGGCTCCATGAATAATACGTTTGATCGAAATGTTACTCCCATTTCCACACTGGCTGTAGCTATAAGTATCTCAAAAGATTCTGGGTTCTTATTTCTCCCTGTAGCGAAATATTGGCTGTTATCCATACCGGAACGGGAATCATCAATACTGTCAATGATCAAGGCTTTTTGAGGCTGGACGCAAGCCTTTCGACAAATTCGTTCCAATTCTGGCTTGTCCCGTTGCAATTCATACAGGCTGTTGTAGATCACCACCACCTGACGGTTTTTTTCTTTTTCTTTTCGTATGATGTCCAGATTTTCATCAAGAAGTGCAACCATACTATGTATATCGCAAAAGAGAAGGCGAACATCTCCATGAACCACGCGACCTTCTGAGGTCAGCTCCTCCCCAAGAATGATAATTTCATTTTCTCCTATTCCCAACCGCCTTAAAACTGGCATAATATCAATGGGAGTAGCGGAAAGGAAACTGATCTTTGCCCGAATTCCTTGATATGAAACAGCTAATTTGGCAAATACGCCTGCTAGTCCAAAGCCCCTTGGGGAAATGGTATGAAATTCGTCAAAGACAATATGATCAAAGGCGGTCAGCATATCAAACACACCCTTGTCAGACAGTCCCTTTTCAGGAATTCTCCTGAGAAGTACGGCGCTGACCACTTCAGGTACGGCAATGACCATTTCACCACCTTCAACTGCATCGTTAACATCATTAATTTCCCGCACCCGGCGAGTACTGATGGCGGTTTCCCCCCTTGCTTCAAGCCGGTGACGTTCATCTGAATTCCACAGGGCAATTTTGGACCTGGCCTTTTCCTCTGACCATCCATGGACATGAACCAAAGCGTCAAGCAGCCCTGTGGCCAGATTCTGACAAAGCCTTCGGGTGGGAACGATAAAGAGAATTCGGTGTCCTTTTTCCATCATGGCCCTTTCAAAAGCATAGCTTTTCCCTGCCCCAGTGGGGGCATGGGCAATACGAATCCTTGCCGGATCATCCATCAGACTTTTCTGTAATGGTGACAAACCAGATTCAGGAAGCTGCTGAACACAATGCCGGGCAATGGTCAACTTGATTATACCCATTTGTCCACCTTTTCAGCAGCGTCTAACAGTGTCATAAAAGGAGACAGCTGAAGAGTATGCAGACAATACCGTTCCACCGGCAGTTCCTGCGCAAAAAGGGCCGCAGTGGAGGCATTTAATCTAACCGAGGTCAGACGTTGTTTTGTTTTTTTCAATTTCACCATACCATTTCGATGAAGGCCCATACGAATTACCAGCTCATCCTCCTGAGCATATTCAAAAGGATCAAACCCTTCCAAACCAAAAATAACCCCTGTAAATACTTGATAGGGAGGGACTTCTTGAATATAAAAAAAATCTTTCAAGTTTCCCTTTTTAGCAGCATCCTGCGTTTTTTTCTGAAACCCTGCCTCTGCATCCAGATTCAATCGCCGGGCGAGCGGAGACAATAATGTTGGAGACTCCGTTAGAAATACAGATGTCCTCCAGGGCATGGATGCCAAATGGTGTCGATAATTTTTGGCAGGCATGGCCACCTGTGCCGCTGTCATTCCCAGGGCTGCTGCCAGTCCAAAGGCCACAGCCCTGTCACTGATCAATTCCGGAAGGGTGGCGGTTCCACTTTGTACCGCCAGACTGTGATAGGCAAAAGGAGTAAGGGTTTCACCAATTACACTGATTGGATTGAGTTTCATGGCTATTTCCCCGTACCAAACCAATTGTCAAAAAGGGCTGCAATTTGAGGTTTGGCTTTTTTATATTGATCTGCCAGGGCCTTGTCTTCCGTCTCAAACCCCTGGAGCAGTTTTTGCTGGTAGTCACTCAGATCCTTTGCATCCATGGATGTTTCGTGAATGGGACTCATCATTTCATGAATAGCCAGGGTTACTGCACTAACATCCTTTTTATCCACAGCTGTCTGACTCAATGCTTTCACAATTTCATAGGGAGAAGATTCCGGACGTTCAAACTTTGATCCGTAAAGCCCTGCAAAACGGGTGCGGATATTCACCCCCGTAGTGGACGTCTGTCCTCCATATGCACCGGCCAGACCCATTGACAGCAAAAGATGGTCAAGCCCTTCCGGGGGGAGGACCTTTCCTCTTGTAGATACGACCTGGATCATGATGGTCTCTGGAAGAATAAAAAACCGAGAGAACAGATTATCACTATTTTTTTGGCTTTCCGCATCAAACAAGGTACCGTCTTCCATGGCACGGTTATGGAAACTCTCATCCACACAAAATGTTTTGGGCAAAAGACTGATGCCGTCAGAATAATTCACAGCAGCCCGTACTGGAAGAATTCTATTGTCCTGAAGTGCGGAGTCTCCGAATACCAATGTATTCATATCATATGCTTCAGACGGTTTCTGTTTTTTCCCCAGCACTGTTTTATTTTGGGGCAGGTTTCCGCCAGCCTGGTATGCCCTGAGGATCTGAAGTCCACGGCCTTTTTCAATAAACTTGAACTTATTGGGTACCGCCCGGATATAGGTCTCGTTATTGAATTCAATATCTGTAATTTCCTGTTCCGCATTTCTGAAAACTACCGGAGCAATGGTTTCGCGAATAATAACAAGGGTCAGACAGCCGGTATTTTTCAACGCAGGATGGATATATTCGTCTTTTTTGCCTTTACTGACCTGTGTGAGAAAATCCATGTTTCCAAGATATCTGTGAAATCGTTCCATTTGATATGTCTCCTTATGATTTGCTGGTTGTGTCAAGTTCGATTTTTATATTTCTGTGTGCCTTGAGAAATGCCACTCGATAAATGCTTTCCATTACTCTCCTGGTTTTTTGTGTGGGAAATCTGTTTTTGAATACCTCTTTCCAGACTTCATTAACAAAAATACCGGCCACCTCCTCACAGCCCTGCATCAGGGGTTTGCCTTTTCTATTACTCCTTTTTGCCATTTTCTCCCTCCGAACCAAATTGGACTCCAGTTCTCCGGCAACTGCATATACCAGTGAAGTAGTATCTTTCTGCCCATCTTTTTGTGCCGTACTGACCGCTTCCAGGCAGATTTTAAACACCAATATTTCATCGCTATTGGAAGCCAATGCCCCAGGATTTTGCTGGATACCTGCTGCTGCTGTCCCTAATTTGACCAGTGCTCCTTCCTTCTCACCCATTGATTTTTCTCCTTTCAGATATTTTATAAATTCTGTTTCTAATGTTTTTTCTAAATCAGGGCTTCTTTCTTCATTATCCCTGATATGACACCAAGCCATACAGGCGGCTCCGAATCGGTTATTGGGATCGGCGTATAACCTCAGTACATCATAACCCAAGCCATTTACGTTGAGTAATTCCCTTGCCATATCAAGCTGATGGACGGCCTCTGGAAGCTGCTCTAAATAAAGTGCGTTTCCACCAATCAAATTGACCAGCACACGAGGCATGGCATCATAGTAAAAGAACTCTTTTCTCAATACCGGCAATCCCCGAAACAAATGAATCGGTCTGCCGGTTCTCCGGCAGGCGAGTATCACCATCCTAAGAATATGAACCTGATCTGCCAATTTTTCAGGTATATTTTCAAGCCGGGCAATTCTGTATCGGGCTCGATATGTTTCAAAGCCTTTCATTACCCTCCCTTTTTTGATATCAATACGGCTCAAATCATATATGGACATGGAGGCCATGGATTTTTCATTGTCAAATGCCAGGCCGCCGAACAATCCACTGGTAACAGGCGATGAAATCAACGTGGGAATGCCTCCTTCTCTACCACCCTGAAGAAGATAACTTTGTTTGCGTAATTTGTGCTCAGCCAGACTTGAAGCCCCGACATTTGTATGGGCAGTATCCAGGAGTACAGATTCAGGACGTCCGTCCCGGCCGGAAAAAGCTGAAACCTTTACACCGTATAACCCTGTTGCCTGTTTGATTGTTTGGGAAAATTCAACGGGCTCGTCTGTAAAAAGGCATCGGCCTTTTGCGTTTTCATCCCTTGCAATAATCCGCTGCCCTGAGATCATTTGATTGAATCTGTCTTTAACACCTTGAATCACTTGTGAACCGTCACCGGTGATGAAACGGCTAAACCCAGGACGGTCTTCAGAGCCTTCCAGCCACTCTTTTAAAAGCCCATCCCCAGGATTCCAGACAAAATCTTTTGTCTCTTCATCTTCACAGGCCAAAACAGTAACCCACAAACCAGTCAATGTTCTGCGGGATAAGGGATCCTGAATGGAGGACAGCCATTCAGGAGGTGTTTTGCCTATCAGTGTCAAAAGTTCTTTTTCTCTTTGGCTATCCTTTGGAATGCCATGTTTTGGTTTTGCATCCACCTTTAAATTTAGAAGCATAACAAGACAGGCCGCCTGATATAGGGATTCCATTTCTTCTGGAGTAAAACTTTTAAAATCGGCATAAAGGGTGAGTAACTGGCCACTAGATTGATTCGGCCATATCGGTTCCAGACCTATGGATGAAAGCAAATCATCCAAGGGAGCTTCAAGAGCTTCCTTTAGGGATTGTTTAATCCTGAACAGACCGCTTAATTGTTTTGGCTCTAAGTAATAGATAAACTGTTCCAGTTCATATATATCTGGACAACCGTTATACAGACAGGGAACTCCTCTGTTTGAAATATCCAGACTCAGGTTGAAGGGCAGGGAATCTGTTAACAAGGTTAATCCACTTTGAAGAATAGCATCATACTGATATGCTGGCAGCAACATGAAAAGATGACCGTCGTGATGGACTTCTATCAGAGGCGGGACTCCTGCGAGACGAATACTGCAGCGAGACAAATTCCGCTGCAGTTCGTCCAGTAAAAAAGGATGCAATGGATCAAACAAGTGAAGTTTTTTCCAATTGCGGACAAGCTCATGTATCTGAACACCCTGATACCCTTCCAGGCATTTCATTACCCCATTAATGCCTCCGGATTCAGGGTCATCAAGTACCCATGCGCTGTCCAGTTGATCTGCCAGCCGAACATAACGGGGGAGATTTTCAAATTCCCTTGGTAGAGGCGATTCAGCCCAATGACGGTGGGCCTGGGATGCTTCTGCAGACTCAATCAAACAGAGGAGATGATCCCAAGAAAGGGATAAATCAAAATTATCAAGGAATTTTGCAATACCATACCGTTCCATCCTCTCTGAAATATCATCTTGGGAAATAGCTTCATTTCTTTCAAGCTGTAAATCCTTATCAATATCGTGCATGAAACCAATAACAGCAATAACTGCAAGCCGTTTTTTCAGAATGGCTTCTTCCATGTCAGGATTTCGGGAAAGCCAGTCCAAAGCAGCGAACATCAATGAGCCTCGTATGATAGATAAAAGATGATCAAAAAGCGTTATGTTAAAATTCAGGCTGTATCGTTTCTGTTTTTCCGGGTCAGATGAATACCCTCCTTTTCCGCTAATACCCATTAAGCGAAGAATGCGGGGATCAATATGTGTACCGTTTTTAATCTTTTTAACCGCTTTTTCACTGAGAGGTTTAGCTTCCCGATCCTTTGCCATCAAATGTTTCTCAACAACTTCCTCAAGAAAAAGTGTATATATCTCTGAAACAGCCTTTGTTGCCTTTTCCATGTACGCATATTGATTCATCGTCCAATCCCCCTGTCTGCAAGACCGATACACCCAAATCCGTTTCGGTTCTTTTCCCCGATGCCTGCATACCATGCCAGACGTAAATCCTCTTCACTGCCAATCATTACCAGAGGAGCACGCATTCCAATAACAAAAGATCGGCTTCCATTTTTCATTTTTTTTAGCTGTACCAGGGTGTCGTGTTTGGGATGGATCCGAAGGTACAGTTGATCTGGGACTACCTTTAAATCAACATGTTTCCCCGTCAAACGACTGAGTCTATGGCTGACCGACTGGCCCACATCCACTTCTGTTAATTTTGTGTGCCACCTGGTTTTGCCTTTTCCATGACCTCTGTGTGAAATTGCAATGGGAGATAAAAGAACCACCCCCATGACAGACTGACCATGCCCAACAGGATCAGGATCTTCGCTAATCTGCGCGGATGAAAAATCAACGGATTCTGAAGTGGATGCCCTGCTGTAGTGAATAGCAGACGGATCAAATTTCCTCAGCCTTTGAGACAAAAGATTGTCAGATGTGCCAATCACCAATGTATGGACGAAATTCTCATTTCCGGTGGTGCCTCCCAAAACTCCAAAATGCCAAACCCCGGCACTCTGGCCCACCACAGATTCTGGCGCAGCACCAGCATTAAGCCATCCCTGAATAATGGCATCATGTATGATATCCAAATTATGGTAAGTGATATATGCTCGTTTGGCTAAGGTTAATCTGATTCTGTACATGTCATTTCCTTTATTTTGGGTTATAATGATCCTAAAGTACATTTCAATTACAAACCTGTCAATCTAGCAATATGGAAAGAAACTTTACATGTTAAAATGAAAAAATTTGAACGAGAGCGAATGGGGTTCATTGAAACCCGCCTTTTATGGGGAGAGGGGATCACTGCTGGAGAATTGGGAAACGCCTTTGAAATAAGCCGACCGATAGCCCAAAAAACCATAAACGACTATCGAAAAAAATTTTCTGAGCATATCGAATATAACCGATCCTTAAAACGTCATATGCCAGGGCCTGACTTCAAACCACATTTTATCAAATCGGATCCGTTAAAATTTCTGGATTACCTGAGAGGTGAAAGCCTGGTTGGCTATTACAGGGAAGAAACCGACTGGAGTGAGTTTGAAATTTATGATGTTAACCGATTCATTACACCTGAACTCGATTTCAACATTATAAAGAATATCTTTACGGCGTTACACCGCAAACAAACCCTGCTGATAGAATATCAGAAAAAAGACCTTGACCCCAGTGAAAGTACCGAAAGAATCATATCTCCCAATCATCTTGTGTTTGTAGACAATAGGTACCATATAAGAGCGTATTGCCATCTAAGAAATGAATTCCGGGACTTTGTTTTATCCAGAATTATATATACCAACCCCTCGTATACTGAACCATCTTATAAAGATTGGGTACCTTCCACTGAAGACAAAGAATGGAATACAATGGTAACTATGTCATTCACACCGAATCCTGAATTACCGGAAGGGGTGCAAAGAGCTATCCTTAGGAATTATCAAACTGCTCAATCTGATACCATCGTCATCAAATGCAAAAAAGCTCTGGCACCCTATATAGAAAGAAATCTGATGGCAATTAATGAAAAATATAAAAAACCTCTATGGATCAAAAATTCAGGTGCAACCTAGTTGAATAAAATCTGATACTGGAGCCCAGGGGAATAATCAACGGTGTAGAATAAAAAAGCCCTTGGAGGCTGTGATATAACTTACCGGGCCTTAAAAAAACACTCTAACAGCGTTTTGCTCTCCCATGCAGAACTATCGGGGTACAAAAGCCTAACTTTCGTGTTCAGAATGGGTACGGGGGTGTTCTCCCTGTCAACCCGACAGATTACCGTGACCAACCATCCACCTGGTTTGAGGACGGAAAATATGGCCTGCGGCTTGCCGCCACCTTTGGCGGCTGGGATCTTGGGATTGCTGGATACACAGGAACGAAAAATACTCCCGTGTTTTTAGGGAAAATACAGGATAAGGGCAGTTTACGAGCATATATGCTGCCTTTTTCCATGCATCCATCTTTAATGCGATACATTCAATTCCCGCGCGTTAGCGCGGAATAATTACTCATAGTGTCATCAGAGGTTTATGATTCCACGTCAAGCTGTCAGATAAACCCTGATCCACCATCAGAATGCCACCTGCGGCGTTGCATTCTGCCCCATGGCCTTGCCGGAGTATGTCTAAAATGAGGAGACACATGGGTTGCGGTTTTTCCGCTTTAGAACAGAGAATTTCTGTAATCGTTTCTCTTATCCTGCCTCAATCAGGAATAAAAAAAGCCCCTGGGAAAATTCCCAGAGGCTTTTTTTGCAACTAAAAGACTGTACTATATAACAGTAACATTTGTAGCCGCAGGTCCTTTTTGTCCCTGCTCAATATCAAATGTTACCTGATCCCCTTCGTTAAGGGATTTAAAACCCGTTGCGTTAATTCCTGAATGATGGACAAAAACATCCTGTTCACCAGAAGCTAATTCAATAAAACCAAAACCTTTTGAGTCGTTAAACCATTTTACGATACCATTTGCCATGTCGGCATTCTCCTAAAATAAAAATAAATAAATTTCGCTTCTAACTTTGGGGGTATTCACAGATTGGTCAGGAGTACACCTTAGGCAGGAAACTGTCACACTCTCAAATAGTGTAAACTCCACACAGCATACACTAAAAATATGAAATGTCAACAGAAAAATATTTATTGCCAGTATGTTAGCAATTTGAAGTATTCCAGGGAAAAATGTAGCCCTGATCCACCATCAGAATGGCACCTGCGGCGTTGCATTCTGATGGTGGATCAGGGTCTCTCTGTTCTTGTTTCCCTTTTTCAATAAATTGAGTATGCTGCTTATCAATTAAATCTATCAGATGCAGCGTATATGCATCCAGAGGCTTTACCTGATAATAAAGGGCTCCTTTGGATACCTGCAATAAGTCACATTGTCGGCACTGATATCTGGATGTTCTCTGTCTATCAGTCCCTTCCGATCAGGAATTCATCGTATCAGCCTTTTTTAAACCAGTCATTCTCGATTTTCAGTTGACCGATCTTCTGATACAGAAACTCTGTTCATTTTTCATCATCCCTGCATTTCTTTCGGATTGACCTTATCTGGGCAGGTCATTTGTTTTCAGCAGTTTTCAATATTTAAGTTGACACGAATCTGCAGGTATGATGAAATGCCAGCGAATAATGAGAATTCGCTTACATGAAATTTTCTATAACTTGCTAAATTACTTTTATTCTTCGTTGTGGGCCAGTCTGGTCATTGACAGACCAAATCAGCCCGTGGCTGTGATATAAACAGAATACAAAATTATATTTATAAATAGATGTTATCGTTGCCATGATTACTGAAAACGGAATTGTTACGGCTGCCAATGAATCCATTGCCTGGATAAAAACCACCAGGCACAGCGCCTGTAAGAGCTGTGCCAATAGAGATAGTTGCGGAGGGGGCAGCGGAAAATCCATGACCCTGACGGTAAAAAATACCCTTGGTGTTTCCAAAGGAGATCGGGTGACCATTGGTCTTGAAACCAAATCCATGATTTTTCTGGCATTTTTCCTTTATGTATTTCCTGTATTGTGTCTGATTGGCGGTGCATTGCTCGGCGATTTTTTATCCCCCCATTTTTCGCTGAGTTCATCGGCGACGTCCCTGTTATTTGGTGGTGGGTGTTTTGCCCTGGCCTTTTTCGTGATTCGCAAAACCCATGACAGGCTTGTGGGGAATGATTCCTATAAACCATTTCTTGTAAAAAAGAATCCTGTGTCTCCGCGAACCTGCGGGCTTTCCTGATGGATCCTGTATCTGTCTGGTTCTTTCTGTGTTATCATAATATTTACAATTTGTTATGATATGTTTTTTGTACGAAGCCAGGAAATGTTTTTTTTTCCTTGCCAATACAAAAACAATATACTATAGGTAGGGGCCAGATAGAGGATTTTTCGCATTATTATGTAAAAACGTGAAACGAGAAAATT
>PDWJ01007520.1_pt1 | contig 12845 bp, 10 predicted proteins | sample 1430881 | NCBI WGS metagenome assembly PDWJ01 (sample SAMN01162460, study PRJNA174530) | Oral metagenome, whole genome shotgun sequencing project. | biome: Marine environment; feature: Marine mammal; material: Swab sample of the gingival sulcus; isolation source: swab sample of gingival sulcus... | reverse complement strand
TAAGTGAACCGGAAAACATTGATGTTCGAGGGAACCTGATGTGGGTGGCGACCATGGCGCTAAATGGTCTTATCGGAGTTGGTGTCCCCCATGACTGGTCAACCCATATGATTGGCCATGAATTGACATCTCTGTACAATATTGATCACGCCCGCACCCTGGCTGTTGTTTTACCAGGTGTGTGGCAGGTTTGCAGGGAGGAAAAAGAGAAAAAAATACTGCAATACGCCGAGCGGGTCTGGAAAATGACCGAGGGTCCAGAGAATGAGCGGATTGATGGTGCAATCGCCAAAACCGAAGAATTTTTCCGCAGTCTCGGAGTAGGTACCCGTCTGCACGAATATAATCTGGGGGAAAACGATATAGAAAAGGTTGTCGAGCAGCTTGAGGCACATACCATGACAGCGCTTGGCGAGAATAAAAGCATCACTCTTGAGCGAAGTAAAGAAATTTTACGCAGCCGACTTTAATCATAATAATGGAGCAGTATATGACACAAAATGCAAAGGAAAATCGACAGATTGTCCTGAAATCCCGCCCTGAAGGACGCCCCCGACAGGAAAATTTTGCCCTTGTTACCACAGAAATCCCCAAACCCGAAACAGGGGAAATATTGTTACGCACGGTATATTTATCCCTTGATCCCTATATGCGCGGGCGCATGAGTGACCAGGAATCTTATGCAGAGCCTGTTGCCCTTGGAGGAGTGATGGTTGGCGGCTGTGTCTGCCGGGTTGAGGAGTCACATCACCCTGACTTTTCTGCAGGGGATTGGGTTGTTCATTACTCCGGATGGCAGGATTACACTGTTTCAGACGGCAAAGATGTACTGAAGCTGGCTGCAGACATGGCTCACCCTTCCTACGCCCTGGGCGTTCTTGGAATGCCCGGATTTACTGCCTATATGGGGTTGCTTGATATTGGCCGTCCCAAAGAAGGGGAAACGGTGGTGGTTGCCGCAGCAACCGGACCTGTCGGCTCTGTTGTCGGACAGGTCGCAAAGATTAAGGGTGCGCGGGCGGTTGGTATTGCCGGCGGTGCGGAAAAATGTGCTCATGCGATAGAGAACCTGGGCTTTGACGCCTGTATCGACCGCAATGCAGCCGATTTCCAGGAGCAGCTGCAGCAGGCATGTCCGGGCGGTATTGATGTCTATTACGAAAATGTGGGTGGAGCTGTTTTTGAAGCTGTTCTTCCCCTGCTTAATCCTTTGGCACGAATTCCCCTTTGCGGACTGATTTCGCAATACAACAGCACCGGGTTACCGGAAGGACCGAACCAGCTGCCTCTGCTGATGGGAACCTTGTTGCGGAAAAAGATCACTATCAAGGGCTTTATTGTTTTTGACAATTATGGCGAGGAGTTTCCCGAATTTATGGAGACGATGTCCGGTTGGCTTGCCCAGGGCAAAATTCACTATAAGGAGCAGTGTGTTGATGGGCTGGAAAACGCTCCCCAGGGGCTGATAGACCTTCTGGACGGCAAGAATTTTGGCAAGATGGTTATCCGGGTTGGCAATGACCATCTGTAATGTTTCGTTGAAGGGAAGCCTTTGCGATAAAGCTTCCCTTTTGTAAATCATCCATATTATTGGATATAATTGTAAAAGGAAGTTGGTATGAAATTTTCAAACTATGGTTTCATTATGAAAGATGCAGCGTATGCAGAAGCACAAAAGGCAGAACTGAAAACAGAAGGGTTTATCACCACTGTCTATTGCGTTGCCGATAACGATGCCGCAGCAAAGGCTGCCAATGCAATGGCCGCTTCCGGGACGCAGCTGGTTGAACTTTGCGGAGCATTCAAGGAAGACGACATCAATGCAGTTATAGCGGCTGTTGATGGTAAGACTGCCATTGGTTATTCCAGTATGAGTGATGAGCAGCGCCAACTTTTTCTGACAAAATTAAAGGGGTAACATAATGATTATTTTACATCACCTGAATCGTTCCCGTTCAAAGCGTATTATCTGGCTGTTGGAAGCTCTTGAAATCCCGTATGAAATAAAAGCCTACCAGCGGGACGCAAAGACTCAGCTTGCACCGCCGGAGTTAAAAAATGTTTATTCGCTGGGGAAATCTCCTGTTATTGAGGACGACGGGTTGGTTATTGCTGAGTCTGGTGCGATTATTGAGTATCTCACCGAAAAATACGGTAAGGGAAGGCTTGCACCGCAAAAGGATTCCCGGGAATATCCTCTTTATTTGCAGTGGCTGCATTTTGCAGAAAGTTCCGCTGCTCTTCCCTTGCTTCTCTGTTATTTTGTGGGCAAGGAGGAGAATAAGACAAGCTTTCTGGAAGGCTATGGTAAAAAGGAGTTTGCCTTGATTCTTGGTTATCTCGACAACCATTTGACTGAAAACAAATGGCTGTTGGGGGACAGCTTTACTGCCGCAGATATTATGCTTTCCTTTATTGTTGAGATGTCTGAACATATGGGGGCATTGCAGGGAAAGTACCCAGCTTTGCAACGCTATCTGCAAGATCTCGGTAAAACTCCGGGCGCGCAACGGGCAAATGAGCTGGAACAAAAGTATGATGCGGCCAGAGATTAACAGGGTTGCCGCTCAGAAAATGCTGGAAAAATGTACACGATTATCCTTATTTCTTAAAGGTCTGAGTTCTTGAACTCAGACCTTCGTAATTATTTACAATCGCAGGTAACACCATGTTTTATTTGATAGCGGGATTGCTACTATTTCTTGGGATGCATTCAATCGTAATTTTTGCCCCAGGTCTCAGGGCAAAATACCGCCAGAAAAATTTACTTGCCTGGAAAGCTGTTTACGGCCTCATATCAATAGCGGGGTTTGTTTTGGTTGTTATTGGTTACGGGCAGGCAAGAGAGGTTACATCCCGCTTTATTTATTTTCCTCCTGATTGGTTGGGATATCCTGCCTTTGTGTTAATGCTGCCGGCAAGCACTCTGTTCTTTGCGCCGTATTTCCCGGGAAGAATTTCTCGAATAACCAGGCACCCACAGCTGTTTTCCGTTCAGCTGCTGGCAATTGCACATTTATTGGTCAGCGGTACGTTAGTCAATCTGGTTCTATTTGGCAGTATCCTTATATGGGCAATGGCTGATACCATTGCCTTGAACCGCCTTGCTGACGACAATCCGCCCAATCGTCCGGCGCAATTGAAAGAAAACCGGTTTAATGATATTATTTTACTTATGTTGGGTATCGGGGTTTATCTTGGATTTATAACGATCTTTCACGATAAACTTATTGGTGTTTCCCTGTTGAGTTGAACCTGAATCCGTGAGGATTTAAAGTCTGATTATTCAGGGATTTCAGAAAAATGGGGTGCCTGGAAGCGGTCAGGGTCAGCCTATGGTAATTACCTTATCGGCCAGTTGTGTGGCTGTAACAATATCAAGCATATTGGTGGTTTCCCCTACCTGCTTTTCTCCAAGAAGATTGAGATGGTCGAGGCATGTCCCGCAGGCGAGGACAGTAATCCCGGATTCCTGATATTGTTTCAGTTCCGGGATAACTGGTGAGCCGGTGGTAGTCAACCGTACTCCGGTATTGACAAAAATAAGCTGCCACAGATCAGGCCTCATCTCTGCAAGGGTTTTTATATAGTTGGCCATAAGCTTTCTACCCAGTTCGGTATCGCCCTGACCCATAATGTCTGTCATAATCAGAACAACTATTTTGCCAGAATTCTCAAGGGGGGATGCATGAGTGGTAACATCCTGACTGGCAACATTTTCGTCTCTTGCTGCGGTGAGTATAAAACTCTCTCCCTGAGTCCGGGTTGTAACGCTAAAGCCTTTCGTACCCAGAAAGCGGGCTACATTTTCTCTGGATGCTTCATTATCTGTTACCACCTGGAGATTGATCAGTTGTTCCTGTTCCAGTGTGTCCTTAACGAGCAGCACGGGGGCCGGGCAGCTCAATCCTGAAGTGTCGATTTTTTTCACGGTATGCCTCTTTATTGTTCTACGATTATCTTTGCATTGGGTGCTGCGGCGGCCTCGCCAATGATAGCGGCATCTGTTACTCCCGCATCGTGGAGCCGGGTGAGCAGTTCGGTACTTTCACTTTGCCTGCAGCCAAATAAAAGCCCCCCTGATGTTTGGGGATCAAAAAGTATGTCCCGCTGGACAGGGTCAAAATTATCGGGAAGTGTAATCAATTTTTCACGATGCTTTCTGTTTTTATAGGCTCCGACAGGAACAAGGCCCATCGCCGCAAGGTCGTAAGCTGAGGTCAGGATGGGAATGTGTGATGAGAAAAGAGTAACCTTGACTGGTTGCCCCTGAACCATTTCTGCAAGATGTCCAAGCAGACCAAAACCGGTGACATCGGTGCAGGCGGAAATAGCAAAGTTTCTCATAATTTCTGCGCCAACCTTATTTAATGTTTCCATGGAGCGGGTAACTTCTCTGATATCTGCTGCAGAAGCGAGCCCGCCCTTTATTGCTGTGTTGATAATCCCGGTTCCAATGGGTTTGGTGAGGATAAGCTGGTCTCCATCCCGTAAACCCTGGTTGGTCAGGATTTTATCTGGATGAACAAATCCGGTTACAGAAAGACCATATTTGAGTTCAGTATCCTCAACGCTATGGCCGCCCATGGCATAGACATCGGATAAGCTGTTGGCGGCAGCGATTTTGCCAAAAAGATATGGATCGTCCACGACAGGAGTAAAAAAATCCACAGTCTGGATCAGGGCAAGTTCGTCAGAAATCTTGTAGACCCCGGCATCGTCTGCCGTTGCGGTTCCTACAAGGACGTTATCGTCGGTTGGAAAATCCAGCGCTGAGAGTGCGTTCTCCAGATCCTCTGGAGAAAGTTTTGACGCTCAGCCCCCGCCCCTGACACAACGTGTTAACTTAATAGTATTTTCTGTCATTAAAAGCTTGTTTATCATGATTGCCTTTCTTAATGTCTGCTCTGCTGCTTGTAAAGTAATACTTTTTAACACTACCCGGATATTTCATGAACATTATGTCAAATTTTTAAAATTGCTACTATTCCACGACTACACGGAGAAAATTACAGTTTTAAAATTTTCAAAATGTTCACCAAAGGTCAGTCCATGCGGCGCCATCTTCTTCACGTTTTGCAGTAAATATAGTTTACTATGACTTACTGCAAAAAAATTCGAACCTGGCACCGCCTGAACTGCTGAAATGTCCGGGGTAATCTTTTTATTGCAAGGGAATTATTATAGCCGGCGGCGTTGTTACCATCTGAGCTGATGAAAAATCCGGGTTATAGAGGAAATTTATGGGAAAGAGCAAGAAGAAAATGGTTGTGGATAATGGGGAAAATAAGGGAGAAAATAAGGGTAACAAGGGCAAAAAATGGATCTGGGGAGTGGGGGCGGTTCTTTTGCTCTCGCTTCTTCTTTTTGTCGCCCTGCCTCTTGGAACCAAATATTACCTTGAGGAATGGCTGGTAAAAAATGGTGCGGAGAAAGCGACCATAAAGAGCCTTTGGTTTAATCCGCTTCAGGGAAAGTTTCTCTTGAATGGAGTGGATATTATCCAGGATGGACAGCCCAGGATGGAACATTCCGCCTTGTCTGTTACAGTGGATTTTTTCTCCCTTTTTCAGAAAGATATTCGTTTCTCGGATGTTCACTATTCCAATATGCTTATTGATGTGGAACAGCTTAAGGATGGAAACTGGCGTATTGCATCCTACACCATAAAGGAGGATGGAGAAAGGGCTGCGGAACCCGTCCAGACGGGAGAAAATCTAGTAAAAGAATCGGATTCTCCTGAAAAATCGTGGGCTTTTCTCGCCGATAATGTCGTTTTACGTGATTGCCGGGTTGTCCTCAAAACTCCCCTGTACCAATTTGACCTGCTTATTAACAAGGCCGAGCTCATAGAGCTTTCGACAAGGGAGGGCGCACCGGCGGGAAAGGTGAATCTTGATGCCACCCTGAACGGGGAAAAGGTGATTATTTCTCTGGGTTCCCTGCAGCTTGTTCCGCATCTTGCCCTTGCCGGGGATATAGATCTTGGAGGATTTGATTTACAGCGTCTTGACAGACTGCTTGAGAGTGTTCTTCCTGTCTTTGCAGGCATGGTTGAAGGTGCTGGTCATGTTGATTTTGTAATGGACGATTCCGGGATGAAGGTTGAATATGACGGCAAAATCGCCGTGGAAAAACCGGATATCGGGTCACAGTCCTTTGCTACCAGATCAGAAAAATTGAGCTGGGCAGGAAAAATCAAATACGACGCAACCACAAATGCCGCCATGGTTGTCAAGCTCGATGGTCAGCTTGCGGCAAAGGATTATTTCCTTTCTCTGCCCTCGGAAAATTTCTCAACAAGAGAGAACTCTATTGAAATAGGAGGGAAAAGTGAAATCACTATAGGCGATACCGTCGCTGTCAAGAAAGATGGCCCCATATTGTTAACCGGAATATCCCTTGAGACACCCGAAGTCTCGGTAACAGAGGATAAAATCAACTGGAATGGTGCAGTGAATTACGGCGTTGTTGGTTCCGACGGTGATTCACGGCTCGGTGTTAAGGGCCAGCTCGACCTGGATTTGGTGGATGTCATTCTGAAAGAAAGCGGGATGCGTATTGTTCAGGAAAAACTCGGGATGAATGCGGATTTGCATGTGCAATTTGGAACTCTGGTTGATATCAATGGGGTGTACTCTTTTACTGCAGATAATTTCAGACTGTTTGAACAGCAAACTGCAGAAAATCCACTGGTCTCCCTTGCCTCCCTTGACGTCGCGCAATTAAAGGGTAATGGGGGGGAACATCTGGAGATTGAGGAACTTTCGGCAGAAACTCTTGTTGTGGCTGTTGAGGGAGATATGCCGCTTGATATTAATGTCCCCCGGCTGTTTTTGCGTGGAGTGAAAACCGAAGACCTCCAGCATTTCATGATAGATGAGCTCAGCCTGCAGAAACCGGGGATTATGGCCGCCCATAACGATAGAAATTTGCTTGATCTGCAGTCCCTTGTCCTTGAGAAAATTTCAGCAGATACCGGTGGTGACGCCAGTTTTGACCGTTTGTTTCTGGATGATCTTGTTTTTCTCGGGGTGAAGGGGGATGAAAAGGAAGTTCCTGGAGTTATATGTGACGGTGCAGAACTCAGGGACATCACGTGGACAACCGAGTCTGGATTTCATGGTAAGAGCCTCGAATTTTCCGGTGTGAAAGTCAATGCCGCTCGGGATAAAGAAGGGCTTATTAACTTCAGCCGGAGTCTGGCTGCAATGCGGACGGAAGGAACTGAGCCAGAAAAAAGTACGGAAAAAAAGGAATCAGGTTCGTCGGTTCCCATCGTGATTGGCAAGATGTTTATTTCCGGGGACAGTCGGCTCCAGTTCAAGGATTATACCCTTGCAGTACCCTATGTGACCGATCTGGCTATCAACGAGCTTACAGTTACCGAACTGGATTCCACAAAGCCTGAGCAGAAGACAGAGATCGTACTCAAGGGCCAGTTTGAGGGGCGGGCACCTGTTCATTTGCAGGGGACAATATCTCCCTTTATGGAAAAACTGGCCATGGATATGAAACTGAAACTCAAAAACTATCCATTGTCATTTCTTTCCGCGTATACTGTTCAATCGGTGGGAACGGCTCTTGCCAGTGGTCAGCTGAAATTAACAACAGATTTGAAGCTGAAAGACGATTATCTTGATATGAAAAATACTGTTGTCCTCAAGGAGCTTAAAACGGAAAAAATTTCCAGGAAGTTGGCCGATGAGCTGGATAACCAGCTGCCCGTTCCCTTGGATACAGCCCTTTCCCTGCTTGAAGACAACAAGAAAACCATAAAACTTAGTGTTCCTTTGACCGGGCCAACCGATGACTTGAAGGTTGGTATTGCTGATGTGTTGATTACTGCTCTTGGTAAGGCAATTGTCCCTGCGGTTTCCGGTTATCTTATGTATACCCTGGGGCCTGCCGGTGCTCTTGCCTATGTCGGGATGAAGGTTGGGGAACATGTTATGAGCCTGACGTTGCCGCCAGTTATTTTTGAAAAAGGTGAAATTGAATTGACTCAGGAGCATAAAACCTATCTGGAGAGAATAGCAAAACTCCTGACTGAACGGCCTGATACGGATATAGAACTGACTCCCCGGGTGAGTGCCTACGCTCTGATGACTGAGCAGGAAGAAGCCGCCCCGGAGCTTGCGGGCAAGAAACCCGTGCTGAATGAGGAAACCATCGCAGCCCTGCAGGAGCGGGGTCAGGAAATGGCAAAAATTGTCCAGCAGCATCTGGAGGAGATCTGCGGGGCTGGGGCTGACCGCCTGTTGATTGCCGAGACGGTAATAGAGAAGAAAAAAGATGCCGTATCAGCCGTTTATCTTGAACTTTGATTTGTATTACGGAATGAAGAGCACAATGACACTGCCACGCTGTTATGAAAATTGGGACTTTTGGAAGTTACCAGCCGTTTATAAATCAATTTCCGAATAAAGCCTCTTTCTACTTGAGGTCTGGCCCTTAACCCGGATTTTTCATGGGCAAAGTTTTTCGCAGGGCAAGGCACAAGGCGTTTCTTTGTAGTAAACTACACGGAGCGCCTTGTAACGAAGGCTTGCGGAAAAATCGCCCACCCTTTTGGGAGTTTTTTCTCCTTGTGAAAAACAGATTGTCTTTTAAGGGTTTTTAAAATTCTTAATTAAATCGTGCAGTTGAACATAAAACAAAAAACTCATGAGAGATTCGGGTTAAGGTGAGAGAGGTGCTTGCTGGTTAGCATGAGGAGCCTTTGTTTTCAGAATATCATAGAGCTTTTTCCCTTCATCGTATATTTTTTCCTTTGCCAGACCCGCGGAGTCCTCATTCCATATTGAAATGGCTGCTCCGCGTATGTGTTCTGTGGTGGGCAGTGTTTCTCCATTTTCAGAATCCCATTTTCCTGGATTCCAGTTGTCTCTGAGATCGTTTTCCATATATTCGAGTTCTTGGGGAGTATAGTTCGCAAGGGATGGAACATAATAGAGGTAATAGGAATTGTAGATAAGAACGTTAAAGCCTGCATTTTGCAGATCAGGAACAGAGGCTCTCGTTTTTCTTCTTAATTCTCGCTCTACCAAATCTTCGGTATCACCATCAAAGCTCCAGTAGGTTACTTCGAGTTCCTGGGGGATGTTGTGAATATTTTCTTTTGTAAGCAGATCGTTCCAGAGTCTTACCGTAAATCCTTTTTCCATGACAAAAGATGTGATCCTGTTTATGTAGGCTTGTATATCTTCCGAGGTCGAAAAAAAGAGTTCGTCACAGCCAATGTGAAAATAGTTACAGTTATGAAACAGGGATGTGTATTCAGCATAGATCTGCAAGGCGAATTGAACAGCTTCCTCTTTGGAGATATCCAGCTCTCCTTCCTCAAAATCAGAAGCAATAGAGTTGACATAAGACTCACCGTGGAGAATTGCTGCTAACTCTAAAAAACCCCTTGCGTGTGCAGGTAAATCAATCTCCGGAACTATGGAAACATTTTTTATTGCCGCGTATTCAAGTATCGAATTTATCTGTTCTTTGCTTAAAAATTTTTTCCCAGTCACTGGATTTTCGTAGCTGCCATCTGCATGCCGTATGGCGGAAGCAGTTGTTTGAGCCAGGAAAGAAGATTCTATCCCGGCGTTTTCATTATCTGTCAGGTGGAGTTGAAAAAAAGAATTTTCTGTGGTCGCTAGAACGTCAATATATTTTTTAATTTCTGCTACGGTGTGATATCGTCTTGCGCAATCCAGGGTGATGCCAAATTGGAGTTGATCAACTCCTGAAGAGTTATCGCGAACAAGAGTGAGCAAGAAGATAGACGCGATAATAGCCTGTTTCATTCTATTTTCTCTCATCTTTATTGGGGCGTTTAATACTGAATACAGAGGGAGTACCTGTAATCCGCATGGGCGCCACTGTGTTTAGCTCTCGAAAGAAAGCGGTCTTATTTTTCAGCATGGGATATCTGTTGTAATTGCTCCAGAAGCAGTTGCTTGAACTCCTGTTCTGTTTCTGCAGGAATTTCATCCAGCTCTTTCTGGACTGCCCTGAAAAATTCATGACAGATCTTTATCTGTGTGCTTGACCACTCAGCGGTAAAGGAGCCTGGTTCCGCAGGAACATTCTCCGATTCGCCGGGGTAATCCCGTCGTCCGTGGGCCCAGTTTATGGTATGCCTGTAATAGAGAAAAAATCTGTTGAGCAGTACAAAGAGGAGATCCATGGATTTTACCGGGCCCATTTTTTCCTTTTCTGCACCTATTGTCAGCTCGGGCAGCCCAAGCATTTTCATACCGGATGAAAATTTCTGTCCTCCGGCCACGGCACCAACTGCTCCCGCAACTCCGCCTATTGCGGTGAACAGACCAAGGGTATGGCCGAGAGCCGCAATATCGAGGCTTGCCCCCAGAGCTGCTCCACCGAGGCCTCCGGCTATAAGCATTTGTTTCCTGGTGAGGCCGAGTACGCTCCATGTTTTTTCGGAGAGGAGATCTTCTCTTAAAACGGACTGCGGAGGGAGTTCGTAGTTAAAGATATTGTGCTTGAAAAGAGTGCGGATTTCCTGGTGAGCTGCTGTTTCAATCTGTATAAGTTTTTTGCAGTATTTTTGATACAGCTTTTCCTGGTTCCTGTTTTCCTCTTCATCTGTCAAGCGTATTCCCGGCAGGGTGACGTACAGATTGAGTGCCTTGCCAAGCATTTTGGTGATGATTGCAACTGTCAGTTCATTGCGCTGTGCCCAGTTCTGTTGAAAGGCGTTAACGACATTATCCAGTGCGCTGTGCCAGTCCTGATCTATGGATTTTAAGGCCTCAAGCAGCAGGATACGTTCTGCGTAGGTCGCCCTGTGAGCGTTAAAGGTTCTGCTGGAATTGAAGTTTTTTCGGAACTCGCTTTTCCAGTCTTCAAGATATTGGGTATCGCCTTCCTTGCAATTGATTATTGCCATTCTTGGCTTGCCGGTGAGCCGCAGGATTTCCATCTCTGTTTTGTCGACGTTTCTTAAAGGGCGTGAGCCGTCAACAACATAAATTATACCGGCGCCTCGTTCAAGCGGGGCGAGCAGTTCATAATCATCGTGGAGTTCGGGAATATCCCTTGCAAATTCTCGAAAGGAGGAGAGGGGAGCCTTGTCGGTTTCTGCACGTTTGCGCAGCTCCGAAAGAACCCTGCCCGGGTTCTGAAAGCCCGGAGTATCTGTGAATTTGAGAACTTCTTTTCCGTCAATAATTACCGGGAAGGTGCGGCAGGCTGTAGTTTCCCCGGGAATGGAGCTGACTCTGACCGAGTCGTCTTCGGCGAGGGTTGAAAGTACTGAAGACTTCCCTTCATTTGGATGGCCGAGAATTGCGAATTCAGGTGTCATTTTGCTGGTACTTTTTCTATTTATCAGGGATTGTATCTACAAGCGGAAGGAGCTGGAGAAGCGGATCTCCAATTGCACCGATTTTTTGCTGCCAGATATGTATTTCCTCATGGCTTGCAGGAGTGTAGATGGTTTTGCCTGGTTTTCCGAGAAGTCCTATTGTTATAATCATATTTTCAGGAATTCTTTCCCTGACCTGTTTTATGTAGGAGATAAATGCAACAAGCGGTACCATCCATCCTTCCATCAAGAAAAAGATACCCTCCCTGTTTTCAGCTGTTTTTGTGGGCAGCTGGTCGAGCAGGGCCTGGTCCTCATCGTATCCTGTTTGATATCTATGTTTTGAGGCAATGCTGAAGTTATGTTCTTTCAGATAGTTGTTCAACGCTTCTTCTTCACAGTTTTCAAAAACATCATCGCAGATGAAGAGATGTTGAGGGATGGCGCTTATCGTTGGTGTTATTGGTACAGTCGGGGGCGGGCTGTCCTTCGGGAAGGCTCTGTCTGTTTCTGATTTTTCTTCCGGCTTTGCCTGAGTTGTAACCAGGGGCGTTTTCATGCGGCCAAGCAAACTTACCATTTCCGGGCTTTGTGGGGAAAACTTATGTTCAGCCCTGCCAGTCTGATACTTCCCGAATAACAAGAGTACGAGCCTGACCAGAAGACCGTAACAAAAAAGGCTGAGGAGCAGAAACGGCCACCACGCGGTAAGGTCGCTTGTTGCCAGATGATAAATACCGTCCTTGAGGATGATCCTGCTTCCTGCTATCTGAGCAAGGCCTGGTGTTGTTCCGCTGAAAGGGAGCCAGGCCCAGGGAAAGCTGATAAGCTGTACAAACTTGTAAATTGCCTGATCAGAAAACTGTATGGTTGACTGCCAGCCAAAGGCAAGATCACTGCTCATCACCTTGAGCAGGGTGAATGTCAGCAAACCAAGGTTGGCGCAAAGGCCAAAGAGTTGGCTCAGTGTAAAGATCGGCCAGAACAAAAGCGAGCCGTAGAGTCTGTTGCGTGAAAAAAGAACGCCAAAGGCATAGCGGATGGAATCTCTTTTCCCGGCAGAAAAAGAATCTTTCCAATGTTTTTGGACATACCTCCCCATGCGATTTATTAACGTTGTAAAGAGCGCAGAGTAGTAGGGCGGCAAGGGGCTGCGTCCCTGACGATTTCGGTTTTTAAAGGGCAGGTAGAGCAGGAGTGTCAGGCTGAGTATGATTTGGGAGGCTACAAACAGCAGCAAAAAGGTAAAAACATTAACAGGCGTTTGTCCTGTGTAGATAAAAAATCCCAGCCCGGAGCCGACTCCTGCGAACAGCCCCAAAATTATGACCAGTGTCGTGCTGAGTTTCAGGGTGTCATTAAAGATATTTCCGGGGGTTCGCAGATCTGGCGCGCCAAATTCTTCGCTGTTTCGTGCTGAGAGCCAGGTGTTCAGCAATTCTTTATCGTCTGGTTGCTCCTTTGTTTCCTCCATAATCTGGAGTCCAATGTTTCGGTCTCGCTGCTGGATGTCTTCCCG
>PDWJ01004412.1_pt1 | contig 12847 bp, 15 predicted proteins | sample 1430881 | NCBI WGS metagenome assembly PDWJ01 (sample SAMN01162460, study PRJNA174530) | Oral metagenome, whole genome shotgun sequencing project. | biome: Marine environment; feature: Marine mammal; material: Swab sample of the gingival sulcus; isolation source: swab sample of gingival sulcus... | reverse complement strand
CCCACAACCAAGAATGAAAGTAGTTAAGTAACTTATAGAAACTTTCATATAACGGCCACGGGCCGATCTGGTCTGTCAATGTCCAGACTTGGCCCACAACGAACAATGAAAGTAGTTTACAGCTTATAGATACTTTCATATAAACAGGAGAGAAGAAGGTACGTTCATGAAAGAGCTGATAGAGTATATCGCAAAGGCGTTGGTGGATGATCCAGACGCTGTGGAAGTATCTGCTGTGACAGGGGATCAGACCGTTGTTCTGGAGCTTAAGGTAGCCAAGGAAGATCTGGGGAAAGTCATCGGTAAACAGGGACGGACTGCCAGGGCCATGAGAACCTTGCTCAATGCCTCGTCTGTGAAGTTACAGAAACGGATCGTGCTGGAGATTATTGAATAATCCCCTGGAAATTTCTGGAGACATTTCTTTGCTGACCATTGGTGCGGTAACTGGTGTACATGGAATCAAAGGAAAGCTTAAGGTAAAATCCTTTGCCACAAGTCTTGCGCCTTTTGTTCAGGGCAAAACAGTCCTGCTGGAAAAAGAGGGAAGCCGAAAAGAATTTTTTACTGCCGGGGTTTCTGAGGTCAGGAAAGGTATTTTACTGGCACTGGACGGGATTCACACGCCGGAAGCTGCCCAGGAGCTTGTGGGGCATACCATTTTGATTCATAAGGATCAGTTGCCCCCCCTGGAGGAAGATACCTGGTACTGGCAGGATTTATACGGTCTTGATGTGGTGGATGCCCAACGGGGTTTTCTGGGAAAGATTACTTCCATTCTTGCCACAGGGGCTAGTGATGTCCTTGTTGTTCAGGATAATGACAGCGGACAGGAAACCATGATTCCCATGCACAAAAATTTTGTTTTGTCCGTTGACATGGATGAAGGCCGGGTTCATACGGATTTGCCCGAAGGCTTGTAGGTTTTTCATGAATTTTATGGTATTAACCCTGTTTCCTGAATTTGTGGAACCTTTTTTTGACCACGGAATGATAAAGCGGGCCAGGGAAAAAAACTTGATTTCCGGTCAATGTCTGGAGATCAGGGACTTTGCCAATGACCGTCATAATACTGTAGATGACAGACCTTATGGAGGCGGGGCCGGTATGGTCATGAAGCCCGATGTGCTGGGAAGAGCCATTGACAAGGCCAGGCAGGACCTTCCCCATGCCCGTGTGGTAATGATGAGTCCCCAGGGAGAACCCTTTCATCAGAAAATGGCCTGGGATTTTGCCAATGAGGGCCAGGACATGATTCTGGTGTGCGGTCGGTATGAGGGCATTGACGAACGGGTATATGATCTGTACGCAGATCAGGAGATTTCTGTGGGAGATTTTGTCATGACCGGAGGAGAAATCTCTGCTATGGCAGTAATGGATGCTGTCATCCGGCTGCTTCCCGGTGTTCTGGGAAATGAAGGTTCGCCTGAATCGGAAACCTTTACGGATCAGCGGATGGAATACGCCCATTATACAAGGCCGCCCATGTTTGAAGGCAGAAAGGTTCCTGAGATATTGATGTCCGGGGATCATGGAAAAACAGAGCAATGGAGAAGGGAATCTTCCTTGCGCAGGACGTTTTTGAAACGCCCTGATCTGTTTGAAAAAAAAAGTCCGACTTCAGAAGAAAAAGAAATTTTGCGGTCATGGGCCCAGCAGCTTATGGCCCTTGCCAATGACTGATATGAAAAATCTGTATCTGGCATTGATCCATTATCCGGTGCAGAACCGCAAGGGCGAGCAGGCAGGGTCCGCTGTTACCAATCTGGATTTGCATGATCTGGCACGGGCGGGCAGAACATTTGGCGTTACGGCCGTGTATATTGTAACTCCCTACGGGGATCAGATTCAGCTGGTCAATGAACTGATTGCCCATTGGACGCAAGGCGTGGGCAGCAGGACAAATCCTGCCAGAAAAGAGGCGTTACAATTGCTTCGGGTGGTGGAAACCTGGGACCAGGTGCTGGAAGATATTCAAAGGGAGACCGGAGACGCAAAGCCTGTAAGCATTGCAACCAGCGCCAGAACAAGAAAAGATGCCGTGGATGTAAAAAAAGTGCAAATGTCCCTGGAACAGGGCAATCCCCATGTTCTGGTTTTTGGGACAGCATGGGGGCTGACCCAGGAGTTTATGGATTCCTGTGATATGTGTCTTTCCCCCATCCAGGGACCAGGAAGGTATAATCATTTGCCGGTTCGTTCTGCTGTGTCCATTTATCTGGACAGGCTGAACGGATGTATGTGAAAATATGTAGATTCATTCCGTATTGTATGAATTAGGAGGAAATAAATCAGATGACAAATATTATCGAAAGACTGGAAAAGCAGCAGCTGCGCATGGATGTGCCTGATTTTACTTCAGGAGATACTGTAAAGGTTCATGTAAGGATCAGGGAAGGCGAAAAAGAACGGATTCAGGTATTCCAGGGCGTGGTGATCAAGAAGACCAAAGGGCTTACCAATGCCAGGTTTACCGTCAGAAAGATTTCCGGCGGCGTTGGCGTGGAACGTATTTTCCCCTTGCATTCTCCGGGAATTGATAAAATTGAGGTAATGAGCCACGGAAAGGTGCGCCGCTCCAAGCTGTATTATTTGAGAAATTTGCGAGGAAAGGCCGCAAGGATCAAGGAAAGACGCTTCTCCTGATCCTGATCTCCGGGGATTCTTCGGTAACGCCTGGGGAATCTCCCATGGGTCAGATATATCATGCGTCAGATAGAAGATCGCTTGGTACAGCAGGGACACCGCTATATTGCCGGTGTGGATGAGGCAGGCAGAGGGCCCCTTGCCGGGCCTGTGGTTTCGGCTGCTGTGATTTTACCCTTTGGGTATGAATCTGATTTGATCAAAGATTCCAAGGTCCTTACTCCGGCAAAACGGGAACGCCTGTATGAGATGATTCTCCAGGATGCCCAGGCTGTGGGAGTCGGATCTTGTGACCATGAAGAAATTGACCAGATCAATATCCATCATGCAAGTTTATTGTCCATGAAACGGGCGGTAAAAGATCTTGGTATCCCGTGGGATTTTCTGCTCATTGACGGAAAATTTACCCTGGACTTTTCAACGGATTCTCCAAGTGTCCCCATTGGTGGACAAAAAGCCGTAATCAAGGGGGATGCCAAAAGTATTTCCATTGCCGCTGCATCCATCGTGGCCAAGGTAACACGGGACCGCATCATGGAAAAAATGGACAGGCGGTATCCTGAATACGGATTTGCCAGGCATAAAGGCTATCCCACAAAGGCACACAAAGAGGCCATCGCCCAATTCGGCCCCTGCAAAATTCATCGAAAAACCTTTCGGGGAGTATCCTGATCATGGGAAAGGCGCATCTGATTCTGGGGCAAAAAGGAGAACAGCACGCAGCAAGGTTTCTGCTCAGGAACGGATATACTCTGGAGGCCACAAATTTTACCACCCCTTTTGCCGAGATTGATATTATTGCCCGGCATGAGGGGTTTTTGTGTTTTATTGAGGTAAAAACCAGAACCAGTCATCGCAAGGGACTGCCAAGGGAGGCAGTTACCATTGCCAAACAGCGCAAAATTATTGCAGCGGCATACGCATATCTGAAGCAGACAGAACTGACAGATGAGCGGATCAGATTTGACGTGCTGGAAGTTTTTGCCCCGTCAGAACAAGGCTCTTCCAAACAGGAGTTTGTCTGCACATTGATTCCCGGAGCCTTTCAGGCAGATGAGTTATGAAGATACCTTCAACCATTTTCGGAATAAGGCCAGAAATCCCATGAGCCATTCTGACTCCCATCCCGGCAGTCTGTTTCTTGTGTCCACGCCCCTGGGAAATCTGGAGGATATGAGTATCCGGGCGGTAAATACCCTGAAGCAGGTTGATCTGATTGCCGCAGAAGATACCAGAAGGTCCGGGATTCTGCTTTCCCATTACGGGATCGGTACAAAGATGATTTCCTGCCATGAACACAACGAAGATCATCGCACCGGGCATATTCTGGAAATGCTGGGACAGGGCAAGCATGTGGCCCTGATCAGCGATGCCGGTACTCCTTGCGTGTCTGATCCGGGATTTCATCTGGTTCGTAGTGTCCGGGAAAAACAGATTCCTGTGGTTCCCATTCCAGGCCCATGCGCTGCCATTGCCGCCTTGAGCGCTTCCGGGCTTCCCACAGATCAGTTTTTGTTCCTGGGATTTTTATCCAAAAAGAAAACCCATCGCCGGAAAACCCTGGAAAGTCTTGTTGATCAAAGGGCCACCATGATTTTTTATGAGTCTGCCAAAAGAATCCCCACTCTGCTGGAAGAATCCCTTTCCTTTTTTGGGGATGTGCAAGCCTGTCTTGCCAGGGAACTGACCAAAATCCATGAAGAGTTTATCCGGGGAACCTTGTCAGAACTTTTGAACATTCTGGCATCCAGAGACGCTCTCAAAGGAGAATGCGTTTTGCTGATCCAGGGTGCCCGAAGCAATGGAGAAGAAATTTCAGAATCCGAGCTTGACCGCCTCATAGAAACACATCTTGCCAGGGAAGGCGCCTGTCCTCACACTTCTTCCCTTGCAAAGGAATTATCCTGCCAGCTAGGACTTCCCAGAAAAAAGGTGTATGATCGCATTGTCCGTTTGCAGGAAACCTCATCTGATTCACAAAAGGAAATATCATGAGTCTGGAAATCTGTTATGGGATTGTTGGAATCCTGGTCGTTTTTGCCATTTTTGATCTGGTTGTGGGAGTTACCAATGATGCGGTAAATTTCTTAAATTCTGCCATTGGTTCAAAGGTGGCACCCTTCCAGGTCATCATGACCGTAGCAAGTCTTGGGATTCTTTTTGGAGTAACCTTTTCCGGGGGAATGATGGAGGTTGCCCGAAAGGGAATTTTCCGGCCGGAATTTTTTACCATGCCGGAACTGCTCATTGTTTTTATTGCAGTAATGATTACAGATATTTTACTGCTGGATATGTTCAATACCCACGGACTGCCCACCTCCACTACGGTTTCCATTGTATTTGAGCTGCTGGGCGCTTCTGTTGGCATTTCTGTGATCAAGATCATGGCCTATGCCCAAACCGGAGGCCCTGGATTATGGGAGTACATCAATACGGCCAAGGCAATGGCCATTGTGGGCGGCATCCTGCTTTCCATTGTGATTGCCTTTTTTTCCGGCACCATTGCCCAGTTTATCTCCCGGCTGTTATTTACCTTTGATTATGAACAGAGAATGAAACGGTTCGGCTCCCTTTGGGGCGGGCTTGCCATGACCATTCTCTGTTTTTTTATGATTTTGAAAGGGGCCAAGGGGGCAACCTTTCTGGATGCCCAATCCCTGGAATGGATTTCTTCCCATACCGGCTTGATTATCCTGATTATTTTTGGTGTGTCAGCCATCCTTTTCCAGGCGTTGATTCAGATTTTTCAAATCAATATTCTCAAGCTCATTGTGCTGGTGGGTACCTTTGCCCTTGCCATGTCCTTTGCTGCCAATGACCTTGTGAACTTTATCGGGGTTCCCCTGGCAGGGGTGGCTGCTTTGGAAAGTGCCCTTTCTTTTTCTGATCCTTTGGGATGCAGCATGGCGGCTCTGGCAGGAAAAGTCCAGTCCCAGACCTTTGTTATGCTCATTGCCGGGGGTATTATGGTGGGCACCTTGTGGCTTTCCAGAAAAAGCAGAACCGTTTCAGAAACAGAAATTACCCTGGGCCAGCAGGACGAAGGCGCAGAACGGTTTGAATCCATCTGGCTGTCCAGAAAAATTGTCAATTTTTTTGATAATTTTTTCCAGTCTGTCAAGTATTTGGTTGCCGCACCTGTGCGCCAGATCATTGCAAAAAGGGTAACACCGCCCAAAAAAGATGTAAAAGCCTTGAAGGGAAAGGCCCATTTTGATCTGCTGCGGGCTTCTGTCAATCTCATGGTGGCGTCAGCCGTGGTTTCCTTTGCCACGTCCCTGAAACTACCCTTGTCCACTACCTATGTTACCTTTATGGTGGCTATGGGAACTTCTTTTTCCGACCAGGCATGGGGCCGGGAAAGTGCTGTATATCGGATTACCGGAGTGCTTACGGTAATTGGCGGATGGTTTATGACGGCCTTGATCGCCTTTATGGTGTCCTTTGCCTTTGCCTGGGCAATCTTTTATTTTCATGTTGCAGGCATTGTCTGTCTTATGGCATTTGCCGCATACATGATCATAAAAAACAAGAAAAAACATGAAGATACAGAAAAGACCAAGGAAAAGATCAACCTTTTTCAACTGGACACCGTTGATAATTTTGACGATGCCCTGTCTGGTACCTTTGTGAGTCTTGCCCATCTTCTTGGGGGGATTCAGGAATCTTTTGAACTGATTTTTGAAGGGTTGTTTACAGAAGATATTGCGGTACTCAGGGAAAAACGGAAGAAGACTCCCCATTTCCAGAAAGCCATCAATGTTATCATTGCAAATATATTCAAGGTGCTGCGGGTACTGCAAAAGGAAGATAATCAGGTCTCTTATAACTATTATCAAATTATCCGAAGACTTCAGAAATTGTCAGACGGCTACAGGGATACGGTAATTCGATGCAGTATGCACGTGTCCAATCGTCATAGCGGGCTACTGGACGAGCAGATTCAGGAACTGAAAATTGTCAAACGCCATACTCTGGATATTTTTCGGGAAGTCCAGGATATTCTTACCGGAAAGGCCCAAATGGACTATCAGGAAGTCTATAAGCAGTATCGAAAATTAAAGCAGCTTGTGGATGAGTATAATGCAAACCAGATCGAACGGATTCGCAACGACAGTTCCAAAACCCGGCTAAGTATTTTGTTTTACGCCATTACGGGTAATTGCGTCATGATGAGCAAGCAAAATGTCAAACTGCTGGAGATTTTCCACAGCGCATTTCCTTTGAAAAATTTTTCAAGGGATTCATAAATCAAGGGAACCCAGTCCCATGGAATTCAGCAGATGATATTTTGATGGTGGATCAGGGGAAGGATGCTTGTCTGTAAAGAAGAGTTTTGCTATGAGTAGTATATGAATCGTTGTCGTTGAATCTGGACGGAAACTAGATTCGGCCTCTGGCCGAAGTAACCAAAAGGGGTGGATCATGGCCGAAAATGATGGATTTATAATAAAAGAAGAAACAGGAAAGCCAGGAACTTCAAAGACTCTTCCCGTGGTTGATTTTGCCAGTTTTATTTTGTCTTTGTATTCTTCGGGAATGGTGCAGCTGGGCAAGCTGGAAGATCCTTCTGGCACAAGCAAGACCGTTGATCTGGGCCTTGCCCGTCACACCATTGATATGATGGCCATGCTGGAGGAAAAGACCAAGGGAAATCTTACCGAAGAAGAACAGAATCTGCTGAAAACCCTGCTCAGGGAAATCCGCCTGGCGTTTGTAGAGGCAAAGAAGTGACAATTCTGGAAGTTGTTTCTCCTGCAAAAATCAACCTATGTTTGTATATTACAGGTAAGCGTTCTGACGGATACCATGAACTGGTATCCTTGATGGCTCCCATTGGTCTTGCAGACACAATTACCCTGGAGTTGAATACCTGCCGGGCAGTCCAGGTGGAGTGTCAGTATCCAGGTGTGCCTGCTGATGATACCAACCTGGCAAGCCGGGCAGCATCTTTGTTTTTGGAAGAATATGGCAAAACAATGGGTAATTGTTCGGTAAAAGGAATGAATATTCATATCCACAAGCAGATTCCGGTTGGCGGGGGCTTGGGAGGCGGCAGTTCCAATGCAGCATCGGTGTTGCTGGCCTTGAATCGTTATTTTTCTTCTGTGTTTTCCCTGGATCAGCTTGGGAAAATGGGAATGGCTCTGGGCGCAGATGTGCCTTTTTTTTTGTATGAAGGTGCAGCCATTGTCGGGGGTGTGGGAGAAAAAGTAACAAGGGTATCTTTTTCCCTGTCAGATTCCCACCTTTTGCTTTGTCATCCTCTTGTGGCAGCGTCAACGGCCAGGGTATTTGAAAAATATGATTTTTATTTGACACAGGGCGGAAAATACTATACCATTGCTGATCCAATTTTATTGGTGGATTCATTGGCAGGGCCTGCACCGTTGGATATTTCAACGGGAACAGGTTTTCACAATGATCTGGAAGATGCTGCTTTTTGCCTGTACCCTGATGTAAAGAAGATCAGCAATGGGATGGCAAAGATTCTGGAAAAAAAAGTGTGCATGTCCGGTAGTGGTTCGTGTCTGTTTGTGCTATACCCAACACAGGAAGATGCACAGCGAGCTTGTGAAAAACTCAGGGAAAATTTTCCGGGGAAAAAGGCTCGGTTTTTTGTAACATCTTTTTATCATGCTGAGCCAGGTAATCGGCAATAGACCGAATGGGCAGGAAATTTCCTCCCTGGATTTGTTTGTAGTAAAGATAAAATTAATAACTATTTAGTTTTTATAATATTTTGGGGCGTCGTCAAGTGGTAAGACACAGGGTTTTGATCCCTGCATTCAGAGGTTCGAATCCTCTCGCCCCAGCCAAATTTACGGATACGGGGAAATTTGTCCCGGTATTTTTTTTGTTCGTTACTATGTAATATTTGTATCCTAATACCATGCATAAAGAGTAAAAGACTATGAACGGCTTGTCGATTTTTGCGGGAAACTCCAACCCTGTCCTGGCAGACAGGATTTCAGACTACCTGGCCAAACCATTGGGAAGGTTAAAGCTCAATCGGTTCAGCGATGGGGAAATTCAGGTGGAAATTCATGAAAATGTGCGCAAGCAGGAAGTATATATTATTCAGTCCACCTGCCATCCGGTAAACGATCATCTGGTGGAACTGCTTTTGCTGATTGATGCGTTCCGACGCTCTTCTGCCAGCAAGATTACCGCAGTCATTCCCTATTTTGGATACGCTCGTCAGGATAAAAAGGTTTCTCCCAGGGTTCCCATCAGCGCAAAACTTGTGGCTGATCTTCTGGCCCAGACAGGCGTGGACAGGGTCATTACTATGGATCTTCATGCAGGACAGATTCAGGGGTTTTTCAACGGGCCTGTGGATAACCTGTATTCGGCTCCTGTGATTATTGATGATTTAAGAACCCGTTACAAGGACGGCCTTGTGGTGGTTTCCCCGGATGCAGGCGGTGTGGAGCGGGCCAGGGCCTATGCCAAACGACTGAATTGCGGGCTTGCCATTGTGGACAAGAGAAGAAATGCTCCCAATCAGGCAAAGGCTATGGCAATTATCGGGGATGTAAAAGACAAGGTTGCCATTGTGATTGATGATATGGTGGATACCGCAGGAACCCTGACAGAAGCAGCCTCTGTCATCCTTGATAAAGGCGCAAGGGAAATTCACTCTTATTGTACCCATCCGGTTTTGTCCGGCCCGGCCATTGAGCGGATTGAAAAATCATCCTTGAGTTCCCTTGTGGCAATGGATACGATTCCCTTGTCAGAACAAGCCAAAAAATGTGGCAAGATCAGGACAATGTCCATTGCCAAATTGGTGGGAGAGGCAATCATGAGAAGCTACAGGGGCGATTCTGTCAGCTCCCTTTTTGTGTGATGGACGGAACATGGCGATTACAGGATAGATACAATATCTGAAAGATTGGCCAGCAGCATACGGCCGCGGGCCGGTTGTATCCAAGACCAGACCAGCCCCCAATAAAAAAATAAAAGTAATTTAGTAAGCTCATAGAGACGTTACGTATAGACGAACACGGAGGAATGAATTTTGGAACTAGTTGCAATAAAAACAACATTACGGGAGAAAACAGGAAAGGGTGTTGCAAGACGTCTTCGCAGGGAAAAACAGATTCCCGCCGTATTATACGGCCCCAAAACAGAACCTGTTTCCCTTTCTCTTGATGCCATTGAATTTGACCGAGTGATCCGGGAAAATGGAACCTCCGGGCTTTTCTTTGATTTGAAAATCGAGGGCGCTGAAGGAAAAAACAGAACAGCCATGCTCAAGGAGTGGCAGACAGATATTTACGGTCTTGAATATTTGCATGTGGATTTCCATGAGATTGATCTGGATACCCAGGTTAGTGTTACCGTACCCGTTGAAGTCATTGGGGATTGCAAGGGCGTAAAGGAAGGCGGAATGCTTCAGATTATCCGCCGTGAGCTTGATATCCTCTGCAAGCCCGCAGACACGCCTGAAACCATTCAGATTGATACTACTGATTTTGAGATGGGAGATTCTGTTCATGTGGAAGATCTGGATCTTGGCGGCAAGGTTGAAATTCCCCATGATGTGAATTTTACCATTCTGACTGTTGCCATGCCTTCTGCTGCGGAAGAAGAAGGTGCTGAGGAAGAAGGGGAAGAAGCGGAAGTTGTGGCTGAAGCTGAGGAAGCCGAAAGCGCAGAAGAATAATTCAGAACAGCATTTGTATTTTGAAACAGATCCCTTTCCTCGTTTAGGATGGACGGGGATCTGTTTTTGTATGGATTTGTATTCTTTTTTTCTCCGGGAGTTGATGGACTTTCAAACAAGATGATGTTCCCATGTCTTCCATAAAAATGATTGTTGGCCTGGGCAATCCAGGGCTTGAATATTCTTTTACCCGTCATAATATCGGATTTATGGTATTAGATGCCCTGGCTGACAAGATGGGTGCAGGAAATTGGATTTCAGATCGGTCCCATGCAGACATAGTGAAAACCAGATGGGAAAATCATCCTCTTTTTCTGGTCAAACCCTTGTCGTATATGAACAAAAGCGGCGAGCCTGTGCAAAAAATTGCTTCCTATTATAAAATCCCTTTTTCCGATATGATGGTTATCCATGATGATATGGATCTTGCCTTTGGCCAATTAAAAATTGTTGTTTCCAGGGGTGCCGGAGGCCATAATGGTATTCGATCCATTATGGGAGTGTGCGGTACAAAGGATTTTATCCGCTTGCGGGTAGGGGTGGGACGTCCAGCAGAAATTCGCAAGGATGTTACGGCCCATGTCCTGGGAAAGTTTGCTCCACAGGAGCAGACGCTGTTAGATCAGATTATTGAAAATTCCCTTTCCGCATGTGAGCTGATTCTCAGCAACGGGCTTACCCATGCCATGAATCGGGTCAACTCCAGATTACCCAAATCCTCCGCCTATAATTGATAATTGATAATTGGGGGCAGCAGCACCCGGAGTCGTATTAGTCATACGTCGCAGGGGGATGCTGCCCCGATTCCATAAAAGGGCTAACAACCCAGGTGGCATTTTGATGGTGGATCAGGGTTTGGTAACTGGGAATTCCTTTTTGGACTGTTTTAACAAAACAGATAGGTTATTTATTTCTAAGATTTTTCTTGTATTTCTGGATCAATGTTGGTATATCTATCTATCTATCTATCTATCTATCTATCTATCTATCTATAGATATATATATTTATTTTTTAATTTATTTTTTTTATGAATTATTTATTATTAATTCGAATTGTTATCTGTTTCGAAAAATGGTAATGCTGTGTTCTGTAGATTGACTGCGTAAGGGAGATGACACTTATGATGGATGTCTTTGTTGGGAGACAACCGATTTTTACCGCTGATAAAAAAGTATTTGCCTATGAATTACTATTTCGTTCCAGTAAAAAAAATGGTTTTTCTGATTATGACGGCGACCTGGCGACTTCCCAGGTGCTGGCAAATACCTTTCTTTTGAGGGGAAAAGATAGGATTTTACGCGGAAAACCAGGATTTATCAATTTTACCAGAAAGTTGATCTGTGAGCAGATTCCCCGTATTTTTCCAAAGGAGCAGGTTTTTGTTGAAGTATTGGAAGATATTGAACCTGATCCTGAAGTCATAAATGCGCTGCGCTCATTGAAAGAAAGAGGATATACCATTGTTCTTGACGATTTTGTATATAATGATAGATTCCAAGAGTTTATAGATATTTGTGATATTATAAAATTTGATTTGATCGCCACCCCTCTGGATTCCATAGAATCTATCATAGAAAAAATTCTGGACATGGGCCATATTACTCTTCTGGCAGAGAAAGTGGAATCCTATGAAGAATTTGTCCAGGCAAAGAAAAAGGGTTTTACCCTGTTCCAGGGATATTTTTTTGCAAAGCCTGAAGTCCTTTCCCAACAGAGCATTGGTGTCAATCAGATAAGCAAGTTGAGACTGCTTGCTGAAAACAGGAAATCAGAACCTGATCTGGTAAAAATCAGGGACCTGATCAAGCAGGATGTTTCCTTGTCCTTCAAGCTGCTCAAGCTGACAAATTCCAGTTATTTTCAGAGACCTTCTGCCATCAATACCATTAAGGACGCCATGCTTGTAATGGGTATGGAGAATTTGGCCGGCACAGATTTTGATTCTGAAGAGCTGTTTACGATAGGCTTGTTTTCGGTAATGGATGCCATGCTTGATATTAGCCTGGAAGATTTTGCCAGGCAGGTAAATTTTTCAGAAAAGATGACCAAGGGGCTGATTTGTGAGGATCCAAAGATAAAAGAAATTGCCCAGGTGATTCGTGCTTGCGAAAGAATGGATCAATACGATGACAATTCTTTCCCAAAGAGTCTTCAGGGAAGGGATCTGCAATACATTCTTCCGGAATTCTATAATGCTGCCCTGGAAATGGCAGACGCTATTTATCAGGACTATGATTGATTCATCTGATGGCACTTATCGTTTGTTTTCTGCCATTTGCCGGGCGTATTCTGCAATACATGCAGGGTACAGCTCCCATTCCTTTTCAAGTCCCTTTTTTCTTACCTGTTCCAGGGTATCGGTATCATTGATCTCAAAGGCTTTCTGGCCGATAATGGGGCCTGAATCTTCTCCGTAATCCACAAAATGCACGGTACATCCGCCGATTTTGCAGCCGTACCGGAAGGTGTCTCCATAGCCGTCTGTACCGGGAAAGGAAGGAAGCAGGGCAGGATGAATATTCATGATC
>PDWJ01004981.1_pt1 | contig 12857 bp, 4 predicted proteins | sample 1430881 | NCBI WGS metagenome assembly PDWJ01 (sample SAMN01162460, study PRJNA174530) | Oral metagenome, whole genome shotgun sequencing project. | biome: Marine environment; feature: Marine mammal; material: Swab sample of the gingival sulcus; isolation source: swab sample of gingival sulcus... | reverse complement strand
GAGCCATCCTGTACGCCCGGATAGTTACATTGAAATCAATAATTTTTATACCTTAACCGTTTATGAAAAAGGGGCCGAAGTTATTCGCATGATGTATAACTTAATCGGTGAAGCGAACTTTAAAAAAGGCCTCCGATTATATTTTCAACGCCATGACGGACAAGCCGTTACCGTAGAGGATTTTGCCCGGGCCATGTCCGATGCCTCGGGTAGCGATTTAACGGGACAATTCTTTCGCTGGTACACACAATCAGGCACACCGGAATTACGCGTAACAACCGAATATGACGACATCGGGCGAATCTTTAAAGTGCATTTTAAACAAATCAATGCCCCCACACCGGGACAAACGCAGAAAGACCCGTTGGTTATTCCGATTGCCTATCGTTTATTTGATAACCAGGGACGGCCGATATCATCGGAAAATGTTATTGTGCTGGATAAAGACAGTAAAACCGTTGAATTCGGTTCAATTGGCAAACGTCCTGTGTTGTCGTTATTACGCAATTTCTCAGCACCGGTCATGGTTGAATATCAACAAAGTGACGATGATTTACATATATTGGTTTGTCACGACGATGACTTATTTGTACGTTATGATGCCATGTTAACGTTACTCAAACGCGCCGTAAAACGGTTATTAAACGAGCCGGATACTTTGCAGGCTGTCGCATCCCCAATTGCCGACACCTTAATTAAGGTGTTGGACGGTAATGCACCTGATGCTGAAAAAGCCGAGCTATTGGGCTTCCCCTCGCTTTCTGTCTTTTTTGACATCGTTTCACCAATTGAAGTGGCAAGCCTGGCAGCGGCAGTGGAGCGGTTAAAAACGGCATTGGCCAAACAGTTAGGAGATAAACTGATTCGTATTTTTGCCGGCCAAAGCGCTTATGCTGCCGATGATTTATGCTTTGCCGCCATGGGTGAACGTGCTTTACGCAATACCTGTTTAGGCTGGCTGGCACAATTGCGCACGCAAGCCAGCCAAAAGCTGGCAAAAGCTGGCTATGACAAGGCAACGGTTATGAGTAATCGTTTAGCTGCCCTAACAGCACTGAACCGGCAGCCCGATGATTTGCGACAGGCCGCCTTAGCGGATTTTTATAAGCGTTTTAAAGACGACCCGCAGGTGCTGGATAAATGGTTTGCCGTCCAGGCCGCCTGCGACGATGACAGCACCATTGAAGTCGTTAAACGGTTGGCTGAGCACCCGGCATTTGCATTGACCACGCCGAATAAAGTGCGGGCATTGTACGGCACCTTCTGTATGCACAATTTAAGACAGTTTCACCATCAATCGGGACGCGGTTATGCCTTATTGGGTGAATTGGTCGCTCGGCTAGACCGAATCAATCCGGGAATTGCCGCCCGTATGGTCACGCCGCTGACACAGTGGCAGCGTTTTGACAAACACTCCGGACAATTAATGCAGGCGCAATTGCAACAATTATTGGAAAATAAACATTTATCAAAAGACCTGTATGAGGTCGTTAGTAAATCGTTAAATACAAATCGTTAATTAAAGAAAACGGTGATGCCTAAACAGCAATGATGACAAGATAAAAAACGGCAAATTTTCACCAAATAATTAACAACGGTTTTTGTTACAATAGCGGCTGTAAATCAATAATAATAATGAGGGCAAATATGAGTACTAAACGCGAATCCATGCCGTTCGACGTGGTTATTGTCGGAGCGGGGCCGGCCGGATTATCAACAGCTATCCACTTAAAACAACTGGCCGACAAAGCCGGGCAGGAATTGGAAATTTGTTTGATTGAAAAAGGTGCTGAAGTCGGGGCGCATATCTTATCAGGTGCCGTTTTTGAACCTAAAGCCCTTGATGAACTGATTCCAGAGTGGCAAAACATGGACACGCCGGTAACCACGGCGGTGAGCAAAGATGAAATCTCTTTGCTCAAATCAGCCGATAAAGCCCAGGCCATTCCTGCATGGGCAGTCCCTAAAACCATGCACAATGCGGGTAACTATATTATCTCGTTAAGTAACTTATGCAAATGGCTGGGTGAATATGCCGAAAATCTGGGTATTAATATTTTTCCGGGATTTGCCGGTGCCGAAATTCTTTATGATGAAAACGGTGCTGTTTACGGAGTAGCCACCGGTGATATGGGTGTTGGCCTGGACGGTGAGCAAAAATCAGGCTTTGAACCGGGTATTGAATTACACGCCGCCTATACGGTTTTTGCCGAAGGCTGCCGCGGACATTTAGGTAAGCAACTGATTGAAAAATTTCAGTTAGCCAACGATAAAGACCCGCAGCATTACGGTATTGGTATCAAAGAAGTCTGGGAAATTCCCGCCGACCAGCACCAGCCCGGGCTGGTCGTACATACCGCCGGCTGGCCGCTGAGTGAGAGTAAATCTGCCGGTGGCGGTTTTTTGTATCACTTTGGTGATAATCTGGTGTCTGTGGGTTTGATTACCGATTTATCGTATAGCAATCCGCATGTCTCGCCTTTTGAAGAAATGCAGCGCTATAAAACCCACCCTATTATTAAAAAGCATCTGGCCGGCAGTAAACGCATCGGTTACGGTGCGCGTGCCATTACCAAGGGGGGATTGCAGTCGCAGCCGACCATGCACTTTGCCGGCGGTTTATTAATCGGTGATGATGCCGGTACGTTAAACTTTGCTAAAATCAAAGGCACGCATACGGCCATGAAATCCGGTATGATAGCGGCGGAAGTCCTGCTGCAGGCCATCAGTGACGGACGTGAAAAAGAAAATCTGCATGACTATGCCGAGGCCTATAAAGCCTCATGGGCATATCAAGAATTGTATCAACAACGTAATTTCGGGCCGGCCCAACACAAATGGGGAAATTTACTGGGTTCGGCTTATGCCTTTATTGATATTAACTTATTTAACGGTAAGTTACCCTGGACACTCAAAGACCCTAAAGCCGACTACATGACGCTGAAAAAGGCAGCGGATATGCCAAAGATTGATTATCCCAAGCCGGATGGCGAGCTGACCTTTGACCGTTTATCATCGGTTTATTTAGCGTCATTGCATCACGATGAAGATCAACCGGTACATCTGCAGCTAACCGATCAGGACAAACCCATTACTTATAATTTAGCAGCGTTTGACGAACCGGCACAATTATACTGTCCTGCCGGTGTGTATGAAATTGTCGATAATGATTCAGGTGCAAAAGCCCTGCAAATTAATGCCCAAAACTGCGTACATTGTAAAACCTGCGATATTAAAGACCCGTCACAGAATATCACCTGGGTGACTCCGGAAGGTGCCTCTGGCCCCAATTATTCCAATATGTAAATTAATAGTTGCGCCAATAGTTTTCTGGTACAAGGCGCGTCAGCGAAGACAGTACAACGAGTACGGCGAGATGGCGCAACGAAGAAATTATTGCGTGCAGGCGTTTGCGCAAAGGTTTCCATTCTCTGCGTCGACTTGGTCTCAATAAAGATCAAATAAAAACCCTCGACATCCATCTAAAAGTATTTATTTTGGTAGTATATTATATGCTTTATGGTATGATATAAGTAGTATTGATAACTACCCGGTAACAGCGTCCACATTGTATCCACAATAGTTGCTGTCATTATGAGATTACTGTCAATGAGAAACACACCATGAAACACCTTAAACTATCACTGATCGCCTTAATCCTTGGCTTTTCCGGTTATACTTATGCCGCTCCGTGGGGCAAACCGCATTTGCGGCAGGTGGAAAAAACTGCCATTCAATCAATCAATCAATTTATCCAGCAGGATGAACAGTCACCATTGTATCGTCTATTATCTGATAAGGAACAACGTCAGTTGCGAGAGGTAATGCAGTTTAGTAATCCAGCCCTACCATCATTTGCCGTTATCAGCAATAAAACGGTAGTGTTGAGTCAAATTTTAGCTGGTTTTAACGGTGAGGAAAGTATTGCTTATGCTTCCTTATTGCTAACCTATTCGGATGCCTCAATTTACAACAATAATGCGATTTATCTGTATAAAAAGATTTTAGACTATGATAATGACGGTTCGGCTTTTGCTTTTAAACAGTTGGATAGTCTCAATTTACCCCCTGATTCCAAACAGATGGAAAGACGTAAAGCACTGCACCGTAACTATGGCTTTCATCTGCAGTATATATCGGTAGACAGTGAACGCGAAATACCTGAAGTTTGTTTAAATTTCAACCAACGGGTACGGGGTGAGCCGGCTCAACACTGGCAAAAATTGCTTGATGTTACACCAAAACCCAACGGTGAATGGGGGTATCACGGTGAGAAATTGTGTTTTTTCGGGGATTGGCAGACACGTTATCAAGTCACTATTAAACGACAATTACAAAATGAATACCAATTGGCATTAACTGAGGACAAAAGTGAATTTGTCAATACAGGCATGCGTCCATCAATGATACATTTTGCTGCCGATGGCCATGTCTTGGACGCTGCTGACAGCCGTTATTTAGCGGTTGATACGGCCAATGTCGATAAAGTCAGTGTTGACTTATGGCAAATTCCTGCCAATAATTTATCCAATACACGCGTACAAAGTATTGTGCAAGCACCACAGCATATCTCTACTTGGCGGCTTTTGGAGACCTTAACACGTGAAGGGGAATCCCTATTCTCCGGTACCTTTGACGTGGATGACAAGACGCTTAATAAGACGGTTACCAGCAATATTTTCCTGGATGACCTAATCGCTGATAAACAAGCCAAGGCGGGCATTTTTATCATCACGGCAAAAAATGCCGATCGTCCCGAAGATGATGCTGCCGTCTTGGCATTTTCTCTCAGTAATGCCGGTTTTAGTGCTTACTTAACCGGCGAAGGGCTATGGGCAGAATTACGCGATTTACAAACCGCTCAACCGGTTGCCGGCGAAAGCGTTGTCTTATACGCCAGAAACAATACGGTACTGGCAACTGCAAAGACCAATGATAAAGGCGTGGCGTATTTTGCCAAACCGTTAATCAATGGCAAAGACGGCCTGCAAGCCGACCATATCATTAATCAATCAGGCAATTATTTTGCCTATACCAATATCACCGATCATCCCGTTGATTTATCCGATAAAGGCTTATCGGGGCAGATTAGCAATGCGCCCTTACGCAGCTGGATTTGGGCTGACCGGGGCATCTATCGCCCTAACGATACTGCCAGGGTAATGTGGCTATTAAAAACACCTGAAGGCAAAGCCTTTAATGATGCACCTGTTTGGCTCGAATTATTACGCCCTGACGGTAAAACCTTAGTGGAAAAATTAGTCAAAGCCGATGCCAGCGGCGCTTATCAATTCAGTTACTATTTTGCCAATAATGCCCGCCAGGGCAGCTGGCAGTTGCGTTTATCATTGGGCAAGGGCGGCAGATTACTGGCAACCAAAGCATTGCCCGTTGCTGCCATCACACCGCAGCAAATTGCAGTCAAGATTAACCCGTTGGCAAAACCGCTGCATATTGATAGCACCGCTGAATTAAGGGTACAAGCCGATTGGTTATACGGTGCGCCGGCAGCAGATTTATCGGCAAATATTAGTCGAACCTTGCAAACCACTGACTTAAAAAATGATCAGTGGCAAGGCTGGCAAATCGGTTTACATGATGAGGACAATATCAGTGAATATCAGGACAAGGACATAAAGACCACCGGCAAAGACGGTTCGGCAATGTTTACTTTTAAAGTAGAGAAGTTACCGTTGAGTACCAAGCCGCTACAATTTAAAGTCACGGCAAAAGTCGATGAACCCGGCGGACAGCAGGTAACTGCCAAACAACAGTTACCAATCACCCGCCAATTGCCTTATGTTGCGATGAAAGCCGATGGCAAGAAAATCGATGGTGAGAAAACCGATGGTCGGAAAGCCGTTGATATTGCTTTGCTGGATGATAATGGTGTTTTACAGGCAGGCAGTGCTAAATGGCAGCTGTATCAGGTCAATTATGATTATTATTGGTATCAAAGTGATGGTCATTGGCAGTATCGCCATAACGAAACTCGTCAACTGATAAAATCCGGCAATGTGACTCTCAACGGCAAAAAACCTGAACGGGTGAAATTACCATTGGATGATGGCGCTTGGGTTCTGGTCGTGCGGGGCGATGCACCGGTAGTGGCGGGTTCCATACCGCTGGAATACGGGCGCTATTTCAGCCCGTCGGCAGATAATGCCCCTGACCGCATTACCATCAGCAGTGATAAAGAACGTTACGCTGACGGTGAAACGGCCACCCTGCATCTACAAGCACCGTTTGACGGCAAAGCTTCGGTTAAACTCGCCCTAAACGACCGTATAATCGACAACCGTTTACTGGACTTTGCCGATGGCCAGGCAACCTTAACATTAACCTGGAAGAGTGCCTGGGATGACGGTTTATGGTTATTGGCAAACGCCTGGAATAGCGAGCAAAAAAACAGTCATAACCGCCGGGCTGTCGGCCTGCATTGGCTGGGCGGCGATTTGGCCTCACATCGTGTTGATTTAAGTATGGATTTGCCTGAAACCACACTACCCAATAGCACCTTGAAACTGCCGTTAAGCATACCGGTTGAACAGGCTGATGCCCCAACGTGGGTACAAGTAGCGGTGATTGATGACGGTTTATACCGTTTGGCAAAACCAAGTTTTAGCAGTCCGCTATTGGCATTTTTTGCCAAACGCCAGCTTAATTTGGCATTTTTTGATGTATGGGGACAAATTATCCGTCAGGTGAAAGCCCGTCAAGCAGCCCTGCGCAGCGGCTCAGGGGATGATGAAAGTGATGAGTTAAGTGCTTTAAAAGCCTTGCCTGAACTGGATCTACAACTGCTGACATTTTGGTCAAAACCGGTACTCTTTGACGCTGACGGTAAAGCCTTTGTTGAGGTCAAAATTCCACAATTTAACGGCAGATTACGGGTGATGGCCGCGGCCTGGAATAACAGCCGGCTGGGGGCTGCAGAAAAAACCTTTACGGTTAAGGCACCATTGGTTACCACGCTTTATACGCCGCCGTATTTGTCCCCCAAAGACAGCAGCCGGTTACGCTTGCGTCTGCATAACACTACCGATAAAGCCATGACCGTTGATGTTGCCGTTACCGCCAAAGGGGTGACTTTACTGCAATCGGCGCAGCAAACAATGACTCTTGCCCCTAATCAGGAAAAATGGCTGCAACGTCAATTTAACGTAGCGAAAAATAACAGCAAGGACAATACCGGCCGCGTACAGTTTGCCGTCGATATCACAGGCCAGCAAACGATTCACTTAAGCCGTTTTGCCGATGTGCGCCCGCGCGCCTATCCGCTTAAATCACAAGCTTTAAGTATTCTTAAAGCCGGCGAAGAAAAAAGCCTGACGGTTGACCAGACAGGCAGTTTATTAAGCCGTCATTTATTTGTTTCGACACAGGCACCGTTTGACCCTGAGAATGTGATAAAACAGCTGTCGCTTTATCCATACGGCTGTAACGAACAACTAGCCAGTAAAGCGGCGGCTAATTTACTCTTACCGACGTTATTATCGCGCTATCAATTACCTGACAACACCTGGAGCAATGCTGATGAACGGGAAAAATATTTATTTGCCATACAAAGCAAAATGGCCAACCGCCAGGCACAAGATGGTGGATTTTCCTTGTGGGGTTACGGTGACAGCGAAGTGTGGCTGACAGCCTATGTAACGGAATTTTTATTAAATGCCCAGCAAGCCAATCAACTGGGTAACAACTTAATGCTGGAACGGGCATTGGCATACCTTCGCAGTGCGGTAATGGCAAACGAGGGGGACAGCAAAGCTCAGGCCTATGCCTACTATGTTCTGGCAAAGGCTGGTGCCAATGTACAGGGGGCAACGATGCACTTTGCCGAGAACTGGTTAAATCGGGATAATTTGCCTAAATTATCCACTCCGACACTACAGACAGTAGCAGCATTGGTCTCGCACGGGGAATTGACTTTGGCAGAGCGTCTGATGCGAACACTGGTCACACAAGGTATTGACAGTGAAACTTATAGTGATTATGCCGATTACGGTGCCGGTTTACGCAACTATGCACAAAGCCTTAACGTATTATATCGATTACAGCAACAATTGGAGAATTTGGGCGTATCGGGTAAACTGAAGGAGGGTGTCAATCAAGGTATCAATAACTTATGGCTACCGATGCGGCAAGCCCTTGCCAATCATGGTTATTACAGCACTCAGGAGCTCTACTGGCTGGCGGCACTGGCTGCCAATCTACCGGCCAGTAACGGCAAAGCCGATATCTCGGTGGACGGAAAAACTGTTACGGTTAATAAAAACCGTTTGCTGCCTTTGGACAATAACCACAGTGTTAGCGTCAAAAACCTTAGTAACCATACCGTTTATATTACGCAAAGTAACTGGCTGATACCTGCTCATGATGAAATACAGGAAAACGGTTACGCCATCGCTATGCACTATGAAGACAACCAGGGCAATGCCGTGGATATTACACAAGTAAAACCTAATCAGCAGATACTTGCTGTTGCCACGGTAACCATGCAGCGCCACCATAAAGCCGATGTACTGTTTGCTTATCCGTTGCCTGCGGGCATGACCAGTATTGCCCTGGCACAGGACTTTGAAGATAAGGCTGACCGCCCCTGGTTTGATAAACTACTTCAGCCGAGCTTTAGTGAAGACCGTGACGACCGGCATTTGGCCGCTTTTAATGCCGGCAATACCTCCGGTAAAGACACGGTCTTTACCCACGTGTTTATGCTAAGAGCAGCTCGACAAGGCGTATGGCACGCGCCGGCCTACGCTATTGAAGAAATGTATCAACCTCAATACCGTGCGGTTTATCCATCGCCAACGGTAACCGTTAAACCGTAATTTTTATCCCCCACGTTAGCCGCTACTCTGTTCGTGGGGGTTATTATCACCGGTAGTATTTGCTTTGGATAGAGTTACCTTGGATAGTTACCTTGGATTAGTTATATTGGGTAATAGATTTGTATGGGTATGATAAAACATTTTAAGATACGCATAAAACACCTGAAAAGCTTAGTGCTTGCCAGTGCCTTATTGTGGCTGTTGGCCTATGCAGCCTTATTCATTATAGATAAAGTTTATCCTCCCGATTTATCGCGTTATAACGATTTATCCACGATTGTTACCGACCGTCGCGGACAATGGTTACGCGTTTATCTAAGCACCGATGATAAACGCCGTATTGCCACTACGCATCAACACCTGCCCAAGGATTACTTATCTTTATTAATTAATTATGAAGACCGTGGTTTCTACCGCCATAATGGCATTGATGTAATGGCAATTTTGCGTGCCCTGGGGCAAAATATCCATGCTGGCAAAACGCTATCAGGGGCTTCAACACTGACTATGCAGACAGCTAAATTACTCAATCCCCGCCCGCGCACACTAAAAAGTAAAATCATCGAAGCCTTTCGGGCGTGGCAATTGGAACATCATTTCAGTAAAGCAGAAATCCTTGATATATATGTGACCTTGGCCCCGGTCGGTGGTAATCGGGAAGGACTGACTGCCGCGGCTTACTACTATCTCAATAAGCCATTAGACAAACTCTCATTGGCAGAATCAGCCTGGCTCGTCGCCCTGCCGCAATCACCCGGCCGCTTATCAAGTAATGATGCCGCGGCTGTTTCAGCCCGTAATAAAGTATTAAAACGCGCCTTTGACTATCATATTATCGATGCCCGGCGCTATCATCAGGCCCTTGCTGAACCATTGGTGATAACCCGCACGCCCTTTCCTTTATCAGCACCTCACCTGACCGACTATACCATCACAGCAGCCCAAAAGAAAGCCGCCAGAAAAGCCAAAAAAAACGCTAACGGTCAAATGGTTAATCCAAAAATACCCACATTGTTGACGACCTCATTGGATAAAACCCTGCAAAGCGGACTCAGCAAGATTTTAGCTGCTCAATTACCTTTGCAGCAAGATAATGCCAATTTGGCAGGCGGTATTTTGCATAATCGCAGTGGTGAATGGCTGGCTTATGTTGGTTCGGCGGATTTTTTTGCCAAGGCCCGGCAGGGACAAGTTGATATGCTTTCTGCCGTGCGCTCCCCCGGTTCAACGCTAAAACCGTTTATCACGTTATTGGCTTTTGACTGGCTTAATTACCACCCGCAGACAACCATTGATGATACACCGATAACCGCTGCCTATCACCCCGGTAATTATGACGGCTTATACCAGGGCCGCATTACCTTGGCTGACGCCTTATTGCACTCACGCAATGTGCCGGCGGTTAGGCTACTGCAAAAAATTAAACCGGATTATTTTGTTAGTCATTTACAAAAACACGGCATCAAACTATTTTTTCCCAGGCACGCCAGTGCTAATTTATCCGTGGCGTTAGGCGGTGTTGGTGTGCGTGGTGATGCCCTGACAAAAGGTTATCGCCAACTAGCAAATTGTGCCTATGGCATAGCAGCAAAGCCGTCAATTGCCGATAGCAATAGTTGTCGGCAAATCAGTCAAATTCTGCGGCAGAGTCAAGATGGTAAGGGCAGAATTTTTTTTGGGCGTGAACCGGTGGCTTTTAAAACGGGGACTGCGTACGGTTGGCGTGACCGGTGGATTTTTGCCTATACCAAAGATTACACCGTTGTTCTATGGAACGGCCGGGCCGATGGGCAGTTTGCCGAACAGCGTGCTTCAGCCGAAGCACTGATTCCGGTACTGCGTCAAGTAGTGGGATTGTTACCGCATCCACCCGTGACTTATCAGCCTTTCCATTTGCCCGCTATCAGTGCTAAACAGCTCCCGCCACGTTTACGTCACGTCGGCAATAGCAGCAGTACTCAATCGTTGTCACCTGCTAAACCCCGACAGCAGCATAATCTACGCATTGCCGCTCCACTATCGAACAGCACTATTGATTATTACCGTCAACAAGCCTTAAATTTACAGATTCACAATGGCAGACCGCCATTTATTTATTTGCTGAATGACCATATTTTTGCACAGACCGCTGACCGCCGGGTGACTTTTCAGCCCTCAGGCGGTGGCAGCTATCATTTACTGGTAATTGAAAAATAGATTTCAAGGATAGATTCCAAAGATAGATTGAAACCTTTGCACAAACTGCCGAACGAGTCAAATTCGAGGCGCACGGCGCGCAGAAAGCGGAGTGTACACGCAGTACATGAGTATTTCGAGCACCGCGCAACGAAGAATTTGTTGTGTGCAGGCGTTTGTGCAAAGGTTTCGATTATTTTATAGATTCGCTAAAAATATTTATTCATAATAAGCGCTTGACAGTCACCTGCTGTTCTCCGCCTAATTTATCCACCAATAACAATAATAATTCAGCGGTGGCAACGGCATCCAGCATGGCATTATGGGCTTTATAACGCGGCAGTTGATAGCGGGCGCGCAAGTTAAATAAATTCAGGGCATTTTGCGGCACATGCACACTGTCCTGATAATGATAGCGAAAAGCAAGTTGCAGCGTATCTACCGTATATAATGGTAAGGCCAGCTGATATAACGATTGGGCTATTTGCTGTATAAAACCCACCTCAATATCAGCAAAATGCGCCACTAAAATACGTCCTGAAAGCTGTTTTAATAAGCGGGGGAAAACCGTTTGAACCGGCACGCCTTCACTGGCCTCCTGTTCTGTAATATGGTGAATACCCACACTTTCATCGGAAATACCTGCCGTATGGCGGATGAAAGTGTGCTCGGATTGTCCTAATTGTATCCGGCCATTGGCAATAACCGTCCAACCGGCACTTAGCACACGGTCAGTTTTACTGTGCAAGCCGGTGGTTTCAAAATCTAACACTAAAAATTCACTGTCAGCAAATGGCCGCATCAGCTGCTGTTCGGTTACAGGCTGGTAAAGTTCTGCCAATGAGCTGTTTTGCAATTGACGATATTGCCGATTAAATTGACGCTGTCTTAGCCATTGACTGAGCATGCTTTCTCCTAAAATCGCTGACGCAGATGCTTTTGTAAGGTATTGACGACATCAAAAGCATCTTTTAGGTGTTGCCGTTCCAAAGCAGACAGCATTTCCGGCGGAACAAAATTATCAGGTGCCTGCCCTACTTCGATTTGTTTACACTGATGTTGTAATCTTACTGCACTGATAAAAGCATAGGCATCAACTAAATCTGATTTTCCCTGTTCACTAATCAAACCTTTGGCAGCGGCAGCAATCAACCGATCGCGGGTATTTAGCGCCTTGATACCACCTAACAAGGCATAGGTCCGGGCAAAATCGGTCACCGGAACGACACCGCGTTTTTTAAGATTAAGGGCTTTTTCTTCTGTCCCGCCCTTTTCCAAAACAAAGTTTCTAAATAAACCCAGCGGCGGAGAAAGCTGCAAGGCATTTGCTGCAATATGAGTGATAAAGGCGGCCTGTTCAGTTTGTTGCAAAACCTCGGCCAAAACATCATCCAATAAAGCCGCACTCCCATAAATTACCCGGGCATCAAAGAAAACCACACTGTTTAGTAACGCCTCGGGTTCCGGACGATTTACCCATCGTAAATAGGCTGTGCGCCATTGCGATGCCGTCATCTGCCACTCGGGATTGGTTGCCATAATATTGCCGGGACAATAAATATAACCGCACGTCGCCAAACCGTCACAAACAAAGGTTGCCAACGCATCGAAATAAGACTTATGCTGACTTTCATCATAGTCATCGGCAAAGATCAAGGCATTATCCTGGTCACTATGTGCCGTTTGTTCCATGCGCCCTAACGAACCGGCAACAATCCAGCCGTATTGCACAGGCGGTTTACCCAGTTTTTGCTCGGCCAACTGTAACAATCGCTGATTAATTGCCTCCCCGACCGAGCTAATCAAATGTCCGATATCATACGCCGCCAATCCCGAATTCACTAAGTC
>PDWJ01004209.1_pt1 | contig 12860 bp, 12 predicted proteins | sample 1430881 | NCBI WGS metagenome assembly PDWJ01 (sample SAMN01162460, study PRJNA174530) | Oral metagenome, whole genome shotgun sequencing project. | biome: Marine environment; feature: Marine mammal; material: Swab sample of the gingival sulcus; isolation source: swab sample of gingival sulcus... | reverse complement strand
GATAAAACCGCCAAAGATTTGTTTTCACTACCTACTTCCCGCACTAAAATTTTGAATGCAAAATTTATGCTGTTTGTACTTTGGTGTTTATTACTTGTGTTGTCAAATTTATTGATTGCATTTGTGTTGGGAATGTTTTTACAGCTTCCACTGATTAGCACAAGTGTGCTGATACAATCACTAATCATCTATTTCATTACAACTATTTTAACAATAGCTGTTTGTGTGCCAATTGCATTTTTTGCACTTTGGGGTAAAGGCTATCTTGCACCATTAGGTTTTGTTGCATTGATATTGGTTTTTTCACAAGTAATTGCATCGATCGGTTACGGTTCATATTTCCCTTGGTCTGTACCGGGACTTTTTAGCGGTGCGGGTGGCGAATATAAAATGTTACTTAACAATTACAGTTACGGGGTTTTACTACTGACCTGTATTGCAGGATATTTAGCAACCACAATCTATTGGAATAAAACAAACCAAACAAAATAAATAATAACTGTGTATGCAATAGTGGATTATTGGCATATTTTGAGGCTATGACCGTTATGAGTTTTTAATGAAATATTATTAAAAAGAGAAGTGTTTTTTTGTAAATTTACCGCAAATAATTTTTACGAATCAATCGTATAACCCTTTAACTTTTGATTTTGCAGCCACAAAATTTTTTAAATAAAAAGGCTCAAAATAAGCAGTATTTTCAAATGCTTTTGCTTGATATTTTTTCTCTGCTAATATTGCCATATATTCCGCAGAAGGATTGAGATTGTCTATGAAAACAGCATTTATATGAGTAATGACATCCTTACATTTTTCAGTACCTGTTCCCCCAAAACAGACTTTTTGTTTCTCCAAATATTTTAAATACGTAGAAGCATCTACGATAGTTGCTTCCACATCTCTTACTAATTGCCCGTTTGAGCCATATAATGCATCATATACTTCCATTCTTCTGGCATCAATTTGGGGACAAATAATTGCATTTTCATCTGATTTATCCATTTTTAAGGAAATTCCGTAAGCCAAAGCCTCCAACGTATCAATAGCAATTAGCGGAATATCTTGTGCATAACAAATTCCTTTAGCTGCCGAAACACCAATTCTTAATCCTGTATAAGAGCCGGGACCTTTACTTACCGATACTGCATCTAAATCAAATATGTTAACTTTTGCTTTGGTTATAACCTCTTCAATAAATACCGTAATGAGTTCGGCATGCACATTTTGTTGATGCATGGTTTTGCTTGCGATATTTTTTCCGTCTTTGGATAAAGCAACAGAGAGTGTGGGTGTTGCCGTTTCTATATTTAAAATAATTGCCATAAGGTTTTATCTAAACATAAAATGTTTTGCATTGCAATATTAAGAAATATTGAATACCTAAATGTAAAAAAGTTGATTTCTGAAATATCAAATTGATTTTATGGATATTTTCAAAATCCTTAATTTTATATCTTACTCATTAATAAACTTCTTTTTAATCTATAATTACATTGTTTAATAATGAGTAAGATATATTTTAGCTGTATGATGAATAATAAAACAACTAAAAAATCAATTAATATTCATCATCATCTGTAGCGTAAAAGCTAAACTCATCTCCTAAATCTTCCTCTGGATCGATATCTTCTACATCCACATCTCTTACCATTTCTTTTAGCTGGATACTTACTTTTACCAAATAATAAGTTTCTTCTGTTTCTACCGGAACAGCAGATATTTTATCGCCTTTTGAATTGGTATAAGTAATTAAATTATCTTTAAATCCATCGGGATATTGCAAAGCTAAACGCTCCAACATATTTTCTGGTAGCGTTTTATAATCTACGATAATTCTTTTCTTTTGTGTCATCCTGTGATGAAATTATAAGTTAGTGATTTTGCTTGCAAAACTATTATTTCTTTTGAAAGAAAAAAGAAATAATGATTAAAATTTTTGCTATCCCCTCATTTTTTTTGATATTTTATTCCTAACTTTCTGTGTAATAGTTTGATAACTTAAGTCTTTTGGATAAATAGGCTCTAAGAAATTAACAATTACTTTAGTGAAAGGCTTAGGGAACATAGCCCCTTTAGGTAATGCATTATATGCACCATCTATTGAAACAGGAATAATGGGCACATTTAATTCACGACTTAATATGGCAAACGTTTCTTTAAAATTTCCTAAGTGACCATTATTGGTTCGAGTTCCTTCCGGGAATATGATGATATTTTTATTTTGTTTCAGTGCATGAGCCATTTGTTGAATAGAATGTTTAGCATTAATTTGCGCATCTACTAAAATGGTATTGTTGGTTTTAGCAATATATTGCAGTAATTTATTGTTAAAATGTTTCTTTTTTGCATAAAATATGGTGTTTTTATACATTCTTCTTTTTAACAACGAAGCAATAAGGAACCCATCGAAATAACTTTGATGATTAGGAGCGATAATAAAAGACTGATTTTTTGGCAAATTAGACAATCCATAATATCTCAATCTAAAGAAAGTCTTGAAAAAGAGTTTAGACATTTTTATCGTAGCTTGCCCATACCAAGTACTTCTGGGTAAACTGATATTATTATATTTTTCTTTTAATATCTCTGTCCAATTAAACGTTTCTTCTGAGATTCTTTTCTTTTGTTTTTTAACAAATTCTGCCAAATGTTTAACATTAGGAAAATTACTAAAACTATTCCCACTCAATTCAACACCAAATGTTTTTTCAATATATACTTGAAAGCTAACTTGGTCTAATGAATCTAACCCCAAGTCAAAATCCAGGTTATGAGAAGGCAACACTTCAATTGATTTTTGCTTTTGCAAATAATTAATAATCATATCAAGCTCTTTAAAACTTTCATCTTCAGCATAAGCCCTCTTTCTTTCTGCCATTGGCCTATCAATGAATTTTTCAAGCTTGTAACGTTGTACTTTTCCTAATTTTGTACGCGGTAGTTCATCATCAATTAATGTAAATTTGAATACCCGCTTATAAGGCGAAACCTTATCATTATAAGCAACTTGCAATTGCTCTTTAAAATAATTTTCAATTTCTTTATGTGTGGAAAACCGCTCTAAAAACTCTTCTAAAGGCCTGATAATCAAATGTAATTTATCCTCATATTGAAGCACTGCAATTTCATCAAATCCTTCGATGCTATTCATTAAATCCTCTTCAATTAAAGACGGATTAATATTTTTCCCATTGGAGAGTACAATAATTTCTTTCTTTCTACCTGTGATGTAAATACGGTTTTTATCATCTAAATGTCCCAAATCACCGGTATATAACCAACCATCTTTTAATATTTCATTAGTCTCTTCGGGTCTATTGAAATAGCCTTTCATGATGTTGCCACCTTTTGCAGTAATTTCGCCATCTACAATTTTCACCTCCATGTTAGGCATAATTTCGCCTGCCGAACCCTTTTTCCATTTACCGGGTCTGGTGAAAGAAATCATAGGAGAAGCTTCGGTCATACCATACCCTGTCAATAAATCAAAGCCTAATGTTTTGAAGTCAGCTCCTATTTTTGTAGATAATGCAGCACCTCCGGAAATCAAAAATTTAACATGTCCACCAAATTGATCATGTACTTTTTTGAATAATTTTTTAGAAAATTTTCGTGAGTTGATTTTTGAAGCTACTTTGAATAAAGCTTTTGCAACTTTATTGCTTTCAATTTTACTCATAATTCCTTGATGGATAATACTGTAAAATCTTGGAACGGCAATAATGATGCTTACTTTATTTTGCTGCAATGTATTGATAATATCATTGCTTTTCAGCGACTTAGTCATGACAGATGTACAACCAACTTTCAATACAGCAGCCATAGAACCCAATAATGGGAAAACATGATGTAAAGGGAGAAGTAATAACACCCTATCGTTTTCCTGATAAATAGGTATGCCTTTAGATACGGCTGTAATATTTGTATTGATATTGTTATAGGTTAACATCACACCTTTGGGTGAACCTGTAGTGCCTGAAGTATAAATAATCACAGCAACATCTTCAGGATTTCCTGCTTTTATTTCAATTACAGGTTTGTTTTCATCAATATTGGATACATCGATTTTTTCAAAATTGATAAGCTGTGGATAAAAATCAGATTGAAATGCAGCTTGTTTTACTGTATTTTCTGTTTTGTTGGAGCAATACACTAAATCAGGTTTACAATCTGTTATATAATAGGCTAGTTCTTTGTCAGTTGACGAAGCATCTATTGGAATTACCGTTGCACCGACTTGCCATGCCGAATAAAATGCAAAAATCCATTCAGGACTATTATCTGCCACAATCATCACATGTTTAGGCTTGCCCTTAATGAGTGTGCTATAGTAATTAGCATACAGTAATAAGCTATGATAAGAATATGTTTTGTCGCCAAAAACAAGGGCTTCTTTTTTTCTGTCTTTTAACATCTATGATGATTTAAATTTTAAAATAAAAATTGAACTTGTTTAAACTTTTCAATTTGCTAAAATCTTAATTCTGTAATGTGTTTTTAGAAAAATAAGGTTTCTAAGAAGTCTCTAATTATTGATGTAAATAACCTTTACGATTTTGCAAATATAATATTCTGCACGATTTAGCATTCTATTTTACAGAAAGTTTCGGCATTTATATTTGAATAATACTCAAAGAATTTACTTTTTCTAAAGTTTTCTTAATGTTGTTGTCTTTTTCTGTTGTTTTTGGGCATATTTTTTTGCTTTAGGGATAAATTTTTTCAGGTTATTTATCCTAGTCTGATTAGAAGGGTGTGTGCTTAAAAACTCAGGTGGTTTTTGTCCTCCACTTTTTTTCATTCTTTCCCAAAAAGAGACAGCAGCTTCGGGTTCATATCCAGCCATAGTCATAAAAATAAGTCCCAACTTATCCGCTTCTGTTTCATGGGCTCTGGAGTAAGGTAAAACAACACCTACTTGGCTACCCAATCCGTAAGCTGTCATAAAAAGTTGCCTTTGTTGGCTTTGTTTTAACTGTAAATAGGTATCTAAAGCCACACCACCGGCAGTAATCAATAATTGTTGACTCATTCTTTCATTTCCGTGTCTTGCAATGGCATGTGCAATTTCGTGTCCCATTACCACAGCAATTCCTTCTTCATTTTGAGTAAAAGGTAAAATTCCGCTATAAAAAACGACTTTCCCACCCGGCATACACCATGCATTTGGGGTATTATCATTTACTAAATTAAATTCCCACTTAAAATCTTTAATGCGAGATGCTATTTTATTTTCTCTCATGTAGGTATCAACAGCATTGGAAATTTTTTGTCCTACTTTTTTAACAGCGGCAGCATCCGAAGTATTATTTACAGGAGGATTTTCCTTAAGAAAACTACCATATTGCTGAAAACTCATTGCCAGCATGGTTGATGAGGGTAATAATGTTAACTGCTTTCTATTGCTAAAAGGAACTGTAGCACAAGCATAAGCTATAGTAGAAAATAGCACAGCATATGCAAATAATTTTAAATCTCTAAGTTTTCTTTTCATTATTTTATTTTTATGATTAACAAAGATATTCATTTTTTTAATAACGATAATTTGTTCTGTTGTTTTAATTTAACCTTAGATAATGAGATATCTTCTTATAAAAAATCCAGCATAATACTGTAATCACATCATTCACAATTATTTAAACAATATAAATTACTTTATACTATATTAGATTTCAAATAATAAAAAAGCAAATCATGTGCCAAATGTTTTTTCAGCATTTATGAAATCTCATATTTTACTTTGAGTAGGTTATTGACGCTTATCTTTTTGAGAATTAGAAAAATATTATTACAGTCCTTCACACAAACCAAAAAATTGTTCCATTTCCTTTTTTCTTCGTCCTTTAGAAATAACGACCAAATAATTATCAGAATCAATCTTTACGCCTTTTTCAGGGTTCTTTAATATGATTTCATCTTTTACAATTCCAATTAATACCGCATTAAAATCTTGTTTTAATTGAATGAAAGCATCCATGTAATCCTTATTTACTAAAGGACAATCTTCTTTTACTCTATACTGTAAAATATCAGCGTCATCATCATCAACACTAGTGGCAATTAAATCTTCTTCATAAAGTGCTACATAGGGTTCAAACAGATAAGAAGCTACCATTTGAGCTGCAACTTCATTCTTTGATATAACATAACTAATACCGGCATTTCTAAAAGTTTCTTTCAAGGTAGGATTGCTACAAGTAACTACCACTTTAACATTAGGGTACTGTTTTCGCAGATTGATAACAAACACTAACGTATCGGTATCTTCACGAAAATTAATAAACAACCTTTTAGCTTTTGACACGTTTACCTTTTCAAAAGCATCATAGTTTGAATACTCTGTGTGAAGTACAAAAATTTTACTTTTATCAAACAAATCATAAATCATATCAACATCCGATTTTTGGTCGGTAACGACTGCTACTTTATGACCTGCATGAATAATTTGCATAGCAACATGCTTTGCAAAAGGATTCCATCCTATTATCACGTAATGATTTTCAAAACGAGTTCCTAAATGTCCATTTTTTTTATTTTCCATATATTCATTAATTCTTACCGTTATTTCACCAACCAAAAAACCTAAAATACCCAAACTTCCAATAATTACCAATAATCCAATGACACGACCGGGTCCTGTAACCGGATAATAATCCCCATAACCTACTGTGGTTAAAGTTACAATGGCATACCAAAAAGCGTCAGTAATGGTTTTGATGTTTCCATTAGGAGAAGCGCTTTCAATAATTTTGATGCCCCAAATGGCTATAATGTAAATTAATATTCCTATTAAAAATAGATATTTCTTTTTCATATAAATTAGGTTTAAGCAATTAATAATTTTGTTTTAAAATATTGCTTCTTCTGCACTTTCCCAATCAATCTGTAGTTTGCTACTCATCAATAATTGTTTAAATAGCAATGCTTTTTTGCGATTACAACTACTTAGTTCCACATAGCTTTTGTTTTTGTCCGGAAAGGTATGTATCGCCAAATGTGATTCAGCTAACAACCAAAATACTGTATAGCCTTGCAACGGAAAATGATGCTCCACACAATTTAAAACAGTAAAATCCACCTCTTCTAAATAGGTTTGAAACATTCCACGCAACTGCTGTGGATTACTTTCAGCAATCCAAAACTTTAGATTGTGTATTTTTGCTTCTAATATTTTAGGATTCATCTTTTTCAATTAGTAATTAATATAAGTCCCAGCTTCCCTTTAAATAATACTTGTAAAGCACCGGATTATGTATTTTGTTTATTTCAATTGTATCTTTTTGCCACGGATAAAAATCTTTCCCAAAAGAGGTGATTAATAACATAGCATCGCTATTTATCCATCGGGTAGGCACTTTTATCGTGATTTGTTGCAATTGTTTCTTCAAATTCTTTAGAGTTGTGTTTTTTATACCAAATACCCAGCCCCATTCTCCCAGTGTAAGCACTTGATTGTGTAAAGGTACTGTAGTAAATCCTGCTTCTTGCATGGTTTTATTAATACACAAAAAGGCTCGTGTTGCAAAATAAGGGCTTCCTGATTGCGTAACTAATACGCCATTGGGTCGTAGGTGTCTGCCACATAATTTATAAAATTCATAGGAATACAATCGCCCTAATTCTACACTTCTGGGATCTGGCAAATCCACAATAATCACATCATAATAATCTTCGCTACTTTCCAAATATTGGTAACCATCGGCATTTATAACCTTAACTTTGTTATTGTTGAGTGCATTTCCATTCAAATGTACCAAAATAGGATTTTGTTGCCCTAATTTTGTCATTTCCGGATCTAAATCTACCAAGGTTATTGTCTTTACCGATTTGTATTTTAGTATTTCGCGTACAGCACAGCCGTCACCTCCACCAAGTATTAACACGCGGGTTGGATTAGGATGAAGACTCATGGCAGGATGCACCAAAGGCTCATGATACATAAGCTCATCACGACTACACAGTTGTTCATTACCATTCAAATAAAGCCAATAATCATTCTTCCATTGTGTCATTACAATACGTTGATATTTGGTTTGTTTGGCAAAAATGACTTTATCGGCATATTTTTGCTGTTCGCCATAAGTAATGATTGGATTGGTGATAAATATACCCACAACCAATAATATAAAAATGACACTACCTGTAGTCATTAATCCATAACGCGCTTTGGGTTGTAATAGTTTCCATAAAAATATCAATACCAATATGGATACTAAAAAATTAACAAACCCTAATATAAAAGGCGTGTAAATTAAACCGAACATTGGCAATCCGATAAACGCAAAAAATACACCACCCAACAAGCTGCCGTAATAATCGTTCTCTAATATATTGGAGATATTAAATCGTAATTGCTCATAATCATTATTGATACGAATTACCAAAGGAATTTCCATCCCAATTAACAACCCTATTCCTATTGCCAAAGTGTAAATCAACACACCTATGGCTTGAGTATATGCTGAGGCCGTATAAACCAATAAAGGCGCAAATGAAACTAATACCGAAAGTGAAAATTCAACAAAAAGAAATAATTTGAGCAAATTTCTATCGAAATGTTTACTGATGCGACTTCCCAATCCCATAGAAAACAACATCAGTGAAACCACGATAATCCATTGAAAGATTGAATCTCCCAAAAAATAGGTGGCTAATGTAGAGAGAATATACTCTGCCACCACCCCTGAAAATCCGGTAGCAAAAATAGCAACCTTTAGTATAGAAGAACGATTTTTAAACATATACCCTTTTTGCGTTTAAAATCGTGTTTATAAACACCAGGTAATTAATACCGAACCTCCAATATAGGCAAATGCCTCAATAATAGCAGCACCAATATTAGGTTTCTCCTGATTGACAATTTCATCAGTAAGGCGTTCGCCCGGTAACAATATTTTATCAGTTACAAATCGCATTACAGGTAATAATACAATTCCCACCAAAATTTCAAATCCTGCATCTAAAAACGTGTCTAACCAACCTTCAAAATTACCTGATATACCAAAATTGATTAAGTTTCCGATTGCAATAATGGCACCGGCAAAACCAATTCCTACCGCTACATTATCTTTCTCGATATGTTCATGAATATCATATGGTGTAATGGCATTGTAAACATAAGCAATAATTACTAACGCAACCTGACCTACCAACCAAAATACAATTGCGGTTAAAATACCGAATGTTAAGCTGGTACTTTCGCCGGTTACAGCGCCAAATATAATTAAACCTGAAGCTATAGAAACAGCTCCTTCTACTACACCTGTTCCTGCATTTTGATCTTCAATAATCTCTTTACGAACTGAAAAGCGACTTAAAATCAATTTATCGGATATGAAAACAGAAATATTTAAAAGAATAATGGCAAGAACTCCATAAATTACAATTTCCATCATATCTGTAACAATACCTTTTGAAGGTCCTACAATAGCACCGCCAATGGCAAGTAACAAACCTATATAATAGCCCACATTTGCCAAAGCAAACGCAAGATTATCTTTTTTTACTAACTCCTCTTTTATATTGAACGAAGGATGTAGTAATTGATATATTAATTTCCCGATAAAGAAAATAACAAATGCCAAAGCAATGTAAATTACAGCATCGGCAAAAACAACTAAAATTTCTGACAATGATTCCATATTATAATATTTTTGATTGAATAATTAGTTTTACTTACCCGACCCTCCGCTACGTGAACGTGTAGAACTTGAAGAACGATATCGGGAAGAATTTCTCTTTGTTTTGGAACTAGAACGACTTACCCGGCTTCGTACTTTTTCTTTAAAACTATTGGGTTTTTGCGCCCAAGTACTACTTTTTCCTGATGAAGAATTGGTATAAGACTTTGTCCCAAAAACCGAACGTCCCGAAGGTCCGTAATAGCTTCTTGAAGATCCGTAATAACCTCCTGTATTATAGTCGTCCCAATAAGAACGACGATAAGACATCATGTTAAACATCGATGACATAAAGGCATATCTTCCATAAAAACTCCAAAAAGAACTTCCGTTACGGTTTTCCCAATATCCATATTTAGGGTTGCCAATATAATTGTTATATCCTGCAGGAACGGCTTGTTTGGTTACCTTACCATCTTTCTTACTGACAATCTCCATACCCATATCGTTGATATGTTGTTTAAAGAAAGCCGGGGAAACTTTTTCCCAACCTGTCATTTCTTGCAATACAGTATCTGTTTTCTCAATCAAAACCTTATACTGATGTTTATAATCTGATGCTCCATCAGCATCCATGTCAAATAGAATAATCGATAGATTGTTTTCGTTGGTATATTTTTTTAACAATTTATCTACCGGTGATTTTTTCCAGGTATTACTTTCATCTGTATCACAAAATCGAACAAATATTACTGGAAAAAAAATTATAATCAATATATAAATGTATTTTTTCTTCATTTGTCTGTTTTTTTGGCTTCTAGCCTTTAGTTATTGGCTGTTAGCCTTTAGCTGTTGGCTTTTAGCATCTTATTTTTTAATTTTAACTTTTAATTCTTCATTTTCCTTCCCCGCCACTTCGACTATGCGGTTATTGAGCGAAGTCGAAATGCAGTGACCGGCTAACACACTTCCGTCTTCGGACTTCGGTCTTCCGACTTCTATCCCCCATCACTATTTAGGTAGAATATTAGAGATTTCATACGTTTCAATGTATTTTCCTACTGAAGCTTCAAACTCTCGTTCATCCCATTGTTCAATAGTTATCAGGTAATCGCCTGATTCGTCTTCATAAGTCCAGGAAATGAACTCTTTCCATTCATCTCCGGCAGCTACGTCGTTAAAAAAACCTGCTGATTCCTCATCTAAAAAATATTTCCTACCCTCATATTCTAATGAACTTGGGGCTTTTTGAGTATCCATCAATTGTTGTAACACATCAGTTCCCAATTGACGAACTTTTATTTTTGAAGTCAAGGAAAGTTCTAATTCATCGTCATCTTCTACAGATAAATAAAAGGTTTTAGTACCATTACTTATCTTATATTCTTTTGTAAAAAAGTTATCGCCCCAATCATACTCATAGCAAGCTTTTACTTCCCAAGTATCTAAATCGTATTCAAATACAAAACCCAGATTTAAATCTTTGACTGTAATGTTGGTAGCATCATATTGAGGCTCTTTCTTTTTGAAAATATCTAATAATCCCATAAGTGTAGTTTTTAACCATTAAATGGAATAGGAAAAGGGAGCATATACTCCCTTTTTATTTATACTATTTTTTTAGTTTAGCTTTTAATTCTTCCAAAGCATTTGATGCTTTAACATTAGTGTCGCTTAATTGTGCGTCAATTTCATCATCAATGCTTTTGTTTTCAATAGCAATGTCTCCATAAGCCTCAGCCATAGCTTCTTGTTGAGCTACTTTGTCTTTCATCTTCTCTAACATTGATACAGTTCCTGAACTATCAATGCCTGACAATTGCTTGTTAATTTTTTGTGTTGCGCTACTTACTCTTGCACGTGCTTTTAAGGTGCGCAATTCGTTTTCGTAGCGTGTAATTGTAGATTTTAGTTTTTTCACATTGGCATCTAATTGTGCAATGTTAGTGTCAAAACGAGTAACTTCCTCTTTTGCACGTGCCGCAGCCGCTGTTGCTTCTTCTTTTCTTGACAGTGCTTCTGTTGCCAATCGATCGGCTTCAGCAACTTCAAGCTCTCCTTTTTCAGCTTTTTGTAACAATAAAATTGCTTTTTGCTCGTAATTTTGAGCCCTTGAGGTTTGTTCCGTTAAATCTCTTTTACTACGAATTGCTAATGCCTTAACCTCGGCTAATGCTTGCAAACTTTTATCTAAATCTTTTTTTAAATCTCTGATTCCTTGCTCAGTCATTTTGATTGGATCTTCCAATTTATCAATAACAGCATGAGCTTCCGCTTTACTCACGGTAAATATTCTACTAAAAATTCCCATTTCTTTCTGATTTTATATTATTTTGAAAACTCAATTATCTCATCGGTATATTCACTCAACAACAACTCTAAAGAATTTAACGTTCCCTCTAATTCATTCTCATCTAAATTCTCCAATTGTAGTGTATCTCTGAATATCAGTTTTTTTCCTGATTCATCCAATACTAAAGCACCATGTACAATATCTCGATTTTTCATTAATAGTGCCTTGTATATCTCTTTATCATCCTTTGCTAATTCACACAAAACACCCTCAATAATTAAAATTGGAGCTTCACAATCAATTACCAAATTTGATATTGCGCCTTGTGGATTTTCTACCACAAATAGTTCTTCTTCAATATCTTCATGGATAATATTGAATTCTAAATTTAATAAGTAACCTTTTACTTTATCAAAATAAATACTCATAATCTATTGACTTTAAAGTTTAATAAAGTTCAAAGATAATTATTTTTATTGATTTGTTACATCATAGTGGAAATTACATTATAATTCTTTCATTTTTAACTAAAGAGTAAAATATACATAAGATTATAATGATTTAAAGTTGGGTTTTAAAATAAAAATATACTTGTGAATTTCAGATTAAAAATATGAGTAAAAAAACATAAAATATAGTTTTTTTTACAAAAAAAAATTTGTAATTTTGTTATTCATTAACAAAATAACTAATAGCTAAATAAATTAAAACTAATGACCAATGAAAAAACATGTATCTAAAATTTCAATGGCACTTGTATTTCTTGCATTATTTACAAGTTGTAAAATTACTATGGTTACCTCTAAAAAAGTAGGGGAAACAATAAAATTAAAAATAGAAGCAAAACCTGACCAACAAGAAAATGTATGGATAGACCTTAACAACAATGGAAAAAAAGACAATGGTGAAGCTGTTACAGAATTTGGTAAACATGTAGATTACACCAT
>PDWJ01004207.1_pt1 | contig 12864 bp, 12 predicted proteins | sample 1430881 | NCBI WGS metagenome assembly PDWJ01 (sample SAMN01162460, study PRJNA174530) | Oral metagenome, whole genome shotgun sequencing project. | biome: Marine environment; feature: Marine mammal; material: Swab sample of the gingival sulcus; isolation source: swab sample of gingival sulcus... | reverse complement strand
GTATCGGCGTGCTTTCACTTTAAGACGGTTTTTTCATTGATGCTGTCGCGCTTGGCAAGCTTAGCGATGTTCTCTTGCAATTGTTGTATTTCTTTTCGTCCTAATATGTTTGCCAGAATCCCAAAAAGCAATTGGATGGTGGAAAAACTCAGCATAAAAATCATAATCGTTAATTGTATGGTGTTTTCTTTTTCATTGTGAATAGAGAATACGCAATAATCTTGGGAAAAGCAGGAATGATGGCGTTAATGCTTAATGCAATTAATTCCATTAGTAGCGTTAGCATGACGATAAATCGGCGTGTTTGAAAAAATCAGGTATTAGAATTATCCGTGTTAAATTACTGTTACCTTAATTTGTGTCAATTTTAAATCAGGTTAATCGGATTATTATTTATAATAATATATGTTTTTGCTTGACACTTTAGTCTATACTTATAGAAGTAATATTTTACAAGGAATGATTATGCGCACAATTTGGAAATCATTAAGTATGGTATTTGTTTTGCTCTGGTTGCTAAGTGGGTGTATAGCCACTGGGACACGTTTGGATTATAATGCTATAAATGCGATTCAACGAGGAATCACTACCGAGCCACAAATTAGGGCTTGGTTCGGAGAGCCGGTATCGGTTGAAATCAATCAGAAACTTAATACTAAGCGTCTGACTTATGGTTATCGTAATGATGACAGTATCAAAAAAGATGCTGCCGGTGTTGGTGGTGCTGTCTTAGGTGGGGTCTTAGGTCATCAAGTTGGGGGTGGCAGCGGACAAACAATTGCTACGGGTGTTGGCGCATTAGCAGGTGGATTATTAGCTAATAATGCAGTTAACGCGCGTGAAGAAAGCCAATTTTTAGAAGTATTGATTGATCTTAGAACAGGGCGGGTAAGTGACTATAACTACACTGAAGCAAAAAGTCGGACTCAGTCTTGGAGTATTAATCAAGGTGTAGGGACTCTGTAATTTTATTCTCAAGCTTATTATAAGACATTAAAAATATGATAAATTGATAAAAAAGCTGGGTATTGCCCAGCTTTTTGCTTGCTTAACTAGCTTAAGCAATAATAAAATGATTTTATCAAAGAAGCTTGTAGATCATAGTTGCCAGTTAATGGGAGTTTGTTTGTTGGCGATAAGAATATCATTTGCCCGGGCAAAATGGCCGCAACCATAAAATTTCCCCCCAGCCAGTGGGGACGGATGTACAGCGGTTAAAATATAGTGTTTATTGGCATCAATTAAGCTGGCTTTTTGTTTGGCAAAATTACCCCAAAGCATAAAAATTAGGCCGCTTTTTTTCTCAGAAAGGATTTTGATAACCGCATTGGTGAAATATTGCCAACCAATTTTGCTATGGCTTCCTGCTTTACCATGTTCAACGCTTAAAGAGGCATTTAGTAATAACACACCTTGTTGTGCCCAAGCGCTTAGATCACCATGGTTGGGTGGAATAAATCCTTCAATACTACGTGCTAGTTCTTTATAGATATTAATTAAAGAGGGAGGAATGCGTATGCCTTTAGGAACAGAAAATGATAGCCCCATTGCTTGCTGCGGTTGGTGGTAGGGGTCCTGACCAATAATTACAATTTTGACTTTATTAAAAGGGGTTTGGCTAAAGGCATTGAATAATAATTTATTAGGTGGATAGGTTTTTATACCTTGTTGTTGTGCGGTTTTTAGTATGGTTTTGATTTGAACAAAATAGGGCTGGCTAAATTCATTTATTAAGACCGCTTTCCATGAAGGTTCAAGTTTGACAGCAGCGGGATTAATAGAGAGTAATTTTTTATCAGTGGTTGGCATGGTTATCCTTTAAATTGAAAGTTAATCCTTTAATAGGTTATCACTATCATCTGTGCGCTGACTTTCGGCTGCGGCTTCGAGTTCCTGACGCTCATTAGTGAGGTTACCTTCGGAATCGGTTACTTGAATATCAACTTCGGTAGCGGGTTGTTGTATTTGGTTATCGTCAGTGGTAGTTACTGGTTGATGTGTAGACATGCTGGTTATTTCTGATGCGAATAAGACTGGGACGCCATCAGGGAAAATCACTTCACGTGCGTCATCAGGCATTGTAACGCCTTCTTCCATTAAACGGCGTTTAAGCAGGCGTAAAATCGCCGAGCGTACTTTGGCTTTAGCAAAAGAGTGGCCATTAAACCAATAGTAAATTTTCATATTAACCGTTGCAGCACCAAGACTGTCAACGAGAACGAGCGGTTTGGGTTCTTGAAGAATGGCACTATGCTCTAATAGAACAGACATAATTAATGTTTGAGTATCACTAATAGAGGCATCATAGCCAATCCCGAGTTCAATTGTCTCACGTTGTGAAGAGGAAGCGGTATAGTTGGTGATAATATTTTTAAATACTATAGAATTAGGAATCTGGATGAGGTTGCCTTCGTTTGATAATAAGACAGTATTACGTGTATTCATGCTTTGCACGATGCCAAGCTGATCAGCGACGGCAATTAAATCACCACTGGTAAAAGGGTGACGTAGGCTCAGCAATAAGCTGGCAAGAAAATTTTCCGCAATATCTCTGAAAGCAAAGCCAATGACAATTCCCAATATGCCGGCACCACCAATGATTGATACTGCTATATTGGTTAATCCAGCAACTTGTAAAACGATATACACACCTAATAAAAAAGTAGGAATGGCAACAGCCTTAGCCATGATATCTGCCAGCAGTCCTGAAGCTAATTGTCGGGAAAAAATATGATGAAATAGACGATAAATATATTTGGCAATAAACCATGCTAAGGGCAATACGATGATGGTTAGTACAATAATTGGTAAGGCAGCAATAAATTTATAGAGAAGATGTTGAATTTCAATCAATGCAGGCCGTAGATTCCAGTTAGGCGTACCGTCAATTTTAATACGATTCACCACAGCTACGACATCTTGGGTTTTACTTGCTAGATTTCGAGCCCATTGACGGTGTTCATCACTATCAGTAAGGCCATCTAAAAAAACAATACCATCATCTACTTTAACGTTAATTTGCTTGTACCATCCGGTAGCAGCCATAATTTCGCTGATACGAGATTGAATTTCGTTGTCTTTGGCCAATGGTGAAACTGCAATGGCTTGCTCAGGTTCGCTAACTTCTTCTTCACCAATAGAGATATTGGGTGCTTGTTGCGCTTGAGAAAAACCAGAAATGATTAATATAATGATGATTAACCATCGGTAAAACATGAATCAGTACTCCTAAATGAATAGGGCTATTGTAGCGAAGATACTAAATCTATGCATCGGGCTTATATTATAAATACGAATCAGAAATATTAAATAACGATGTTAGCAAGTATTGCCAGGTGGCATCAACGGTTGCATGAATCTCTATAAATTGGTTACCAATTGGATGTTTAAAGATCAATAAGTGGCAATGTAACATAAGTCGGTAAATCTGGTAGTGACGTCTGAAATAGCGATTAATATCACCTTTGCCGTATTGTGTATCACCAACGATAGGATGATTGATATGTTTGAGGTGTTTACGTATTTGATGCTTTCTGCCAGTAACAAGTTCTGCATTGACTAAAGAAAAAGTGGTGTGTGGATAGTGTTTGGCTTGGCGTCCAAAACCGACATTTAGAGAACGTGCATGCTCTCGGGTGATAATGGTTTGGGCAGGTTGCGTTTTGGGAGAGATAAAGCGATCACCTGGCTCCAGTTTGGTGGTGATCGGATGATCAATAACGGTGTATTCTGGTGCGAGCCCTCGACAGACAGCCTGATAATATTTATGGGTATTAGACCATTGTTTACTCAGTTCTTTGGCAATATCTGGATTCAGGGCCAAAAGCAAAACGCCAGAGGTCGGTTTGTCGAGGCGATGAATGGGGTAGACAAATTGATTGAGCTGGTGGTGCAGTATTTGAATAACGAATTCGGTTTCATGTCTGGCGATAGGGCTACGATGCACAAGCAAACCACTGGGCTTATTAATAGCGACAAGGTATTTATCCTGATAAAGAATTTCAAGGTTTTTTATTGTCATTTAAAGCCTGAGTCCTTACCTGATACAGGTTGTTAATTGATGTGATTAAGCTGGCTATGATGATTTCGTTATAGTTTAGGTGTAGTTATATTTATGGTGAGCAAATGGCTCAATCACGATGCTAGGACTAAGCGCTGCCTTAATATCATCTTGTTGTGACTGCAGGAAAATAACTTTTATATTAGGGCCGGCATCTATAGTGGCATAAACCTCCACTCCATCATTACGCAAACGCTGAATGTTATGAAGTAAACTTAATGTTTGAGGTTGAATATAAATCAAAGATGGTCGGGCAGCCAGCATGGTCGCATGCATAGTTAGCGCGTTATTTTCGGTAGTTTGTCCTAGGACTGAAAAATCTTGGCAAGTAATGGCTTGACAGATAGTCTGTAAATCTTTTTCTGCCTGTGCCGGCCATAAAGAAAATAACGGGCTGGTATCTGCAGTATGGGTCATACCATCACGTGAACTGATTTTTTTAACATTGGTATCAACTTCTAGGAGTGCAATGCGAAATGCTGACCAGGCGACATCCAGCGGTTTTCCGATACTATCACTGCCGTCGGCGAGATGACCTTTTGGCCATTGGACAAATCCATGCCAAAGTGAGCGACAAGCGCTGCCACTACCTATTCTAGCTATGGCAGATAATGTGGTTTTAGGCAATGAAAGGGCGAAGAACTGATCAAGTGCTAATGTAAGTGCCGCAAAACCCGATGCTGAAGAAGCTAATCCTGCAGCAGTAGGAATAGTATTGGTGGTATGGATGGTTAGGGGGATATGTTGTTGGCGGCGGAAATAATTGCAAAAGGTAATGATTTTTTGCGCAAAAGGAGTGGTGATGGCTTGTTCAATATTATTCAGGATAATATGATCCTGGTGATCATCACTTAATGTTAACTGAGTATGGGTTCCTAAATGTGCCAATGAAATTGATAAACTGCCATTGGTTGGTAAGTTGAGTTCATGGTTACGTTTGCCCCAATATTTACTCAGGGCAATATTACTTGGCGCATAAGCTTGCCCACTTTGGTCTGGAGTGAGTTTAGACGGAAGTAAGCGGTTAAAAAAATCTTGTCTATGCAGATAAAGAGGGTGGTTCAAGACGTAATCCTTGGCTGGCAAGTTGGACTGGATGATGGTCTTCAGGAAGTGGTTGGGCAAGGGCAGACAAGGTCATAATACAATCTCCTAATCCGGAACCGGAAATTTTACTGGCCAGGGTTTGTGGTTGTCTGTGCGCTTGAGAAATAAGTTCATTCAAGGTGTTATCGCTAACACCAAGTGCGGCCATCAAGGTTTGATATTGATTAAGGGCAGTATAGATACTTGCAAAGTCATGATGTTTAAAGGCGGTAATGATTTGCCTGCTGAGTTTTCCCATTTGTTGGTAAAGTTGGTGATAGGGCTCAGGGTCTTGGGTCATTTTATCGGCAATAATGGCTAATACTTCTGCGGTGGGTGTTTTATAGCCACAATATTGTAACCCAATGTGACAAGGCAGTGTGGTGTTAAGTGGTTCTATCGTGATAGGGTTAAGCTGATAAGCGATGGTGCCGCCATAAATGCTAGCAGCTAAATCAGCCCCACTACCATGCTGTTGTACCTGATGAATGATTTTTAGTGCTTGTTGGTGAATAATTTTGTGGGAAAATGAGTGCCTATTTGCGTAAGAGAGCGCGCCTAAAGTGGCCGCGGTCACTGCTGCTGAAGAACCAAGTCCTAGATTGGGGTTGATATTTGAAGTGATATTGATTTCCACGCCATCAGATAAATCTGCCTGGGCAATGGCAGCGAGAACGAACCTCAGTTTTGGGTGCGAAGTAAGCCGGGTTAAAGTGCTTTGATAGTTGGCCAAGTGACTGTTAATCACTATTTGCTGATCATCGCGGAAGGTTAAGCTAACGGTGATGCGTTGCTCAATGGCACAGACAATCGCCGGATATCCATAGACAACTGCATGTTCCCCACAGAACATAATGCTCCCAGGTGCTGATACAGAAACAGAGTGATGGTTTATGGTTTGTCTCATTGAGAAGTATCCATTAAACAGGGGTTGTCACATAGTCTGGCACCCTGAGGAGCTATGGTAAGTTTTCCCCAGCGTCTATGCGGATGGCTTTTGAGTAAGGTTTGCATGGCCTCGGGGTCATCATGGTAGACGATAATTATTCCTCCGCGTTGACCATGGACACTGCCAGCACCACTTATTTTTGCTCCACCACCATGATCGGTAATCGTTTTAATCAGCGCATTTGTCGCATCAGGCACAACCCCGATACGGCGCAATAGCTGATGATTTTCACGAATAATATGTTTAGGGTTGTGGTGATTTTCTAAGGCAGCGGTGAGCGCTTGTGTACAATCAGAAAACGCTTGCCAAAGTGTCTGATCGTGACCAAAATGTTGGCGGACATGGCTTACGCACTCTCCGGTAGAGCTGGTGGGGATGCCTTGTAAAATCCAGTACCAGTGGTTGTCTAACTGAATATCCAAAGGCTTTGGCTGACCATTTTCTAAGTAAAGAATATTACCATAAGTAACGGCGGCGGCATCTAGCGCACTTCCTTTACCATGTTGCAGGCGTTCACAAAAGCGGATGCGTTCAAAACGTTGTGTTAAAGTCAGGGGATGTTCTAGTAAATGTTCATACAATACGATTGTGGCCGCAATGGCAGCAGCGGATGAACCCATGCCTGCCCCTAACGGTAAGGTGGACTCGCTTGAAAGCCGGCCTGGAATAGGGAGGTGTTTACGGCTGGTTTTCCCGGGCATTGGTAGATGTTGGAAAAATGTTGCTAACGCATACACTGCTAAGTCATCCGGGCGATGTAAAATATGCGATACCGATAATTCCCCACGGATAAATTGTTCGAAGCGCCTGTCTAGTTTATGTTTGAGTTTACGCAATGCAGTCAGGGGATATGGCTTTCCTATTGGTAAGCCTTTAAAAACCGTTTTAATACTGTTGCTACGATGGATAGGATGAAAGCAAACCTGAGTATATTCAGCAATGGCGGCGACAATTGCTGGGGCATCATAGACGACGGAATGTTCACCACTTAAGATGAGTTTGCCAGGCGCTTTAGCACAATATCCCAAGGTTACGTCCTTGCATAGTGGCGTTGGTGGTTGCTAATACTGGCTAAGCGGAATGTGGAGTGGTTATGTTGGTCAATGGTAATGGTTTGTCCGTCTGTCGGCTCCGGATAGTGCCAGAATTCTAAATAAGTCTCATAATCCAGGGCCTGGCGCTTGGCAAGTAAGCGCTGATGTTCGGTAGTGTAGAGGTATTGTTGATAATTTGTTTGGATGATGCCGCTAAAAAACTCGCCGACACAGCCCGAGCCGTAACTAAACATTGCCACCGCCTGCTCTTCAAGATCATTTCGATGATCAAGCAAAGAAGCCAGACCGAGGTAAAGCGCAGCGGAATAACTATTACCAATAATGCGATTATATATCATGGCCGCATCAATATGCTCCGCCTGCATGGTTTGTTTATTCAATCGGGTTAAATATTGATGCGCTTTGATACCCATTTTGGAGAATGGCAGGTGATAACAAAAATGGGCGAACTCATCATAAGCGCGACCTTCCTGGGCCTGATAGTCTGACCAGGCACCTTCTAAAGCCTTAAGATACATTTGGGTAGAAAATTTTCCATCTACAAGAGCTGTTTTACGGTAATTAGGACGCCAGAAATCCATGACATCTTCAGTGTATTTCCCCGTCATATTATCTATTTTCATAATACGCGGATGATGACTAATCAACATAGCAACAGCCCCGCAACCTTGTGTTACTTCCGCAACGGAATCCAGATCATAGCGAGAAATGTCGCTGGCGATTAACAGCACTTTTTTCTGAGGATGCAAGGCAATATAAGCGCAAGCAAGTTGCAAGGCCGCTGTAGCGCTATAGCAGGCTTGTTTTAATTCAACGCAACGACAGTTTTGGGGTAAGTTCAATAAGTGATGAATATAAATAGCGGCGGCTTTAGATTGATCAATACTCGATTCGGTGGCAAATAAGATGGTGTCGATATCGCTAGCACCATTCTTTTGAATGATGGGATAAGCTGCATTAGCGGCAAGGGTAACAATATCCTCATCATGGGGGGGGATGCTCATTTTTTCCTGACCGATACCTTTATAATATTTATTTACATCCACATGATTACGCTCAGCAAGAATGGCTAGATCAAGATAATACTTTGGAATATAAAAACTAATTTGGTCAATACCGATATTCATAGTAGCGTTTTCTGATTATATTTAAGAAAGAAGCAGGCTGTGGTTGTAAAATATATCATAATGATTTTGACATCCTAATAAGAACATAGCTGTTTGATATTCACGTTGTAGTTTTTCGATAGTACGAATAACGGCATCTGTGGAGTGTTGTGCCGGCTCGAGCAAAGGCGCCGCAATGCCACACATTTGCGCTCCTAAAGTCACCGCTTTGGCGATATCGATACCATTGCGAACTCCACCACTGGCAATGAACGTCACGTCTTGGTGAACTGGTTTAGCCATCTTTAACGCTTCGATAGTCGTTAAACCCCAATCTTGAAAAATCAATCCCAAATCATCGTCGTGATGTTGACGGCGATGATATTCAATCCGGCTCCAAGAAGTCCCACCGCGACCGGCAAGATCAAAATAAGACACGCCGGCTTGTTTGCCCATTGTAATGTCATCTAGCGATAGACCGCAGCCTACCTCTTTGAGTAAAACAGGAACATCAAGTTGCTCACAAATAATGCTAATTGCTCGATCAAGATATTTAAAATCAGTGTCACCTTCAGGTTGAATCGCCTCTTGCAGCGGATTGAGATGTAAATATAAACCATCTGCCTGCAGAATATCAACGGCGGCTTGGCAATGCTTGATATCAAATCCTTTATTAAGCTGTACGGCGCCTAAATTAGCCAGTAATACGGTTTCAGGGGCATATTGACGCAGTTGAAAACTGCGTCGGGCATTCGGTTGGTCGAACATGATGCGCTGCGAGCCGACGGCCATTGCTATCCCACAGAATTCAGCCGCTTGAGCTAAACGCTGGTTGATAAGGTGCAGCGCTTCATCATCGCCACCGGTCATAGAGGAGATGATTAAAGGAAATGATAAAGTTTTGCCAAGAAAGGTGCAGCGGGTATCAATATCATCTAAATTCAGATCAGGTAAGGCACGATGAATGAGACGAATGTCATCAAAACCACTAGAAGCGCGTTCAATTTGCAGGTCACGGGCAATGGCCTCAAGATGCTCACGTTTACGTGCACTAATTCGTTGGATCATCCTTTGCGCTCCATGGCTATATGGGAGCGCATCAGCTCTCCTGGGTTGGTTTGGGCCGCCAGAAGAGACAATTCGCCGCAAAACACGGTTGCAGCACAAATAGCGGCTAAGCGTCGGGCATTTTCACCGGGGTTGCGTTGCTCACGGCAACCAAGTGCTTGTAAATGCTCTTCGACCATGGCTAAATCTTGTCCTTTGCCATTACCGACGGTACCGACGATTAAATTTGGCATAGAACAGGAAAAATACAAATCTTTATCTCTCACCTCACAATGTACTATTCCTTGAGAACCCTCAATAATATTGGCCGCGTCTTGCCCGGTGGCAAGGTAAAAAGCGAGAAGCATATTGGCAAAATGGGCATTGGCACTACGTAGACTACCGGCGATATTGCTGCCGATATGATTTTTTTGAGTATTTAAAGTGACCATTTTCTCGGCTGTGGTACGCAGGTTTTTGGTCAAAACAGCCTCGGGGATAACCATTTCGGTAACGACATTTTTACCTCGTCCCAAAATACCATTAACCGCGCTGGCTTTTTTATCAATACAATAATTGCCGGAAATACTGGCATAGCTTAATGTTGGGTGTTGCTCAATAATCCAGAGAATTAAAGCATCAGCCGCCTTGGTAACCATGTTATGTCCCGAAGCATCACCAGTCGTGCACTCAAAGCGTAAAAATAACAAATGGCCAATAATCTGGCTGTGCAGATCGATCAAGCGGGCATAACGGCTGGTTTTGGCCACAACTTTTTGTAGTAGTGAAAAATTTTCGTGGAGATGGGTAAGGGTATCAAGCGCTTGTTGAGCATTATCCGCTTTTAAAACCACCGAACGAGTCATGCGTTCATCAATAATCGTGGCCCGGATGCCGCCACATAAGAGAGAGATTTTGGCGCCACGATTGGTCGAAGGCCAAAGAGGAGTCTCATAAGTGGCTAAAGGGACTTTTACTTCATCGTTGACAGTGTTACCAATAATCTTGATTGGGCCAACCCATTGTGTGGGAATAGGGGTGTAGTGGCGTATTTTTTGGTTCATGACGGACTCTAATGATGAACAACAAAGTAAAATCAGTGTTTGCACCGGTTAACATTAATGGCCAAATTATATCATAATAATGACAAGCGCTTTGGCTGGATATTTGCTTATGTATTGGCTTGATTTAGGGATGATATTTATCAGTTAGATTCTAAAATAAAAGCTAAAAAGTATGTTTGTTGGCAATGGTTTTACATTACTGACTTGGTTAGTACCTGGTTATGGGGATTATGAAAAATCTGTCAACTCAAGTAAAATCAACTTAATTATGTACCGATAGAGTCAAATTGAATTCGGGCTGAGATAAATTTGGGGTATTAGCGAACAAACCTGTTTGGTAAGATTTGCCACATCGAGCTTAAGATTAATTTGTGATTTGCTTATTTGACAAGCTGTTTAATTGGCTTAATATTGAGCTGGTCACGTTAAGAGCTATTTTTATTAACATTTTGAGTTTATTATGAAGTTACATCAAACGCTTGCTATTGAAGTCGAAGCGGCTTTTGCTGCGGTTGGCCTATCAGGCAATCCTGTCGTGCTACAGGCTGCCAAAAATCCAGATTTTGGTGATTATCAAATTAATGGTGTGATGGGCGCAGCTAAAAAGCGACGGCAAAATCCACGCGAATTGGCACAACAAGTTGCTGATAAGCTTGATAATCATCAGATTATCGCTTCTGCTGAAGTGGTTGGCCCGGGATTTATTAATTTGCGCTTAAAAACAGATTTTCTTGCCAAAGAAGCTGAAATAGCGCTAGCTGATGAGCGTCTCAATATCCATAAGGCAGATAAGGCACAAACGGTCGTGATTGACTATTCTTCACCTAATTTGGCTAAAGAAATGCATGTTGGTCACTTACGCTCTAGTATTATTGGTGATAGCATTGCTCGCGTATTGGGTTATTTAGGTCATAAGGTAATTCGACAAAATCATGTGGGGGATTGGGGGACCCAATTTGGCATGCTGGTGGCTTATTTGGTTGAGCAACAGCAGCAGAATGCGTCATTTAAGTTAGCCGATTTGGAGCAGTTTTATCGTAGTGCCAAAGTGCGTTTTGATGAAGACCCTGCCTTTGCTGATACGGCACGTGACTATGTTGTTAAATTACAGCATGGTGATAAAGCAATATTGGCTTTATGGCGTCAATTTGTAGAAATGTCACTGGACTATGCCCAAACCGTTTATGACCGTTTAGGCTTATTGTTGCGTCCCGAAGATGTCGCTGGTGAATCGCTTTACAATGACGACCTTCCAAATGTGGTAGATGAGCTATGTACTCAAGGGTTGGCTGTAGATGATGATGGCACCAAGGTTGTTTTTTTAGAGGAGTTTAAAAATAAAAATGGTAAACCTGCCGCTTTTATCGTGCAAAAAAAAGGAGGCGGATTTTTATACTCTAGTACCGATTTGGCGTGTATTCGTTATCGTATTGGTAAATTGAAAGCGGATCGGCTTATCTATGTGGTTGATCATCGTCAAAGCTTGCATTTTGAGCAATTATTTACCACCGCGCGCAAGGCAGGATGGCTGCCTGAAAAAGTACTAGCAGAGCATGTTGGTTTTGGCACTATGCTGGGTAAAGATGGTAAACCTTTTAAAACCCGTAGCGGTGATACCGTTAAATTGGTTGACTTGTTGGATGAAGCGGTAGATCGGGCGATAGATTTAGTGCACAGTAAAAATAGCGAACTTGATGTAGCCGCTGCAGCAGAAATTGGCCGAGTGGTTGGTATTGGCGCAGTAAAATACGCTGATTTAAGTAAAAACCGGACCAGTGATTATGTGTTTGATTGGGAAAAAATGCTTAGCTTTGAAGGCAATACTGCGCCTTATTTACAATATGCCTATACCCGTGTACAAAGCTTGCTTCGAAAAGCTGGAGATTGGGATAGCCATGCTCATATTGTCTTACAGGAGAGCATTGAGCGGGAGCTGGCTTTAGTATTACTACGTTTCGAAGATATATTACATAGCGTTGCCGAACATAATATGCCTCATTATTTAGCAGCATATTTATACCATGTTGCGACTTTATTTAGTCGATTTTATGAAGCTTGTCCAATTTTAAAGGCAGAAAATAAGATGTATATTAGTCGTTTACAATTAGCAAAATTGACAGGGGCTACTTTACAAACAGGACTGAATCTGCTTGGTATCGAAGTTTTAGAGGTGATGTAATTTATCTGTAAATACTCAATGTAATTAGTGGGGTGCGATATCGGTTTCCGGCTATAAGCTGGGATGGATGGTTAATCTATATGATATACCTGTTGTGCATTTAGGAAACTAAAGAAAAATTAAAGAAGTAAGTTACTCATATATCTCATAATGATATAATTTAATTTTCACAAAAAACCAAATATATGAGTAGCTTATGCCGATATTATACACAATTTCTGTCTTTGCTACACAATATTGAGCCACTTGATAATTTCTTGGGGCAAATCAGAAAACCTAAGCTATCAGACAAAGAACTCATTGCACTTAGCCTGGCTG
>PDWJ01004376.1_pt1 | contig 12868 bp, 15 predicted proteins | sample 1430881 | NCBI WGS metagenome assembly PDWJ01 (sample SAMN01162460, study PRJNA174530) | Oral metagenome, whole genome shotgun sequencing project. | biome: Marine environment; feature: Marine mammal; material: Swab sample of the gingival sulcus; isolation source: swab sample of gingival sulcus... | reverse complement strand
TCACAGGACTAAAAGTCTTTAAAAAAATCAATAAGAAAATCGTCAAAATAAGTGGCGATGAAGTAACGACAGACTACGAGGTAGGATAATATGTCAATGCACTTAATTACGGGATATAAGGGCGAAAAGCACGTCACATCAGCAGACCAAGGTAGCTATAATGCGGCGCTTTGGGGCAACGACGAATTCGTCTTAGAACGCGGCAATCAATTTTCATACGAAATCATATCGAATACGAAAGTTAAAATTTTAGACGGCGACCTGATGTGTCAAGGTCGCCACGCAAGGGTCGAAGACTACGAGGAAATGTTAATCGATAACGGCGACCAAGGACTTAATCGCCATGATTTAATTGTCGCGGAATATACAAAGCAGTCCGGTAGCGGTATCGAAGCGATGACACTCAAAGTCATCAAAGGCACACCGGCAGCGTCAGCCGTAGACCCAGCCGTCACGACAGGAAGTATTTTGGGTGGTGATTTGATACATCAAATGCCGCTGTATAGGGTAAAGCTAGAGAATATCAACCTCGTCGCGGTCGAAAAACTATTCGAGACCGTCGAAACGATGGAAACGATGAAAGCCGCGATTGTCGACGAGACCACAGCAGCCACGCAAGCAATTACTACAAGCGCACAACAGCAAGTGGACGCTATCGCGACGAATGCACAGCAGCAAATCGATGACCTTGTCGCAAATACGAACACCGGCGTCACAGAGAACGCAGACGCGATTGACGATATTGTCGACGGCACGACGAAAGTTGGAAACACCGACAGGCTCGATGGGCACGACAGCACGTATTTTGCACAGCAGTCTGATATGGACGATGTGGTAGATTATATACAATCGATCCATTACAGCGCGGGAGTGGTCGGAAATTCCCACAAACTCGGCGGGCATGATAGTTCGTATTTTGCAAAGAAATCCGTCGTGACCGCAATGGGAAGCGACATCAATCAATTAAATTATAATCTTAATAGTTTAGCAAGTGGGACGGTTAAGGCAGGTAACGCAGAAAAGCTAGATGGACACGACAGCACGTACTTCGCAACCGCCTCCGCTTTAAATGCAAAACTCAACGCAAGCGCGTACACCGCAAACGACGTATTTTCAAAAGTGAAATCTAAAGACGGTTCGGGTAGTGGACTGGACGCAGACCTTTTGGACGGTCATCAAGCAAGCTACTTCGCGACCGCTGCTTCTGTCAGCGGCGTAGCGCTTCCGGCTGGAATAATTGTCATGTGGTCTGGTGCAACATCCGCAATACCCGCCGGATGGGCGCTGTGTAACGGTCAAAACGGTACGCCCGACCTACGCAATCGTTTTATCGTTGGCGCGGGTAGTTCTTATAACGTCGGCAATAAAGGCGGAGCGAATACAGTGACGCTGTCGACAGGTCAAATACCAAGCCACAGACATGGCGCCGGCGGACTTTATGCGTCAACCGCCGGCAATCACAATCACTCAGGCTCGACGAGTACAGCTGGCGCGCATACACATGCTTACACAGCGCTAAATGATAGTAATGTCGGACAAAATGTAGGACAAGGCACAGGGCACATATATCCAGACAGCACACCTACAACTCAGAGTGCTGGCGCACACGCACACTCACTTTCAATTAACAATGCCGGCAATCACTCGCACAGTGTAGGCGGGAATACCGGCTATATTGGCGGCGGAGCGGCGCACGAGAACCGCCCGTTGTACTACGCATTAGCATATATTATGAAATTGTAAAATAAGCCAAAGGGGCTTTTTTTAATATTAAAATTTAAGGAGATGAATTATGCAAAAAATCAAACTTGGCGTATACGAAAGCGCCGCACAAGAAGCGATGGCAAAAATGTTAGCAGAAGGCAAATCAGAGGATTTAATCATCTTCCACAACCGAAACACGACTGACGAGTACGCGAATGTCGTAGCAGTCAACGCGATGTACTTAAAAGGACTCATCACAGAAGATTTAGCGCTCGTGAAAGATTGGAAGCAAAAAGCCGGTCTGCCGTCAGATTGGGACGAAGAGAAGTATTTAAAAAATGGCGACCATTCGTACTCGGAAGACCCGAAGTTTAAAACGGAGAAACAGTAAACTGTAGAAGTTAAAGGCAATGCCCGCCTAGGCGGCGGGCGGCATTGCTAAAGGGGTGATGTCATGGAAAAGTAAATTACAGCAAGGTGGGCAGTGTGGAGCATAGAGTTGAAATATTAGAAAGAAACGTCGAAAGATTATCGGCAAAATGCGAAAAAGCGACCGAACGCATAGCGGTCGCAGAAAATTCGCTAAAAGCTGTACATGACAGACTGGACTCAATGAGCGGGCAAACTGAAATCATCATCAAGATATCGACAATCGTCGAGCAAATTTCAGAGCAGCTGAAAACCGCATTTAAAAAAATGGAAGAGCACGACAAAAAAATCGACGCACTCGAAAAACAGCCGGGCAAAACCGCTTTAAAATACTGGCATTTAATCGCGTCAAGTCTTATCGGCGGCGCAATTGGCTTTTTCTTGCGCGTACTTTTAAAAGGCGGGTTTTAGAAATTATGATTTTGAAAGACACAGACACAAATCACATCAATTTGAATTTCGAGGGAAATGTGGGCAATATCGTCATCAGAGCAGTCGCCGGCGACGCGAATAGCCGGACGATTGTCGTGAATATCAAAGACGATAAAGGCAACATCATCGTCGATGAAAACGACGCTCTAATCGTGCGCTTTTTCGTCAAAAAGCCCAATGCCATCGAGTACGTCGACGGCACAAAGTTAAATGACGGCGAGTATGAAATTATCATCGCGCCCAGTATGCTCGAAACGACCGGCGTATATAAAGCGCAAATCAGTGTGCTCGAAAAAGACGGCGAGGATACGGCGGCGATTATCCAGTCGCGTATCTTTAACTTAATCGTCGAGCGGTCAATATCATCGCTCGAAGCCGTCGAGGGTACAGCCGGTGCGATAGACATCGCCGGTATCGGTACTATCGCGAGTGACATTGCGGACTTAAAAAATCGCGTCGACAACATCGAGGGCGTCGAACTTCCGCCAACGCCGCCAAGCCCGTCAAACAAATTTTTAAATGGAAATGTCGAGTGGGTAACCATCGATACGATACAAGGCGAAGCGGGCAAAAATGCCTATGAAATGGCGCGAGATGATGGTTTTGTAGGCACATACGAAGAATGGAAAGAGAGTTTAAAAGGCGAAAAAGGAGACGTGGGCAAAAACGCGTATCAATTAGCGCAAGATGATGGCTTTAGCGGTACATACGAAGAGTGGAAAGAAAGCCTAAAAGGTCAAGATGGCGACCCGGGTACGACGGATTATGAAGCACTAGAAAATAAACCCGACCTTTCAGACGTCCATCACGGCATAATTACGATTTCACGCACTGAAAACTATGTCGACCTACGCTTTACAAAGCGCGACGGGGATAAAGTCATAGGGCGTATTCCCCACGCGTCTTATACCGACGCCGGCGTGGTTTCAGCGTCGGACTATGAAAATATCCGTCGTATTAAAGCGGACGGAGATGGGAGTAAATTCCTATCTGACCAAGGCGTATACAAGGAAATCGATAGTATCGAACTTGTGCAGTGCTCAGACGAGCAAGACGCGCTCGCGCAGTCGCAAGGTGTGACGAACAAAATTTTTTGGTGGTAGAAAATGGCTGAAAATTGTATCAACGGTCAAAAAGTTCAAGGGTATAGTATCGCCGGGGAGATTGTCAGCGGGATGGCGTACGATGGCAACGTCGTCTACTCTCGTGTGGTTGATTTTGGACTAAAAGCAAATTGCGTGGCGTGCTGGGAGGCATCCACGGGTGATTTAGTCGACCTCACGGGAAATGGTCATACAGCGGTTAATCAAGGTGGCGCAGTCTATGATTCTGACAAAGCTGCCATCTACTTCAACGGGCAAGAAAATTCTATGTATAAAGTAGCTAGTACAGATATGCTACATATGCATAACGATGATGGTAGTAATATTAGCTTTACCATGGAGCTCATTGCAGCGAGAAAAATAGCCCAGCCGGCTTATGTATTCACCAAGAAAGGGCAGTACCATGAGTACGGATTTTTTTGGTATGATAACCTGTATGGCTTCTGGGGCAAAGATGAAAGCAATAAAAGCGTGTATGGTTATGTGCATGGTAGTACTCTTCCTTCGCACGAGTTTCATCACATAGTGTACACCAGAAATGCAGAAGAGCCTTTTTTAAAACAATACATTAACGGGTTAGAGACCGATATGCAGTATATTAACTTTGATATACCGAGTCTTATGCACAACGATGGCACCTTAAACATCGGCACGAACACCCAAGGGTTTAAGCATTTCAATGGATGGTTTAAACAATTAGCTATTTGGAAAAATCGCGCGCTGACAGCAGAAGAAGTCGCAGCGCTGTACAATGGCGGCAACCCTTTAAAGTATCAAGATTTTTAGAGGTTAATATGAAATACAAAGTAGATTTAACAAAAATCAGGCTCGGCAAACACTTCACCGCGCACGAGTTTGCGAATAAAAAAGACGGCGGCGCAATTGAAGTGCCGAATCCGGAACTTTTTCAAAAGCTCGACGCGCTGCGTGAAATCGTCGGGGCAGTTACAATCACAAGCGGCTACCGCACAAAAGACTATAACCGCAAGGTGGGCGGGTCTTACAATTCGTATCATCTAAAAGGATTAGCCGCTGATATTCGATTCGACTTTGCCGACTGGTCGAAAGAATCGCTAATCAAGCTGATACACGGGCTAGGTTTCGGCAATCTCGGTATCTACATGCGCGGTGATAGAATCGACCGGCTACACGTCGACATCGGCAAGCCGTGGAATAGCGGAAATGGCTGGAAAAAACACAAAAGCTTATCGTACAAAATTTATCAAGTTTAAGGAGAAGAAAAATGGAAATAATGGAACTATTAGACCAAAGGTTATTAATCGTCGTCGCATTTTTATATGTTGTCGGCATATTTTTAAAGGCTATGCCGTGGTTTAAGTCAGAGTGGCTTATCCCTACGATACTATGGGTAATCGGTATCGCAAGCGCGTTTGTGTATCTCGCTTTCGTGCTTACAGAGCCGCTCACTGCCGCGACTGCCGTTTTAGCTGTGATACACGGCACGTTTGCTGCTGCCTTGGCGGTATTTGGCAATCAGATCATCAAGCAATGGAGTAATAGAACATAAAAAGAAAACAGCCCCGAACTATTGCATATTTCGCAATGGTTCGGGGCTTATTTTAATTATCTGTTTTGTACTACTTCTAATACATCACTTTCATTTAGCTTGTACTCTTCTAAAAAATAATTGTACACTTCGTCTTCGCTGTCAAATTCGCTTACGTCGCTAGTATCGATGTTGCTTTGAATGCAGCTCTTGATGTAGTCGTCTGATACTTCTAAGCCGTGCTTCTCTTCAAAATATTTGAAGAAGTCTTCTGTGGCTGCTGTGATTTTTTCTATCATTGTTTCTTGATTTAACATTTGTTTACCCCTTTCAATTTCATATCTTTATCTTAAATACATTATACTACACATGATAGCATGTGTCAAGTGTTTTCAAGAAGTTTTTAGACTTTTTTCGACATTTTCGCTATTTTTTCATCGACCGCTTCTTTGATAAAAGCGTTGACAGATAAATCAGTATGATTTTTGATGAACTCTGTAATTTTCTCTGCTTCATCCTTTCGCAGTCTAAAAGTAAAAGTCTTATACGTTTTTTTGTTATACGCGGTATTGTATTTTACTTTGTCGTATTCGCTCATTGCTTATCCCTTTCTCTTAATGTCGATAACGATCGCTGAAATTATAATTACTATATTCAAACCACTTATCAAAGAATTTGGTTTTGAAAGTGTAATAGCGTTCAATATCAGCGAAATTACCAACAACCAATTTGTTATATTGCTCATTTGAATTAATGGGTAAAATGTGTTATCCTATGGGTAGGAGAGGGGCTTTCGCCCCCGATTGCTACTGCCTGTTGAATGATTTCACCAACAATATAATGGCTGTTATAAGTTGGATTATCTCAATGATGAGTTTGACTAGCGGTAGCTTTTCCTTTTTTGCCTTTGCCGAGTGATTTCGGCGTTTCTTACGCTTACCCATTGTGACCTCCTTTCTAAATACATTATACTACACATGATAGCATGTGTCAAGTGTTTTTAAGAATTTTTTCAACTTTTTTTCTAAAAAATATCGCCATTTTATCGCCACTCGGTTTAATATTGCGCACTCCTTCGAGGTTGACACAAAACCCAAAACCCGCTAAAATAGCGGTATAAAGGGGCGGGCGGAGAGCGCAAGGGAACGCAAATCAAACCTACACACTCTCGCCAATAGAAAGCCCTTGAAATATTGCGTTTCAAGGGTTCTTATTATATTAGTCCTTGAAGAGCGGTCGAACGGCATTATACGGCTGCGAATAAATGATAGTATGTCGATAGAGGGAGTGGCAAAGTGAAAGATAAGACCAAGTTATGGGGCGCAGTTTTAATAGCAATTGCCGCAATTGCACTTTTATATTTCGTAGTCGACGACTATCTTTTGAGTATGCGCCAAAGACAGATTTTGGCAGAAGTAGAAAGTACGACTCAGCCAACCACTGCGACTAGCGCACCTGTCACGACGACTGAAAAAGAATCGACAACTATCGCCACAACGACCACCGAAAGCGAAACGACGACGGAGACGACTACCGAAACTACAGTACCGGAAATGATAAAAGGCGAAGATGGTTTGCTCTACTTGGGTAGAATTCGCATACCTTCAATCGATTTGAACATGCCCTTAGTCGAGGGAACTACCGATACGGATATTGCGGTATCGGCTGGACACATGATCGGTACGGCTTATCCCGATCAAATTGGCAATTGTGTTATCGTCGGGCACCGCGGTTACAGTAGGGGTAGGTTGTTTAATCGACTCGACGAAATGAAGAGCGGTGACGAAATCATTACAAAGGTGTCCGGCGTAGAAACGACGTATGTCGTATACGAGACAAAAGTGGTCGAACCGACCGATACTTCTGTAATCAATCAAACGGACGACTACAAGGTGTTGACCTTAATCACCTGCACACCACTCTATTCTTCGGACTATCGCATTGTCATTCACGCCCTTAAGCGCAGCGAGCAATAAGTTGTTTTTATGCAATTATACAAGTGTTATATAAATTTATTATATAATTGCTAAAAATGCGTGTTAAATATGCCGATGTACAAAAATAATGGTAGTTCCAGTATTCCATTTTGCGTATACTATGCTATAATGTGGTCGAGAGGGTAGGCTCAAATCTTCTATGCCAAAAAGACATACGTAAGAGTCGACATTTTGCACAGCAACAAAGAAATTGGGCGTTTGTCTACAGTCTGAGCTATTGGTTTATAGCTCTTGTGCAGGGCAGTGAAACATTTGAGTAAGGTATTATTAATTGCATAAAGACAAAATTCAAAAGGCAAATCCGGCGAAAGCCGGTGACGCAAAGCTAAACCCAGATTATCACAATTCAAATAATCTGGGCTAGAGGGTCTAAGGGAAACTATGATAGCCAGCTGCAGAGGAACTTTGTTACATTGTATCAAAGCTTTTCTCGACAAGGCAAACCTATCGAAAGGTAGGGGCGCAAAACTATAGGGCCTAAGTTGTATTTACAATAGGGTAGCCAGTCGCCGAAAGAAGAGTTTTTACTTTTCTTTCCCATGTTAAAGGCAAACTCATCGCGAGATGAGGTCGCAAAGCTATAGGGTCTTTTATAAGACAGCCAGTTGCTGAAGGGGGAGATTTTATGAAAAGGATTTCAATTTTCTTACTACTCATGGCGGTGCTGGTCGCAATGACGGCGCCGGTTAGTGCAGATAGTAGTATTGTTTTTAATGCAAATGATGGTACTGTAACCGTCGATTATACGGCGGCAGACTATGAGCCATACAAAGTGTTAATCCAAAAGGATAATGCCAAGTACGCTTATAATTTGTTCGAAGAGCATTCGGTGTTTCCGCTTCAAATGGGCAGTGGAAACTACAAAGTATTCATCTGTGAAAAGACTGCGGGTAACAAGTACAGAGTAGTTACAAGTGCTTCAAAGCAAGTTGAAGTCGATGAATTAGCACTTTACAAGACGAGCATTCAAAACATCAGCTGGGACGCTAAATCAGAATCGACCAAGTTGGCACAGCGCTTGTCGCTTGGCAAGTTGAGCGAATTGGAAAAATTCGACGCGGTTTACGATTACGTCGTCGAGAAAATCACATATGATTTTCTAAAGGCTGAAAAACTGCGCAGTATGGTTCGTTATTTGCCTTCGAATGCCGATACGTTAAAAAATCAAAAGGGCATATGCTACGATTATTCTTCTCTCACGGCATCCATGCTGAGAAGCTTGGACATTCCGACTAAGCTGATGGAGGGAAAATCGACGTATACTAGCGAATATCACGCTTGGAACGAGGTCTATCTGGATGGCAAGTGGGTTGTTGTCGATACGACAATTGACGCTCAGTTGATTAAAAATAACCAGACTGCAGAGTATTCCAAGTCCGTTGCGAATTATGCACCGGTGAAAAATTATTAACAATTAATCGATCGATTATAATGGGGTCCCCTCTCAACCTCAAAAAAAGAGCACTCGAGCATTCGAGTGCTGAGAGTGTCGACAAAGTCGACAATCTCCAGGCAGTAGAAAATGTTCTAGTTCGAGGCGCAAGCATAATGGCGGGTCGCAGCGTATAAGGACATACGTAAGAGTCGACATTTTGCGCAGCAACAAAGAAATAGGGCATTTGTCTACAGTCTGAGCACTCGAGCATTCGAGTGCTTTTTTAAGTTTTATAAGCGCACTATGTCGCTTGAGAGCGTCTACAGTCTCGCTACGCCACTTTCGATTGCCGCCTCATAAACGGCTTTGCCAACTGCCTTGGCGACTTCTTTATTGAGTGCATAGGGAATGATGTTTTTTTCGTTTAATTCATCTTGCGGTATCAAATTGGCGATCGCTTGCGCTGCGGCGAACTTCATCGCTTCGTTGATATCGCTCGCTCTGGCGTCGAGTGCGCCTCTAAAGATACCCGGGAATGCGAGCACGTTATTAATTTGATTGTCGAAGTCGCTGCGTCCAGTTCCGACGATTCTGGCGCCGGCTTCAAGTGCCAGGTTTGGCAATATTTCGGGGTCTGGATTTGCCATCGGGAAGGCGATGGCGTCGTCATTCATTGAGGCGATCATTTCTTTAGATACGACGTTTTTAACCGATACGCCGATAAAGACGTCGGCGCCGACCAGCGCATCTGCCAAATTGCCATTGACGTTGTCGGGGTTGCTGACTTTGGCAATTTCGTTGACGACTGGGTTATTGGATACGGTGTCCCGCGAAATAATGCCGTCGATATTACAAACTAAAATATTCTTGACGCCGTTGGCAATTAACATTTTCATAATGGCGTTGCCGGCTGACCCGTCGCCGTTAATGACCACTTTTATCGAGTCAAAAGATTTGTTGACTATTTTTAAGGCGTTGATCAGTGCCGCAGTGACGACGACGGCAGTGCCGTGTTGATCGTCGTGGAAAATCGGAATCTGCATGCTTTCTTTTAAGCGGCGTTCGATTTCAACACAGCGCGGCGCCGAGATATCTTCTAAATTGATGCCGCCGAATGTCGGTTCGAGCAATTGGATAAATTTGACGATTTCGTCGACGTCTTTAGTTTTAATGCAGAGCGGGAAAGCGTCGACGTCGGCAAATTCCTTAAATAAAATTGCCTTGCCCTCCATTACCGGCAGCGCGGCCTCCGGACCGATGTCGCCTAAACCGAGCACGGCGGTGCCGTCCGAAACGACTGCTACCAAGTTGCCCTTTGTCGTATAGGTGTAGACGTCGTCGACATTTTTGGCAATCTGTCTACAGGGCTCGGCGACGCCTGGTGTATAGGCGGTGGAAAGGTCGTCTTTGTTTTCGACTTTAACTTTGCTGATTACTTCAATTTTACCGACATTTGCTTTGTGCATTTCAAGTGCTAATTTGTTGTAATCCATATTCTCCTCCTCGTTTATACCCTACTATTATTATAACTGACAACGCTTAAAATTAGCAATGATTAGTGTATTATTTTGCGCAATATGTTATAATGTTCTCGAAATATGAATTAGTTGCAAGTATTAATCTATATATGATAGGGGGAGGAGAATATGGACTTCAGCCTTAATGAAAAACAGCGCCAAATAATTGAGCGCGCTCGCCAGTACGCTGCAGAGTACTTGGCGCCAACGGTTGTACAAAGAGACGAAGCCTGCGAGTATTCGATGGAAGCATTTAACAAGCTCGGCGAGTTGGGTTTTATTGGCTTGCCCTATGACGCGCAGTACGGTGGAACCGAAGGCGGTTATTTAGAGTATGTATTGGCGGTCGAAGAAATATCTAAAGTAGAAGGTGCGATGGGCAATTCGTTTTCGGTTTGCGCGTCGCTTTTTTGTGGTCCACTTAATCGCTTTGGCACTGAAGCGCAAAAGAAAAAATTTATGCCGCCGGTGTTAAAGGGCGAAGCGCTCGGCGCGTTCTGTCTGACCGAAGCAGAGGCGGGTTCAGATGCCTCGCGCATTGAAACGACGGCGCTGAGAGATGGCGACGACTACATCGTCAATGGCGTCAAGTGCTTTATTACCAACGCGCCGATTGCCGGCTATTATCTGTTAATCGCCGCCACTAATCCGGAGGCGGGCATTAAGGGGTTATCCGCCCTAATCGTCGATCGCAATTCGCCCGGCATTCGCATGGGACGCTTTGAGAACAAAATGGGCATTCGTCCCGTTCAAGTCTCCGAAGTCATCTTTGAGAACGTTCGCGTTCCCGCTGAAAACCTACTTGGCAAAGAGGGCGAAGGCTTTAAAATTGCCATGAATACATTGGACGATGGCCGTTTGGGCGTCGCCGCACAGGCGCTCGGCATCGCCGGTGGCGCATTTGAAATCGCGCGCAAACACTTGATGCAGCGCGAACAATTTGGCAAGCCGCTCTATAAAAATCAGTATTTGGCATTTAAAATGGCGGAATTAAAAATTAAGCTCGAACAGGCGAGGCTTTTATTGCACAAGGCGGTCTTTGTCAAGGAAAGCGGTCAGCGCTATACGACAGATGCGGCGATGGCGAAGTACGTCTGCAGTAATCTGGCGATGGAAGTGACGACGGAAGCCGTTCAAATGCTGGGCGGTCGCGGCTATATGAAAGAGTATCACGTCGAACGCATGATGCGCGATGCCAAGATTACCCAAATATACGAGGGCACCAACGAAATTCAAAAGTTAATCGTCGGCGGAGATATTTTTAAATAGAGCTGCATTATTGTTGAGATATTTATAGTAGGAGGCATTATGCGACCGACAATTGGTTTGAGATAGTTGAACGCGAGGATAACCCAAAAGCCTTTGGCGTGCAGCGGTATCCCAAAATGATGTTGCGCGTCGTGCCCGAGTAAATGAATATATTTAAAATGTTTATCGAATATGCGCCGCAGAGTAAGAAGAGAGTATAAGGGGGTCGTTATGAAAGTTTTTATTAGCGCCGACATCGAAGGCGTCGCCGGTATCAGTCAATGGGATGAAACAGACCACGAGCACATGCGCGGAAAATATTATGCCGAACAAATGACTAGGGAAGTCATGGCGGCTTGTGAAGCCGCCGTCGAACTCGGCGCCGAGGTCGTCGTGCGCGACGCACACGATTCGGCGCGCAACTTAAACGTCAGGCAGCTGCCGGAGGAAGTCACCTTTGTACGCGGGTGGGCGCGCTCGCCGATGTCGATGATGGAGACTTTGGACGACAGTTTTGACGCCGTCATCTTTATCGGCTATCACTCGGCGGCGTATACTTCTTTTAATCCTTTGTCGCACACCATGTCGTCGCGCAAATATCAGAAGATAGTGTTAAATGGCGAAATCTGCAGCGAGTTTAAAATTAACAGTTATTTGAGCTATTATCACGGCGTGCCGATTGTAGCCATCAGTGGCGACCGCGGCATTTGCGAGGAGGCACGACGCTTCGATTCGAATATTTTAACTGTCGCGACGCAATATGGCATTGGCAATTCAACGGTTTCAATTCACCCCGAAAAGAGTTTTAAAGCGATAAAGGAGATGGTCAGGCAGGCGCTTAAACAGCCGCTCGACAATCGTCAGACAACTTTGCCGCAGCACTTTGAATTGCAAATAGAATACAAGCAAATTGCCGATTACCACGCCGCTTCATTTTATCCCGGCGTCGAAAAAGTAGACGATCCCATCTTCGACACTTCAAAAACACCCAAAACGCTCTAAACGTTGAAAAAGCAATGTTTTTGGGCGTTTTTTTATGGTGAAAAAGTGTGGTATATTTAGCTATTTAGCAAGTTCTCTAATTTTTTTATTCAAGTCTTTCGGTTCGTAATAAGCTTTGTCTAAACCGATTGGAAATACTTCATTTAAGGCTGTTAGCACCTGGCTGCCAGAATAGCAGGATTGAAAAAAGAGATCATGCACATTCTGAACATTCATATTTTTTAGCGTTTCAATAATATTGTCAATAGTAAAGTGGGTACCATTTTGATCGAGCTTGACTTCAAGGAGTCTGTAAATCAATAAGGCAGTATAACAAATTAGGAAATGTGCGGTAATGCGACTATCAAGTTGGTGAAAGGTTGGTCGTGCTTTGAAGTTTGTCTTCATCACACGAAAACAGTCTTCGATTTTGTAGCGCTTATCATTGATGTTTAGAATCTGTTTCACCTCATCACGTTCAGTGATTTCAAAGTTTGTCGCAACCGCATAAAAACCGTCGAACCTTTCTTCCTCAGCAATCCTTGCTTGATCGAGCACATACGATGTTTTTATCG
>PDWJ01004206.1_pt1 | contig 12868 bp, 8 predicted proteins | sample 1430881 | NCBI WGS metagenome assembly PDWJ01 (sample SAMN01162460, study PRJNA174530) | Oral metagenome, whole genome shotgun sequencing project. | biome: Marine environment; feature: Marine mammal; material: Swab sample of the gingival sulcus; isolation source: swab sample of gingival sulcus... | reverse complement strand
CGGTCTAACATCTAAAATCTCATGAACTATGGAAACCAACAGACAAAAAAAAATAGCCGGTATTATCCAGGAAGATATTGCCGAAATCATACAAAATGCTGTAAGATTTGCACATAAAGGCGTACTCGTATCAGTAACTGATGTTCAGGTCACTTCAGACCTGATGGAAGCTAAAGTATATATATCCGTATTTCCCTCCAAGCACGAGGATGATCTCTTTAAGGAAATACAAGAACACAACCATCTGATCCGTCACCAACTGGCGGGACGTATCAAAAACCAAATGAGACGCGTCCCCGAATTGACGTTTTTGATCGATGATACCTTAGATAAAATAGAAGGTATAGAAAAAGCCCTTAAAGGTGAAGACGTCAACCCCATAGAACATCCTGAAATTCTGGATAAACGGAAAAAATTGTGATTGGGTTTGATGTTTTTGGGTGAGATTGATAATAGGTCGGTTTTGATGGGGTCGTAATTATAGTATGAAAGGTGATGTGAAAAATATATTTATTTTTGTAAATATAATGTAGATGTTTCTAATTTTATAATAGAAAAATTTAAATTAAAGACCTAAACTTATAAATCAATTTTACTGCGAAATGACGATAGATGAAATCTTTATGAATAAAGAAATTAGCGTTCGCTCTTATAATGTTTGCCGCTATTATGGGCTTGATTCTATTAATAAACTAAAAGAATACTATCTAAGAAATAATTCGTTTGAAAAGCTTCGTAATTGTGGACGTCGATGTAATGAAGAGTTAACCGAGATTTGTAAAAAATACCAAACAACAACTTTAAATAACCCAAATGAAGAAACAGACAAAAACTCATTAGAAGAGGTTATTAAAAACTTAACAAGAATACAAAGAGAGGCTATTAAAAGCTTTATTCTTATAAATACAAATAGTCTTTCAGTAAGAAGTAAAAACGCGATTTCTCAATTTTTAAAGCATAACTTTAGCATTAGAAATTTTGCAAACAAGATTCTTTTAAATAAGCATTTCAAAACTAGCGATATAGAAAATGCGGGAAAAAAATCTATTCCAGAATTGGAAAATTATATTTCAAGAGTAAATGACTTTATAATAGACATTTACGAATCTTATGATGAAAAACAATTAATAACATTAAAAAATAATTTTTTAATTCAACGAACCTTTTCTATTTCTAAAATTCCAACTGAAATTTTACAGTCTGAATCAATTTTTCAGCTAACGAATTTCTTACTGAAAAATAATGCAATTTTTAATGAAAGTCATAATTTAATCATTAATAAGGTCTTAAATATCTATAAAAACAAAAAAAAGCAAACCCTTGATGAAATAGCATTGGAAAACAATTTATCAAAAGAACGAGTAAGACAAATACGAAAAGATAGCTCTAACAAATTATTTGAAAAACTATCTTTCATTAAGAATTTCAATGATGACTTATTTCAAAAATATGGTATTGATTCATCTTCAAACTTAATTGAAGTAAAAGAAAGTTTAGTAAGCAAAATTAATACACTAAACAAAACCAATTTCACAAAAGAATTTACGACATACATACTTGCGATTTATTTAAGCGACAATTTTTTAGTTATTGGTGATTTAGAAGATCTATTAAAACCGAAATATTTCAGTATTAGAAACCGACATAATTGGAATAACTTTTACATAGTGAATAACGAACTTTCGAAAGTTGATTTTTTATCATTTGCTAATGACATAGACAAAAGATTAAAAAAAAGAAATGAAGAAACTTATTTTTTTAATTTTAAAAGTTATTTGTCAAGGTTCATTAATAATGTAGATCTCAAAACAATTGATTTAGCATTTCCTGTTGCAGAAAAAATAATTAATGATGATTTTCATCTATATCTTGATATTGATGATAATATAATTTTCAAAAGAAACACCACTAAACTAGCATTTGAATATTCCTATGAAGCACTGGAAAAAATAGGAAAACCTTCTAAAGTTGAAGAAATTACCAAAAAAATAATTGAGCTATACCCTTATTACAAAACAAACGAAAACAAAGTCCGCGCTTCAATGAAAAGAAATAATGGATTTGTACCAGTTGGACGAAAGAGTGTCTTTGGATTAAAGAAATGGGAAGATGAATTAGAGTATTTCAAAGGTGGTACAATTAGAAGTATTTCAACTGAATTTCTTGAACAATTTGACACTCCGAAACACATTACAGAAATTACAGAACATGTATTAAAATATAGACCAAATTCCAATGGAAAAAGCGTTTACTATAATCTTAAAATAGATGAATCTGAAACTTTTAGTTTTTTTAAGAATTATTACATTGGATTAAAGAAAAAGAAATATTCTGAGGATTTTGACTTACTAAAAGCCTCCGATACTATTGGGAGGAATTCTTGGAAAGAGAGCTATGAGGATTTACAAAAATTCCTTCTACTTGAAAATAGATTACCTTTATCTAATGGGGTTAAAGAGGACGAAATAAAGATTTATAGATGGCTTAATATTCAAAAAAGAATGATGAAAATGAATGATTTGGACAAACACAAAGAAAAATTAATCATTGAAGTCTTTGAAAAGTTCCCACCAATAAATGGTAGAAGACGATTAAATTCAACGGAGAAATATGATGAACTATTTGAATTCATTAAAGAGAATCAAAGATTACCAAGAGCTAACAAGCAAGGAGAAGGAAATCTTTATCAATTCTTTTACAAACAAAGAAGATTATATGATAATGATAAACTGGATAATAATGAAAAATCTTATTTTTTAAAAGTGTGTGAAATAATAAAAAATCAAAATATATGAAAATAAAAGAGAACAAAATATATCAAAATGAAAGACTAAAAGAAATTTGTTTCACCAAAGGAGTTGATTACAAATCTCTAGAATCTTTGTTAGATTCTGTCAAAGCAAAAAAATAAAACGAATTAACTACCATCAGCAAAAAATTATTGATGTTATCGAAAAAACCATAAAATGAAATTTTCCAATATAACAATCAACAATTTCAGACAGTACTATCAAACTGTTGATTTTGATTTATCTACTAATGAAAATAAAAACATTGTAGTTATTGGTGGTAAAAACGGATATGGTAAAACCAACTTTTTACTATCAATCGTATGGTGTTTGTATGGAGAAAAAATTTCTCAAATTGATGATAATTTCAAAAAAGAAATTCAGAAAGAAAAAAACTATTCTTCTTTTATGCAACAATCAATTAATTGGACTGCACAAAAAGAAGGAATTGATAGCTTTTCAGTCAGCATCTTAGTTGAAGAAATTGAATTACCCGATATTTCTAAACTATCATCAAATTCTAATAAAGTAATAATAAATCGTTCAAGAAATACATCAACAACAGAAGAAAATTTATCCATTGTTGATCCAATATCAAACATAGAACTATTTGACAGTAAAGAAGATAAATTTAATTTCATCAACGATTACATTATTCCAATAGATGCTGCAAAGTTTGTGTTTTTCGATGCAGAGAAAATTGCTGAAATTGCCAATCTGTCAATAAAAGAAGAAGGTAGTTTCATAAATGATGCTCTTGGAAAAATATTAGGGTTAGACATTTATGAAACATTAATTGAAGATTTTCAGTTTTACATTAATACTTTAAAAAAGGAAGGAGCAACAAGAAATCTTCAGGAACTAATTATTGATAAAGAAAAAGCTATTGACTTATCAAATTTAGAAATTGAAAAGCTAGAAGAAGAAAAAGCTGAAAGCTTAAAAGAAATAGATGAACTAAAAAATAAAATTAGAAAGTTTGACAGTTTAATTTCTCAAAACAGCAAACAAGGTAATTCAAATTTTGATAGAGACACAATAGTATCTAAAATTGAAAAACTAAAGGCAAAAGAAATAGAACTTAGCGAGAGGTTTACTGAATTAAGCGAGATTATTCCTTTGACTATCTTAGCAGGAAAACTTGAGGAAATAAAAGAACATATTTCAATTCAAGAAACAAATGAGATTTCTCAAAAATCATTAAAGGAAAATTCTGAGAAGATAGAGAACTTCATTGAGTTACTTTTCAACAAACCTCCTGACCCTGAAAATTCAACAATGTCTTTCAGAGATAAAAGTTTCTATTATGAAAAAGCAAAACGCCTTGGAAGTGAGCTATATAATTTTAAAAGTGAATATCGAGAATTGGAATTTGAACATGATTTAAATAATGCTGAAAAAAAATTAATTTCTGATGCAATTAATCTTGTAAACTCTCAATCAAGTGACTTATTTCAAAGTACCATTGAGGAGTTTAATTTAATTATTTCAAAAAAATCTGAATTAATAAAAGTTCTTAGCAAAGTTGATGCTGATCTAGAAGATGATATTATTCTGGAATATTTAGCTGAAAAAGAAACAGCAGAACATAACATTACTTTAAACAATCGTAAAATCGGAGAAAATAACCAAAAAATAAGTAAATTAAAAAAAGATATAACCCGATTTAATCAAGGACTCGTAACACTTAGAAATAAAGTTGAAATTAATACTCAAAACAAATTAAGGATCAAAGAGGCTGAAAAATTTATTACCACACTCAATACATTTTTAGAAGAACAAAAGAGAAAACATAAAGATAGTTTAGAGAAAACAATTCTCGTCGAGTTAAAAACATTAATGCACAAACTTTCAAGTGAAGAAAACAATAGTAAATTCATTGAAGATGTCAAAGTAACGATTTTGGCTTTTGGTCAAGGAATGAAAATAACACTACTTGACCAAGATGATAATGAAATCAGAAAAGAAAGTTTATCGTCTGGAGAAAAACAGATTTATATTTCATGTTTAATCAAAGCTATTCTCAGTGAATCCATTCAAAGCTTGCCAATTTTTATTGATACTCCGCTAGGAAGACTAGATGAAGAGCACAGAGACAGCATTACTAAAAAATACTATCCTGCATTATCGGAACAAGTTGTGCTTTTCTCAACTAATAGTGAGATTACACCAAAACGTTATAGAGATATCTCAGAAAACATTGCCAAGTCATACTTATTAGTAAATGATGGTGCAAATACTAATTTAGAAAACGGCTATTTCAATACAGTAAAACAATGATAAGATTTAAAATAGATTCAGAAAGCACGGAATTATTGGATAGAATTACAACAATTTATAATTTCAAAAAAGATACTATAACAGGAAGAATAGCTATATCATTAAGCCTTGAAAAAGGAAAGACATTTACAAATGAAGCTACGAATCTTCCACAAAATGGAAGAGAATACACACCTACAAGTAATGTTTTTGGGCGATTAATTAATGACGTTGATAATTTTGTAATTTATAAAACTTTTTTCGATCAACATTATAAAAAAGAACTATCTGAAAATGATTTTATTAAATTATATAAATTACATTTAAAAGATGGTCTTAATTTATGGAATAAACAATTAGATCATTGTGATATAACTAAAGGAGAGCACATTTCAATACTTTTAAAGACAATAAAAAAAGGGCTGAATTTAAGATCAAATACCACTCATATTTCTTCTAATGTTAAAAAATCAGAAGTTAAACAGTTTCAAGAATTATTATCATTTGAAATTGGAAAGTCAGAGAATAATGAGCCTGTCATCATTAAAATTAATGATCTTAGAGAATTTGATAATAGAAATATCGCAATTGCTGGAATGGCAGGTTCTGGGAAAACCCAACTTATAAAAGACATTCTCTATCAGATCTCTAAAAACTCAAACAATGGGTTGAAGTTTATCTTTTTTGATTACAAAGGAGAAGGAAATCCGGAACAACTAAAACCCTTTTTAGAAGCAACAAAAGCTGAATTTATCGATGTTATCAATGATGGTGGAGTTGATTTCAATCCTTTCATATCTATTAATTTAGACGAAAGACAAAGACCTTTTAGTATACGTGCTTTTGTAGATACCATTTCTACATTTGTTCCAAGAATGGGTGTTAGTCAAGAAAACATACTGATAAGTTTGATCAATGATTTACTTGATAGAAAAAACGGGTTATATCCTACTATTACCGAGCTATTTGAAGATTTAGAGAATTACTACGACGAAAATGAAATTAGGCAAGACACTTTGTATTCTGTAATTAGAGACTTATCTACTAACATCTTTAATTGTGATCCTAACAATCCTAATATCTTAAACAAAAGCTTGTATCTAAACTTACCACCAGCTTTTTCAGACACATTACGTCAGTTGGTTGTATTTCTCTTGCTAAGATATTTTAATTCATACTTTAGTTCTACCAATGACTGTGAACCTAAAGATCATATATTTCCAGTTCGATATGTAATCGTAATTGATGAAGCTCATATTTATTTAAATAATAAAAACGCCAGAAAAGCACTTGAAAATTTGTTAAGACTTCTAAGATCAAAAGGGGTTATTGTAGTAATGCTATCACAAGGAGTTGAAGATTATAAAACAAAAGACTTTGACTTTGCCTCACAAGTTAAATTACCAATTTGCTTGAACGTTCAAAACAAAGACTATAAGGCAATCAGTAATTTTATAGGAACACCAAATAGTAAATATAAACTTGAAACGGAAATCAAAAAATTAGATTCAGGCAAAGGATTAATAAACATTGGAGAACCTAGAATTATTGAACTCAGACAATGGTGGAAAACAATAAAAGCTGAAAGTTTAGAATAGTTTTCAAGTCATTTTGATTTTTATCAAACGTTTCACTTTATTCTGACCTCCCGCTTATAACCCCTTAAAATTCAACTATTAAATAGCTCAACCATTTATGTTATAGGGCATATATTATCTAAGTGAATGATCCCTGAAAGCTACCCTAAAAACTTGAGTGTTTAAAATTAGATAAAAAGTAGAAATTTTAAGTAGAAATAGTCACCATGAAAACATTATTTACTTTACTAACGCTGTTCCTGACCTTCAATTCATTTGGTCAGGATCTTTCAGAGGAACAACTCACCAGAGAACCCAAATACTCCGAGAATTCAGAAATTGAAGTCATAAGCCCGGATACCACCGGTTTATTTTATGTAGGCCAAAAATTAGCCGGTATATTTGTAAACGGGACGTTTATAGGCAGTCAGGAAGCCGTAAGTTTTATCAATTCTGATAAAATAGAAGCCATAACAGTGGAAAAGGGTGAATTTGAAATGAATGGCACTAAATATTTTGGTAAGATATTGATAACCATGACATCTGATTACGATCCAAGGTTTTTTAATTTAGAAGAATTGTCTGCAAAATACCTGACACCGGATGACAACCCTGTCATCTATCAAATTGATTCAGTAATCATTGATGACCCCAACAACGAAATTTTAATGGATGAGAATTTTATTCTTAAAATTGAACTGAAAAAAGTTAAAACATCCGGCAAACATACTGAAATCAATCTCATCCGGTTAACCACTAAAACACCTGAAAACATTAAAAAAGCCAACGAAACCCTAATTAAAAGCACGGAGGAATAATACCTGTTACTTATGACTAACCACAATTCTAAATATGTAGTTTATTTGATTTTAATTCTGCTCTTAAATTCCGGATTTTGCTATGCTCAGTCTACAATATATCTGTCTAATATCGATGTAATCATTTACAACAAAGATGATACAGACATCAGATTATTTGAAAAGATTAATAACAATCAATATATCGAAGTCTTTTTAGCGTTTGTTGATGATGACGATGAAGATATTTTTATAGAAACAAACATAGAATATGACACGGACGGTCCGGTAACATTAAAAGACCTGAAACTAAGTGACAACGACGTTTTATTAAAGGTCAAGGATATCAAGCCAACGCGTATTTCTCAGTTTTTAAACAGAGGATTTGAAATAGAAGAAAACTCATTTTTTAAGTACGGGAAAGACACTAATAAATTAGTCCTGAAATTTTTAAACAATACCTTGTCCAGTATTCAAGAAGTCTATTATGAGCAAAAACAACACAATTATGGTCTTGGGTCTGTTAGAATCTATCGCAAGACCGATAGCGATGTGAGGTGGAGGGTTGATAATGCGTCATACTTCCCTACCGTTGATTTGGATTTTGGCAACGACAGACACATCTATTTACTGCCTGATGGGGATAAAGTTGATTTTTTAGTTCTCCCATTAACCGGTCATAATTACATCATATCTGATGATGATGGTATAAGTACTTTAAAAGAAACAGATCAATATAAAATGAGTTATCAGGAGAATTTCAGCCATTTTAGTTCTGGAGAACTTTTAACCATTTTTAAAAATAATAAGGGCAAGTATACGCTGGTTAATACATTTAAAAAGGATTTATTAAAATCTGATTATGATACGATTAGTTACAATAGATTTTTTATCATTGCTAAAAATAAAGACCTAATTGAAATTTTCAATTCAAATTATAAAAAGATCAACATTGACCATGTTAAAAGCGCCTATCTTTACAGAAGTGGATTAGAAATTTTAGATGATAAAGGGGCACATTATTATAATTCAGAACTAAAAATCATCGATGATTTTCCTCCCAAAAGTTACTCATTATGTGGCACAGTTAATGGAGTGTTTTTTGAATTAGATCACTACAAGACACTGAAAGCATATACTTTAACGAAAACATATGGAGGATTTGCATCAAGTCTGGATGAACGGAGAGAATACTTTTTGGAGAAATTTAGGGCCAGAGACAAAATTTCTTTTCTAAACAACGAGGAAAAGTTCTTTTGGGATGAAAATGATGATTATGTTGGTGATCATTATGTATATCCTCAATTCTTAAAAATTACCAGAGGCAGAAAAAGCGGCATTTTAAAGTATAATTATACTGACTATTCTAGACCTGTAGATACTATTTCAATGGGTTATAAAAAAAGCGTGTACTACTTTCCCCAAGAAATAGAAGGGGAACTGGTTCTTCCCATTAACAACGATTCAATTGTGTTTAATGATAAGGACGGGTTAACTTATTTTTACCGAAAAAACAAAGTAGGGATTTTCCCAAGACATAAAACCGTACAATATCAAATGATACGTCAGAAAACAAACTCTTTTTATGCCATTATAAGAGATCATAAAAAGGGCTGGTTAGATATTCAAACAAATATTGAATACTTTGATGACTAAAGGTGCTTTACGGTTTTAAAACGGGAGACCGGAGCCGGTAGTTTGTAGTGGGCAGTAGGCAGTGGGCAGTAGGCAGTGGGCAGTGGGTAGTCGGCAGTTTGCAGTGAGCAGTAGCTAAAAGCCAAAGGCTAACAGCTAAAGGCTAACAACTAAAGACCGATAAAAGTGGGTAGTAGGCAGTAGGCAGTGGGTAGTAGGCAGTGGGTAGTAGGCAGTGGGCAGTGGGTAGTCGGCAGTTTGCAGTTTGCAGTGAGCAGTAGCTAAAAGCCAAAGGCCAACAGCTAAAGGCTAACAACTAATAGCAAAAATTAAAACCCGATAAAATCAAAATCTTTAGGTAAGTTTGTAACGTCAAACCAATGGGTCGGTTGATAGGTTTTTCCCGCTTGTTAAGCGCCAATTTTAAACGTATAATTGCCAATAAAAATATTGAATGTTCCTTTTTACATAGCCAAACGGTATCTGTTTTCAAAAAGTTCCAATAATGCCATTAACATCATCACCTTGTTTGCCACGGCGGGTGTTATTCTAGCAAGTATGGCGTTATTTGTCGTGTTGGCGGGTTTTTCCGGCTTAAAGAAGTTCAGTACCAATTTTTACAATACCGCCGATCCCGATATTAAGATTACGGCACAAACCGGTAAAGGGTTTATTTTTAATGACAGTATAGCACAGGCTTTGACGGATAAAGACATCCAAGCTTACTCAAAGATTATTCAGGAACGCGCTTTTTTTCAGTATAAGGACAAGGAGCATGTCGCCTATTTGTATGGCGTGGATGAAAATTTCAACAATGTTTTACGTTTAGACACAACTGTAATAGCGGGTGGACAATGGCTTAATTCCAACAGCCCCTACGGGGTTGTCCCGGGTTATACTTTGGCTAACAAACTCAATCTGAGGGTGGATTATATAACCCCGTTAAATGTTATTGTCCCCAAACCGGGTAATACCTACGACGCTACTAATCCTGAAAACATGGTCAACACACTACGGGTCAAACCGGTAGGTGTTTTTCAGTTGCTTGAAGAATGGGACGGTCAATACATCTTTGCCCATTTGCCGGTAGTGCAGGAACTGTTGAAATATCCGCTCAACAAAATAAGTGGTATCAATATAAAACTCCGGGAACAAGACGATGTCAATGCTGTAGTCAAGCAGTTAGAAAACCGTTTGGGTCAGTCCTACAAAATTCAAACCCGCAAACAACTCAATGCGGTGTATTACAAAATGATCCGAACAGAGAATCTGGTGTCTTACCTTATTTTTACCTTAGTACTGATTATTGCGCTTTTTAATGTCATCGGGACGATTATCATGTTGATTTTGGACAAAAAACACAACTTAAAAACCATGGTATCCATGGGAATGCGTTTACCGGAACTACAGCAAATATTTATCCTTCAGGGATTCCTGCTCAGCGTATTAGGGATGTTTATAGGCATTATTCTGGGTTATATATTGGTCTGGGCACAACAACAATGGGTGTTGTTTACCATCAATGGGTATTTACCGTTTCCGGTAGCACTGCATTGGCAAAACACACTGATTGTAATGATTACAATGCTTGTACTTAGTTTTCTGGCATCCTATATGGCCGGCAAAAGGATTAATAAAACACTTCTTACCTAAAGGTTTTTGTACTAAAAACACGACAAAATCCGCAACTTTAGTTACACAATATCAAATATAAACTTGATTTTTATCAGTATTGATCTATGTTAGAATCATGACCTTTGTCTATTGTTATTAAACATTGACCGATGTTTATATGACGTATCATAATTAATAATAAATAACCATATCAATGAATACATCAAGGCGGGATTTTATAAAGATTTCATCTTTGGGCTTAGGTGCTGCTGCGGTAGCCGGAACATTGTCTCCGGTCAAAATGTTTGCCGGGGACGACGAAGACCACAACTACCACCGTCCCGAGATGGAACGTTTTCCTACTTATTGTGATGTGTGTTTCTGGAAATGTGCCGGCTGGGCTTATGTGGATAAAGATGGAGATATCAAAAAAGTAATAGGTAATGATGAGGATACGCACAGTAATGGCCGTTTATGCACACGCGGTACCGGAGGTTTAGGATTGTATCATGACAACGACCGTTTGAAAACACCACTTATCAGAGAGGTCAAGAATGGTAAATCTACGTTTAGAGAAGCCTCCTGGGAAGAAGCTCTTGATCTCATAGCGACCAAAATGAATGAGATAAAGACTAAATATGGGGCTGAAAGTTTTGCTTTACTCAAACACGGGTCTATAGGTAAACAATTGCATCATTTGTTTAGATCTTATGGGTCAAATACAGTAGCAGAACCGGCTTTTGCTCAGTGTAGAGGACCCAGGGATGAAGGTCTTAAGATGACTTTTGGGGCTACAGTAGGATCTCCTGAAACTACAGATTTAAGAGATGCAAAATGTATTGTTCTCATAGGTTCACACATCGGTGAAAATATGCACAATACACAGGTGCAGGAAGTCTCCGAAGCTATTGACAAAGGGGTGTCTATCATCACTGTCGATCCCAGATTATCAACTATTGCCAACAAAGCAAAATATTGGCTACCCATCAGACCGGCGACAGATATCGCTCTGCTTTTGGCATGGATGCATGTCATTATTTATGAAGAATTATACGATAAGGATTACGTAGAAAAATATACCACAGGTTTTGATGCGCTCAAAGAACACGTCAGAACATTTACACCGGAATGGGCGTATAGCATTACGGACTTAACACCAAAATTGATACGTGATTCTGCACACGAAATGGCGCAAGCGGCACCATCAGTTATTATCCACCCCGGACGTCACGCCGTATGGTATGGCGATGACACTCAACGCACACGCGCCATAGGTATTCTCAATGCGTTATTGGGATCCTGGGGACGCAGGGGCGGTTTTTACTTCAGTGAAAAAGCCCGTGTGCCTAAGTATCCTGCACCGGCTTACCCTAAACCGGCATGGACAGCCAAAACACTTAGCCATGAGTTTCCATTGGCACATCATGGGGTGACCAACAAAGTGATTGAAGCGAGTTTACCGGACACTACTATGGAGCATAAAGTTAAAGCCTGGATGGTCGCCGGCACCAATATTACCTACTCTATTCCTGAAAAGAAAGACCGGATGATGAAGGCTATAAAAGCCCTTGATTTTCTGGTCGTCGTAGATATATATCCCGTAGAAATTACGGGATATGCAGATGTGGTTTTACCTGAATGCTCGTATTTGGAACGCTATGATGTCATGCGTAATTCAGGTTTCAGAACGCCGTCTATCGGCTTGAGAATGCCAGCCGCAGAACCCCGGTGGAACACCAAACCGGGTTGGTGGATTGCCAAAGGTATAGGTGACCGTCTTGGTCTGGGCGATTATTTTGACTATAATGATTATTCCGAAGTCCTGGACTGGCAGTTTCAATATGCCGGAACATCATTAGAAGAAATGCGTCATATAGGAGTGAAAAACTTACCCCGTAAAAAACCATTGTACATTCCTGAGGATGGCAGTTATAAATTCAAAACGCCTTCCGGGAAAATAGAATTGTATTCCCAGAGATTAGCCGATATGGGCTTTGATCCAATGCCTGTTTATATAGCGCACCCTCAACCACCCCGGGATTATTTCAGGTTGATTTACGGTAGAGCGCCTATGCACACCTTTAGTAAAACAATCAATAGTCCGAACTTAAGTGATTTAAGGGACACCAATAATCTTTGGATTAACCCGCGTGTGGCTAAAATTTGGAACTTAAAATCCGGTCAAGAAGTCTGGTTG
>PDWJ01004205.1_pt1 | contig 12868 bp, 12 predicted proteins | sample 1430881 | NCBI WGS metagenome assembly PDWJ01 (sample SAMN01162460, study PRJNA174530) | Oral metagenome, whole genome shotgun sequencing project. | biome: Marine environment; feature: Marine mammal; material: Swab sample of the gingival sulcus; isolation source: swab sample of gingival sulcus... | reverse complement strand
AAAGTTTCGTTTGAGCAGTCCGGGACCTGCGGCGAGCGCTCCGGCAAGAGCGACCAGCAAACCTGTTCCGCGTACAAAATCAAGGTGAAAAGGGAAAAAACCGCTGACCAGCGGCACAAAAAGTACACCGCCGCCAACTCCGGCAAGCACCGCGATAATCCCAAGGATAAAACAAAAAAACAATAAGATAATTGGCCAGACCCACCACGGCCATTGATTTGCCGCCCCTGTTGTTTGCAGCATTTCCGATGACAAACCTGCGTCATTTGCGGCGAATGCCAAGGAAGAAAAAAGGACTGCGATTAGTAACAGACCTGCAAAAACAAACAGACGATTGAAATGAACTTTCATGCGTGTTTTACTCCGTATTTATCGTAAGATGTTTATAACAATTTTCGCTTTCAGTATATCAATAATAAATTTGTGAATAAAATGTCAATGTCCTTTTTTTAGAGCAAAAGTTTTTGAAAAGGCGGGAAAATTGATTGCTTATTTTAATCTCCGTTCTTTCCCCCGCAACTCATCAGGTAAAGCGGACTTTCTTCTTTGCTGTCGATTTTGAGCAAATTCGCCAGCATATCGTCATAAAACGCTGCTACGGGGCAGCCGTTTAAACCAAGTGCTGTTAGGGCAAGAGCTGTATTTTGGGCAATATGTCCTGTTTCCAGCAAAATATACCGCATACCCCGATGTCCGTATTTGACCATATTGCGGCGGAAAAACGCCGTCCAAACAAAGGAAAATGCTGCTTCACCACAAAATTCCTGCCCCGGCAGGCAGGCTTGTAATTCCTTAGCAGTCGAACCGCTGCGGATTTGCTCGAGTGCAAATTCTTTGCAATTAAAATGGTATACGCCCGGCTCAATGCCCGTTACCCGCTCAATACAAACATAGGTTTCAACCGGATAGAGTGCTCCTGCCGACGGAGCATTTCGCAAAAAATAGGGACCTTTTTGAGCGGTCAAACCTTGAGCCGCCCACAGTATCAGCCCTAAATTTTCAGCAGAAATTTCCGCTTTTTGAAAATCGTTTTGCGAGCGGCGTTTGCCTAAGATTTGCCACAAATTGGCATCAGTATAGGAAAACTGTCTTGGCAAAGCGATTTTGGTTGCTCCCGTATATTCTTTGAGCCAATTTTTGGCAGGCAAAATTTCGGGACGGTCAAGGTTGGCAATCGTTTCGGGGCTGAATTTGGTGGCTTGGATATATTCCCAGCCTTTACTTTTTTCTAAATCAGGCATGTTTTGTCCATGGAAGCAGCATCGGTTCTTTGGGAGCAGCACTACATCTGCCGCTCATACGGGAAATACGGATTGTTAAAAGCGGTGTTGGTATTTTGTTGTCAATAAATTTTTGCGAAACTTTGGAATAATCCGTTTGCATAATTTTTTCCAACAAATCCCAACCTTTTTGCAACAAATCTTTATCTTCAGAAAATTCGCCGCAACCAAAACAGGAAACACCTGCCCAATCTTGCAAATCCTCTTTTGAATAAGAATATTTAATCAAAATTTTCGGATTGTTATCCAGATTTTTTTTGGTCGTGCCGCGAGGATTTATCATAAAACCAATTAAATCCGCTTCGAGCAAAAACGGTGTTGCCTCGATTGCATACGGTTCACCGTCGGGCGAAACCGTGCAGATTGTTGCCCACGGCTGATTTTCAATAACGGTGCGAATTTCTTCTTGTGTCATTTCTCGCACGGTGTTTCTCCCATTGCTTGTAAAATTTCACAAAAAGTCTTTTTGACATTTGCAAAATCATTTTCGTTCGGGTGTTTGGCGGCTTCTTCCAAACGGGCTTTGCGTTCCGGTGTCATTTCATGACCGGGTATTTTATTCATACGTTCAACCAAAGCGGAGTCAACTTTACCCTGACAGATAAACGAGCCGACAATATCATTTTTGGCAAGCAATTTTCGTACATTTCCGATAACGTCTTTAGCGTGGTCGGAATCGGGATATGCTCCGAGCGTGCCGAAAATTGCCACTTTTTTGCCTTCGATTGCTTCCATGTATTTTTTCATTTTCGGGTCGGCCGTGCCTCGGTCAACCCAGTAGCCCAAAACGAGAAAATCAAAATCATCTAATTTTGGAGCGTCTTCGATTGCAAAAATTTGAGAACCTTGCGGCAAAACAGAAAAAATCGCTTCGCCGACTTTTTTGGTGTTGCCTGTTTTGCTTGAATAAATAAGTGCTGTTTTCATAACTGTCCTTTTGGTTATTTGTTTTCGTACTTTTGCCGCAAGCGTAAAAAGCCTTGTTTTACGCTGTCGATAAGATTTTTCTTTTCGTCTCTGCCAAGATATACGCCAAAACCCAAATTTCCTGTTTTGGTAAAAAACAAAACGCAATGGCTTTCCAGTTTAAAAAACGGCTTACTGACAAACCACACGCTTTCAAGCTGGTCAGGCATAATATGACCACCAATGGGAGTAGAAGCATCGTGGTGCATATTAAAATATCCGTGTCCGAATTTGCCCTTGGGCAGTTTTCCCGGCACTTCAAGAATACAACCGCCGGAAACATTTAAAAAAGTAATTTTTTCCCAATCAGTCATTGCGTCCCAAATTTCTTCAAAGTCATCAATCGAACCCTGCACACGCATTTCTTCAGGCAGGTTGCGAATGATTTCGACTTCTTTTACTCCCAATTCTGCTGCAAGCCAAGCGGTCATAATACTCGGGTCTTTTTCTACCCGTTCGTGGACAATTTTTTTTAATTCTTCCGTGTTCATCGTTTTTCCAAAGGTTAATTGTGTAAAGGAAAAATCAGTCGCATATCGCAAATATCCTGCAACAACTCCAAATCATGGCTGATGAGTAAAACCAAAGCTCCAAACCCTCGTCAGCCGTAAATTTACGAGCCAAATTATCGCCGCTTGCACTTGTTTAAAAAATCGGCGGTATATTTTTATAGGCAAAATTGATATTTCTTAATGACAAAATCCGACTTTATGCTTTACTCGCAAACGTATTTACTTGCGTTTTTTATTTTTGTTCTTTTGAAGTTGAAGTACTGAACCAGTCAATCAATGCCTGAGTCAGATTTATCTGCCAAAATTGTCCGGCAAGAGTAAAATCCACCCAGTCCCCGTCTCGCTTAACGAGTCCCACTTTTTCCCATTGACTGAAAAGCGGTTCAAACAATTCCCGAACATCTTGTCCGGCAACAGCGGAAAGCTTGGGAATATTAATATAGCCAAGTTCTGTTTGCCCTGAAAGAACGCCGTCGAATTTTGCATTCGGATTGGGACGCATCAGCATAGAAACAGGTTTTTCCTGTTTGGCAACCCGTTCCATATAGACCTTGTAATCCCGCTCCTGAAAACAAAAATGTCCGTTGAGCGTTCCGCCTGCTCCTGCTCCAAAAGGCAAACATTGGCTGCGTCTGCCCATTAAAATATTGTAGAGATTGCGTTCCCGAAATGTCGCTCCCCAGTGCGTCATAGAAAGCCGACGAATATGGTGCTTTGCCATACGTTCAACGCCTGCCTTAAAAAAAGCTGCTTGTTCCGGTATTGTTGCGGCAGGCGGAATTTTCCCCGCTTGAATAGCCTTGTCCAGTCTGCCGCCGGAAAAAACATTAAGCTGATACAAATCAACACCGTCCAATCCCAGTTCGGGAACGAGCTCAAGGTCGTCCTGCCATTTTTGCAAATCTTGTCCCGGAAGACCGTAAATAAGGTCAATAACAACCGAAGAATTGTCAAAACTCTTGAGGTCTTGCAAACAAGAAATAATCTCGTCCCGACCGCAAGACCGTCCCAATCTCGTACGGATTTCAGTATCAAATGTTTGCACGCCAAGAGAAAAACGGTTTGCTCCGCCTTCGATACAAGCAGCCATTTTTTCTTTATCAAAATGCAAAATCCGACCTTCTATAGTAATTTCGCAATCGTTTGTAAGCGGCAAATACTGACGAACCGCCAACAACAGGCGTTTTATGTCGTTTGCCTTGAGGGCGGTTGGTGTTCCGCCGCCAAAATAAACGGTATGAATCGGTGCGGAATTGACAAAACGATATTCGTTGCTTTGTTTGAGTTCTTCAATAAGAGCGTCGGTATAAGTTGTGCTGCGGTCTTCAGTATAGGGAGCCAGATAAAATCCGCAATATAAACAATGCGTTTCACAAAATGGAATGTGGATATAAGCGGCAGTATTTCCTTTGCGTTCTTGCGTTAGCAAATCGGCAAGAAGCGGAGTTGCGTCTTCTTTTTTTACGGGGATACCGCCCATTCCCGGGTGAATGGCGATTTTTTTGTTAAATGCCGAAGTGAGCGGGTCAACGCCTTCTTGAGCAAAATATGTGTTCTTGTTGCCTTTCATGCTAAAAGAAATGCGGTTCATTTCTCCGTGCGAGTGTCCTTGCATCTCGCCATGAGGATGTCCTGTAGCATGTGAATGATTTGCCATGTTGTCTTTATGAGAATGTTCCATTTTTTTACCTCTTAAAAAGTTAGTGAGCGAATCCCAAACTGGCAAGAATACTGTCGGTTACGGTTTGTATAAGAATTTTTTGAATTTCCGAAGAGTTCAAATCAATTTTTTGATTTTGAAATAAAACCTGTCCCCGAAAAAAAGTCATACATTGAGCAACAATAATTTGGCTGTGAATGGTACAGCGAACATCGTCTTGATTTATCCCCGTACATTTCGCCACAATTACAGCAGTAAGACGATAAAAAGGGGCTAAAACTTGAAAAAATCGTTCCCGAAAACTTTGTTCCGAAAGTTCAAGTTTGCCGTTAAATAAAACAGCCAAAAATTTTGCATTTTTTTCACAGGTTAAAACCGTCAATACCTGTGAGATAAATTGGCGAACAATCGGTTCAAGATTTGTTTTGTCTGTAACGGCAATTTGTTTTTTGGTTGTTTCCAAAATGCCGTCAAAACACGCGTTCCACTCCTTTAAAGCAAACTCCAAAATTGCCTTGTTTAATCCCTGCCGATTTTTAAAGTGATAATTTATATTGGCATGATTTACATTTGCCTTTTGTGCCAACATTCTGTTGCTGAGAGTTTCATTGCCGTTTTCCATTAAAAGTTGCATGCCGGTCGCAATGAGTTTTTCTCTGGCAGTACTTTTCTCCTGCGTGTTGTTGTCTGTATTCATTGTCCTTCCTTTTAAATATGTATGTCGCTCAAAACATATTCAATCTTAAAGAAAAGTTTTCGACCTGTCAACCATTTGGTTAAACAATATGGTTAAACTATTTGGTTAAAAAATAATTGCAAAAAACACAAAAAAAATAAAGAGAGACAATTTTTCGCTTGTTCGGTTTTTTTTGAAAATTATTGTAAGAAATATATTTTTGGATAAAATTGTCGTAAAGCAAAAAATATCGGCAAGGTAATTACAATAAAAAATCGGTGACGAAGAAACGTAATTACATTTCTTGTTTTCACCGACTTTTAAAAATATGAAATTTTTTGCTGATTGTTATTTTTTTAGACGGGAGCGATAAAGCTGTTTAATGTAGCGAATGTTTTTCAAAGCATTTCCGGCAATTTCACTTTCGCCGTTTGAAAACTTCATAACATCTTGAAAAGCCAGTAATGCCTGTTTGTATTTTTTAAGATTAAGCAAGGCATAACCCTTTTTCAAAAGCAGTTCACTTGTTACGCTTATATTTTCAGAGTTTTTATACGCTTCGGCGCTTTTTTGAAAATCGCGAAGCCGAAAATAAATATCGCCCAGATTTTCAAAGCGCTCGGCATTGGGAGCAAGTTTTGCAGCCTGTTTTGCGGGTTCAAGAGCAAGTTTATAGCGTTCTCCGCTCAAATAAATTTGAGCAAGCTCGTCCCATGCTTTCGGGTCTTTGGAATTATGTATGGTGGCTGCAAAAATTCGTCCGGCTTCAACAGGAGCACCTGCCATACGGTACAAGGCAGCGAGCTTGCGGCTGTCATCTTGTCCGTTTGATTGCAAACGAGTAGCAATTTCCATTGCTGCCGCCGCTTTATCAAAAAAACCTCGTTGGCGATATGTCCAAACCGCCAGTCGCCAAGCACATGATTTTTCAGGCCAGCGATTTAAAATATGCTTAAGCGTTGCATCGGCAAGAACCGTTTCGCCGCATTGAACACTGATATTTACCAAAGCCGCAAACCATTGGTATTTTGCATCGTGTATTTTGCAAATTTTTTGCAAAATAGGCAGGGAGTTTTTTGGTTTTTTCAGTTGATTCCAAATTAACGCTCCCCGATAACGAACTTCGGGAAGAGTTATATCCTGCATAAGGTCTGTTGTTTTCATTACACTTAGCGACTCGGCAGAATTTTTTCGCAAAAGCAACAAATCAGCAAGTTCTATAAGCCAGCGTTGTTTGGGGTTTGGGGTTTGGGCGGCCAGCCGGAGCAGGCGAAGGGTTTTGTCGAGGGAATTAACCTGCCGCCAAAGCATGGCCGCCGCAAAATAATGTTTTCCCAATTTGCTGATATTGGCTGCCTTTTCCATACTTTCCGCTGCTTTTGGAATATCTTTTAAGCGAGAATAGGTATTTGAAAGCAAAACAAACCATTTTGCTTCAGGATTTTTTTGTTTGCTTAAATAAAGTAAAAGCGGCAGGGATTTTTTCGGTTTTTCCGCTTGCAGCCACAACGCTCCTGCCCGATAAAAATGATCGTTTTGTTTGCCGATATGAGCGGCTTGTTCCATATACTCTGCTGCCGTAGGATACTCTTTTTTCATTTCGTAAGCATTGGAAATCGCAACAAACCATCTTGCTTTCGGGTGCGGCAAATCTTTGAGCGGCAAAAGCCTTGTACGCGCTTCGTCCGCTTCTTGCATTTGTAAACGAATAACACCGGCTTGATAAAAATGATCCGGTTTTTTGCTGATTTCAGCGGCTTTATCCATTGCCTTGGCGGCATCGGGAAGTTTTTGCAACAAAAGATACGCTTTTGCGAGCGCAACAAACCATTTTGCCTGTTTATCCTGCTGCATTCGTGTCAGTTGCAACAAATGTTTGAGAGCATTTTTCGGTTTATCTGCCATCAACCACAACAAACCGCCATTATAAAAATTTTCAGAATTTGGAGCGATTTTTATCACCCTGTCCATAACTTGTGCGGCTTCTACGGGGCGTTTTAAACTAACATATGCACTTGAAAGTGTAACAAGCCATTTCGGGTCGGGGTCAGACAGTTTTTCCAATTCTTTAAGCAGCGGAAGGGCTTTTTGTGCATTTCCGGCTTGTAACCATAACCAGCCTGCCTGAAAATACAACAAAGGACTTTTGCCTTCTTTGGCAGCCTTTTCCATAGTAGCGGCGGTTTTTTCCTTTTCTTCCAAAAGTTGATGCGTGCGGGCAAGAGCAACCAACCATTCGGATTTTACAGGTTTTTGTTTACTCAAATGAGTTAAAATCGGCAGCGCCATTGTTGCGTTTTTTGCTTCCAACCAGAAAACGGCGGTAAGATATTTCGCATGATTGGAGGGAGCGATAGAAAGCAATTTTTGCATCGTATGAGCAGCTTTTGTTGGTTTTCCCTGAGAGTTTTCACAAAAAGCCAAAATCTGCCACGCTTCGCTAAAACGGTTATCTATTCTGAGTGCCTGTTTGGCTGCCTTTTCAGCTGACGGAAAATCTTTTGCCTGATACTGCCATTCTGCGATTTTAAGATATAAATACGGATGCTGTTCACCTTTTTTAAGATAAGACTGCAAAATATTAATTGCCGCTTGGCAATTTTGTGGGTCAAAAGCCGCTTGAGCCTTTTGCAGCGCTTTTGTGGAATCTTTGTTGAGAGGGCTTTGGGCATTGAGCTTGCAATACGCTGCCTGTGCCGTAAACAATATAAAAATAAAAGCGGAAAAAAGTGTTATAAAAAACGATTTTTTGGGGTATTGCATATTTTTTCCGAGCGTTAGTTGAGTTGAAACATAATTCGTGTTTTGACCCATGTATTAACAGGTCGTCCACCTTTTTGACCGGGCTTAAATCTCCATTGCGGCACAGTTTTTTTGACCGATTCTTCAAATTCTCCTTCCGGCTTTGCCCGCAAAATCGAAAGTTTATGCGGACGACCGTTTACATCAACAAGAAAACGAACATCAACATATCCTTCTATTCCCAATCGGCGAGCTTTGTATGGATAAGGCGGTTGCATCGGAGAAAGATATTGCGGCTGTTTATCCAGTTCTTTCATATCAAATACTTTTTGGTCGCTAAATTTAGGCGCCATATGCGGCGTAAGAGCTTTATTAAAGCTCGGAGCTTGAACTTGCAACGATAATGCCGTGTCAGTTGCCAGTGTTGGCATTTCCACTTCCAGAGATACAGAAGGAACCACATCAGTAGGCTGTTCAATCATTTCTTCCGGCGGCATCATATCCGGTGGTTCGATTTCCGGTGGGTCAGGCGGTGTAATTTCCGGCTTCGGCGGTTCGGGGAGGTCAGGTTTTGGCAAATCATCGGGCGGCGGAACATCTTCCTCTAACGGTATAAGTTGCGACAATTCTATCGTTTCTTCATGAGCGTAACCGGTTACTTTTTGCACCAAAAGCGGCAACACCGCCAAAAGCAGCAGACTGATAAAAATCCCCGTAAGGATTTCGAGTCCAATCATCAGCGGCTTTTGCAGACGAGGAGAAAGTTGCATTTTAGCTGCCCTTTTTAATTGCGGAAACCGCAATATTTTTTGCACCTGCCAGTCGGCATTGGTCAAGAACTTCAATCATATTCCCTGTCGGGCAGTCTTTATCGGCATTAATAATGACACCGCCTTTTGGATTTTCCAACAAAAAAACTTCAATCATACCCCGAATACGACTGGGGGCAACCTGCTGGCTGTCAATAAAAGCCTTGCCGGCGGCATTAATTCCGACAATCAAGCCGACACTTTCCTTCTTTTCGGCAGAAGCAGCTTCAGGGCGATTGATTTCAACACCCGACTCCCGAACAAAAGAAGCGGTTACCAAAAAAAAGATGAGCAAAATAAAAATCATATCGATAAGCGGTGTCATATCCATATCGACATTTGCCAAATCATCGCCTTGCAATCCGCTAATGGAAGAACCTAATTTTTGCATACGCCACACTCCTTTTCCAGCCATTGATTAACCGCACGATAAAAAACTAAAATATCAGAATGCATCCCGGCTGCCTTTTTCCGCATAATCTGTCCTGCAAGGAGTCCCGGAATGGCAACCAGCAGTCCTGCCTGCGTAGTCAGTAGTGCTTCTTTAATTCCGGAAGCCATAGCCTGAGAATTTCCCAAGCCGTACATACCGATAACCCGAAAGGTTTCAATCATACCCGAAACCGTTCCAAGCAAACCTAAAAGCGGAGCTACTGCCGCCAACAATAAAATAGTCGGCAAAAATCGGTACAATTCCTTGAGTTGCCGCTGAATACATACCTCAAATTGCAACCTGTTTGCATCTGCACAAAGGCTTTTATTAGTGCGGAGCTGGCTCATGAAATCACAAAGTACGCAGTATTTTAAATCGGTTGAATGCTGAAGCATATTGCCGCTTTCCAGACAGGCAAGAGCAACTCTATCCTGTAGCGGCTTTCGATTCACCGCCAGTATCCATCTGGCTTTCATAATAATTAAAATCCACATCCATATACAAAGCAAAATGATCGGTACCATAACCGGTCCGCCCACTTCGATAAGATGCAAAAGATTATCAAGCATCATTTTTCCTTAGTTGGAAGCCTGCATATCTTGCTTGCGCTGCAATAACGCAGCTATAAGCGACAAGCCTTTTTCTTCCATATCAAGAGAAATTCGTCTGGCTCTGCCACTCAAAAAAGCCGCCATCATCATAACCGGAATGGCAACCGCCAATCCGACTTGAGTCGTAACCATTGCTTCGGAAATACCGCCTGCCATGAGTCGCGGATCGCCCGTACCGTGAATGGTGATAACCTGAAAAGTGTTAATCATACCGGTAACCGTACCGAGCAAACCGAGCAGAGTCGAAACCGCAGCCAAAACCTTAAGCGCATTTAAAAACCGTTCCAGTCGTGGAGTTTGCCGTAAAATTGCTTCGGAAATGCAATTTTCCAAAACAGAGCGCGGCTGGTCTGCGTGCAAAAGCCCTGCCATCAAAACACCGCCTGTCGGGCGTTTTTCATAAGGACGAGCGGTAGCAAGTGCCTGCTCAAAATGCCCCTGCCGCACTTGCTCTGTAACAGCAGTCATCATCTTATCGGTATTTTGCCGAACCTTACCCAGAAAAACGATGCGCTCGATAATAAGTATCAAGGCAACAAAACCGACAATGGCTATCGGAATAACAAGCACGCCACCGGAACGAATCTGGTCTGCAAGCGTTGTTTTTTGAGCAAGCTGGGCAACAGCCTCACCGCCGGAAATATCGGCATAGAGCTTTTGTCCGCCTGAAAAATAATTTGAAATATCACGGCGAACAAAATATGATGGTTTTGCACTGGCAACCAAACGGGAAGAAACGGGGCTGAAAAGACCATAACCGACTTCATCTGCTCCTTTATAAATAGAAAACATATGCCCTAAAAACAGCACTTCGGCGGGAAAAGTTTCTCCTGTTCTGGCAAGTATTTCTCCCGACCATTTTTCATGCTGCCGACCGCTATTCATATCCTTGAGATAGAGTTGCAAAAGCGATTTAATATCCGCCATTCCGAAAGAATAATTTTTTTGCGAAAACGTTTGCAGCGTGGACAGCACGGTCGGTACTTTGGCGGTGTCCGGGCTTTTTTCCGCTCTGGCAAGCAAATTTCTTGCACTGTTCATAAAAACAGCGTCAAGCTCTTCTTTATTTGCCAAGCGAGAAGAAATTTCATGTTGGATTGCCTGTCGTTCTTTTTTCAGTTCGTCAATTTTTGCGTTACGAACTTTCAATTCATTACGAGAAACGACAACCTGACCGGAAAGACGGGCAAGTTTGGCTTTCAGTTCGGCTCGTTTTTTGGCAATTTCGTTTACAGTCATCTGTTGATTGGCTTGCGATTTGACATAATTTTTTTGAATGTCTTTTGAAACCGCAGAAAGATTGGCTGCAAAAGCAGGCGAGAAAAAGAAAAATGACAGAAAAAGAATAAAAAATGTTTTCACGATTCGCTCCTCAACTAACGGGAATGTTGCAAGGGAAGTTCGACAAGGTCCATAATATGCTTTCCTTCCGCCATTTGGAGAGCAAGGTTAACTCCCCGACTGTCTTCAAGTCGGACAAAAGAAGCAGTTTTTGAATCCCACCTGTAAGCCTCATCTTCCAGACCAAGAGCAAACAAAGCGGCTCTGCCGATATGAATAAGTCGCATTTCTTTTTGCTCGCCATTAATTTCAATTCCGGCAGGGCGGACTTCGGTTGTATGTCCGAGGGCATCTTCTTGTGCCAATAAACCAAGAACCGCTTGAGTTTTACCGAGCAGATTGGCATCATAATCCCCCAGTACCGCTTCCGCCATGCTGAGGCGTTTTTGCCGAACGGCTTGAGCATAAGGAAAATCAGTTTCGATGAATTGTCGCGTTTGTTTTAGCGTTGTATCCAACAGCGGCAAAAGTTGTTGGCTGATTTGTTCCATTTGCTCTTTTTTGATTTTGAGTTCAGCGACCTTGACTTGCAAATCTTTTATGTACTGCTTGGCTTTTTCGTTTTTCCAATTAAGCAGTTCAAGCTCTGCTTCTTTTGACTGAATCTGACTGATAAGCTTTTCTTCTTCTTTAAGCCATTCGACAAATTTCTTTTGCGTACCGACATCTGTACGAACACTTTGTTCCGAAGTTTTTTGCATTTTTTCCGAAGCTGTTGTTGCAAACGCCGGAATGCTTGTCAAAAAAACAAAAGTACATAACAAATAAATATACGCCTTCATCTTTAATCCTTTTGCGAAGTTATAAGGTGGCAACAAAACGCTTTACCTCTAGCGAGGTTAAAAATACATGTCAATACTTGAAGTAAAAAAGTTTTAACCAAAGTTAAAAAACAAATTTTTTCTATCCGAAATTATTAAACGAAATTTTTTTAAGCGAACAACTTTATTTTTTGGCAAACAAAAAAACATTGACAAGCAAAAACGGATTCGGCATGCTTCTTTTTCTTGTCGCGGGGTGGAGCAGCATGGTAGCTCGTCGGGCTCATAACCCGAAGGTCATAGGTTCAAATCCTTTCCCCGCTACCACAAAATTACAAAGGAGTAAGTTTGCCGCTTACTCCTTTTTTTATGTTTATAGATTTACAAATTAAGTGTAACTTTTTGCAAAAGTCTTTTGACATGCTGAAGAAGTTGAGACGTTTTGGCTTCATTTAGCCAACTTGTTAACTCACAAGCTCCTTAAATTTATTTTTTCAGCTCCCGACTCCAAACAGTAAAAACAAACAACCGGTCTGAGTGGATATTTTCAGACCGGTTGTTTTGCTACAAAAGCATTTTGGTTTATTTTACCTGAAATGTGATAGAGGCACAGAAAAAACGGTATTTTGCCTTGCCGTACAGGTCAGGATTTTCTTTTTGGTCTTAATTACGGTCGTACAAAAAAGGTTGCCGAAGCATTATACCCCGTTTCCAGAGCTTTACCAATGACTTCCTTATGTCCGTTTTCCTTGTTGACGGGTTTACAAATATTAACATTTCCAATCGGCTGTTTTTTCGGCAATAAATTGTGCAGATGCTGTGTGAATGGCTTTGTTTTTACTTTTTTCGGTGTGCGGAAAAAGGGGAGTTCCAAAGTGAAAATAGACGGTTTTTTGCGGAAAAATCCTGCCAAAATCTTTGAGTACGCCAAATCCTGTTCCCCAAGCGTCTGTTTTTAAAGCAAGCGGCACAAGCGGCACGCCTGCACGGGTGGCGAGTTTTGTTCCGATTGAAGAAAAACTTTTCGGCACAAAATCTTTTTGTCGTGTTGTTTGGGGAAAAATAATAACCGAACGC
>PDWJ01004204.1_pt1 | contig 12872 bp, 10 predicted proteins | sample 1430881 | NCBI WGS metagenome assembly PDWJ01 (sample SAMN01162460, study PRJNA174530) | Oral metagenome, whole genome shotgun sequencing project. | biome: Marine environment; feature: Marine mammal; material: Swab sample of the gingival sulcus; isolation source: swab sample of gingival sulcus... | reverse complement strand
CACAATCTCGCGGATTTTGGCCTCGGAAATGCGTGAACGGAAGGAGTATCTGTTCTTCATGCCTTTTCATAGCCTTGTGACAAAAAACAGTCACTCAGCCAGGCATGACCCAAAATATATATACTATACTTTGTGGACATTGACACACTTGCCAAGCTGACTGCAAAAGCCTGGTCGCTGCGGGTGCCGGCCTTGATGCACGAAGGTGTGCCCGGCCGCCAGGCGCCGCTGATCGCGGCGTCCGGGGCCGGTCGGATGTCAGTCGTCAATGCGTTGTCCCACCTTGAGGCATTGGGGTTTCTTGAACGCACCCCCCGCCACGGCCATCCGCTGCGACCGGAATTCCGGCTGACCGAAGCCGGACGCAACGTCGCCCCGCTCGCGCACCGGATCGACACTGCCGCGCGCGACTCCGTCGGCAGCGCCCTGGTGCGCAAGAGCTGGACGGTCCCGGTCCTCGCGGTAACCCGCCGGTCGGTCACGTTTTCGCGGATCAGGGCCGAGCTGGCGCCGATCACCGACCGTGCCCTGTCGATGTCGCTCGACCGGCTGCATCGGCAGACCTGGATCGAGCGTTCGGTCGATGTGTCGATGCGACCGCCGCGCCCGTTGTACCGCGCGACCAATGCAGGCGCCGAAATCAGCCGCGACGTCGGCCTGGCGGGGTAACCGTGGCGGCGGCCCTCACCCCGGGCCTGCCCGCGCCTCCTCCGCCGCAAGCGCCTTGATCCCCTCGTAAAGCCGGTGCAGGATCTCGGCTTCGGTCACGCAGAACCGCGCCGAGGGCGAGATGTCGACAGTGCCGTCGGCGCCGATGGGCGTATGCTCGCCCCCTGCGCCGCGCACCGACAGCCCGAGCGGCCGGGCGATCTCCTTCGCCTTCGCGTCGGTCCCGTCGGCGGTGAGGTTCGGCAGCTGGATATGCAGCGAGGCGCGCATGCCGGTGCCGAGGTTGGTCGGGCAGGAGGTGACCACGCCGTAATCTTCCGACAGCGCGAACGCCAGCCCCTCGATGCTGCCGATCACGTCGAGCGCCGCCTTCAGCCGTTCGAACACCTCGTTGAGCACCGTGCCCCGCTGCATCGCCATGATGCGCAGGTGGTCTTCCTCGCCGACCCAGACGATGACCTGCCGGTCCCCGGACACATAGGCCCCGCGACCGTAGGGCCAGTCCGCCGCGATCCCGGCCGCGGTGAGGTAGCTGTCGCCGGACATGTCCTTGAACATGATATGGGCATCGACCAGCGCCTGATATTCCCCGGCACTGATCTCGCAAGGGTTGCCGGGCGTCAGCGAATGGTAGCGGCCGCCGAAATCCGGCCGCGCGATCAACTGGTCGAAAGCCTGCATCATCCGGGCTTCGAGCGCCACGCGGTCGTCTTTGGTCATCGCGCCGGGAAGCGGGAAATCGCTGAGGTTGCGGGCGGTGCGCACCCGGATCGAGAGCGGCGGCAGGCCAAGCTCGGCGACATCGAGCCGGCCATCGCCCTTCGGCCCCGCATCCGGCGGCAGGTGCCAGTCGTTCACATGGCGCGCGTCTTCGGGCACCTTGTGGTAGCGGGCGAGCACTTTCGAGAAGAACGGCTTGAGGTCGTCGTAATCCGAGGGCTGGCAGGCGTAGCAGCCCATCTGGGACTCCGGGTTTTCGATCCCCGAGGCCATGCAGGTGAGCAGCCGGTCCTGCAACGGCTCAGGCAGGGTGGCGAACCAGGCGGCATCGAAGCTTTGCAGCGCGATATTGTCGGGCCACTCCGGTTGCAGCGCGGCGATCCGGGCGGTGAGCTCGGCTCTGGTCATGGCGAATCCTTCCAATGCAGACCCGGCAGCGCGCCGGGCAATGTCAGCATGGCCGCTCGAGGCCCGCGCCACCAGCCCGAAATCTGCCGCACCCCGGTGTCTGGTCGGTGTCTGGCCGGGGGCAGGCCGGTGTCTGGCCGGTGTATGGCCGGTGTCTGGCCGGGTTTCATCCACGGCACGCCGGGGCCCGCCGGAACAGCGGCAACAGGCGGGGCCGGACGGCAACCGGGGTGAAACGAAGGACAGGCCAGAAGCGGCAGGATCAGACCGGGCCCGCACCGGCTCCGAGGAGCAGCAGCACCAGAAGCTGCGGCGCGAGGATGCGCAGGAACATCACCAGCGGGTAGACCGAGACATAGCCCACCGAAGCGGCAGCGGAGCTGTTCAATGACACCGCGAAGGCCAGTGCCGGCGGGTCGGTCATGGAGCCGGCGAGCACGCCGGAAAGCGACAGGAAGTTGAATTTGAACAGCAGCCGCGCCACCAGCCCCACGGTGAGCAGCGGCACCAGCGTGATCAGCGCGCCATAGCCCATCCAGGCCAGCCCCGGGCCGTTCAGCAGCAAGTCGAGAAAACCCTTTCCCGCGGCAACGCCGACCACGGCGAGAAACAGGATGATCCCGATCTCGCGCAGCGCGTGGTTGGCGGCGGGCGGGGTAAACCAGACGAACGGCCCCCAGTTGCCGAGGCGACCGAGCAGGATCGCCGACACCAGCGGCCCTCCCGCAAGCCCCAGCTTGAGCGGCGCGGGCAGGCCGGGGATGGCCAGCGGGACCGAGCCGATCAGAATGCCGAGCGCGATGCCGACGAACAGTGCCTCGAACTGCACCTGGTCGAGCCGCGAACGTTCGTTGCCGATCCGCATCTTCACCGTTTCGAGGTCGTCGGGCATGCCGACCACGGTAACGATGTCGCCATAGGCCAGCGTTGCATCCGCCCGCGGCGGCAGCTCGATCCCGGCGCGGTTGATCCGGCTGATGGTCACGTCATGGCCTTCGACAAGGGCGAGATCGCGCAGCTTCACGCCCAGGGCCTTCTTTTCGGTCACAACCAGCCGGGCCCAGGTGAGCCTGGTGCCCTTGGTGGTCACCGGCTGATCGTCTACCTCATGGCCGAGCACCAGCTTCATCGCCTGCAACCCCGCAGACGACCCGACGATATGCAGCACATCGCCGGTATTGACCGTGAGGTCGCGCGTCGGCACCCGCACCTCGGCATCCGCCGTGCGCCCCTTGCGGATGCGGCTCGCGACCACCTCCTGATCGAACAGCCCCGGCACCTCGCCGAGCTTCACCCCGTCGAGATTGGGATTGGTCACCTCCACGTCGATCGAAGGCAGACTGCTGACACCACCGCGGCGGGCCTTGCGGAAGGCTTCGGCCTCGGCCTCGGTATCGCAGCGCGAGACCAGGCGCACAACGATGATCGCAATCAGAATACCAACGATTCCAAATGGATAGGCCACCGCATAGCCCATTCCCGTAAGCGCGATGTCGCCGCTTGTGAAGCCGACGTCGCCAAGGATCTGGGTGGCCGCGCCGAGCCCGGGGGTGTTGGTCACCGCGCCCGACATGATGCCGACCAGCACGTTGAGGTCGAGCCCGGCGGTGAAGAACACCGCCACCGTCATTGCCACACCCAGGCCCACCACCGCCATCGCCGCGAGGTTGAAGCGCACCCCATCGGCGCGGAAGCTCTGGAAGAAGCCCGGACCGACCTGGATGCCGATGGTATAGACGAACAGGATGAGCCCGAATTCACGAATGAAATGCATCACTTCGCCGTTGAAGCTGATGCCCTGCCCCGCCGCCACATGGCCCACCGCAATGCCCGCGAACAGCACGCCGCCGACACCAAGCCCCACGCTGCCGATCTTCACCCGGCCGAGCAGGATGCCCAGCGTGCCCGCAAGCGCCAGCGCGAACAGGGTGAGCGCGGTCTCGGAAAGGTCGAAAAGTTGAAGCATGGCTGCCCCGCGCCGGTGAATCAATCGGGAATGTGATGCACAGAGGTTGATTTTTCGTCAACCGGCGATCGGGGTGTGCCGCCATGCGCCGGCCGCAAGGCTGGCCTCAGGGGGTGCGCAGGCTTTCCACCATCTCGGCGAGGATCGCAACGGCGATTTCCGCGGGGCTGCGCGCGCCGATATCGAGCCCGACGGGGCCGTGGATGCGCGCAAGATCGCCTGGCCCCCAGCCGCGCCCGGCGAGGCGTTCGAGCCGGGCCGCATGGGTGCGCCGCGAGCCCAGCGCGCCGATGTAGAAGGCCGGCGAGGCCAGCGCCGCTTCGAGCGCCGGATCGTCGATCTTCGGGTCGTGCGAGAGGGTCACCACGGCGGTGCGGGCATCGGGTCCGACCTCCGGAAACACCTCATCGGCGAACCCCTCGCGAAGCGTTTCACCGGGGAAGCGATGAGCGGCGGCGAAGCTGCTGCGCGGGTCGCAGACCACCGGCGCGAAACCCGCGATCCGCGCCATCGGCAACAGCGCCTGAGCGATGTGGACGGCCCCGGCGACCAGCAGTAGTGGTGATGGATTATGTATGGAAATGAATGTGTTGCTGTCACTTGTTAAACCAGTCAGGCCACGGCGGAAACGCTCCGGCGCATCCTCCGGGCGGATCAGGCGGCGGGTCCAGCTGGCCATATCGACCGCGATCCCGACCGGCTCCCGGGCGCTCTGCGCGGCCACCAGCGCGGCCAGCATGGGCTCCCCGAGCGCCGGGGGCTCCGGGCCGACCGGCTCCACCAGCACCCGGATCGTACCGCCACAGGCGAGCCCGACGGCAAAGGCGGTCTCGTCCGCCACACCATAGCGCAGCAGCCGGGGCCGCCCGTCGGCGAGCGCCTCCAGCGCTTCCGAGACCACCGCCCCCTCGACGCAGCCGCCCGACACCGACCCGGCGATCTCGCCCCGGCCCGATACCGCAAGCTGGCTGCCGGCGGGCACCGGGGCGGAGCCCCAGGTTTCGACCACCGTGGCCAGGGCCGCCCCCCGGCCCTCGCGGTGCCAGTCGAGCGCAACGGCGGGAATGTCGAGAGGATTTCCGGTCATGGTCGTTCCTGTGGCTGCCCTGCGCGGCCCGGTTCCTGTGGCGGGCCGCAGCGGGCGAGCGCCACCGTGGCCGGAGCGCACCATTGCACCCCGCACACGACAGCCTGCCCGGTATCGGCGCGCATTTCAATTGTGCGGATGCAAAACCGCGTTATCCTCGGCCCATGTCCCGTTCTGACACAACCGCCGCCGCCCCTGCCCTGCCCCCCGGATGGGGCGCGCTCGACCCGGGCCAGGCGGCCGACTGCACCGCGCAGCTGGCCTTCGAACTCGGGCCGGACGACCCTTTCGCCCCCTGGTTCGACGCCCAGGCGATCCGTGCCATCGGCAAGAGCCTCAATTCGGAAGATGTGGTCTATGCGATCGACGATTGGGAGGCGCCGTTTTTCGTTTCGAAGCTGAGCTGGACCCGCCCCGACACCCGTCCGGCGCTGTTGAAATGGCTGAAACCCGCCGCCCGGCCCGACCCGGGGGTGGTTCCGCTCTCCAATCTCGGTGAACTGACGGGCTGGGGCGATTGATCCCGGGCGGGGCTGAGCCCGGGCGGTTTGCGGGGCAGCCGGATGCGTCCGGACCCGCGCCGCCCGGCGCCGCCGCGGGCGGTCTGATCCTCGGCCCGAGCTGTCGCCATCACCCTATCGCCGCCATCGAAACGATTGCCTTTTTTCGCCCGATTTGAGAAAAGTTCCCCCGACAATCCGGCGCCAGACCGGCGGAACCGATCCGAAGGGACCGTGCAAACCACAAGCGGGGAGACGATGACAGACAAGCCGCGCGGGCGGGTCCGGCCATGAAGATCACCGCCGTGACCTGCGTCAAGAACGAGGGGCCGTTTCTCCTCGAATGGATCGCGTTCAACCGGGTGATCGGGGTGAGCGATTTTCTGATCTATTCGAATGACTGCACCGATGCCAGCGACCGTATTCTCGACCGGCTGGAAGAGCTTGGCCTTGTCACCCATCTGCCGAACCCCGCCGGGGGCCGCAACTACCAGATGGAGGCGCTGAAGGCGGCGCAGACGCATCCGCTGGTGACCGGCGCCGACTGGATCTGGGTGGCGGATGTGGACGAGTTTCTCAACATCCACGCCGCAAACGGCACCATTCCCGATCTGATCGACGCCTGTGGCAACCCGTCGGCGATCTCGGTCACCTTCCAGTTCTTCGCCAACGACGGCATAGAGCGGTTCGAAGATCGTCCGGTGATCGAACAGTTTACCCGCTCGCACAACCCCGACATCTGGTGCGCGGAGACGGCGCAAGAGGTCAAGACCCTGATCCGCAAGGATTTTCCGGTGAAGTATCATGGCGCCCACCGGCCGTTCATGAAGGAGCGTTTCCTGAAGGATCCGCGGCTGCGCTGGACCGACGCTTCGGGGCGCGACGTGCCCTCGCGGTTCCGGCTGGCGGCGAACAAGCGGCGGATCCGCAGGTTTCCGGCGCGCGGCGCGCGCAACTTCGCGACGCTGAACCATTATGCGCTGCGCTCGCTCGATTCCTACATCGTCAAGAGCGACCGGGGCGACGTGAACCGCGAGGGGCGCGGCTTTGACGACATCTACTGGCAGGAGCGCAATGACCCGGCCTGGGAAGACACCTCAATTCACCGCTATCTGCCGCGGCTCCACGCGGAACTCGAACGGCTGAAAGGCGACCTTCACCTGGCCGCCCTGCATGAGGAAGCCGTCTGGGCGCACCGGGCGCGGCGCGATTTGCTGATGGGCCGCCCCGACAGCGCCAGCCTCGCCGCGCGCCTCAAGACCCTGCCCACCGAAAGCCCGGCGGAACTTGCGCTGAAGGATCTGATCGCATGAGCGGAATTCCCGAAGACATGCGCGTCATCAACCTCGGCCTGCCGAAATCCGGCACCACCACGCTGGGCGAAGCGCTGCGGCGCGCGGGCTTCCGGGTGGCCGACTGGAAGATCCGTCCGGGACAGTCGAAAAGCATCCGCGGTTTTGTCGGCAAGCTGATGTACAGCGGCTGGTTCGAAACCGGCGATCCGCTGCATTATCTCGGCGAATTCGATGCCTTCACCGAGATCGACGTGATCCGTGAGGGCAAGAACCTCTGGCCGCAGAGCGACTGGGCGCTGCTCGCCGCGATCCGGGCGACATATCCGGGGGCAAGATTCCTCCTCTCCTGGCGCGAGCCGGCGGCGCACGCGGATTCGATGCGCCGGTGGTCGAACCTCGGCCGCAGCCGGCTGCCCGAAAATGCCGTGCCGGGCCTTCCGGCGGGGTTCGGCCACGCGCCGGGCGAGCTCGAACGCTGGATCGAGGGCCATATCGCCTTTTGCCGCCAGGTCTTTGCCGGGGCTGCGGATTATATGGACTATGACACCGCCGACCCGGACGCAAAGGCCAGGATCGGGGCGTTTCTGGGTGTCTCCCTGCCATGGTGGGGCAAGGCCAACGAAAACCGCAACCACCCGGGAAGCGAGGCGGACTGATGCGCATCCTCGTGCATATCGGCCTGCCGCATTGCGGCACCGAGGCGGTGCAGGCGCTGTTCGAGGCGAAACGCGGCCGGCTCGCGAAATCCGGCATCGTCTACAGCAAGGCGCTCGGCAACCGGAACCATACCCGGCTTTACATGGCCGCCTCCGACCCGAACCATGTGGATCCGCTCCGCCATGCCCGCGGCTACGCCCGCACCGGCGCGCAGGAGCGGCTGCAACGGGCGGTCGCCGACGACATCGCCGGCGAGATCGAACGCCAGGAGCCCAGGGCCTATGTGCTCTCGGCGCCGCAACTCGCCACCCTGCCGAACCGCTCCGAACTCGAACGCCTGAAGGCGATGCTGGCGGAGCATTCCGACGACATCCGCATCTTCGCCTATGTCGACGAGCAGACCAGGGTGCTGCTGCGTCACTACGGCACGACGCTGGCGGAAGGACGCAGGGTTTCGCTGGCGCGCGAACTCTCCCTTGCAGGGGCCCCCAACTGGCGCCGCGCCGCGCTCGCCGACTGGGCCCGGATCACCCCGCAGGTGCGCGGCTTCCCGGAGATCCAGTCGGCGCCGCACTGGCTGGACTACCTCACCCTGCTGGCGCGCTGGGAACGGGTGTTCGGCAGGGGCCGGGTGGCGCTCAGAAGCTACCGGCCGGAGCTTTTCCACGGCACCGCGCTGGTGGAGGAAATCGGGAAGATCCTGGGTCTCAGGGAGAATATCGGCCAGCTGCCGGAGATGCCGGCGCGGCCGGTGTTTTCTGCCGCGACCCTGACGCGCTGGCGGCAGATGAACAAGGTTTTCATCCGGCTCCTCGAAAAGGACCGGCTCATCTCGCGCACGCTGTGGATGCGGCTTCTGGGCGAGGTTTCGGTTGCCGGCGAGCCGCCCGATCCCGGCAGCCTCAGCGCGCTTTCGCGGCATTTCGCGCCCGGGAACCGGCAGCTTCTCAAGCGGTTCCCCGCGCTCCGCACGGTGCTCACGCCCCCCGAACCGGCCCCCGGCTTCACCGAGGCCGACCCGCAATTCGGCTTCCGCGCCACGCAATATGCCGCCGCCTTCCTGCCACGGATCGACGCCCACACCCGCGAGACCCTCAAGGCCGCCGAGACCGCCCGCCAGCGCCGCGAACCCGGCGGGGCGCTGACCCCCACCGCCGAGAAGATCCTGTCGCCGCGCGCCAGGGAAAACTTCCAGATGCTGCGCGGCGGGCGCTTCGCGCCGCACAACCGTCTGGGCCGGGTCAACGAGACGGCCCCCGCGCCCCCCTTCGACGAAGTGCCGGTGCGGCCTCTGCCCGAAGGCAACAGCGGCAATGTGATCGTCGCCTGCATGAAGGACGAGGCGCCCTACATTCTCGAATGGATCGCCTATCACCGGATGATCGGGGTCGACACGTTCCTGATCTACACCAACGGCTGCACCGACGGCACCGATGCCCTGCTCGACCGTCTTCAGGCGCTGGGCATCGTCCAGCACCGCGACAACAACGACTGGCAGGGCAACTCGCCGCAGCAATGGGCGCTCGACAAGGCGCTCGGCGAACCGGTGATCCGGAACGCCGAATGGGTGATTCATATCGACGTCGACGAATTCATCAATATCCGCACCGGCAACGGCACGCTGGCCGACTTTTTCGCCCGGGCGCCGGATGCGACCAATGTGGCGATGACCTGGCGGCTGTTCGGGCATAACGGGGTCGAGGAATTCACCGACGATCTGGTGATCCGCCAGTTCACCTCCGCCGCGCCGAAATACTGCCCCAAGCCCCACACGGTCTGGGGGTTCAAGACCATGACCAAAAACATCGGCGCCTATGAAAAGCTGTCCTGCCACCGGCCCAACAAGCTGAACCCGGCCCCGTCGCAGCCGGTCAAATGGGTCAACGGCAATGCCGCGCAAATGCCGGCAGGCTTCCACGAGAGCGGCTGGCGGTCAGACACCAGGACCATCGGCTACGATCTGCTCCAGCTCAACCACTACCCGCTGCGCTCGGCGGAGAGCTTTCTGGTGAAACGCCAGCGCGGGCGGGCACTGCATGTGGACCGTGGCATCGGGCTCAATTACTGGATCCGGATGGACTGGGGCGGCAACAAGGACGTGACCATCCAGCGCAACATTCCCCGGGTGCGGGCGGAAATGGCGCGGCTGATGGCCGACGCGGAGGTGAAACGCCTGCACGAGGCGGGCGTGGCCTGGCACAAGGCGAAGGCCCGGGAGCTGCGCGCCCTGCCCGAGTTTGCCGCGCTCTACGACGAGGCCCGCGCCACGGATCTCACCGAAATGGAGCGTGTGGCCTTTGCGCTGGCGCTCGACATGGAAAGCTGAGGCACGCGGTGGCTGTTGTCGAACAGGAGACCGGTGCAACCGCCGGCAAGGCCGGCAGGATGCTGCGCTCGCGCGGGCTGCTGTTCCCCGACGAGCCGGACTTCCTCATCCGCAAGACCCGCCGCCTGCTGCGCAGAAACGACTACGAAGCCCGCGAAGCCCATGCGGTGCGCGCGCTGGTCGGGCCGGATGATGTGGCGCTGGAGCTGGGCGCGGGGATCGGCTTCCTGTCGACCCTGATGGCCAGAAGCTGCAAGGCGCGCGCGGTGCACAGTTTCGAGGCCAACCCGCGCCTCATTCCTTATATCCGGCGGGTTCACGCGGCCAACGGCGTGACCGGCAAGGTCACCCTCACCAATGCGCTGCTGGGCGCCGCCCCCGGCAAGGCCACCTTCTACGAGCGCGAAAACTTCGCCGCCTCCTCGCTGTCGCCCGATGCGCCGGGGGTCAACAGCCCGGTGATCGCCACCCATGAGGTGGAGGTCCGCGAAATCGGCGCCGAGATGCGCCGCATCCGCCCCACGGCGCTCGTCTGCGACATCGAAGGCGCCGAAGCGGAGGTGCTGCCGGCGGCCGATCTGTCCGGCCTGCGGGTGGCGGTGGTGGAGCTGCACCCGCAATGGATCGGGCAAAAGGGCGTGCAGGCGGTGTTCGACGCCTTCCACGCCGCCGGCCTCACCTTCTACCCGAAGACCTCCAACAAGAAGGTGGTGACCTTCATGAAAGGCTGGTGATGCGGGCCACGGCGGTTGTGACCCTGCGCAACGAAGGCGCCTTCCTGCTCGAATGGCTGGCGCATCACAAGGGCGTGGGCTTCACCGATGTGGTGGCGCTGTCAAACGATTGCGACGACGGCACCGAGGCGATGCTCGACCGGCTGGCGGAGATGGGCGAGATCATCCATGTGCCGAACCCGGGGCCGCATGAGGGCGGCATCCAGTTCACCGCGTTGAAGCGGGCCGACAAACAGGAGGCCGTGCGCCGCGCCGACTGGCTGATGGCCCTCGACATCGACGAATTCGTCAATATCCATGTGGGCGACCACAGCCTCGCCGCGCTCCTCGCCGCCCTCCCCGGGGCGGATGCGATCACCCTGACCTGGCGGGTGTTCGGCAATTGCGGCATCCGCGACTTTCAGGACCACCCCGTCACCCGCAGCTTCACCCGCGCCGCGCCGGAGGTCATGCCCTGGCCCTGGCGGGCGTTCATGTTCAAGACGCTCTACCGCAACAGCGGCGCCTACCGCAAACTCGGCGTCCACCGCCCGCGCGCGCCCTCGGAGGCCGCCGGCCGCACCCGCTGGTTCGACAGCCACGGCCGGGCGCTCGGGGCCCGGTTCCGCCACCACGGCGCGTTCTCGCATTTCGGGCGGCAGAATTACGGCCTCGCCCAACTCAACCATTACCCGCTCGGGGCGATGGAAAGCTATATCGTCAAGCGCGACCGTGGCCGCGCGGTGCATGGCGGCCATGACCTCGGGCTCGACTACTGGACTGAGCGCAACTGGTGCCAGGTGGAAGACCTCACGATCCGCGCCGCCTGGCCGCTCGCCGCGCCGCATCTCGCCCGGCTCAGGGCCGATGCCCGGCTGATGCAGCTGCACCACGGCGCGGTGGACTGGCGCCGGCAGCGCTTTGCCGAACTCATGGGGCGCGAAGACACGCGCGCGCTTTTCGGGCGTCTTTTGCTCGCCCCGCCCGCGCGGGTCATTGCACCCGACGACGCAAAGCGGTTATACGCCTTCACCGAACCCCCGAAACCGCCCTGAGGCAGCGGTCCCGACCCTGATGACATCCCGAAATCCGCCGCGCGCCCCGGTCCAACAGCCTCCCGGCAAGCGCATAGCGCACATGCAAAAGCGGTATACCCTCGCACACTCACTTTTTGATTACCATTATCAATGACTTGAACCTCACTACCCCCCAACTCCGCCGCACAGCCATCCCGGCGTTACCGCTCACTTTGACACGGATCAACGTTTGCATCCCGGAAAAGCCCTAGAGCGGCGGCGAAAACTCAAAGGAGACCATACATGGCCAAAGAAACCGGCAAATTCCGCCCTCTTATCTGGTTTGAAGACCTCCGGCGCGAAGATGTCGCCGAAGTCGGCGGGAAGAACTCCTCGCTCGGCGAGATGGTATCGCAACTCGAACCTCTGGGCGTGAAGGTGCCCGGCGGCTACGCCACCACCTCCGACGCGTTCCGCGATTATGTCGAGTACAACAACCTCGGCGACATCATCAAGGAAACCATGGAAAAGCTCGACGCCGGCAAGATCACGCTGGCCACCGCGGGCAAGACCGTGCGCGACGCCGTGATCCACGGTGAATTCCCCGAATACACCCGCAACGCCATCATCGAAGCCTATCACGAACTGTCCAAACGCGCCGGCCGCGAAAACGTCGACGTCGCCGTGCGCTCGTCGGCCACCGCCGAAGATCTGCCCGACGCCTCCTTCGCCGGCCAGCAGGAAACCTATCTCAACGTCACCGGCGAAAAGCAGCTGCTCGAAACCTGCCGGCTGTGCTACGCCTCGCTGTTCACCGACCGCGCGATCTCCTATCGCAACGTCCAGGGCTTCGACCACCTCGAAGTGGCGCTCTCCATCGGCATCCAGCTGATGGTGCGCTCCGACATCGGCGGCTCCGGCGTGATGTTCTCGATCGACACCGAAACCGGCTTCCCGAAGGTCATCCTGATCAACGCCGCCTGGGGCCTCGGTGAAAACGTCGTCCAGGGCGCGGTGACGCCGGACGAATACCAGGTCTACAAGCCCTTCCTCGACAACAAGGAGCTTTCCCCGATCATCGAGAAGAAACTCGGCGCCAAGGAGATCAAGATGATCTACTCGGAAGCCGAAGGCGAGATGACCCGCAACGTGCCCACCTCGAAGAAGGAAAAAGAGGCCTGGGTGCTGTCGAACGAGGAAATCCTCGAACTTGCCCGCTACGCCAAGACCATCGAAGAGCACTACAAGTGCCCGATGGACATGGAATGGGCGCGTGATGGCGTGAACGGCGGCATCTACATCGTCCAGGCCCGCCCCGAAACCGTGCAGTCGCGCGCGCAATCGGGCGCCATGAAGCGCTATGCGGTGACCAAACACGGCAAGGAAATCGTCCGCGGCATCTCCGTCGGCGGCGCCGTGGCCACCGGCACGATCTCGCTGATCGAAGACGTGAAGGACATCGACAAGTTCGTCGACGGCTCGATCCTCGTCACCACCATGACCGACCCCGACTGG
>PDWJ01004556.1_pt1 | contig 12873 bp, 6 predicted proteins | sample 1430881 | NCBI WGS metagenome assembly PDWJ01 (sample SAMN01162460, study PRJNA174530) | Oral metagenome, whole genome shotgun sequencing project. | biome: Marine environment; feature: Marine mammal; material: Swab sample of the gingival sulcus; isolation source: swab sample of gingival sulcus... | reverse complement strand
GCCGTGAAAGCTGCCATGACAAAGGCCCAGGAAAAACGCTCCCAATATGCCCAAACCAGCGCTTCTGTGTCCTTTGCGCCTCATTTTTTCCAAAAGGATGCCACAGAAGACCCAAAACAAAATCAGGAACAGCAGCAAGTCAATGAAATGACCGAGCCTGCCCGTTTTTCAGATTCCAGACCCTTTTCCATGCCCCGGTTCCCCCACCAAGACCTGCTGTCTGGAAAAAAGACAGGAAACCAGGAGCGGATTCCCTGGGGGCAATCTTCTGTGGAGCCTTTGTTTGAAACCATCACAGGAACCCAGAAACCATCTTTGGAACCGCCATCTGATCTGCCAGGCCCTGGTCAGGAACCCCATGAGGAGCTTCCCCGGATTCTGGGGCAGGTGCTTGGAACCTATATTGTTGCCCAGAAACCCGATTGCCTTGTGCTGGTGGATCAGCATGCCGCCCACGAGCGCATCGTGTATGAAACCCTGAAAAAACGCCATGAAACCCTTGATGTGCAAAGTCAATCCCTTGTGGTTCCCCAGACCCTGGAACTGGGATTTACAGAAGCAGATCTTTTGTCAGGGGTGCTGGAAGACCTTGCCGACATGGGACTTGTCATAGAACCCTTTGGAGATGCCACCTTCATGGTGCGATCCGTTCCTGCCCTTGTGGAAGACAAGAATTTGAAACACCTGATCCTGGAAATTGTTGACTCTCTGGTGGAAACGGGCAGTCCATCTTCCCAGCCATCCGGGCCAATAAACCCATGAATCAGACGGAAATGGAGGAACTGCTTGTCCAGTTGTTCCAATGTGACAATCCTTTCCATTGTCCCCACGGCCGTCCTTCGGTTTTGTTTTTTTCCGGGGCTCAAATGGAAAAAATGTTCAAGCGAACAGGGGCCTAGCTTTTCCCCCTGAAAACATGTATATAACGGCCACGGGCCGATCTGGTCTGTCAACGACCAGACTTGGCCCGCAACAAAGAATGAAAGTATTTAAGTGAGTTATAGATACTTTTATATAAAATCTGCCGTGCCATACACACGTAACTATTCTGAACGATAAAGGAGTAATATCTTGAAAAATCTGTGCCGTTTTTGTCTGATCCTGTCAATGAGTATCTCTTTGTTTATAAGTACTTCTGCCTTTGGAGGGCAGCCTGTGAAAGTGGCGGTTCTTCCTTTTTCCATCAATTCTGTATCTGATATGTCTTTTTTGCAAAACGGCATTCAGGATATGCTGTCGTCCCGTTTGTACTGGAAAGACAAGGTTCAGGTATTGGACAAGGAAACCGTAAACGCTGCCATGTCATCGGCAAAAGGGTTTACCGGAGAAAGCCTTGCCCTTCTCATTGGAGGAAAGCTTGGAGCAAACTTTGTGGTATATGGAAGTTTGACCATGATTGGAGAAAGCGCAAGCATTGATGCCAAAATTGTGGATGTGGAAGGAGCAAAAGAGCCTCTGGTACTGTTCAAGCAAACCCAGAGTATCAACCAGGTCATTCCCCAGATCAATGCCTTTGCAACGGACATTAATCATCGTATGTTCAAACGCCCCATGACATCCGGGCCATCTGCATTCCAGAAGACACCCCCAAAAGCTCCGTCTTATTCTGCGGCACCGGCAAGCAATCCCAATTTTATTACCCACAATTCTCCTGCTCCCATACATACAGCCGGAGGAACAGGCCAGAGTGTCTGGTCAAGCCCGAATTTTACCCACGCCATTCTGGGAATGGACAGAGGGGATGTGAACAATGACGGTATAGAAGAAATTGTATGGATTTCTGCCCACAATGTGCATATTTTTCAATACAAAAACGGCGCCCTCATGCCCATTGCCAAGACAGGGTTCAGCAGAATCAACTCCTATATCGGAGTGGACGTAGCAGACATCAACCATAATGGAACCCCTGAAATTTTTCTTACCGGGCTTACGGCAAACGAAGACAAGGTTTCCTCGGTTGTGCTGGAATTTGACGGCACAAGCTTTCGCACCATTGTAAAAAATTCTCCCTGGATGTACCGGGTAACACGCCCCATGAACGAAAAACCTGTGCTGCTGGGACAAAAGGCAGGAAGCAAAAAGGGCCAGGGAATTTTTACCAACCCTGTATATACCATGCAGGCAAGGGGAAACCAATATGTTCCAGGATCTTCCATTCTCATGGGAAACCGGGCCAATGTTCTGGGTACGGCCCTTGGAAGTCAGAATACAGCAGACAAGGATGTGGTTCTTGCCTTTGACCGCAATGATTATATCCGTATTTACAACAATCAGAGGACTTCCTCCTGGAAGTCTGTGGAAAAACTGGGAGGCAACATGAGCCGTTTTCAGATTCCCTCCACCGACGCATCGGACAAAACACCAGAGGCACAGTATTTTCCCATGAGACTGAGAAGCTACGCATCCGGCCCAAAGGCCCAGATGTATATTCTTGCCGCAGCCAACCACGATATTACGGGCAATTTTCTTGGGGGATACAGAAATTTTTCCAAAACCCGGATCAAGGCCCTTGTCAAGGACAATCTTGGCCTGCGCCCTGCCTGGGAAACCCGTGTGATGAGCGGACGGATTTCTGATTTTTTTGTTGCAGACATTGATGGAGACAATGTGCCCGAACTTGTCATATCCCTGGTAAAAAAAGACCGGGGACAGCTTATTTCCACCAGAGGACAAAGCGTGATCCTTGCCTATGATCTGACAGGACAAATGAATCTAGGCAACCGGGAATAAAAAATCTATACGTATCTATTGATGATATTATGGGTACTTTGAAAAACCTTGTATCTTGTACACATTCAAAGTGCCCGCCCCCAGGCCGCCCAAATCCTTGTTGGAGCAATTCATAGAGACAATATCTTCGTAATACGAATTTGCCCCCCCCATTTTTATTTTTTTCAAAAAAAATTATACTTGACATTTTTTGAATTTTAGTTGAAGATTCGCAACCTTTTAACAATTATTAGGCGAGAAACGTCAATTTTATTCTTTACAAAAATAGTTATTTAAACTACCTTTTGTTTGCTTGGAAAATTCATTTCAACCCTGATAAAAAAGGAAAAGACCTATGTCTTTCAAAAATATTACCATCCAGACAAAACTTTTGGCTGCTTTTTTCCTGGTGGGCATTCTTCCCTTTTCCATCGTGGGTTTGATTTCCGTACAAAATGCATCCAATGCCCTTACCTTTCAAGCATTTGAAAAGCTCAGCCTCATGCAGGAAATCAAAAAAGCCCGGATTGAAAAACAATTTGATCGTTTTATGACAGATATTAAAGTACTGTCATCCAACAAGGATATTGCAAATGCCTTTGACCAATTTTCCATGTTATTTCTGTCTGATACCGATGACTTCAACAAGGACGGCTATGCCCTGTATGAAGAGTACCACGGAAAATCCATGAAATCATTTGTTGCAGAACATGGATACCATGATTTACTGCTGATAAACAAAAAAGGGAGGATTGTCTTTTCCGCCAAAAAAGGCTCAGATCTGGGACGCAAGGTAAGCCAGGCAGCGCTTGCTGATTCTGGTTTGGGAAAACATTTCCAGAATGCTTTGCAACAAATTATTCTCACAGATTATAGCGCCTATGGCCCTGCCAATAACGAACAGATCGCATTTTTGCTTGCTCCGATCATGCAAAAAAACATGGCCAGCGGAAAGATTGAAATTTCTGGGGTTGTGGCCCTGGGAATTCATTCCAATGTTCTTGCCAATATCATGGACCAGCGTTCGGGGATGGGAGAAACCGGAGATTCCTTTATTCTGACCAGGACTGACAAGGAAATACAATTGCGCAGTAACAGCAGACAGGGCAAATCTGGACAAAAGGTATCCTTGGAATATGCAAAACAAATGTTCCAGAAAAAGTCTGGGCAAGGCAGATTTTTCAATCAGGGAGAAGAAGAACTGGTATCCTTTGACCACCTGAATATCAAGGGCCTTTCCTGGCTGCTGGTCTCGAAAATAGACAGTAAGGAAGCTTTCCAGGCGGTTTCCAGCCTTCGTATTTTCATTCTTATCATTGGAGTTGCAGGTCTTTTTCTCATTGTCATGGCAGGATTTTTCATTTCCCGCTCCATTATCCGGCCCATCAAGGGGATTGTTGCCAGCATGCATGACATTGCCGAAGGTAAAGGAGATCTTACGGTTCGTCTTGATGATTCCGGCACGAATGAACTTTCAGAACTTTCCAGATGGTTTAATATCTTCATTGGCAAGATTCGGGATATTGTTCATCTGGTAAGCCAGAATGCTTCTATTTTGAATAAAGGCTCTTCTGAATTGTCAAACATTGCCCAGATCATGGCTGAAGGAACCAGCAAAGCATCAGAGAAATCAACGGAAGCTTCCAGCTCCACCCAACAGATGAATAATAATATGGGAATTGTTGCCAATATGACAGACCAGGCATCTGAAAAAATGAACATGGTGGCCTCTGCCACGGAACAAATGACAACGACCATTGAAGAAATCGCAAAACAGACAAATGAATCCAAACAGATTGCCAATAGCGCCGCCAACAGGGCCAGGGAAACCACAGAGCAGATGAGCGGATTAACGGACTCTGCCGATGAAATTTCCCAGGTAACCCAAACCATTAATGATATTTCCCAAAAAATCAATCTGCTTGCCCTCAATGCAACCATTGAGGCGGCCCGTGCAGGAGAAGCTGGCAAAGGCTTTGCGGTTGTGGCAGATGAAATCAAGGATCTGGCAACCCAGACTTCCGAAGCTACCCAGGATATTAACGACAGAGTAAACAAAATCCAGGGAACAACCACAGAAACTTCTGAAAAAATTCAACAAATTGCAGAAGTCATAGAAGAAATGGATACCATTGTCTCTTCCATTGCAGCGGCTGTGGATGAACAATCTGCTACCACACGGGAAATCGCCGGAAATATCTCCCAGGCCTCAGAAAGCATACAAAATGCCAACGAAAAGGTTGTGGAATGTGCTGGCATGTCAGAGGGCATTGTGGAGGAAATTGCCGCCATCAACGAAATCAGTATGGATGCAACCAACAGCAGTTCCACGGTCAATCAAAAATCCAACGACCAGTCCAGACTGGCAGAGGAACTGGTTCAACTGGTACAGCGGTTTAAGATTTAACCCGAAGGTGTAACGAGTCCGAGTGGGCTGATCTGGAGGATGGCATACCCACACGGCCCGTAGACGTTATATTTTGAATTGTCTGACCATCTCATCCAGTTTCTTTGCAAATCCGGATAATTCCTTTGCATTGGTGTTGATCCGATGGCTTTGTTCTGAGATTTCAGAGGAAGATGCATTAACCAGGGAAATATCCTTTGTGATTTCTGCTGTTACATTGGAACTTTCAGTTACACTGGCGTTGGCTTCTTGTACTCCAGAGGTTGCCAGGCCGATATTGGAGGCAATTTCACTGGTGGCAGCAGATTGTTCTTCTACTGCTGCGGCAATGGTGGATACAATTTCATTTATCTTTGTAATTACAGAGATAATTTCCTCCATGTTTTGCATGGAGTTTTCAGAACTGACCTGAATATTTTCCACTTTTTCCTTAATATCCAGTGAGGCTTCCGAGGTTTGTCTGGCAAGCTCCTTAATTTCATTGGCTACCACGGCAAAGCCTTTTCCGGCTTCTCCTGCCCTTGCCGCCTCAATGGTGGCATTCAGGGAAAGCAGATTTACCTGTTCGGAAATCTCGGTAATGGTTTCCACCACCTTGTCAATCTCATTGGCGTAGCCTGACAATTCCCCCATGGAGTCTGCGGACAGGGCAGTTTTGTTTACGGCCTGTTCGGTTATATCTCTGGCATTTTCAGTATTCTGGGCAATTTCATTGATGGTGGCGTGCATTTCTTCGGCAGCACTGGCAATGCTGTTCATATTCCCATTGGACTCTTCCATTGTCTGTGCAATTTCATTCATATTGGAGGACATGGCTTCAGAGGCAGTTGTTACGGCGTTCGCTTTTTCAGAGCTTTGATATGCATTGCTGGAAAGGGCCTGAGCGCTGGAAGTGATCTGGGCTGCTGAAGAGGAAAGGGTGTCCACTCCCTGGGAAATATTGGTAATCATTTGATGGAGCTTTTGAATAAAGAGATTGAAGTTGTTGGCAAGAATGCCTATTTCGTCTTTGGTATTGGTTTTCAGACGTGTGGTCAGATCTCCCTCTCCCTGGGCAATGTCATATAAATTTCTTGCTGTCATCTTGATTGGTTTCACAATGCTTGTGGCCACAAAGTACCAGATCAGCCCTGAGATCAACAGCATGACAATCCCTATACCGCCTATGATGTAATTGCTCTTTTTTCCAACGGCACTAATCATATCTGATACTTTTGTAACTTCAGATTTGGCTCCATGGGCAACAATAATCCAGTCCCATGTCTTGAAATATACAAATTTTGCTTCCATGGTTATGGGTTGGTGGTCTGTATTTTGTATGGTAAAGGAAGTATCTCCGATTTGTCTTGGGGAAAGTTGTCTGGCTTTGGCAATAATTTCCTTTATATAAGGTCTTCCGTTGGCGTCTGTACGATCCATGAAAGATTTTCCATCGTTTTTGCCTTTCCAGGAAATAACAACCTTACCGGAACTGTCCAGAACAGTAACGTAGCCGGAATTCCCGATTTTCATATCCATGATGGCTTTTCTCAGGCTTTTTGCATTTTCCTGGGCAATTCCTACATATAAGGTCCCAATAATATCTTTGTTTTCATTAAAAATGGGCTCGTATGCAGTAATATACCAAGCATTGACCACAAAGGCTCTTCCCCTGAAGGTTTTTCCCTGGAGTACCGCTGATATGACAGGATTGGAGGTTCCACCGGGATTGATGGCAGGAATAAAGGTGCCAACGGCCCTGTCTCCATTTTTTTTGATGATATTGGTTGCCACACGGAGCATATCACCGTCCTTGTTCATGCGCTGGAATATTGTGCAGGTTGAATAAAGAAGGTCCTGAACTTCATCAACCAGGGGAACTTCCTTTTTGGGAGAGAATGTCTTTCCAAGCCACTGCTTTCCAAGGTGCATCTGAGGCAGACGGATTTTGCGGCTTTCCTTGGTGTACTGGTTTACGGCTGTCCAGTTTTCCTGTTCTTCTGAAAGGGATATTCCACCTTTGGTCTGTATAAGAATTCTGGCAACGTTCAGGGTGGCAGCAAGATTTTTTTTGATCACTTCCTGGTGGGATTCTGCAAGGGTGTATAAATTATCGACGATATGGTTCAAATCTGCATGCGCAAGTTTCAGGCTGTGCTGTTCTCCGATGTTGACAATTTTTTTGTTTTGAATGAATATGGTTGCAATGACAATCAAAAGCAGGGTAAGGCTGATCAAAGTTCCGATGAACAGTATTTTTGTTCTGATTTTCATTTTTTTCTCCCTTGGGATTATAATTTACAAATCCAAATATATAGCCTATTTTGATTAAAATATCAATACGTATGATCCTCCCTGATCCAGCCTTGACATTTCCAATGGGAATTATTATTATCCAAATTTTTATTGGTCTTAAATTATTATTCATCATTTTGAAATTTTGAAAAACTTTAAACACACAAGGATTGTAGCGTCATGAAACGGACATACCAACCCAGCAATCGTAAAAGAACAAGAAAACATGGATTCCGTAAAAGAATGTCCACACCAGGAGGCAGACGGGTAATCAATGCAAGAAGGGCAAAGGGAAGAAAACGTCTGGCTTTATAGTCTGTGAACCAAAAACCACAAAACGCTTTCCCCAAAGCATGGAGGCTCTTAAAACGGCCTTTATTTGTAAGGCTTTCTATCCAGGGGAACAAGGTTCATACAAAATACTTTATTGCGGCAGTATTGAAAAATACCTGTCAAAATCATCGTATTGGAATTACAGTATCCAAAAAAGTGGGAAATGCAGTCAAGCGTAATCAGGTAAAACGGATTATCCGGGAATATGTCAGGCACAAAAAAGGCCGGATTGCAAAATCGGGCAATACCATATCCTATGACATAAATATCATAGCAAAAAAAGAGACTTCCCATCTCACAAATGTGCAAATTATGGACGCACTTGATACGCTGTTTACGAAACTCTTATCAAGCCTGTCTGGTGACAGGCTGCAAAAACTGGAATCATGAAATCCCCAGTTCTGATTTTTATAAAAATCTATCAATTGGTTGTTTCGCCACTAACAGGGCCTCATTGCCGGTATTATCCTACCTGCTCTGCCTATGCGTTTGAAGCCGTGGAGAAATACGGAAGTGTCAAAGGCGGAATACTTGCCGTAAAAAGAATACTCCGGTGTCATCCTTTTCATGACGGCGGATATGATCCGGTTCCTTAAGTGCCTCCGGTAATCGCACAGTATCAGTTTATCGTAAAAAGACTGCTTTCCTCAAATACCCAGACGGCCCGCAGCCGTTTGTACAGATGAAAAAATTGAGGAGAGAACATGGATGATCAAAAACGAATGTTGCTGGCGGTGGTTCTTTCCATCGTTGTGTTTGTCGGATATTACTTCTTTATCGCCCCGCCCCAGGAATTTGTTCCGCCTCCGCCCCAGACGGAAACGGCTTCTCCTGCTGGCTCTGGGCCAGCACCCCATACAGATTCCATTCAAAACCCTGACAAGGGAATTTTTTCTGCCATCCCAGCAGCAGAGCAAGTGCAACGAACAGAAGCAAGAAAACTTGCCATATCCACTCCCTTGTACCACATCGTATTATCCGAATATCTGGGTTCTGTTACAAGTATTACCCTGGAAAACTATAGGGAAACCATTGAAAAAGATTCTGGTTTCAAGCAGCTGATTCCCGCCATTCTGCAAAACGGGGTTATGATTTCCAGCATGAAAGGAAAAACCATACAAGGTCTGGACAATGCGGTTTTCAAAGCAGATATGGATTCCCTTTCTGCACAGCTGACACAGGGAGAAAAAAAGCTGACCTTTTCCTGGACAAGCCCTGGCGGGGTTCTGGTGCAAAAAGTATATACCTTTCAGGCAGATACCTATCTGATCCAATGTGAAGTATTTATTACCAACCACTCTGGTATGCCTGTAAACGATTCTCTGGTATTGTCCATTCCGGGTGTTTTCAATGATGAAATCAAGAAAAGATCAAGGTTTGCCTTTGAAGGCCCCATTACTTATATAAATAAGGAATTTATTACCATTGCCCCGGACGATATTGCCGAACAAAATCTGTACGCAGGTACCCTTGGCTGGGCTGGATTCTCCCTGCGGTATTTCATGCTTTGTGCGGCTCCTGCAAAACCTGAAAATTACCAGCTGGCCCTTTCCTATGAAGACCAGATTGTAAACTCCCAGCTGATTGCGCCCACCGTCCGTATTGATCCCGGTCAAACCGCTGCCGCATCCTATACCTTGTACATGGGGCCCAAAAGCTACAAGATCTTGAGTTCCTATGACGACACATTCAAAAAAGCGATTAATTTCGGATGGTTTGATATCCTGGCAAAGCCTTTGCTCATTACCATGAACGTCATTTACTCCGTGATTCCCAATTATGGAATTGCCATTATCCTGCTGACCATTCTCATCAAGATTCTTTTCTGGCCTTTGGGCACCAAAAGCTACAAGTCCATGAATCAGATGAAAAAAGTCCAGCCCCTGATGATGGAAATTCGGGAAAAATACAAGGATGACAAACAAAAGATGAACCAGGAGGTCATGAATCTGTATAAGACCTACAAGGTAAATCCTGCCTCTGGATGTCTTCCTCTGCTGGTGCAGATGCCCATCTTTTTTGCCCTGTACCGCATGCTGTACCAGGCCATTGAGCTTCGTCATGCGCCTTTTATGGGATGGATTACGGATTTATCCGGGCCGGACAGACTGTTTCATTTTTCCTTTGCCATTCCCATGATGCAGCCGCCCTATGGAATCCCTGTATTGACTTTGCTCATGGGACTTTCATTTTTGATCCAGCAAAAAATGACCCCCACGGCCGGAGATCCTGCCCAGGCAAAGATGATGATGATCATGCCCATCATTATGACGGTATTGTTTATCAATTTTCCAGCCGGATTGGTTCTGTATATGTTTGTAAACAATATCATCTCCATGGGACAACAATATTATACCCAAAAGAAATTTTCTAAATAACGGCCACGGGCCGATCTGGTCTGTCCATGACCAGACTTGGCCCACAACCAAGAATGAAAGTATGTAAGCAACTTATAGAAACTTTCATATAAACGGCCACGGGCCGTCTGGGTATGGAATCCTCCAGATCAACCCACAACAAACAATGAAAGTATGTAAGTATCTTATAGGAACTTTCATATAAAAAAATAACAGGAGAATTCTTTTATGAAACAAGAATTTACCGGAAAAGACATTGATACTGCCATTGATGCTGCCTGTTCTGCATTAAAAATTTCCCGCAAGGATTTACAATACGAAGTTCTTTCTACTGGTGCATCGGGAATATTCGGCATCGTGGGCCGCAGGGATGCAAAAATTCGGGTAAAACAATCTTCTTCCCAAGCTTCAGATACTGATATGGAAGGGGTCAAATCCATTGTTGATGAAGCCTTTGGAGAAAAACCAGCAGGCAAGCAAAAATCTTCCAAGGCCAAAAAACCCAAAAAACAGCCTGCCGGGAAAAAAGCAGCCTCCCAAAAGCCAGAGTCTCCCATTGAAAAAAGTCAGGAAAAAGATGTGCAGAATCCACCGGAAAATCATGAGCCAGAACACGAGCAGGCCCATTCCAAAGAACTGCCTGCTGCCCGGAAACCTCCGGTGGATGTGCCGCAAACTGCCATTGATCTTGGCCTTGAGGCTGTCCGAAAAATGGCAGATCTGATTACCGATGAAACCGTTGTTACTGCGGACACCAAAGAAGATGTCCTTACCCTGAAAATCGAAGGAGGCAACTCTGGGATTCTCATTGGCCGAAAAGGCCAAACCCTGGATGCCATGCAGTTCCTGGTGGACAAGATGATCAACCGCCAGGAGGAAGACCGCGTCCGGGTTCGTATGGATATTCAGGGCTACATGGAAACGCGAAAGGCCAATTTACGCCATCTGGCCCAGAAAATGGCGGCCAAGGCCAAGAACACCGGACGGCCTGCCACCATCAACCAGATGAGTGCCCAGGATCGCCGAATTATCCACATGGCCCTGAAAAATGACTCCCAGATCAGAACCCAGAGCATGGGAGACGGATATTACAGGCGTCTGGTCATTTTTCCCAAAAAGAAATACAAGGAAAACAAGAGTTTCGGAAAATAGCAATATGAATCATACCATTGCCGCCATTGCCACACCTTACGGCTCCGGTGGCATTGGAATTATACGAATATCGGGGCCAGAGGCACTGCCCATAGCCTGCAGGATATTTTTTCGGACACCAGACCATCAGACCAGACAGAGCCTGTCTCCAGAAGATTTGACTTCCCATCGGGTGTTTCACGGGTATATTGCCCAGGACCAGAGTGTTCTTGATGAAGTGCTGCTCATTCCCATGAAAGGCCCTGCTTCTTATACAGGAGAAGATGTTGTTGAAATCCAGGCACATGCGGGAGCTATCGTGCTGCGCTCCATCCTGGATCTGGTACTCTCCCAGGGTGCGAGCCTGCCGGAACCGGGGGAATTTACAAGAAGAGCCTTTCTCAACGGACGCATTGACCTGAGCCAGGCAGAAGCCGTGGCAGATATTATCAATGCCCGCTCAGACATGGCACTTCGATCTGCCACAGACCAGAATCTTGGGAAATTAGGACAGGAAATCAGCCAGTTAAGGGATGAACTGGTTTCTGTGTTGTCCCATATTGAGGCCGCCATTGATTTTTCCGATGATGTCCCCCATGCCGGCATCCAGGAAGAAGACAGGCAAACCATTGACAAGGTGATCACCCGGTGTCAGGAGATGATTCAGCAGCACAAGGACGCAGGCTTGCTCCAGAATGGCATCCGCATCGCCATCTGCGGAGCCGTGAATGTGGGAAAATCCAGTCTGATGAATTGTCTGACTGGCAAGGAAAAATCCATTGTTACCCCCATTGCCGGAACCACAAGGGATCCTGTGGAAGAACATCTCAATATCAGGGGGATTCCCCTGGTAATCACAGACACCGCAGGGATTCGGGAAACCAGCGACCTTGTGGAAATTATTGGCGTGGAAAAGGCAAAGGAATATGTCCGGCAGGCAGACATCATTCTTCTTGTAAAGGAGCCCCGGCAGATTCTCACGGCAGAGGAATATGAAAAATTGGTTCCCCCTGGAAAAAAAGCAATTCTGGTGGTAAATAAAACAGACCTGCTCCAGGAGAATACGGAAGGTCTGCCCGTCATGGATGAGGAGCTTGAATCTCTTTTGCCCGTTGTACAGATCAGCGCCTTGAAAGAAGAAGGAATCAAGAAACTAAAAGCCGTAATCCTGGATGTTTGTACCAGGGATCTGGACATGGATCATTTGTCTGTCATTCCCAATGTCCGTCACAAGATGGCATTGGAAGAGGTTACGGACTGTCTTTTATCCGTAAAAAAGGGAATTTCGGCAGGCCAGGAAGAAGATTTTCTGGCTTTGGATATCCGCCAGGGAATTGATTCTCTGGGAACCATTACCGGAGAAACGGCATCTCTGGATATTCTGGATACCATATTTTCCCGATTTTGTGTTGGCAAATAATTATTTTAAGAAGGAACCCACTTATCATGTCTGTTGATCTTACTCCTTATTTTGCAGCCTACAAGACTCTTGTCCATATTGTGGATGGTGTGTTTCATAAGGTAAAAGAGGAATTTCCCAGGGAAGTCTTTTGTCGGGAAAAGTGCAGCGACTGCTGTTATGCCCTGTTTGATCTGACCCTGGTGGAGGCAGCGTATCTGAACCATGAATTTGGCAAAAAATTTTCTGGAGACCAGAAAAAC
>PDWJ01004203.1_pt2 | contig 12873 bp, 10 predicted proteins | sample 1430881 | NCBI WGS metagenome assembly PDWJ01 (sample SAMN01162460, study PRJNA174530) | Oral metagenome, whole genome shotgun sequencing project. | biome: Marine environment; feature: Marine mammal; material: Swab sample of the gingival sulcus; isolation source: swab sample of gingival sulcus... | reverse complement strand
CGCGGGCGTCGGTATGTGCGCCGATCTCGAGCACGGTACCTTCAGGGAAGGTCTTGCTGGCCTTCGCGAGCCGATCGAGCTGGCGGCGCGCGGCAATGTCGAGATAGCTGCGGTCTTCGGGGAAGCGGATTTCGTCGAGTGCGACGGGTTGCCAGCCGGCGCACCCCAGCAGCGCCGCGAATTCGAGCGCGTCGGTATCGACATCGCCTGCCGTGGTGCCCGGTGTCGTGGCGTCGGTTGCCGTGCTGTCTGCTGCCGCCTTGTCACGGGTATCGAACAGGCACACATCGACCTCATCGGCAACGCCGTCCCGATCGAGATCGTTCCGGCAGTCGCGCGGTGTGGCCTGGCTGCTGCAGTGTTCGTCGCCGGCTGCGCTCGATGGCAGGGGTGTCGTCGTTTCCTCCGTGGCCTGCGTGGTGGTCTGGTCGGATTGCGGTGGTGGCTGGAGCCTGACATCGATGGCAATCGTGGCCGGCTCGTCGCTGCGGTGCACATAGCTCAGGCTGTTGCCGTTCCGGTGCCAGGTGCCATTGCCGCCACTGGCGCGGAAACTCTCGATGTGTACCGACTCGGGAAACACCCAGGTGCTGCTGGCGTTGATGCGTGCCTCGTCGTCGACGGAAAACCCGTCGGCGGGCGATCTGAGCGTGAGCGTGTAACGATCGTCGCCGCGTGGTTCGAGCGAGGCGCCGAAACGGTGCCGATAGCGAACCAGGGCGCTGCCCGACCAGATGGACAGGCGTTCCTTGCGGTGGTTGTGAAACTGGCGAAAGGTGCCGGCTTCGGGGCCGATGAACTCGCTGTGCAGGTATGTCGCTCCGGCGGGGAGGTCATAGGTCAGCGACGGGCCATCGCTGGCGATGGTCTGCTGGGCAACGTAGTGCTCGAGATCCTTGTCGATGACGGTGAGCCGGTCGCTCACGAGTGCCGCGAAAACCGCTGCGGGACACACCAGGGCGAACGTCACCAGCGCGCTCAGGACCTGTGGCAGGCGCACGCAGCACCCGGAGGCGGGCAGGCTTGTTCGACCGTGTCGTTGGCGAAGGGGCATTGGCGCAGCAGGTGTTTCCGATTGATCTGCCGGGCGGCAAGGGCTTGATACAATCGCGTGATGTGTCGGGACCTTGCCCGTCAACAGAAGCATAGTTCACAAGCGCATGACAAGACAAACCTGGCTGACCGGCATCACCACCACCGGTACGCCCCATCTCGGCAACTACGTGGGTGCGATCCGCCCCACCGTCGAAGCCAGCCGACGCGATGACCGCGACGGCTTCTATTTCCTTGCCGACTATCACTCGATGATCAAGAGCCACGATCCGGCGAAGCTGCATGCGTCGCGTCAGGAAATCGCGGCGGCCTGGCTCGCGGTCGGACTCGATACCGAGCGTGCCGTGTTCTATCGCCAGTCCGACATTCCCGAAATTCCCGAACTCACCTGGATGCTCACCTGCATGACCGCCAAGGGGCTCATGAATCGTGCGCATGCCTACAAGGCACTGGTGCAGGAGAACGAGGCCGACGGCAGCAGTGATCCCGATCGCGGCATCACCATGGGCCTGTTCAGCTACCCCATTCTCATGAGTGCCGACATCCTCATGTTCAGGGCCACGCACGTGCCGGTCGGGCGCGACCAGATACAGCACCTGGAAATGACGCGCGACATCGCCCAGCGCTTCAACCACCATTACGGCGAGCACCTCGTGTTGCCCGAGGTCGTGGTCGAAGAACACACGGCGGTGCTGAAAGGCCTTGACGGGCGCAAGATGAGCAAGAGCTACAACAACACGATTCCGCTGTTCGTCGACGAGAAGAAGCTTCGCAAGCTCATCATGAAGATCAAGACCAATTCGCAGGAACCGGGCGAACCGAAGGAGACGGAAGGCAACACCCTGTTCGAGATCCATCAGGCCTTCGCCACGTCCGAGGCCACCGCAGACTACGCGACGGCCTTCGCCGACGGCATCGGCTGGGGTGACGCCAAGCAACTCCTGTTCGAGTGCGTCAACGCGGAACTTGCCGGGCCGCGGGAGCGCTACAATGGACTCATGCTCAATCCGGACGAGATCGAAAGGGAACTTCGGCGTGGTGCCGAGCGTGCTCGTGATCTCAGCGTGCCCTACATGAAGGAACTCAGAAAGGCGGTAGGAATCGGCGCATGAACCCTGTCCTCGTCAATGGCTGGCGCGGCAACGCCATCGAAAACCGTTTTCGCGGTGCGGTCGCGGTCGTGGATTCCAGCGGCCGCAGGCTCGCCTCACTGGGCGATGTACATCTTCCGGTGTTCCCGCGCTCGTCGATCAAGTTCATTCAGGCGATACCCTTCGCCGAGTCCGGTGCCATCAAGGCCTTCAACCTGGATGCGCGCCATCTCGCACTCGCCTGCGCCTCGCACAACGGCGAGCCGATCCACATCGGGCTGGCCCGGCACTGGCTCGAGCAGATCGGGCTCGATCAGGAGCAACTCGAATGCGGCGCCACGCTGCCTTCTCACGAAGGTGCGCGCTGCGAGCTGCTGGCCGAAGGGCGTGGCCCGCAACGCATCCAGCATCCCTGCTCGGGCAAGCACCTCGGCATGCTCTCGATATTGCGTCACCGCGGCGAGTCGGTGAAGGACTATCGCCTCTACACGCATCCCGCGCAGCAGCGCTGGATCGAACTGCTGGGCAGAATGGCCGGTTCGCGCCCGATGGAACTGCCCTGGGGCTACGATGGTTGCGCGATTCCCAGCATTGCCTTCCCGCTGCATCGCATCGCGCTGGCGATGGCTCGCTTCGGTGACGGCACGGGGCTCTCCGAAAAGGAAGCCGCGGCAGCAGCGCAGGTGCGCGCGGCCATTGCCGAGCATCCCTATCTGATTGCCGGCAGGGAGCGGCTCTGTACCGATCTCGCTCAGCGCAAGGCGCCGCGGGTGCTGGCCAAGGTCGGTGCCGATGGCGTCTACACGGCGTGCCTTCCCGAAGAGGGTATCGGCGTGGCGCTGAAGATCGACTCGGGCAACACGCGCGCGGCCAATGTCGCGCTGGGAGCCGTGCTGCTGGCGCTGGGCGTGCTTGACGACAGCGACCTGCACGCGCTCGGTGAATACGTCTCGCCATCGCTCGCCAATTCACGCGGCGACATCATCGGGCGGCTCGAATCGTCGTCGGAGTGGCAGGGTTTCGCGCGCGCCTGAACAACGATCCTGTGCTGACGCGCCGGCAGCTCGCGTTGCCGTTGCTTGATGCGGGTAACGGCGTGCCCGTGTCGCGCGCGTCGAGCGCCTGTACCCTCGCTCCCGAATCAGTTCGCCGGGAAGATCGGTATCGTCGTGTGCCGTATCATCGCGCCGATGCCACGCCGGCACTGCCGCCATCGAGTGGCAGTGATTCGCAATCCACGAGCGAGCGGTAGTCGGCCCTTTCGGCATCGCTGCCGAACCGCATGAGTTGCGCTTCGAGTCGTGCCAGACGTCGAAGATGGATGATCTTCCGGTACTGCACCTCTTCGCGTTCGATGTCGAGCAGGCGAAAGTCGAGTTTCTCGATATCGATCTGCACGTCGGCAAGCTCAGCGAGTTCGCCCTGCGTGTTGAGCCAGCGGTTGACCTCGGCGAGGCTGCCGCGTTCGGCCAGCGCCGCGAAAGCGCCGGTGTAGGGCCCTGCCAGCGATGGCCAGCGATGGAACAGGCGCTGCTGGAGCTGCCCCTGCAGCGCGGCTTCCCTGTCGATGAGTTCCTGTTGCTGCTCGGCAAGCTCGTCGTAGGTGGCCGCGGCGGCGGCAAGTCGATCGCGCACGAGTTTCGCTTCACCGGGCCCCTCGGGCAGGTCGAGCCGCGTGGCAAGGTGACGGGCCAGTCGTGCGTAGTCGCTGTCGAGCGCCGTGGTCGTTGCCGGTAGCCAGCGGAGGTACCAGGGCTGCCAGTCATCGAGATACTGCTCGCTGCTGGCAAGCGGTATGTCGCTGCTGAGCGCTTCGCCGAGGGCGTAGAAGTGTGCTTCGCGAAGTCCGACAAGCCCATCTTCGTTGGTGTCGGGGTTCACCAGCAGCACCGTGTCGTCGCGTGCGCGATCGCCGATGGCGGCGAAGAAGAAGGTGGTGTAGTCACGGTAGTCGTCACTCTCGACGCTGGCACTGCAGCCTTCTGCGAGCTGGTAGGCCGATTCCGCCGTGAAGCCGCAGCGCATGCCGTCGACACCGCTCTGCGGGTCGGCCGGATCCTTGTACATCAGCCGATGAAAGCCGCCGGAGTAGCACTGGGTGAACAGGTAGCGAAAGGGAGCGCCGCGATTGCCGATGAGTCGATCGAGGTCGGCGACGCCGAGGCTCGTGTCGTTCCAGAGGTTGATCGTCACGCCGTCAGGCGTGTCGGGCGACTGATCGCCGTGGCCGTTGTAGATCAGGGTCGTGGGTACATCGTCCTTGCTGTCGAAGTGTGCTTCGAGCGCACGCACGAGCAGTGGTGCCTCGGTGGTTCCCGACACCCCGTCGATGGCGTGACCACGAAAACGCAGACGGTCGAGATGCTGTTCGCCGAAGACGCGCGCGAGTGGGGTGATGCTGACGTCACTCGCGGCCAGGAGGTAATGGACGTCATCGCCGGGGGCGTGGCCGTCGGTGAACCAGACCCGGGTATCCAGACCCTGCCTTTCGAGAATGTTCCTGACCCAGATGACGTTCTTCTCGATCTGCCCCTGCGAGGCATGCAGTTCGTAGCCGCCGCCGATCAGCAGGGCGTCGGCGGCACTGCCGAGACTGGCGGCAAGCGATGCACCGAAGCCGAGTGACAGGGCAAGCACTGTCGGGCAGCGACGTCGGCGTCGAGCTTTCAGCCCATGAGCAGAAGGTGTGGGAGCAGGCGTCATGTTCACGGAGTCAGGCATCGCGACGGATTCGAATCAGGGGAAGAGGCGTTGCCAGACGGCATCGACGAGGCGGTACACCACGGCCAGCAGCATGCTCGTGCCGAGCAGCACCACGAGTGCCGAATCCACCGCGTTCAGCTTCCAGAAATACAGTGCGAGGGCAGTGAGTGGCAGCAGGATGCCACCGATGATCCAGGTGACGCGCGAGCGAGCGAGCAGCCAGTGATCGATGACGGTCAGCAGGCCCACGCCGAGGGCGATCGGTGCGCTGGCGCGATAGCCCTCGATGAAATACCCGAGCACTTCGCGCTTCGGTGTCTCGGTCCAGGCGTCGAGCTGCCAGGCTTCGCCGAGCACGACGCCCGCGAGGGTGGCGACCGCCACGAAGGCAGGCCAGACCGACACGCTGACCAGCAGGAACAGCATGAGCCTCAGCATCAGGTCGGATCGGGTACGTCGGTTCATGGGAAGAATGGGTACGGTATCAGTCGGATGAATGCCGGGGACCGGCGGCCACCGGCCTGTTTTCCGGATGGCCTTCCTGTTTGCCGAGCACACAGGCGCCGATCACGAGATTGTCGAGTCCCGTCGAGTAGAAGCAGCGCACGGCGTCGCGGGGTGACTCCACCACGGGTTCGCCCTGAATGTTGAAACTCGTGTTCAGAACCACCGGTACGCCGGTTCTGCTGCCGAGGGTATCGATCAGTTCGTGGTACAGCGGATGCCTGTCGCGTCGCACCGTCTGCAGGCGGGCGCTGCCGTCGACGTGCGTCACTGCGGGAATGACGGACTGCTTGTCCTCCCGCACCTGACAGACCTTGAGCATGAAGGGCGCTTCGACGTCGATGTCGAAGAAGTCCGCTGCGGCTTCGACGGTGGCCGAGGGGGCGAAGGGGCGATAGGCCTCACGAAACTTCACTTCGCTGTTGATCTTCGCCTTCATGTCGGGAATGGCGGGGTTCGCCAGAATGCTGCGACCGCCGAGCGCGCGCGGGCCGATTTCCATGCGCCCCTGGAACCAGCCGATGATGCGGCCGGCTTCGAGCAGGTCGGCAGCGGCCGTGGCCGGGTTGTCCACCTTCCGGTAGGGGAGCTTGCAGGCCTTGAGGAAACGCTCGATCTCGTCGTCGCTGTAGACGTTGCCGAGGTAGGGATCGTCATGGACGTAGCAGCGTTCGGCGCCGAGTGTCTGGTGCAGGAGCGTGAAGGCCGCACCGATGGCGGTGCCGCCGTCGCCCGCCGCCGGCATGATGTACACGTCGTCGAACTCGGTTTCCCGCAGGAGCCGCCCGTTCATGACGCTGTTCAGTGCCACGCCACCGGCAATGACGAGGTGGTTGGCGCGCGTCTTCTCGCGCAGCTGGCGTGCCATCTTCAGTGCGCATTCCTCGAGCACCTGCTGGAAGGCGGCGGCCACGTCGCGGTGGTGTGATGCGAATTCGCCGTCGCTCGCGCGAGGCTTTCCGAAGGTGGCATGGAACTTCGTGGAGCAGCGTTGATAGCCCCAGTACTGATAGCTGAACCAGCTTGGGTCGACCCGGATGCGACCTTCCTCGTCCACGTGAACACATTCGCGGGCCGCGTCGATGAAGCGTGCCGGATCGCCGAGTGGCGCCAGCCCCATGGTCTTGCCTTCGTCGTAGTTCGGCCGGAAGCCGCAGAATTCGGTGACGGCTTCGTAGACCGCCCCGAGCGAATGCGGGAAGAGGCTTTCGGTGTAGCGCGTGACCGTGTTGCCGCGGCCTGCACCGAGCCAGCCCGAAGCCCATTCACCCGAACCGTCGAGCGTGATGATGGCGGCGTGTTCGTAGGGCGACACGAAATAGCTGCCCGTGGCATGAGAGGCGTGGTGTTCGATGAAGTGCAGTTTCGGCTGCCGCTTTCCCGGGAAGGTGTCGGCGAACCAGCGTCGGAGGCGTCGCTGCTTGAAGAAGGCCGCCACCAGTTCGTGCCTGAGAAAGGGCGCGGCGCGATGCGGTGCCTTTGCAAGATGCACCGCCTTCCGGTGCCAGCTCTGCCAGGGGCGGATCGACACCGCCACGTGATCGATCTCCTCGGGCGTGATGTCCGCAAAGGCCAGACAGTGCCGAATGGCCTCGAGCGGGAACTCGCGCGTGTGCTTGTGGCGCGTGAAGCGTTCTTCCTCGAGCGCCACCACGAGCTTGCCGTCCCTGACGATGCAGGCGCTGGTGTCGTGGAACCAGGTGTTGAGTCCGAGGATGATCATCGCGTGGTTGCCACTGTGTTCAGTCGGTGTGTCATCTGACGAGGTATAGCAAGAACCATGACCGGAAATGGCGGCGGAACGTGAACTCGCATGGTAGCGGCGTACGGCCGGCAGTGTGGTGAAGAAGTGTGTTCAGTCCGTCCTGCCTGTCGGTCAACCGGTGAGGCGTCGCTTGATCTGCTGCCTGAACGCATCGATGCGGCGCAGCAGCGAACCCTGCAGGCCTGGCTGGAAGCAGCAGAGATGCCATACGGTTGCGGTTTCAGGATGCCAGCGCTCGGCCCAGGCCGGGGAGGTCACGAGCGACAGCTCGGCATGACCCGCGGCGGCGGCGTGAGCGAGCGTGTCTTCGAGCAGCAGCGAGCCCGGTGAGCAGTCGCTGTGGTTCTCGTCGTAGGCCACCTTGAGCAGATTCAGTCCGCGATCGTCGACGAGTCCGATCTCGCTGGCGATGAGCTGCTCGTCGAGCCACAGTTCACCGACCCTGAGCGGCAGTTCGGCGAGCGACTCGTAGAAGCACTGCAGGGCCGGATGCATCGCGATGGCGCTGCCTTCGGCCCCCTTCCAGCCGGTGGCTTCGAGCGTGAAGAAGCGTGCCAGCGCCGCGTGCGTCTCGTCCGCGGCGAGAAAGCGGCTGTCGAGCTGCCTGTCCCGGTCGTCGCCGACAAGGCGCTTTCTGAGGCGGCGGAGGTTGCGCCGGAGCTTGCCGGGGGGTGAGCTCTGGCCGCCGGCCAGGTCGAAGAAGGCCGACTCCCGCGCCGGGCGCCAGACGCGGTTGGGGTTGTTCCCGGCGTTCGACTCGCGCAGCGACAGCAGACGGCTGTCCGGCGCGAGATTGTGGAAGTGCAGTCCACTGCCTCCCACAAGTTTCGCCGGCAGGCTTGCCAGCGCCGTATCGAGCGCATCGCCTGCGAGTGCCGGGTGCACCAGTACATCACCGATGCTCAGGTGATCGTGCATCGGGCTCGGCGTCAGGCCGAGCACACCGGCCTGGCCGACCGGGACCGCCAGTTGCACGCGGTCGTCGGTGTCGCTGGCGAGGAGCAGGTCGAGGCCGTCATCGAAAAGGGCGCGATTCGCCGCGGCCAGCCACCGCGGGTGCTGATGGAAGCGCAGCCGTTGCGCACGCTCGAGCGCAGCCGCCAGAGAGGTCAGTGGTTCGGTGGCCTCGGCGAGGGGCTCGCGATCCTCGGGCCTTGCCAGCCACGTCTGGAGCGCGGCGAGGGCGGCGGGATCTCGGTCGGAGCGGCGCGCGGCGTCCCAGGCGGCGACCAGGGCGGGCGCGGCGACGGCGAAGGGGCGCAGGTCGTAGGCGTAGGGCGACGGGGCGCCGGCGGCCTGCGCGCGCGGGGCGAGCAGGACCAAGGCGAGGAGCGGCAGCAGGGCTCGCGACGCTGGGTGCATTGCGCGAGTCGTACCGCGGGCCGGCGGCGTTGGCCAGCGACAGGAGTGTTCGAACGGCGGCTGGTGAGTAGGGTAGAGCGGCGACGAGGAGGAGGCGATGAGAGGCTCTCGGCTAGTGTTCCGCTGCAGCGCCTGCGGCGGCCTCAATCGGATGCCGGCCTCGAGGGTCAGCGAGGGCCCCAAGTGCGGCCGCTGCGGCGAGCCCTTGGGTGTCCATGGCGCGCCGGTGGAGCTCGATGACGCGGGGCTGGCGCGGCTGGTGGCCAGGTCGCCCGTGCCGGTGCTGGTGGACTTCTGGGCGCCCTGGTGCGGCCCCTGCAAGGCGGTGGCGCCCCACCTGGTGGCGCTGGGCCAGCGGCACGCTGGGCGGCTCATCGTGGCCAAGGTCAATACGGATGAGCACCAGCGGACGGCGGCGGCGCTCAAGGTCCAGGCCATCCCGACGCTGGTGATCTACAAGGGCGGCCAGGTGGTCAAACGTCAGGCCGAGGCGCTGATGGGCGCGCAGCTCGAGGGTTTCGTGGCCCCGCTCTTGGACTGAGTCAGACCTTGAGGAGCAGGTTCGACCGGCGCGCGCTCGAGCGGGGCAGCGTGTAGTCGTCGATGTAGGTGGCGCCGCGGCGCAGGTCGGGCGCGTCGGCGGCGCCGAGGGCGACGAGGACCCAGCCGCCGGGGCCGACGAGGCGGCTGCCACGGACGGCCCATTCGGGCGGGGCGAAGGTCGCGCGGCTCATGGCTGCGCGGGGTCCGCCGGGCTCGAGGGACTCGACGCGGGTCGTGTGGACGACGACGTTGTCGAGCTGCAGGCCCGTGGCGGCGTGGGTGATGAAGGCGCTTTTTTTGGCGACGGGCTCGACGCACTCGAAGCGGACCGAGGGGAAGAGGGTGGCGAGGACGAGGCCGGGCAAGCCTGCGCCGGAGCCGATGTCGTACCAAGCCGTGGCGCCGGCGCGCGGGAGGATCCTGGCGAAGCCGATGCCGTCGAGGATGTGGTCGTCGATGATGCGCTCGAGGGCGCCCGGGCCCACCAGGCGGATCCGCCGGTTCCAGCGCTGCAGGCGCTGCGCGAGGTCGACGAGGCGCTCGGCGGTCGGGCCCGGGAGCGGGACCTCGAGCGCGGCCGCGGCGGCGAGCAGGCGGTCGACGGGGGTCATCGCGGTCCTGCCGGGCTGGGGTCGGCGGCGGCGGCGGGGGCTGGGGTGGGCGCGGGTCGCGGGGTGACCTGCTCGAGGGCCTCGGCGAAGAGCTTGACGAGCTCGCCGTGGTCGCGCTCGTCATAGCGCTCGAAGGTCTCGTCGCGCAGGGCCTTGGCCTGCTGGACGCGGCCGTCGCGCTGGTAGAGGCCGTAGAGCAGGATGGGCGCGATGGGGTCCTCGGGCTCCTCGTCGAAGGAGGCCCTCAGGTGGGCCTCGGCTGCGGCGTCGAGGTCCTGCTCGAGCAGGTACTGGGCGATCTCGCGGTGGGAGCCGACGATCCTGACGGCCCGATCGCGCGAGGCGTCGATGGGGCGGCCCGAGGCGAGGCGGCCGACGTAGTCGAGCATGGCGGCCTCTTTGTGGTCCGGGGCCTTGTCGAGGGCCTTGTCGAGGGCGGCGAAGGCCTGGTCCCAGCGCTTGTCGTCCATCTCCAGCTGGGAGAGCAGGAGCAGCGCCGTGACGTCGTCGGGGAAGCGGGCCACCTGCTCGGCGAGGGCGCGGCGGGCGTCCTCGACCCGGCCCTGGCCGCGGTAGAGCTGGGCGAGCTGGGGGCGCACCTCGACGTCGTCGGGGGCGCGGGCGATGGAGCGCTCGAGGGACTCGCGGGCCTCGTCCCAGTGGCCGGCGCTCGCGGCGAGGACGGCGTGGGTCTTGAGGGCGTCGGGGGTGTCGACGCCGGCCTCGAGGGCGGCGCGCATGGTGGCCAGGGCCTCGGCGTCGCGGGCCTGGAGGGCAAGGAGCTGCGCGAGGTAGAGCCAGCCGTCCTCGCGGGCCGGGTGGAGGCGGGCCTCGTCGCGCAGGAGCTGCTCGGCGAGGGGGAGGTCCTCGGTGATGGCGGCGAGGTTGGCTTGGATGACGCGGATGCCGGCGGCGCGGTTGTCGATGGCGCGGGCGCTGGCGAGGTGCTCGCGGGCCTGGGCGATGATGGCGGGGTGCTGGGACTCGGGGGTGACCGCCAGGCGGTCGATGGCGAGCTCGGCCAGGGCGACGCGCGGGTTGACGAAGCGCGGGTCGGCCTCGACGGCCTTGCGGAAGAGTCGATCGGCGCGGAAGGCCTCGTCGCGGGCCTGGGCGAGGCGGCCGAGGGTGTACCAGGTGAGGCCGTCCGCGGCGCTGTTGGCGGCGCGCTCCATGGTGGCGACCCCCATGTCGATGAGGCCACGGTTGATCTGCGTCAGGGCGACGACAAAGGTGACGGCGGGGTCGTCGGGGGCGAGGCGGCGGGCGTGGTTGGCCGCGGCGGAGGCGGCGTCGGCGTCCCCGGCCTTCATCGCGCCGAGGGCGCGGAAGGTCAGGGTCTGGGCGATGAATCCGACCTCGTCGAGGGGGCGGATGGTGCGCGGGTCGAAGGGGGCGGGGTCCAGGGCGTACCACGGGCCGCCAGCGACGCGGATGGCGTAGCGGCGAGCGATGACCTGGGTGGCGGCGTGGCGTCCGCCGGGGATCCAGCCGTAGTCCACGTGTTTGGCGCCGGCGGCCTTCAGGAGCGCGGCGGCGAGGGTGGCGCGCTCGAAGGGTGAGGCGGCCACGGGGGCCGCGCCCGTGAAGGCGCCGGCGAGCCGGTCCGCAGAGCGTGGGGCGTCCGGGGCGTCGGCGAGCGGATCGCGGGCGGGGAGGGCGGCGGGGGGCAGGGCTAGCTCGGCGGTGAGGGCGGCGACGTCGCGAGGGAGCTGCTGGGCGGCCAGGCGGACGTTGGCGGTGACCTGGGCGGGGCGGATGCGCAGGGCCGCGGGGACCTTGGCGAGGGCCGCGGCGGCGGCCTGGGCGGCGTCGGCGGCGGGGTCGGGCTGGGGGGCCTCGGGTCGCAGGACCGTCAGCCACAAGGCGACGGTCACGGCGGTCAGCCCGGCGACGGTGGCGATGATGACGCGCGGCTTGTTCATGGCTCTCGCAGTATGCAGGCCGCGGGGGATGGTCAAGCGTCGGCTGGGAGTTCGCCGAGCGCGGCCCGCAGGGCGGCGGGGGCGTTGGTGATGACGGCGTCGATGCCCAGGGCCGCGAGGCGCGCGGCCTCGGCGGGGGCGTCCACGGTCCAGGCGCGGAAGGCCCGCCCTGGGCGCTGGTACGCCTCGAGCAGCGCGGCGTCGACGAGGTCGTGGCGTGGGTGGAGGTCGACGGGGAGCCCGGCGAGGTCGAGCAGGGGGAGCGCGGCCAGCGCGGCGGGGTCTTCGTAGAGCAGGGCGAGACGCCACGGGGCGTGGCGGCGCCGGGCGGTGTACAGCACGCGTGGGTCGAAGGATGAGACGATCAGCGCGATGTGGGGGGCAGCGGCTAGGGGCGCCAGGATCGGGAGGCAGGCCGCGACGAGCTGGCGGGGGGCGGGGGTGGTCTTGAGCTCGACGTTGACGGTCAGGGGGCGGCGCGTCGCGAGGACGAGGTCGCGGAGGTCGGCGAGGTGGGGGATCGGGTGGCCGCCGACCCTGAGGGCGTCGAGGCGATCGACCGGGTGGTCTGTGAAGCGGCCGGGGACGCCGGTGAGGCGTTCGGTGTCGTCGTCGTGGAAGACGCGGGGGCGACCGGCGGCGTCGAGGAGGACGTCGAGCTCGAGTCCGTCGGCGCCGGAGGGGGCGCCGGGCAGGCACGCGCGCAGCGCGGGGATCGTGTTCTCGGGGAGGCGGGCGCTGTCCCCACGGTGGCCCAGCAGCTTCACGTCGGGGCGGGGATCAGGCGATCGTTCGGGAGCGGAAGGTCAGCGCGTCGGTGTGATAGAGCGCGAAGCAGACCCGCAGGAGGTTGAGCCGGACGGCCTCGGTGGAGCCGTGGGCGTGGAGGAGCTGGCTGAGGGTCGCGCCGCTCAGCAGCAGGTTCTTGGCGCCGAGCTCCTCGGGGGCCAGGCCCAGGGCGTCGCGGCCGTGGGCGCGGCGGGACATGATGATGGGCTTGTGAAGGTAGGGGTCGAAGATGCGCCTGAGGGTCGGCAGATCGTAGTGGCGACGGATGCCGTACATCAGGAGCTCGGGGGGGTGCGCGCTGGGGAGGTCGAAGCGGTGCGGGGGGAGGAGGCCGACGAAGAACTCGTACCAGCCGGTGGCCCACGAGAAGCAGTGCAGGAGGCGTTCTAGGAACTGGCGCAGGAGGGCGTCGGCGAGCTGGCGGTCTGTGAGGGCGCCCGCGGCGACGAGGCTGGCGCCGAGGCGCTCGCCGGTGGCGAGGGCGGCGTCGAGGGCGGCGGGGCTGATGAGGCCATCGCGGACGAGGG
>PDWJ01004200.1_pt1 | contig 12875 bp, 9 predicted proteins | sample 1430881 | NCBI WGS metagenome assembly PDWJ01 (sample SAMN01162460, study PRJNA174530) | Oral metagenome, whole genome shotgun sequencing project. | biome: Marine environment; feature: Marine mammal; material: Swab sample of the gingival sulcus; isolation source: swab sample of gingival sulcus... | reverse complement strand
TTCACAAATTTTCTGTTAATAGCCGGACTATTGACATAAAATTTGGGGGAATTGGGGCCATTTTCATGGGATTGCAGCCGATTCATCAATTATCAAACAGGCTCTAACTACCAATATTTTAAACCAGAATTTTTTCATAAACGGCTCCATAAGCATGGTTAACTATTTTCCGGGGTTAAGGGCTCTTTTGATGCTTTTGGCCAGGGCCATATTGATGTCATTTGTCTTCAGGGAAAACCGGACAAACCGGTTGGAAAGCCCTTTAAAATTGGAACAGTCCCGGATCAGAAATCTATCATCTTCCACCAGGCGGCACAGCTCTGGGGCTAAGATCTGCTTCAGTTGTGCCGGCACAAAATAAACGGGTGTATCAAAAAGCCGTATGCCCTGTGTTCCAGCCAGGGCATGAATAAAAGTCCGGCGTTCTTTAACAATAAATTCCCGGGTCTGCCGGTAAAAGGGCAAAATCTCTTCCGGATGATCGTAAATATGCTTGATGACTGCCTGGGCCAGGGCATTGACGCTCCAGGGCTGGTAATGGGCCATAACCTTTTGGATCAGAGCTTTTGTTCCGCTTAAGAAACCGGTGCGCAGCCCCGGAATCCTGAAAATTTTAGACATGGAGGAGAGCACCACAAGGTTAGGCAGGTGAGTCTGCTGTATCAGGGAAATCTCCTCTGCATCCGGTACAAAGGGCAAATAGGATTCATCCACCACAAAACAGGTGTGGGTATGGCGGCGAATCAATGTGTCCAAATCCTGTTTGGCAATCAGCACACCTGTGGGGTTGTTCGGGTTGCAGATAAACACCAGATCCGCCTGTCCGATCCCGGCGGATAACTGATCCAGATCCGGAACAAAATTGTTTTCAGCAAGGGCCAAACAGTGACAGGTCTTGACATTAAGGGCGGCACAGGCATCTTCATAGTCGGTGTAGGCAGGCCCCAGGATCACAGCCTTTTTGACCCCAAGGGCCAGGGGCAGGGTATAGATAAAAAAAGTGGTGCCGTTTCCTGCAATCACGCAGCCGGGATCAATATTGTGATAGGCTGCAAACCCCCTTGCCATACCGGCAGCATCCGGTTCTGGAAGGGCATGAATCAAATGGATGTTTTCCCGGATAAAGGCCTGGATACGTTCAGGCGGCCCCAGCGGATTGAGGTTGGAACTCATGTCAATGATATCTTCAACCCTGCATCCCATATGGTCTGCAAGCTGCTGCTTATTTCCGCCGTGGCCCTGAATCATCCTTGAATATGAATACCGGCGGCCATGAACAGCCAGGCTTCCATCACTTCGGTCATGGCGCCAAGCATGTCCCCTGTAATGCAGTTCATTTTCTGTTTATAAAATGTTAAAACAGCAACAGATCCCAGGACAAAACCTGAAATCAATATCAAGCCCTTAACACCCAGAAACAGGGAAAACCCCAGCGGGATCAAACACAGGTAAAAATCTTTTGAGTTAAGGGGCCGGTCAAACAGATCCTTGCCTGTGCCTGTGCCTTTTCTGCCGTAATTGAGGTATCTTATGCCAAAAATCATGGAGGCCCTGGAAAAAGAGGGCACCAGGACAAATATGCCCATGGCCTGAACCGGCGGGCAATTGATTTTCACCGACCAGATTCCGGCAATTTTTGCAGCCATCCCCAGAACAACGGCAACCAGTCCCATTATGCCAATTCTGGAATCTTTCATGATTTCAAGGGCGCACGCCTGGCTTTGATGGCTGAACATGCCGTCTGCGGTATCACCAAGCCCGTCCAGGTGAAAGGCCCCGGTGACCACCACCAGAAAAATCAGATCAACAAGGGCGGCGGCAGGCGACGGCCAGACCATGGATGCCAGAAAATCAATGATCACCAGAAGGGTACCGATGATCAATCCCACCACGGGGAAAAAGCGGATCATACCCAAAGGAGAATAGACCGGTTTTTTCCCTGTGGGCAGAATGGTAATAAAGGCTATGCAGGCCCTTAGATCTGAAAAAAAACCGGGGTTATCCGTCTGGGTCATTTAAATTTTTCGTTTCTAAAATCTGTCCAGGTTTGATTTGGACCGGGATACCGGCCATGCTCACAATCACTTTGTCAACAGCTTGGGCCGCCCGCTGATTGACAACGCCTGCCATATCCCTGAACTGCCGGGCCATGCTGTTTTCAGGCACGATCCCATACCCCACTTCATTGGAAACCAGGATAACAGGGCAGGCTGACCGGTTTAACGCGTCCACAAGCAGGTCCACCGCCGCCATGATACCGGATTCATCCCGTCCCTGGAACAGAAGATTTGTGGTCCAAAGGGTCAGGCAGTCCACCAGAATCACCTTTGCCCGGGCACAGGTTTTGTCAATGGTTTCATGGATGAGTACCGGTTCTTCAATGGTTTTCCAGTCCGGTCCGCGATCATCCTGGTGTCGTTTAACCCGTTCTTCCATTTCCCTGTCCGTGGGCAAGGCGGTGGCCAGATAGATTTTTTGATCCTTGGCCATATGATCTGCAGCCTGCTTAGCAAAATGGCTTTTGCCGCTCCGGCAGCCACCGAGCACCAGCATGTGTTTTATGTCGCTCATGATCAGGGGCTTAGGCCATTTATTCCATTGATTCGGCAATGGTTACGGTTCTGTCTCCCAGCATGTTTACATAGGATGCCATTTCATTGTCGTACCATCCATAGATGACTGCCTGGGTGACCTGAATGGCGCAGACACGATCCTGGATATTTTCCAGCATTTCCTTGTCAATGCCCCGCATGTGCGCCAGGTTAATGGAAATAGACGCCGTGCGGGTATGGGTTTCATGTCCCTCAATAACTGCTGCGGCCCTTGGAGTCCCAATGATATCCGAGGAGACATTTTGTTTCTCCGTGAAGATCAGATAACCGTCGGACTGTTTTTGGGCTGTGTCTTGATAGATCTGGTTGATCATGTCCCTTTTAACCGTGGGGATATCCAGTTCTTCCTGCAGGTTGAGGACCAGAACAATCAAAGATCCGGTGGCCGTGGGGATACGCACGGACTCGGCAATGAAACCGATATTGGCCATTTCCGGGAGAACCTGCTGCAATGCCTTGGCCGCACCGGTGGTGGTTAAAATGATGTTATTCATGATGGAGCGGTTTTTTCTCAAATCGGTTTTGCCGGTTTTGGGCAAACGGTCCAGCACCTCCTGTGAGCTTGTGGCCGCATGAATCGTGGCCATGGATGCAGACAGCAGGCGATCCACGCCAAACGCATCCAGCAACGGTTTGATCATGTGGGCAAGACAGGTGGTGGTGCAGGATGCATTGGAAATCAGGTTGTGGCGGACAGGATCATAGTCCTTGTCGTTAATTCCCATGACCGTGGTAACGGCATCATCAGGAATCGCGGCGCCTTGTTTCAGTTTAAAGGGCGCCGAGGCAATAACTTTCCTGGCACCTGCGTCCAGATGTCCCCGGATGGCCCCGGATGGCGCATCTGACTCAAGATTGGGATCAAGAAACTGGCCCGTGGTATCCACCACCAGTTCCACATGATTATCCGCCCATGCAATATCTTTGGGATTGCGGTCTGTGGAAAGGATCTTTACTTTTACCCCATTCACCATAAAGGTGCCGGAACCAGGATCAACATCCGTGATAACAGGTTCTGCTGCGCCCTTAAAGCCGTGCAGAAATGCTTCCAGGCGGCCGTATGTGGAATCCCGTTTAATGTAATGGATGAGATCATCCATACTTGTACCGACTTCTCTGCCCACATTGATGACGATTTCATTAAAAAACTGTCTGCCGGCATGGTGCCATAACGTCAGTTTTCCAATTCTTCCAAGTCCGTTAATGCCCAGGATTTTTGATGTGTCTGTGCTCATCTTTTCTTTGCCCTTTATATCGTGCCTGACCAAACACCTTGAAATTTTGTTGCGTACAAGGTGGGCTGAAATTAAAATTTTGGTAATACATATTGATTATCTGTTCCGGAACAGCCTATGGAGGATTAAAATGTCAGCCCAACGCCGTAATCAGCAAAATTTATGGTTTTCAGTTGAGCACTATATTGAAGTTAAATGATTGCTGATTTTCATCTGCCCCTGGTATACAATACCTTTATGACCGTCCAGACTGATGAAATCCCCTGTATTCATTTTTACACCATTGAGTTCACAAAAGCCGGCCTCTTCGTTGCATATCAAATTTTTACACCCCACCACACAGGTTTTGTCAAGATTGTAGGCCACCACGGCGGCGTGGGAAGTCAGCCCCCCTCTGGCAGTTAAAATGCCGTCCGCCGCATCAATTTCCAGGATGTCATCGGGCACGGTGTCATTGCGAAGCAAAATCAGGCTGGTATCCGGATCCAGCCGCCTGAAGCTGTCGATCTCTTCCAGGGAGAATACGATTCTGCCGCTCATGGCACCGCCGGACACACCGATTCCCTGGCCTAACCGGGTTTTTTCAAGTCTGTCCTGCCCGGCATCAAACTGTTTGACTTTTTTTCTATCCCGTAAAGACAGATCCCTGGCCTGGAGCATAAACACATCTTCACCCTTTGGTCCCTGAAAGGCAAATTCCATTTCCTGGGGATTCCACCCCTCCTCGTAAATCAACTGCAGGACAATGGTTTTCAATTTTTCATAAACCAGGGGAAATCGCTTTTCCAAACTGATTTTTACGCCCCTGCCTTCCATCTCCCGTTGAAGTTCGGATATGGGCAGGGTTTTCACTAAACCGGATACCACATCTTCACCCTGGTTGCCAATGGTAAAATCCCCCCACAGCCGGATGGCGTCTCCGGGCAGTTTGGGGCTGTGGGTGAATACCACCCCGGACCCCGATTCCCTGGAAAGGTTGCCAAACACCATGGACTGCACCGTGGCCGTCGTGCCCCAGTCATTGGAAATCCCCATGATGCTGCGGTAACTTTTGGCCCGTTTGGAGTTCCAGGATGCAAACACCTTTTTAATGGATAAAAACAACTGGTCCATGGGAGATTCCACGATCTCTATGCTCTGGTCCAGCAAAAGCTGCTTGTACGCCATGGCCACTTCACGCATCTGTTCCCCTGTAAAGAATCGCTTGAACCGGATATCAACCCTTTCCTTATGGCGTTTAATGATATCATCAAACCGGTCTCTTTGGATGCCGTAAACCATGCCATAGGCCTGGATAAATCTGCGATATGAGTCCCATGCAAACCAGGGGTTTCCTGATTTTTTTGCCAGATGTTCAGCGATCTGTTCATTAATACCTACATTTAAAAATGTATCCAGCATGCCGGGCTGTGAAATGGACGAGCCCGAACGGACAGAGAGCAGCAAAGGATTTTCCGGATCCCCGAATTTTTTACCCTCGGCCTTTTCAAGCTGGGTAAGCATATGGGTCACCAACCGCTTGAAATTGTTGGATGCCGGAATGTAGTTGTCAATGAGATCCAGACACTTGAACACCTCGGTTGTGATGATAAAGCCCTCGGGCACCTGAATCCCCAGACGCTTAAGTTTTATGAGATTCAACCCTTTGTTGCCCAGGTAGATGATATTGTTGCTGAACAGCTGCCCGGCATCAATGGAGCACACCGCGGCCTTTGGGTCATAGTTGAGAAGGGCTGACAGTTCATCCTGGCTCAGCCGTTCAGATTGGCGGAACAGGGTGTTTAAAATCCGGTTTAAAAATAGATCCAGTTGCTGGAGCCCAAGGGAGGTGGCAATCCGGTCCCGGAAAAAAATATCCGCCACCCGCTGGTCCAGTTTTTTTGCCATTTTAACGGCGGCCGGTGTGTTGGGGGTATTGGTGGTGGCGGCATCAAATCCCTCGGGCAGGAATTTTTTAAGTATATTTTCCCGTCCGATGCGGTTGTCCAGGTTGCTCAGATTCAGGGAGTGCAGGTTGTAGAAATGGTCGTTGACCGCATCGGCAACCGCTCTGGTAAATCCCTTGAAAATATCCAGGTACTGGGTAAAGGAACAGGTGGTGATATTAATGGCGTATTTTAAGAATTCAAGCTGGGTATCCAGCTTGTTGGATATAATGCCGTCCAGGGCCAGGGCCTGACGGAAAAGCTCAAGAACGGAAAAGATTTTCACAAAGGTGGGCTTGGTGATCAATCGAAGATCAATGCTGTTGATCAGATCCTCAAACAATACATTGATAACGCTTTCAAGCCTTAAGGTCATGCCCAGGGCATCAAATTTGGCCTCACTGTATGATCCGTACATGGAGGGGATATCAACGGCAATATGACGCTTGTGATAAATGGTTTCGTTTACAACAAATTTTTCCTTGGACAAAATAATGTTTTTCAGCTCCGCCATATAGGCCAAAAGTCCGCCAATCCGGTTTTCCAGCTCGGTTTCACCCAGGGCATGGAGGATATTTCTAGGGTCGGGCAGCTCCTGGGACATATGGGTGTTGACATAACTTTCAAGATCCAGGTTCTCAATGCCGTATTTTTCATTGAGCAGGGCATGGAACCGGATCATCAGTTTAGCCCGTTCCCTGTCCAGGTCTGTTACGCTTTCTGTCTTGTCAATGATGGCCTCAATGTCGGCTTTGGGGGCGGCAAGAAAATCAGCCGGTGTTTTCAGCTTGTTCAGCGCCAGGGTGTGAAAAACGGTATGGGGGCCGTCAATATATTTTCCCCTGGTTGAAATCTCATCATAAATGGACGGGGGCAGATAAGGTTTAAGCGGTGTTTTATCCAGGCTTTGCCAGAACATTATCACTTCCTGGATAAAGTCCACAATTCGGGAAGAACTTTCCACATGGCTTTGTTTGCGTAAAAAATGGACCAGCCGGTCCCTGCGGAAGACCGACTCATCCAGCCGGGTGGAAATATCCCGGAGCTCTCCTTCAGCGCCGATCTCATTGAAAAAGGTGGGCAGAAGCCGGGCCAGTTGTTTGACCAGATTATATACCGGTGCGATGTCCGCGTTGAGAAATGTAGTAATGTCCCGGGGAAACAGGTCCGTATCCCGGATAAATACGCCGCCCACGGCCAGTGAACTGATTAACGCAGACAGCAGGCGCTGGGATTTTTTCGGATGCTTGGCCACCAGGGCCAGAAAGACCCGGATATTTCTTACGTGGGCCACATTGCATTGGATCTGCCAGTCTTCTCCGGTTCCTGAGATATCCGGAAACTGAAACCCATGGTCCACGGACCGGTCAATGAAATGGTTGATCAGCTCGATTTCATCGGTATTGTATACGGCATCGCCGATTTTATGGATGCACTCCAGTACGGTTTCCGGATACCGTCCTTTGTGTTCTTTGAGCAGGGAAAAGGTCTGGTCAACAATGGCCATGTCCTTTTTATAATCCCCGCGTTTTCCAATCACGGTGATCAGGGTACGGTGAATATCTCCCAACGCTTCCCTGTGGATGAAGGAAAGCCCTGGTGAGTGAATAATATAGAATAAAAATGTCAGCTTAACATATTTTCCATATATTTTTTCCGGGGCAAACGAAAACATCTGCCGGGGTATCTGCCTGTACCGTTTGACATGGGCCCTGTGCCCGGTCAGTTCCAGCAGGGCAGATAAGGCGTTCATGTCATCAGGCGGCATCGCTTTTATCTGCATCAATGTCTGCTGCTCTTTTTTAATCCGCTGCCGGGATACCGGTTCTAAAAGCGTGAGTATATCCGGCCCGGCCCGCCACTCATCGATATTGTTTTTCATCCAGACCACAGGATCATCCTGGCAGAGCCAGAATGCAAAAGAGACGTCAAAAAAACGAATTAAAAATTTATTTAAGACGATGCGTAGATTGGGGTCGTCCGGGAGCGCATTGTTTTGTGTTATCAGCTTGACCAGGGTGTCGGGCTGGTAATAGGAGCAGACAAAAAAGAAAAAATCACAGTCCTGAAACGCTAGAATCCGTTCAATTTCATGGATCAGTGTGCCATTGAACAGATCAAGTCCCTGTGTACCGGATTTAGCGATATAATGCAGAATCTGCATGAGATTATCCGCAGCATTGGATTTGATTTCACAATCAGATACGGATTCAAATGCCGAGTTAAAAATATCACAGAGCAGGGCAAGCACCTTTGGGCCATCGGGCTCAGTGGTGTACAAATGAAAATGCTGAAAGGAGAAATGCCGGGACTCATTGACAATAAAAGACCAGTTTCGATATGGATGAGATAATTCCTTTAAAAAAATCTCCAGACGGTTGACAATACCTACATATCCTTTGAAAAAGTTAAGCAGCAGAGAATACCGCTCATCAATGGTGACGTTTGCCCGGGTATCTGAAAGGTTGACTTCAAGGGCTTTTGATTTCACAGAAACGACCTCTTTGTTTTTATTTTGACCATGGGCCTTAATCACGAACCAGGTTCTCGGACAATACCGCGATATGCTCGGGACCGATGCCGCAGCATCCGCCAATCAACGTTGCGCCTTGCTGAATCCATTTTTGGGCCCAGTTCAGATATGATGACGGCGTTAAATCAGTACGCATCTCATTGAGGGCCTCGTTTGCCTTTGCATCTTCAGACTGTGGCGGAAACGCATTGGCATAGGCGCCGATCTCAATATCCCTCCGCCCCAGTTGTGCCAACTGATTTCGGGTTACTTTAATGGCTTGACTGATAACCTCTGGCTGGCAGCAGTTAAATAAAACAGCATTCACCCCGGCATTGGCCATGGCGTTGACCGCTTCGGCAACGGATTCGCCGGAGCGTAACATAGGTTCACGGTTTAAATGTAAATCGTCCAGGGTGAAAGAGACCCAGAACGGCTTGCCCGATGTATCCAGGTGATCGGTCAATGACTTGATCCTGAGGGGTTCATCAATCAGGCTCTGGGTTTCACATAACCATATATCTATGTACTCAGATAGTTCTTCAATCAAGGGGGTTGCAATTTCAACCACCCGTTCCGGTCTGTATAAATCGGCACGGTAGGAGCCGAACAACGGGGGGATGGATCCTGCCACGCGCGTGCGGGGAAGGGTCTCATCAACGGCTGCACGGGCGGTCTTACCGGCGATACGGGCCAGAACCCTGCTCTGGTTTTTAAATGTCTCTTCACCAAGATGAAAAGGAACCAGGGCATAACTGTTGGCTGTTATGACAGAAGCGCCGCTTTCAATAAAGGCTTTATGGACCATCTTGACGACCCAGGGGGCCTCCATCATGGCCAGTGCCGACCACTCCGGCTGCTTGAAGGGTGCGCCCTGCCGCTCTAGTTCCCTGCCAATGCCGACATCCAGAATCGTCACTTTTCCCGTTGCCATTGCGGTTCCTTGTCTTTTATTTTAATTTCAACTCATTGAAGAATAGCCTTACAAGTTGAAAAAAATCAATAAAATATTCCGACCAGAAGATTTTAGGGGAAACCGAATGCGTTATTTCACTTGCTTGAGCATCTGTTCGACTTTTGTTATACCTTTCTTGGCAAAAGCAACTTCCTATCGGTTGTAACTGCCGGTTTGAGAAATTTGACCTGATAGAGATCGAAACAGAAGCGCTGGTAGAAGCGTTTCTGGAGATGATTCAGAACAGGAGCGTACGCCCTTTTATAGGGAAGGGATCATACCCCAAGACAGGAGAGACGAATGAAATATATTGGCGCCCATGTTTCCGCTGCCGGCGGTGTTGAAAATGCGCCGCGCAATGCCGCCGCAATCGGCGCAACCGCCTTTGCCCTTTTTACCAAAAACCAGCGGCGATGGCAGGCAAAGCCCCTGACCGAAAAAAGTATTGCCGCCTTTAAGGAGAACTGCCGGCAACATGGCTATACCCCAGCGCAGATTCTGCCCCATGACTCCTATCTCATCAATCTTGGTCACCCGGAGAAGGCGGCACTGGAAAAATCCCGCACCGCCTTTATTGACGAGATGAACCGCTGCCAGCAGCTTGGGTTGACCCTGCTTAATTTCCACCCCGGCAGCCATCTGAAAAAAGTGAACATGGAAACATGTCTTTCCACCATTGCCGAGTCAATCAATGTGGCCCATAAAGCGGTGGCGGATGTCTGTGCTGTTATTGAAAACACGGCAGGCCAGGGCTCAAACCTGGGCTGGGATCTGGGACATCTGGCCGCCATTATTGACCAGGTGGAAGATAAGGACCGGGTCGGTGTCTGTCTTGATACCTGCCATCTTTTTGCCGCAGGCTACGATCTGAGTTCAATGGCGAGCTGCGAGCAGAGCTTTGCCAGATTTGAAGAGATTATCGGCTTTTCCTACCTAAAAGGCATGCACCTCAACGATGCCAAATCCACTTTTGACAGCCGTATTGACCGCCACCACTCCCTGGGCCAGGGCAATATCGGCTGGGACTGTTTCCGCTATATTATGCAGGACAGCCGCTTTGACGGCATCCCCTTAATCCTTGAAACGGTGGAACCCAAGATCTGGGATAAGGAGATCGCCCAGCTTAAGGCGTGGGCAGAAGAGGCCGCCTACTAAGAACAATAATTCTTCTGTTTTCTTAACAAGAGAAGCAGATCCTGAATGCAAGGACCACGACACCTTGCAGGCGGGAAACACTTTGTATCGTGCTTGCATCTTCGGTAAGGACTTTTCCGCTCTGGACGGGTCGCGCAGCGGGATAGCGTGCCGGCCTCCGAAGCCTGAGGCCGCAGGTTCGAATTCGGCTCTGTCCATCAGGTTCTATTCGATTTCCACCAAAGAATGTTAGGCTCTGGGGCTGTTTTGGTATTTTTTGAGAGCGTTTTTACTTCTCCTTTGGGAGATGAACTCCATCAAGTTTGGCTCCTCTGAGATCGGCTTTTGTGAGATTAGCTCCTTCGAGATTAGCGCCAAAAAGATCTGAATCAAAAAAGTCAGAAAAAGATAGTTCAAGGCCTTTTAAATCCCAAAAAGCCAAACACTCCAGTATTAAAAAATTACTCAATCGGCCTTTACGCTGTCCTTGCAAACGTTTAACCCATTCACCAAAAGCAGTTTTATCCTCTCCCCAGTCAATTTTTACAACCCTATCTGTTTGTTTTGTGCAGACATTATAAATGAGTGTAACCTTTCTGCGTATTACTTAATAAAATACTAACTCCCTGTTAATTCAGCTAAATATATCTCTTCTGTGCTGGTATCATAATTATCCGGATACCCAATACCTTCAAACATTTTTCGATTCATTAGTCGCCTTTCTCTTTGCATATGGGATTCTCAGTAATCATCCCAATCTGCGATAGTATAAACGGATCGAAGAAGTAATGTTGCCTCTGCACCATTTTTATTGATATTCAAAGCCTTGACACAGGTTCGAAGCTTGCTTATCCTAACCGACTTTTATAAGATATAACCTGAATTTGCGGCATAGTTTTTGATTTTTTTGATACGTGTCGAAATTATTGAGAAGTTACGATTAAAACAGCATTCAACCTGAACGTTGCAATCACTTTATGGCTGGATATGCAAGGTAGCGGAATAATATGAGGAGCAACAACCATGAATAATGATCCGTCTCAATTTACACTTTACAGCGGCGGGCACAGAGGCGCTGAAGCCGAATTTGGAAAACTTGCAGAAAGATACGGCGTCAAAGAAGTTAATTTTTCCTTTGAAGGCAATCGTCCTGACAGGGATTCAGGCATGCGGCTGCTGAATCAGGAGGAGCTTGAAAAAGGCAATGTCTCAATGGATATTGTTTCGGCCCGTCTGGGCAGATCCTTTTCCAAAGGCAATAGAATCAGAAAAGTTATCCAGTCCATTTTTCATATGGTCAATAATGGATACCAGATATTTACCGTGGGCTGGATCCTGCCGGATAAAACCGTTAAAGGCGGCACTGGCTGGGGTGTGGAGTTGGGCAAACTTTTCAACCGTCCAATATTTGTATATGAGCAGGACAGAAAAATCTGGTTTTCCTGGGTGAATAATGACTGGCAGATGGCCACCCCCGTGATTCAGCATAAAACGTTTACAGGAACAGGCACCCGGAATCTCACCGATGATGCTGCGGCTGCGATGCAGGATCTATTTGAACGCAGTTTCAAATAATTTGTGTTTGCGCAACACCCATCGGCCGTATACAAAGCAGGTAATGGAACATTGTGAAGTAAATGGCCCATTCACATGTTTCATTGTTGGCGGAATAACCGGGAAAATGCATCCGTAAAAGATTGCGATTTTTATGTTCAGCAGATAGTTACACCCGCAGCTTTCATCTCTTTCAGGGCGGCAGCCGTGGTTTCCGGGGCAACCCCCCGGCATAAATCTTTGAGCAGTATCACATCAACCCCAAGCATTCTGGCATCCATAACCGTAGCCTTGACGCAATAATCCGTTGCCAGTCCGTAAATGATAACCTGTCTTATGCCTGCGTCCTTCAGGATGTCAGCCAGACCAGTATCTTTTTTTCCGTCATCAAAAAAACCGGAATAGGAGTCAAAGGCCGGATCCATGCCTTTTTTTACAATGGCCGTAAAAAGGGATTCGTCCATCAAAATCCGGGCATTGGGGGTATCCTGGACACAATGGGGGGGCCATAATACCTGTTGGCGGCCTTCAATTTCAATGACATCATAGGCTTGGGCATTGTCGTGGTTGGAAAAAAAGGAAATGTGGTCTGCCGGGTGCCAGTCCTGGGTGGCATATACCGGGTAACCCAGTGCCTTAAGCCGGCGGGTTTGGGTTTCTGCTGCATCAAGATATTCCTGGTCAGCGCCCCCGACGGCCAGGCTGCCTTGCATGGCCTGGGTAAAATCTGCCTGGATATCCACAACAATCACGGCAGTATGGTCTAGTTTTGTATTTATTTGCATAAAAGATCTATCCTTCTTCAAAATTATATCCTAAGAGCCTGTTTGATAATTAGCAATAAGCTATAGCTTAAGCTGGCAGCAGCCTATTGAGCAAAATTGATATCATACCGATATACATGACATTTTCGCTTATCATAAGGAGATTTTCAAAATCTTTACTCAA
>PDWJ01008528.1_pt1 | contig 12881 bp, 3 predicted proteins | sample 1430881 | NCBI WGS metagenome assembly PDWJ01 (sample SAMN01162460, study PRJNA174530) | Oral metagenome, whole genome shotgun sequencing project. | biome: Marine environment; feature: Marine mammal; material: Swab sample of the gingival sulcus; isolation source: swab sample of gingival sulcus... | reverse complement strand
CCAGTGAGCCTGCTGCTGCACCGTGTCGGCCACGACCCGCCCGCCACGGCGCGCCGCCGGGCCGACCTCGACGCCGACGATCTCCTTGACCCGCGGCGCCACCCGCCAGCGCTCGAAAGGCAGGACGAGCATCCGCCCGCCAAGCTCCGCGTCCGCCTTGGCGCGCAATCGTGTGAGGCCCAGCACGGCGCTCCCATAGCGCCGCTCCAGCTCGTCGATGGTGGCCTCGCAGGCGTCGACGTCGTGAAGCACGACCAGGGGCGTGTGGTCGCGGACCGCCCGCTCGAGGGCCGCCACCTCGGTGAAGGTGTGGACGTCGCAGCGCGCCTCCATCAAGTCGCGCTCGAGGGAGACGCGAAGCCGATCGCTAGGGTGATAGAGGTAGACGCAGCCCGTGTTCATGGCGCCATCCGCGGCGAGGGTGAAGCCCGTCGCGCGATGAAACGGTGGCCGAGACCCTCCCCTTAAGGGGCGGCGCGGATTTCGGCGTGCGTTTCGCCCCCCCGGCGCCGCGCGGTTGGGCTGCGCACGCGGCGCGCGCGATTTCTGACCGATCGATTTAAGGCCACCCGGCAGCGCCACGTTGCCCCCGCCGATGACCCCCGACGCGCGTGCGCGGATGGCCGTCCGCGCGCGGTACCCCCAGCGAGCCCAGGGAGGCACAGGATGCAAGCTCGTAGGACCTTCTTTGAGACCGTGGCGCTCAGCGCGCTGCTAGCCCTCGCCGGCTGCTCCGGCGCCGAGCCGGACGATCGAATCAAGATCGAGAACGACGAAGAGGAGCTGTCGGGCGAGGTCGAAGACAAGGACGACCCCATCGAGGTTCAGGCTGCCGGCGCCGCCAACACGCTGATGCTCCTGCCCGAGATCGACTACGAGCTGACCCTGATCGCCGAGGTCTCGCCTCCCGAGGTCGGCGGCCAGGCGCTCCAGGCGACCTCCATCGACTTGTCCGGCGGCATGGCCGTCGTCTCCTACAGCATGGTCGGGGCGCCCCAGCTGGGCGCCGTCGACGTCTTCACCTTCGACGCGGACCTGCAGCCCACGCTGACGGCCCGCGCCATCTTCGAGGACAGCGACGTCCACTCGGTCACCGCCGCCAACGGCCGAGTGTACCTCGCCACGGGCACCGCGGACGAGAGCTTCGGGACGCCCGCCGTCCTCGAGGTCCTCAGCGTCACCCCCGAAGGCGCGCTGAGCCTCGACGAGCACACCCGCACGGGCCTGTCGAGCTACGCGGCCACCAGCGTGGCCGTCGGGCGCGGCGCCGTCTACGCCACCACCGGCAACACCGGCCACCTCCACGCCTTCGAGGAGGGGACGATGGAGCCCATCGGCGCCGTGCCCCTGGACGACGCCCGCTGGGTCGACGTCAGCGACGACGCCCTGGTGGTCGTCCAGGGCACCCCGGGGCGACTCACCACGCTGGCCGCGCGGCCGCTGGGCGCCACCGGCGCGTACGCCTTCGCCGGCGCCAACATCCCCGAGTCCAAGTCCACCGTCGAGCTGGTCGGCGGCAAAGCGATCGTCGCCGGCGGCGCCGGCGGCACCTTCGTCTTCGACGCCCGCACCGGCGAGCCCCTCGGACACGTGCCCGTGCCCGCCATCAACGGCCTCGGCACAGAGGTCGTGACCAACGCCGTCAGCGCCGACGGTCAGCTGATGTTCGTCTCCAACGGCGCCGCGGGGGTCTACCTGGTCATGGCCTCCCAGGACCTCAGCGAGCCCCTCGACGACACCCCGCTCGCCTTCCAGACCGTCGGCCGCCTGGTGTTCCCGGGCGACCTCGCCTCGGCCAACCACATCACCTACAAGGACGGCTTCCTGTTCGTCGCCAGCGGCCTCGGCGGCCTCAAGATCGTGCGCGTCGAGCGGGTCGCCCAGCAGATCGACCCGCCCACCGGCTACCCCTACGCGAGCGACTTCGACACCCTCGCCGCCCGGGCGGGCTGGACGTTGTCGGGCGACTGGGGCTTCGGGCTGCCCGACGGCGACCGCCAGCCCCGCAGCGGCGACGTCTTCATCGACAACAACCCCGCCCTCGCCGACCAGTACGACCACAGCGACTCCGACAACATCGCCCTGCTCGACCTCCCGCTGGAGCTGCCGGCCGACGGCGCGCTGCCGGTCCTCGAGCTCTGGTACAGCCAGGCCTTGCTGCACGGCCTGGACGCCGTCTACGTCGAGGTTCAGGATCCGAACGACGGCCGCTGGGACGTCAAGGCCGCCTTCACGCCGCGCATGGATCGTGACGAGATGGCGCTCCGCGAGGTGTGGCTGCACGAGTACGCCGGCAAGACCGTGCGCGTCCGCCTGCGCCAGCACATGAGCAAGGCCCACGGCGCGCGCCGCTTCGGCGTGGACGACCTGCGCGTCGGGACCCTGGAGCTGCCGACCTATGACTACCCCTTCGCGTCGAGCCACGAGAGCGAGGCCCGGCGCGACGCTTGGAACCTCGAGGGCGCCTGGAGCTTCAGCGACGCCGGCGGCTTCGAGGGCGACTGGTTCGTCGACGCCAACGCCGGCCAACGCGACCTGGCCGGCTACAGCGGCGCCGGCCAGACGGCCACCATGCGCGGCTGGGTCGACATCCCCGCCAAGGACGGCGCCCCCGCGGTGGGCCTGTGGTACCGGGCGGACCTCGTCGGAGACAACGACAAGGTGAGGGTGCAGATCCAACGCCGCGGCGAGACCGTGTGGCGCGACCTGACGACCATCGACCAGACCGAGGGCCACGCCGCGTGGACCTACCGCGAGATCGACCTGTCGAGCTACCGCGGCGACGCCGTGAGGCTGCGCTTCGTGCTGTCCCTGTCCTCCGTCGAGGGCGTCCGCCAGTTCGCCTTCGACGACGTCCGCATCGGCGACGTCGCCGGCGACGACCTGCCCTACCCCTACGCCACGAGCTTCGAGGGCGACGAGGAGCAGCCCAGCTGGGTCACCGGCGGCGCCTGGGGCCTGGGCTCGGTCGCCTTCTCCGGCGACGCGGCCCTCGACGCCAACCCGCTGCGCCAGGCCCAGCCCAGCTTCGGCACCGACCACGCCTCGCTGATGACGGGCTTCGTGGCGCTGCCCCTGCGCGATCCGGCCACGCTGAGCTACCGCTTCCAGCTCGAGCTCTTCCACGTCAACGACCGCGTCTACGTCGACCTGCAGACCAAGGACGACGGCGACTGGAAGCGGATGATGACCTACTCGCGCGCCCACAACCGGGCCGGGTGGATCGAGCAGGAGATCGACCTGGCGCGGTTCGCCGGCCGCGAGGTGCGCCTGCGCGTCTGCGTCTCCTTCGCGAACACCCTCGACGTCCGCACCTTCCGGATGGACGACGTCCGCATCGGCGGCCCCCCCGAGGCCCGCTTCGCCTACCCCTACCGCGCCACCTTCGACGGCACGGAGCTGGCCGAGCAGACCTGGGCCCTGACGGGCTCATGGGACGTCGTCGCCGCAGACCTCGGCGGCGCCCTCGACCTCAACCCCGACGGCGACCCCCAGGCCGACTACGCCACCGGCCACGCCGCCACGATGCGCGGCTTCGTGCCGCTGCCGAGCGCCGGCCGCCCCACCCTGACGGTGGCCCTGCGCTTCGCCCTCACCGACCCCGAAGATGGCGTCCACCTCGACCTGCAGCAGGCCGACGACGGCCGCTGGTACCGCCTGCGCACCTACACCCAGGACCTCAACCACCCCGACCTGGGTTGGGATGAGATCCCGCTGACCAGCCACAAAGGCCAGGACGTCCGCGTCCGGCTGACCTACAACCTCGGCCCGGGCAGGGACCCGCGCGTCTTCCAAGTCGACGACGTCCACTTCGGTCCGCTCATCCTCGACAACTACGCCTACCCCTGGGCGACCGGCTTCGAGACCGAGGAGGAGGCCTCAGAGTGGAGCCTGTGGGGCGCGTGGAGCACGTCGACCGCCCATGGCTCCTCCGTCCCGGCGACGGGCGTCGGCTTCCTCGACGGCCACGCCGACGCGCCCCTGGGTGAGCGCCGCGAGACCCTGCAGACGGCCACCCTCAACGGCTACATCACCCTCCCCGCCGACCAGGTCGCCTGGCTGACGCTGAGCCACCGCTTCGACGGGGTCACCACCCACGACCGCCTCTACGTCGAGCTCCAGACGGCCACCAGCGACACCTGGATCAAGCTGGGGACCCTCGACTACCGCCACGCCCGGGGTGAATACGCCGCGCTCGAGCTGCCGCTGAACCGCTTCGCCGGCCAGGCCGTGCGCCTGCGCCTGCGCCAGTCCCTGGGCGCCTCGGAGACCGGGCGCGTCATCACCGTCGACGACGTCGCCATCGGCCCGCTCGCGGTCCCGCACCTCCCCTACCCCTACGTCGCCGAGTTCGCCACCGAGCAGGGCCGCGCCGCCTGGCAGCTCCACGGCACCTGGGGCATGTCCGACGACGGCTGGCTCGACGCCAACCCCGAGGGCCGCGACCTCAGCAACTACGACATCTACCAGACGGCCACCCTCGACGGCGTCGTCGCCGTCCCCAAGAACGGCGACCCCGTCGCCAGCATCGACTACGTCGCCGAGCTGATCGACGACGACGACGACAGCGTCCACCTCGAGGTCCAGCGCCTGGGCGAGCCGACCTGGACCCGCCTCATCACGCTGCGCAGACAGGACAACGCGACCGAGCCCACAAGCGTCCAGGCATCCCTGGCCGGCTTCGCCGGCGACCTGCTCCGCTTCCGGTTCCAGCTGGACATCAGCAAGATCGCGGGCGTGCGCAGCGCCGCCATCCGTCAGCTCCGCGTCGGAAAGGCTCAGTGACCTGCGGCGCACCGGGGCAGCAACAGGGGACGCGGCGGGCCCTGACCGGGCTCGCCCTGGCCCCGCTGCTGGTCGGGTGCGCGTCGGCGCCGCGCGCGCCCACCGCCGGCGGCGACCACCGCCCCCCCATCGCCGCCGCGGCGCCCTGCGAGGCGCTGCCTTGCCGCGAGGTGCGCCTATCCGATTGGGGCCTCGGCGGCGTCGAGGACCTGGGCTACGCCCGGGTGGGCGTCCTGCACCAAGCGCGCCCCGCGCTGGTCGTCTACCACCTGGGCCGGGTCGACCCCCAGACCCGGCAGCGCCCGGCCGCCGCGGCGACACCGCCGCCGCTGACCGACGGAGCCTTCGTCGTGTCACGCTACCGCAGCGGCAACAAGAACAGCCTCGGCGGCTACTTCAACCAGTTCGCGCGGCCGCCCGCGCGAGCCAGCGTCGCCATCGCCGAGGACCGCCCCGGCGGCGGCCACGCCTTGGCCTTCGAATACGCCCAGCCGCCCGACACCTTCGCCAGCTTCTGGATCCACCTCTTCGAGACCAGGCGCCCGCCGGCGGAGCGCACCTACCTGGGAAGGTTCGTACCGAGCGGGCGCGTCGAGCGCCGGTGGCAGCGCGCCTGGGTCCCCCTGAGCGACCTGCCCGAACGCCTCGATCCGAGCCGGCTCGCCAGCGTCGTCTTCCTGGTCGACCCCGAGGCGTCGGCGCCGCTGAGCGGGCGCCTCTTCGTCCGCGACGTGGCCTTCACCGTCGCCCGCGAGCTGCCGCGGCAGCTGCGCCCGGACCGACCCGAGCCCGACGAGGCGCCGCCGCCGCCGCCGCGCCAGGAGCGCAAGGCCATGTGGCTGTGGGAGACCGTCGAGGTCCTCGACACGCCCGGGGCGCTGGACACCCTGACCGACTTCGTCGTCGAGCACGGCTTCACCGACCTCTTCGTCCAGGTCCCCTTTGCGGATCACGCCGAGGGCGAGCGCCACTGGAGCGCCCGCTGGGACACCCGCGGGATGCGGCGCCTCATCGGGCGGATACGCGCGGTCGGCGCACGGGTGCACGCCCTCGACGGCGCCGCCTGGTACGCGCGCCCCCAGTGGCACGAGCGCGTGGTCGAGACCCTCGGCCAGCTCGCCGCCTACAACGCCGCGAGCGCCCCCGAGGAGCGGCTGCACGGCGTGCGCTACGACATCGAACCCTACCTATTGCCCGAGTACGCCGGCGCGCGGCGGGCGAGGGTGCTGAGCGACTACCTGTCACTGCTCGAGCGGCTGGTCGTCGTCGCCCACGAGGCGGGCCTCGAGATCGGCGTCGACATCCCGTTCTGGTTCGACGCGCGCGACGAGGTCACCGCCGCGCTGGCCGCGCCCGTCGACGAGGGCCCCGCCGCGGAGGCGATCATCGACCTGGTCGACAACGTCGGGATCATGGACTACCGGACGACGGCCTATGGGGCCGACGGCGTCCTGGCTCACGCCGAGGGTGAGCTCGCCTACGCCGACCGCGTCGGCAAGCAGGTCCTGATCGGCCTCGAGACGGTGCCCCTGCCCGACGAGACCATCTTCATCTACGACGGCGGCCGCCGCACGCGCTGGGACGTCGCCGGGGACCTGGTCCTCGAGCCCCTCGGCGGCGACCGTGCCCGACTTACCTTCGTCCCGCGCCAGCGGCGCGCGGCCGACGGCCGCTACCCCTGGGCGGCGCCGGGCAGCGTCCTGCTGCGGCAGCGCGACGCCCTGGACGTCCCCGCCTCGAAGATCACGTTCGCCACGCTCCGGCCGGCGGACCTGAGCACGACCATGCGCCAGGCGCGAGCGGAGCTCGAGCGCCACCCCAGCTTCTCGGGCTTCGTCATCCACTCCTACGAGAGCTTCCGCCCCTGGCTACGCAAGGACCGACAACGGAGACCCGCGGATGCGACCACGAGCCCAGCCCCCGCAGCGCCGAGCCGCTGACCGCCAGCGGGGCCTGCCCGCAAGCGGCGCGAGGCGCCCCAACGCCCGCCCCGTGTCACGCCCCCCGCGCGCAGCGCTGACGACGGGCTTGGCCGACGACCTACTCACAGACCTGCCCATGCCGCCCATCGGGGTGGCCATGGTCATCAAGGCCGCCAGCGACCCCGCGGTCTCCCTCGACGCCCTGACGAGCCTCATCGAGAAGGAGCCCACCGTCACCACCAACCTGCTGACGCTGGCCAACAGCGCCGCCTACGGCGTGGGCCACCCGGTGCGCAGCGTCGGACAGGCCACCATCTACCTCGGCGCACGCGCCATCAGGAACATCGCCGTCGGCCACGCGGTGCGCGCGATGATGCGGACCGTCGACACGGGCGGCCTCGACCTGATGGGGTTCTGGCAAGACTCCCTCAGGCGCGCCTGCGCCGGCCTCATCCTGGCCCGACAGGCGGGCTATGAGGACCCGTCGGAGGCGTTCACCGTCGGCCTCATCCAAGACCTCGGCACGCTGGTGATGGCGGCGCAGGCGCCCGAGCATGGCGCCGCCCTCGACCGGGCGCGACGCCGGCCGAGCAGCCAGCGCCTTGCCCACGAGCGCGAGCTCTTCGGCAAGGACCATACGGAGGTCTTCGTGGGGTTGGGCCGCAGCTGGGGCCTGCCGGACGACCTGATCGACGCGGTGGCCTTCCACCACGAGGACGCGCCGAGCATCGACGATCGACGGACCCGGCGCCTGGCGCACCTGGCCCGGGCGGCCGACGCCATCGCCGACGTGAGCCAGACGGCGGCCGCCGGCGACACCCTGGTCCGGGCACGGAGCATCGTCGACAAGCTCGAGTCGCGGACGAAGCTCGACCTCGAGAGCCTGGTCAACCGCATCAACCAGGAGATGCGGGCCAACTCCGCCCAGCTCGACATTGCCATCGACGAGCAACCCAGCTACGAGCGCCTGATGGAGCAGGCCAACAGCGCCCTGGTCCAGATCAACTACTCCTACGAGGAGCTGACCCAGCAGCTCGAGCAGCTGCTGCGGGACAAGGAGGAGCTGGCGCGCCAGCTCGAGGCGAGCAACGAGGCGCTCAAGCGGCTGGCCACCGTCGACCCGCTGACCGGCGTCGGCAACCGCCGCTTCTTCTCCGACGCCCTCGACGGGGTGCTGGCCAAGCTGGCGCGGGACGGCCAGCCGCTAACGATCGTCACCCTGGATCTGGACCGCTTCAAGCTCATCAACGACCTGCACGGCCACGCCGCCGGCGACGACGTCCTGGTCGCCGTCGGTAGACGCCTGCGGGCCAACGTCCGGGCCGGAGATGTCGTCGGGCGGCTCGGCGGCGAGGAGTTCGGGGTGCTGCTGCCGAGCTGCGACGCCGAGGACGGCCGGCGGGTGGGCGAGCGCCTGCGCGACGCCCTCAGCAGCTCGCCCGTGCGCTGTCGCGACGGCCGGGCGCTGAGCATCACCGCGTCCTTCGGCGGCGTGACCCTGGTGGCGCTGCAAAGCGCCGACGAGGCCCTTCGCGCCTGCGACCAAGCGATGTACCGCTCAAAGGAGCGCGGGCGCGACCGCGTCACCTGGTACGACGAGGTGTGAGGCCCGACGAGAGCACATGCCGCCACAGAGCACAGCGGCATCAAAAATCGATCGGTTAAGTCACACGCCCCACCTGCCGAACCCTATTTTCGGGGGAACCGGATCTTTAATTTGACATGACGACATGACGGCACTCGGTCAGCGGCATCCTGCTGCCCCCCGCAGCGGGACGCGCGCGGACCCCAGCGGAGCCCCCCCGAAAGCAGCCGCACGACCAGACCACACATCGACCGAAGCCGTCAGACGTCACTCAGCGAGAGGTAGAGGGCCAGATGGATAGGTCGACAGGCTTGCTGTGCGCGCTGCTGTGCGCCTCGCTCGTCGTCGCCTGCGACAGCGACGACGCGACCCCAATCACCACCGCCGACACGGTCGAGGTCGAAGAGGCGGAAGACACGGCGGTCGGGCCGGACGCCGCCACCGGATCGGAGGACACGGCCGCGGCGCCGGCGCCCAGTGGAAGCCTGAGCTGGGTCTTCGAGGCCCGCGCCGGCGCGGTCGAGGGGGACGCCGCGGTCTTCTACCCCGAGCACGAGCCCCTCGCCTACGCGGCCGTCGATCAGCCCGGCTTCCAGATCGACGTTCGCGCCGAGACCGTCGACGTCCCGGCGGGGCGAAACCTCACGCTGTCCATCGACGGCGAGCCGGTCGCCTCGCGCACGGTCCCGGCGGCCGACGGCGATGGCCACGCGACGGTGGTCTTCGAGGCCATCACCCTGCCCGAGGATGACTTCGAGGTCGCCCTGGCCGTGGTCGACGGCAACGGTGCGGTCTGCCGCGCGACTCGGCGCGCCCGGGTGGTCACCGAGGCCTGCCGGGTCGCGGTGCGCGTCGCCGCGGACAACGGCTGCATCGGCGGCGATGCCGACCCCGACGCCGCCGGCACCCAGGCGCGCTTCATCGTCCGCCGCGTCGCGGGCGACTGCGGCTATGCGGCCCTCGCCGTCCAGTATGGCGAGCGCGAGGACCTCCTCGCGCCCGAGCCCTTCAACGGCAAGCAGAACCTGTACCTCACCGCGACGCTGTCGCCGGACGAGGTGCCCATGCAGGGCCCGGTCGAGGTGACGGTCCGCGCGATCCACGCCGCGAGCCCGAGCCTCGGGAGCGTGGTCCACTCGATCTTCACCTACGACGCTGTGCCGCCGGCGCCGCGGTTCTCGGAGCCCGCCGCCCTCACGGGCCGGCTGACCCTCGCCGACGACCGTGACAGCGATCCCGCCAACGGGATCCAGCACGACGTGGTCGTCTCCGTCCCCAACATGCCCGCCGCCGCCCCAGGCGCCGTCACCCTCTACGTCGACGGCCGCGAGGTCGGTGAGATGGTCCCGGCCGACGGCGTCTGGACCACCAAGAGCCACACCTTCACGGGCAACGGCGAGGTGTCCCTGCGCGCCGTCGCCACCGACGCCTGCGGCCACAGCGCCGAGGCCTCGACGCGCGTCGAGGTCTGGACCGGCAGCCCGGACCCGGTGATCCTCGAACCCTTGACCGGCGCCGTGCTGCTGGCCAAGGACGACGAGGTCCCCGAGACGACCGACGTCTACGAGACCCGCTTCCGCGTCCGCACCGGCAGCGACGTCGGCGGCATGACCCTGGGCGTCGCGTGCGCCGGCAGCAGCGGCGTCCGGGTCGAGGTCGGCGCCGTCGACCTGACCGGCGGCGCCAGCGTCGTCGACGTCCCCGTCGCCATCCCGATCGGCGTCGTCGGCACCGAGCCCACCTGCGTCGCGGACGTCGCCTGGTTCAACCCGGCCACCTCGCCCGCTGTCTGCCTGACGCTGGCGATCCCCGCCCCGACCGTGACGCTGACCAGCCCCGCCGAGGGCGCGCGCCTGGCCGCTCGCGAGGTGAACCTCATCGGTCGGGCGACGGGCCTCGACGGCCAGCCCGTCCAGGCGACGGTCATCTCGCCGACGGGCGCCACCGTCCAGCGGCGCTCCGTCGGCGTCGTCCACGACGGCGCTTGGGCCGGCGTCATCGCCCTCGACGACCTGCCCGACGGCGGCTCTGACGGCAAATGGAGCTTCGTCCTCGACGCGGTGGATCGCCACGGCAACCTCGTGTCGAGCACCCAGACGGCGCCGGCGGTCGCCGTCTCCGTCGACACCACCCCGCCGGCGGTGGCGGTCGTATCCCCGGTGGACTCCCTGCTCCAGCCGACGGTCAACGCCGACCACCTCGACAGCGACCCCGCCGTCCCCGGCTACCAGACCTCGATCGTGGTCCAGATGTCCGGCGAGGAGGTCGCCGAGGGAGCCCAGCTCTGCCTGAGCGTCGGCGGGATCCCGCGCGGCTGCCAGGAGCCCGCGGCGGACAGCTTCCGCGCCCGCTGGCCCCGCGAGACCCTGTCCCCCGGTGCCAACCAGGTGGTCGCGACCGCCGTGGACGCCTGGGGCAACGCCTCCGATCCGCGGCTGCAGGTCTTCGACCTCGACCTCGACGCGCCCATCGTGAGGATCGTGACGCCCCCGCCGGGCTTGGTGACCGCCCTGCCCTCGGTCGACGTCGTCGTCCAGGTCCTCGACGCCGACAGCGGCCGGCCCCTCGACGGCGCCGCCGTGACCCTCCGCGTCGACGGGGTGACCCGCTACGCCGGCGCGCCGATCCCCCTCGGCGACGGCGCCTACCGCTTCGAGGACGTCGCGCTGCCCGCCGGCGTCGAGGCCACCCTGCGCGCCGTCGCCGAGTACTCGGGCTCCGAGGGCGCGTCCGCCGACCAGACCGCGCGCTACAAGGTCGACCCGCCGTCGGTCGCCATCACCAGCCCCGCCACCGGGAGCCGGTTCAACCTGGCGTCCGACGCCTGCCTCGCCGGCCAGGTCGACTGCGTGACCGCGGTGGACGTCAGCTTCGCGGACCTCGAGGTGGACAGCGAACTGAGCCTCCACGTCGACTGCGAGGGCGAGGTCGCCACCTACACCGGCACCAGCGGCAGCGGCGGCGCCTACCGCTTCGACGACGTCGTCTTCACCCACGGGGGCCGCTGCGAGGTGGCCGCCGCCGCCACCGACGCCGCCGGCCTCGTCGGCGCCTCCGAGCCCGTCTCCGTCTACGTCGACCGCCGCGCCCCGGTGGTCGAGGAGTTCCTCGCCCCCGCCGGGGCGGCGCTGACCCACGTGCACGACCAGCGCCCGAACACCCAGGGGATGCAGGCGCCGCTGAAGGTCCGGATCTCCGGCGTCGACAAGGGCCAGACCGTCACCGCCGACATGCGCTGGTCCGACCCCGACAGCGGCGCCACCGGCGCCAAGACGCTCACCTACGAGATGCCCATCGACGCCCCCGAGGGCGGCGCCTACGTCGTGACCTTCACCGAAGAGGGCGTGGACGCCGGGCTCATCGACTACCCCGAGGGCAGGCTGGCCATCACCATCCGCCTGGTCGACGCCGCCGGCAACGGCAGCGAGGGGGTCAAGGTCGCCGACGTCCAGAGCGACGCCCCGAGCGCCCGCTTCACCTACCCGGCGTGGCTGGGGGCCGCCGCCTGCGACGTCACCCACCCATGTGCCGTGGGCGTCTGCGCCAGCGGTCGCTGCTGGCACGGCTGGGGCGCCGCGGACGGCAAGCTCGTCAGCGTCCGCACCGACGGGCTCCTGACGACCCGGGCCAACCTGCGCGTCTGCTCCGACGCCCCGGCGGCCGCGGCCAACCCCGCCTGCGCCAGCGCCGGCTACCACCAAGTCGCCATGGCCGACGCCGCCTCCGGGGGCGTCGCGACCGTCGACCTCGAGGGGCTCCCCGAGGCCGCCCAGACCCTCATCGCCGAGGTGCTGCCGACGGCCACCGGCCAGTGGCAGCCCAGCACCGCCGAGGACGACCTGTCCGTCCAGCGGCGCGGCGTCTACGTCGACGTGACCGCGCCCCGGGTCGTGGCCATCGCGAGCCCTTCCGACACCGCGGAGCCCTACGGCGTCCTCAACGCCACCGAGCAGCACGGCGACCAGCCGCGCCGCTATCAGGTCGCCATCGAGTCCAGCGAGGCCGGATCGGTGGACGTCTACGTCAACGGGGTCGTGCGCGCCTCTACCGCGGTGAACGGCGCGGCCACCGTGGACGTGGCCCTCGTCGAGGGCGCCAACACCGTCGCCGCCGTCGTCTCCGACAAGGTCGGCAACACCAGCCCCGCCCTCGGCGCGGGCGCCATGACCTTCGACCTCGAGGTCGACACCGTCGCCCCCGAGCTCCGCTTCGTGTCCCCGTCGAGCTCACCCCTCAAGGGCGGCGACGACCTCGACGTGGCCCTCAGCTGCGACGAGGAGGGCGCCACCGTCCACGTGCAAGACGACGGCCACGAGGTCGCCAGCGCCTCGGTCAGCGGCGGCCAGGTGCTCTTCCCGCACGCCACCGACGGCCTGCTCGCCGACGGCACCCACGGCCTGAGCGCGACGGTGCGCGACGCCGCCGGCAACGTCACCAGCGTCGTGACGAGCCCCGCGAGCGTCGTGGTCGACACCGTCGCCCCCGCGGTCAGCCTCATCGCCCCGACGGCCAGCGTGTCGCTCACCGGCGCCGACGACGCCGACCCGATGGCGCCGGGCGTCCAGCTGGCCACCCGCTTCAACGTCAGC
>PDWJ01007112.1_pt1 | contig 12881 bp, 8 predicted proteins | sample 1430881 | NCBI WGS metagenome assembly PDWJ01 (sample SAMN01162460, study PRJNA174530) | Oral metagenome, whole genome shotgun sequencing project. | biome: Marine environment; feature: Marine mammal; material: Swab sample of the gingival sulcus; isolation source: swab sample of gingival sulcus... | reverse complement strand
ACGCCCCAGTACTACACGGGCACCTGCTGGGCCTTCTGCTCCGTCAGCTACATGGAGGCCGAGGCCAAACGGCTGAGCGGCCAGGAGGTGAAGCTGTCCGAGATGTGGGTGGTCTACTGGGAGTACGTGGAGAAGTGCCGGGCTTACCTGGAGAGCTTCGGGCACACGCCCCTGGCCCAGGGCAGCCAGGACCACGGCACCCTGGAGGTGTTCCGCAAGTACGGCGCCGTGCCCCGCGATCAGTACGCCGGCTTGAAGTGGGAGCACGGCATGCACGACCACACGCCCCTGATGAAGGAACTGAAGGGCTTCCTGGACTGGGTGCTGGCAAGCGGCACCTGGGAGCGGGAACAGAACATGACCTATGTGCGGGCCATCCTGGACAAGCATCTGGGCACCCCGCCCGCCGAGGTGCGTTTCGAGGGCCGTGTCTACACGCCCAAGGCCTTCCTCAGCGATGTCCTGGGGCTGGACATGGATGACTATGTGGGCTGCGTCTCTCGCATGAACGAACCTTTCCACACCCGCGTCCTGCTGGACGTGACGGACAACTGGCGCCGCAAGGACGACTACCTGAATCTGCCCCTTTCCGAATTCTACGCGGTCATCAAGGATGCGGTGCGGAACGGGTACAGCGTCAGCATCGGCGGCGACAACTCCGAAGCCTACGTGGACGGCAAGTTCGACACGGCCATGGTGCCGCCGTGGGACATTCCCGCCAAGTACATCGAGTTCCGCATCGCCAACGGCACCACGGGCGATGACCACGGCGTGCACGTCGTCGGCTACACGAAGCTGGGGGGGCAGGACTGGTTCCTGATCAAGGATAGCAACCGCAGCAGTCGCCTGGGGCGGTTCAAGGGGTATTACTTCTGGTCCGGTGATTATATCCGGCTGAAGATGCTCAGCTTCACCGTCCACAAGGATCGCCTGAAGGGACTGCTGAATTAGCCCCGCCCATGAAGGAATGGTCCGGGCCGGGATAGTGACGGCCCGGACTTTTTCATGATTTTGAGATCCTTGTCGAAAGAGGAATTGCCGATGCGCACCGCCCGCCTCGCCCCGCTTGTCCTGCTTCTGCTCATGACCATGAACATGACCACGGCCCCGGCCGCTCGCGCGGACAAGTCCTACCGCATGCCCGCCGTGCGGATCACCGCCGATCTGGCCCGGGACGGTTCCATGCAGGTTCGCGAGGAGCGCACCTACCGCTTCAAGGGGCGCTTCAAATACGCCTACCGAACCTACGCGCTGGATGACCGCATCGACTACGAGGATTTCCGCGTCAGCGAGAACGGCCGGCCCTACGTGCAGAGCGACAGCGAGGAACCCGGAACCTACAAGGTGACGCATGGCGCCGAGGAAGTGGAGGTGCGCTGGTTCTACCGCGCCCGCAACGAGACGCGCACCTTCGCCATCGATTACGGAGTGCGCGACGCGGTGCACCGCCATCGGGACGCGGCCGTGCTGTACTACAAGTTCATCGGCAAGGGTTTCAAGAAGCGGACGGATCAGGTGGATATCACCGTCAATCCGCCGGTGGCGGTGGAGGACTGGAAGGTGCGGCAGTGGGCCCATGGTCCGCTGTGGGGCGAGAGCCGCACCAGCAACGACGGTGTGGTCACGGCTTCCTGCACCAAGCTGCCGCGCCGGCGCTTCTTCGAACTGCGCATCCTTTATCCTCCGGAGCTGTTCCCGGAGGCGTTCGAACGTGCGGGGTATGTCAGCGCGTCGGTGACCGAGGAAGAGGCCGCCTGGGCGGAAGAGGCCAACCAGGAGCGTCGCCGGGCCGTCGAGAAAAGGGATAAGCTGAAGAAGCGCCAGGCCGTGGCCTTGCGGATGGTGCCTGTGGTGGTGCTTCTGGCCTGGTTCTGGTTCGTGCGCCTGTGGCGGCGGCAGCGGCGTCTTTTCCCTGGCCAGGGTTCCATCCCCGTGAGCACGTGGAGCGCACCCGATGATCTGCCGCCGGCCCTGGTCAGCTACCTGCTCAACAGCCGCTCCGTGGTCGCGTCCAGTCTCATGGCCACCCTGATGGACCTGGGCCGACGTGGTTTCGTGGAGTTCCGGGAAGAGTACGTGGCCAAGGTCGGTTTTCTGGGCAGGGAGAAGTGGGAGCCCCGGCATCACTGGGTGCTGAAAACCGATCACCTGGAGGGGCACCGGGCGGAACTGTTGCCGTTCGAGACGGAATTGCTGGACTTCGTCTTCGAGGAAATGACGGGGCAGCGGACCGACACCGTGGACAGCAGAGCGTTTCGGAAGAAGCGCTCGAAGGTGCGGTCCTTTTTCGGGCGATGGTCCCGCATGGTGAAGAAGGAGGGCGCGTCGCGCGCCTGGTTCGCCGAAGAAAGCATCAAGGCCCGCAACAGGGCGGGGAGGGCGCCGGATAGCCCGCTACAAAGGCTTGCAACGGCATTTGCGGAAAGGGAAATTTCGGCAAGAGGATCCGTCTCGGATGGGGCAGTTCATGAATGCCTACTTCATCTACGGCGTCCTGTTCGGTCTGAGCAAGGGGCGCTTGCGAGACCTGGGCAAGAGGGTGCCGGACGACGGGGCCAGCATGTCCTGGTATCACCCCGCGGTGGGGAGCCACGGCGGAGACTTCGGCACGTCGTTCTCCGCGGCGGTGTCCGCGGTGGGGTCGACCATGTCCAGCGCCACCGGCGCGGGCGGGGGCGCCAGCGGCGGAGGCGGTGGCGGAGCCGGCGGCGGCGGGGGCGGAGCGGGGTAAATGGACCGAAGAGGCCCTTCTCCGTCGTGAATCCCCGGTTCCGTCAGACCGGTTCCGTCAGACCGGTTTCCCAGGGTGGCTCTCGCTGATCTCGATGGCCACCCCGCGTTGCCGCAGCAGCTCGATCATGCGCTCGCCCGGCACGATGCGTTCCTGCTCCCGGGCGCCGGGCGCATCGATCTCCCCACTGGCCAGCAACCAGGCGATGATGGCGGTCGGATACCCGGTCATGCGCATCATGGCGGAGATGCCGTTCTCGCCGTCGTGGTGATCGATGATCTGCACGACGTGCCGCAGGGCTTGCCCGTCTGTGTCCCAGCCCTCGGCGGTGGCCCTCAGCAGCACCACATCCTCGCCGGGCAGATCCAGCTTCTCCTGCATGACGGCCGCCAGCATCTGGCGGGGGCTGACCTTGCCGCCGCGGAACGGGCGCGGCCGGTGGTCCGTCAGGCCCAGCTCGTGCAGAAGACGGAACTGCGCGCAGTGCCCCTTGTAGCGGATGGTCTTGTAGTCCAGGAAGGGGACGCGTCCCAGCAAGGTGCGCGGCAGGGTGCTGGTGCCGCCGCTGGTCTGGAAAGCTTCCAGCTCACCGAAGGGTTCGGGAAAGACCAGCGTCTCCAGCTCGCTGAGAGGCGGCACGTTGCCCAGACGCCCGTTGCGGATGACCACCGCCGGCTCGATGCACTCGTTGATCAGACCCTGCACCGAGAAGACGATCTTGTAGTTCATGGGAGGCTGCGGCCGGACGGGCAGGCCTCCCACACGCAGCTTCAGGTTTTCCGCCTTGTCCAGACCGTCCACCAGCCAGTAGCCCAGGATGCCGACCAGGCCGGGGGCCAGACCGCAGTCCGGCACAAGGCTCACGCCGGCGGCGCGGGCCTCGGCATCCAGCGCGAATTCCCGTTCCACCACCTCGTTGTTGCCGCCCAGATCCAGGAAGTGGCAGGCTCCGGCCACGGCACCGGCGGCCAGGGCCGCGTTGTGCCAGTAATCCACCGCGCTGATGGCCACCCGGGCGGCTCGGAAGTGGGGGGCTACCGCCGCGGTGTCGCTCACGTCCAGGCAGGCGGTGCGCAGCCGGCGGTCATCCAGACGTGTCCGCAGAAGATCCAGGGCCTCGCGGCTGCGGTCCACGACCATCAGGTCCGCAGTATCCGGGGCGTGGCGCAGCAGATCGTGGGCGATGGCCGTGCCTTGCGTTCCGGCGCCAAACAGCAGGTATTTCAAGGAAAACTCCCCTCGGGGTGTGGCTGTCCAACATCATGGTAACGCGGCCTTTCGCCGGCAACAACCATCAACAAACTTTGACCAAGTCCCGGCCGCAGGCTAATATCGTCCTGCCTCACCCACAGCATCGCGAGCCACGTGTATTCGGCATGCTGTCGGCGGGGCGGCCCAGATTCCGGCCAACAGTCCGGGCAAGCGGGAAAAGATTTTCTGATATAAAGGAGACGCCCTTGGCGGAGGAAAGAACGGCGGACCAGGAGTTCGGCCTAGTCACCATCCTGAACATCATGTGGCGCCGGCGGCTGATCGTGCTGGGCCTGCGGTGGTCGGCCACGGCCACGGTGCGGCCCGGCATCACGGCCTACACGCCGGAGGGTTTTCCCCTGCGGCAGTGGCAGTTGAAGGATATCACCACCTGGTTCGACAAGATGCTTTACCAGCGCGAGCTGGCCAAGCGGCTGGGCATGGAACGGGACTTCAAACCCGTCGTCCAGACGGAGTTCATCGCCACCGGGCTGACGAATCTGGCCGGGGGCGAGGTGGTCACGTTGTGGACCACCGGCACCAGTCCGGAGATGGCCCGCGCCATCATCGATACCAGCATTGCCATCTTTCGCGATTATGCCGAAGGGGACCAGGCGACCAGCAGCATCGAGCTGACCCGTGAAGGGCTAAACCTACAGATCCAGGTGCTGGAAACCCGTTTCAGTTCTGTGGACAAGCAGGAGGTGGGCTTGAACCTGGATCTGGAGCAAGCCCGGGCGGACAGCGCGGTGGTGGCGGTTCTGGATCAGGAACTGGGTATCGACCTGGAGGTTTTGGAGAAGCAGCTGGACTGGTATCAGCGGCGGCTGGAGAATCTATCCACCGAGCGGCCGGAATTGCAGAAAAATCTGACGGAACTGAACGCGGTGGTGGCCGCGGTGGCGCGGAATAAGAACGAGATCAGTCCGGACCAGATTCCCGCCTGGGCCCGCCGAGAGGCGGTCCTGGATGGGGGCGATGTGCTGGAAGGGCTGGGGGAACTGCGGCTCAAGCTGCAGCGCGGCCTGGAACGCAACGCGGCCCTGAGAGACAGCTTCCGCTTCGAGCAGGAAGTGGCCAAGCTGGAGATGCGGCGACGCACCATGAAGCGGGAAGCCACGGTGGCGTCCAAGCTGAGGGAAATCGAGAAACGCATCGGCGAGTTGGAGCTGGAACGGGATTTCGTCCTGCCGGTGAAGCGCTCGGAGGTGCGCAACGACATCCGTTCCAAGCAGGTTCAGCTCAATTCGCTGACCCCGTTGCAGCAGGTGGGCGGGACCATCGTCTCGCAGAAGCCGGTGCGCCCGCGAGGATTGCGCGCCACGCTCATTCTGGTTTTCCTGGGGGCCCTCGGTGGAGTGGTGCTGGGCTTCAGCTGGGATTATCTGCTGGCGAATCGGCGGGAGATCTTCCGCTCCTGAGATAGGCGGCCGTCATCACGAAAAGCGTGAGGATCACGAAGGTCGGGTTGTTCAGGTGTTCTTCGAACATGAACAGCCCGGCCGTGTGGAAAGCCAGGGCTCCCGGCAGGAACAATCCTCCCGCGATACCTCCGAAACTACGCACGATCAGCACCCCATAAGCCAGCAGCACGAAGAAGCCGAAGGGCAGCCCCCAGGTCAGGGCCGCCTGCAGGAAGGCGTTGTGGGCGGCCTTGATGCCCGTGGCGCTGTCCAGCTCCTGATGGGATTTCTCGACACCCAGGCCCAGGGGATATTCCAGGCACAGCTCCAGGGCGCCGCGGCCGCTGTCCTGCCGTTCGGTGGCGTTGCTGATGAGGGCTTCTTTATTCTTCCAGCGGGCCCAGCCGCCGGGAGGGCCATAGACCATCAGCAAGGGCAGCAGGATGCTCAGCATGAAGATGCCGATCATCACTCCCTGCCGCATGCGGCGGGCCTGGGCCGTGACGAAGGCCACCGTCAGGATGGCGATGATCAGCGGGCTACGGGTGCTGGTCAGATGCAGGGCCAGCATCATGGCCAGCAGCCCTCCGAAGAGCGCGGGCGCGCCCATGCGCTTGCGGAAATAGAGCACGAAGCCGGCGGGCACCATCAGGCTGAGCACCGCGCTGGAGGAATTGTGGTGGCCGTGCAGGCCGGGCAGGCGCACCTGATGGAAAACGAAATGGTGGAAGCTGGCATCGCTGGGGGACAGCCCCAGCAGCACCAGGATGGACTCCAGTCCCAGCCATTGCAGCACGATCACCGCCACGTTCACCAGCCCGCCGACGAAGAGCCCGCGCGCGAAATCCAGCGATCTTTCCTCATGGCGGAACAAGGCCGCCAGAGCCACGGCCCAGGGCACGGCCACCAGCCAGCGGGCGCTGGCCAGGGCGGTGGTCTGGTCCTTGCCCAGAATGTTGAAGAAGAGCCAGATCAGGGGGATGAGGCCCGCCAACAGAGCCAACGAAAGGGGCCAAGGGGGCTGCCGGCGCCGGACCAGGCGGCCCAGGATCCAGAGCCCCAGCAGCAGCGCCGCGGCATCGGTGCCACGGGGGGATGTGGGCAGGAAGGGCAGCACGTAGATGTTGACGGACAGGAGGAAGCCCGCCAGGAAGGACCAGAGACGGTCTTTCATGCCGATCCTCCCGCCATGGTCTCGTACAGCCGGATGAAACGATCCACCTGGGCCGCCAGGGTGAAGCGTGACGCCCCTTGCCGGGCCCGGCTTCCCATGGCCAGCCGCTTGTGGGGGTCCAGGACCAGGGCGCGCATGGCCCGGGCCAGTTCCTGAGCCGAGGGCTCGACAACCAAGCCGTCCCGGTCGGCGGTGATCACTTCGGGAATCCCTCCCCGCCGGGCGCCGATGGCGGGCATGCCCCAGCTGAAACCGTCGATGATGCTGCGGGAGAAGGGTTCGGCCCAGACAGAGGGGACGACCATGAAGCCGCAGGCGGCCAGCAGGGCGCGTTTCTCGTCACCGGTGACTTGGCCGTGGTAGCGCAGGCGTTGGGGATTCGCGGCGCAAAAGCTTTCCACTTCGGTGACCAGAGGACCCCGGCCGGCGAAATCGAATTGCAGGTCGGCGCAGGTCTCATCGGCGAGGAGCGCGCCCAGGGCGGCCAGCAGCTCGGGGATTCCCTTGTGGGTGTCGATCTGACCCAAGAAAAGGCCCCGGACGGGACCGCCCGCCCGCCGCGTGGGGATTTCCGCCGGCCATTCCTCCAGGGCGTTGGGTATGACATGGGGTTGGGCGCCCGGGAAACCGCCCGCCGCCAGGTGCTTGTCCAGCACGAAGCGGGTGGGGGCGGTGACCATGCGCAGGCCGCCGGTGCGGCGCCGCTTCAGCCTGGCCAGCAGGCGGCAGGGAAGGGGCGGGTTCTGGCAATCGGCCCCGTTGCTACGCAGCAGGGTGGTGCGGGGGCAAAGCAGATGGTAGTCTCGGATGGTATGGATGACGGGAATGCCGTGGCGACGGGCCGCGGACCAGATGGCGGGCGTCAGGCCGACCAGGTTGTTGGTGTGGACGATATCCGGTTGGGATCGCTCCAGAACCTCGCCGAAGAGCTTTTCCCAGCGGCTGGAATGCACCGCGGCAAAGTGGTTCAGACCACGGGTCAGGATGCCGGACCTCGCCTCTTCGGTGGGGAAAAAATCGTACAGCCCATGGGCGGGGGCCTCGAAGACGGTGCCCAGGCCATCGTCGGTGGGGCGGATCCGCAGGCCGTCCTGGCCGGTGGTGCGGCCGGTGCTGGCCACGGCGTCGGCCCGCAGCCCACGGCGGCGCAACTCCCGCCCCAGCAGGTGGGAGGATATCTCGGCCCCGCCGATCACCTGGGGCCACCATAGACTGTTTTGTACCAGGACTTTCATCGGAGAGAAATTAGGGCAAGCCTCGAATCTGGACAAGGACTCATTACGCCCGCAAACGGGCCTGGAAACGCCGCGCCGGCAGGGCGGCGGCCGCGCCATAAACCATCACCGCCGCGCCGATCCTGAAAAGCAGATGCACCGGAGGCAGGAAAACCAGGACCGCCATCATGGCCAGCAGAGCGGGCGCCAGCCCCAGCAGAAATAGGCCCAGCTCCCGCTGGAGCTTGTCGCGATTGATGGCCAGCAGGCACACCAGGAGCACGCCGTGGGCAGCCAGCATGGCCCAGCTGGCCCCCTGCTCCTGGTGCGTGGGCACCAGCCAGCGCACCCCGGCCACGGCCACCAGAGAGGCGACGAGCAGCGGCAGGCTGTAAAGCCTCTGCCTGTCTTCCGAAAGCAGCGTGTTGCCCAGAAAGGTGGCCAGGGCCAGCATGGAGTAGCTGACCGCAAGCACCTGGAAGACGGGCCCGGCCTGTGGGTACTGTCCCCGGTGCACGAAGGCGATGATCTGATCGCCCAGTTGGAAGCCTCCCCAGGCCACGGGCAGCAGGATGGCCGCCACCAGCCCGAAATACAGATTGAAGGCCCGCCGGAAAGCGGGGCCGGGTTCCTTGGCCAGCCGGGATAGCCGGGGCAACAGAGCCGCCCACAGCACCTCCACGGCCACCACCAACAGGAAGATGATGCGGGCCGCGGCGGCGTAGTTGCCGGCCACCTCGGGAGCCGCCAGGCTGCCCAGCATCAGGATGTCGATGTTGAACAGCAGGCGCAGGACGATGATGTTGACCCCGATGGTCCCGGTCTCGCGCCAGCGGCGCCGAGCCTCGGCCCAGTCCACGGTGTGCGGGTGCACGAAATGCCCCAGCCAGCGGGCCACCGGGAAGTTGACCACCAGATTGCTCACAAGCATGGCCAGTAGGAAGCTGAGGGGCACCCAGACAGCCCCCTGGATGCCGTCCTTGCCGTCCAGGAAAGACAGTAGCAGGATCAGTCCGCAATAGACCAGGCTGCGCACGATGCGCGAGGCGCCCACCCAAGACATGCGCTCCAGTCCCACGGCGATCCAGTTCTGGGTGTAGACTTGGGGCAGCACACTGGCCAGATAGAGCAGGAACACCAGGGGCGCGTGGCTGTAGAAAGGCAGCCGGGGCAGGATCAGCAGGCCCAGGCCGAAAACCAGGGCGGCCTGGAGGGCCAGCAGGCCGGTGTGTTGCCGCGCGTAGCGCAGGATGGCGTCGGGCTCGTCCAGACGGGAGACCTCGCGGATGCCCAGGGACATCATGCCCCATTCGGCGGTGATCAGGGCATAGGACATGAAGGCCACGCCGATCTGGACCACGCCGAACCAGTGCGCCCCCAACTGATCCGCCAGGATGAGCAACGCCGCCAGGTTGGCCAGCTGGGAGATCACCTGACCCAGAGACAGGACGCTGAGATTGTAGAGAACGCCTTGGCGACCGCGCACGGGGAATCCTCGATTGAAAAAAAATATCCCCAGGGTGAAAGAGCCGTTAGAATAGTGTCTTCGTGCCCGTTCATCAAATGAAACCCCAGGCCCGGGAGAGACTGGAATTGCGCGCCATCAAAGATTTCGTCCGCTCACGCCCCCGTTTGTACGACACCGTGCGCAACCTCAAGCGGAGCCTGACGGGTTCCCGGGCCCCTTCGTTTTCCGTTCTGGAGGAATTCTCTCGCCGGCATGGCGGCCGTATCAATTTCATCCAGATCGGGGCCAACGATGGGCTGCGGAACGATCCTCTGCGCCCGCTGGTCGTGCGGGATGACTGGCAAGGTGTTTTCGTCGAACCCTTGCCGACGGTCTTTCCCCTGCTGAAAAGCCACTACGCCTACCTGCGGCGCGAGGGGCTGGTTTTCCTCAACGCGGCGGTGACCGTCGACGGCCGCGACACCTTGGACTTCTGGTCTTTCCGGGAGGCCTTTCTGGCGGGCCAGAGTACCGAACAACGCCTGGATTATCTGCGCAAGGCTTCTTTCGAACGGGATCATGTGGTGGGTTTTCTGCCGCCCGGCGCGGACCCGCGGCAGTGTCTGGAGCGGGTGCCCGTGCCTTGCCTGACGGTCGAAAGGATCGTGGCGGAGAACCTGCCGCGTCAGCCCCTGCACTTGCTGGCCATCGACGCCGAGGGTTACGAAGCGACGCTGATCCCCGGTCTGGATTTCGAGGCCATCGCCGTCGAGGCGGTCTTCTTCGAGTCCGAGCATCTGGGGGCGCAGCGGGAGCGGGTCATGGATCACCTTGAAACGCACGGGTTCCGGATCCGGACCGCAGGCCTCGATTCCTTCGCCACCCGTTGATGGGGCGGGCAAAGCCGCAGTTTGAAATCCCCGCCCCCATGTGCGAAATTATGCCCGTGAGGACACATCTGCCCCAGAGAGGATATCCATGCGCACAATTGCCTTAACGATGCTGTTGTTGGTGACCGGGACCGCCCTGCTGGTGGCCGGTTGCGGCAAGGAAGAGCCCATCAACCCCTGGCACGAGATCCAGCCCGGTCTCAGCTACGTGGACAGCAGCCTGGGGCAGGGGGCGGTCTGTGACGTGACCAGCTTCGTCAGCGTCAACTACACGGGATACGTGTGGGAGGCCGACGAGAACGGCAAGATGCACAAGGGCAGGATGTTCAACTCAAACCAGGGTAGAGGGCCCGTCAATTTCTCCCTGGGGCGCGGCTGGGTTATCCAGGGCATGGAAAAAGGTATGCCCGGCATGGCCGTGGGCGGCAAGCGCAGCTTGCTGATCGAGCCGGAGCTGGGCTACGGCGTGGAAGGCCGCCCGCCGTTGATCCCGCCCAACGCCACTCTCTTTTTCGATGTGGAACTGGTGAAGCTGCCCAAGATGCAGGTGGAAATCCTGCAGGAGGGCGATGGCCCCGTGGCCGAGGCCGGCGACCGCTGCAGCGTGGAATACACGGGCTGGCTGTGGGAGGACGGCGGCAAGGGGACCCAGTTCGACAGCAGCGTGCCCAGGGGGCGTCCCCACCAGTTCATGCTGGGCATGCGCCAGGTCATCGAAGGCTGGGATCGGGCCATCGAGGGCATGAAGGTGGGGACCAAGGCCCGCCTGATCATCCCCCCGGAAATGGGGTACCAGGACCGGGGTAGCGGACATCTGATTCCGCCCAACGCGACGCTGTGTTTCGAGGTGGAGTTGACGGAGATCGAGGGCAAGGGCCAGGACGGTGCCGCGGCGGCGGAGTGATGGGCCCGGCGATGTCTTGGGTTTTGCTGTCCTGGGTTTCGCTGTCCTGGGTTTTGCTGGCTTGGGTTTCGCTTGCCATGAATTTCCGGATCTGCTAATTTCTGATGGCTTTCGGGCAGACGCTCTTTTTCCACCGGGGCGTCGGTTCTTTTCCGAAAAATACCATGGCGACCCGCCGGGCCGCAGGCCTGTTGCGGTGTCGTTGCGCCCTGATTGCGGGGTGCTTGCCTGCCACCATCACAGCCCAACCGGGAGGACCAATGTGATTTATCTCATCCCCGCCGCCGGAGTTCTGGCGCTGCTTTTCGCCGCGTTCAAATATTCCTGGGTCAAGGGCCAGGATGCCGGTGATGAGAAGATGAAAATCATCGCCGGCCATATTCAGGAAGGCGCCATGGCTTTCCTCAAGCGCGAGTACAGCGTGCTGGCCGTTTTCGTCGTCGTCGTGGCCATTTTGCTGGCCGTCGGTAACGCCAAACTGGCGAGCAGCCACTTCCTGATCGGCGTTTCCTTCGTCCTGGGCGCCCTGGCGTCCGGTCTGGCCGGCTTCTTCGGCATGCGCGTCGCCACCCTGGCCAACGTGCGCACCACCCAGGCTGCCCGCACGGGCCTGAACCCGGCTTTGGCCGTGGCCTTCAGCGGCGGCGCCGTCATGGGTATGGTCGTGGTGGGCTTGGGCGTGCTGGGGCTGAGCCTCCTGTTCATCGTCTACACGCAGATTTTCGGTGAGACCTGGGGCATGGAACGCCTGCTGCAGGTCATTTCCGGTTTCTCCCTGGGCGCCAGCTCCATCGCCCTGTTCGCCCGTGTGGGCGGCGGCATCTACACCAAGGCGGCCGATGTGGGCGCCGACCTGGTGGGCAAGGTGGAGGCCGGCATCCCCGAGGACGATCCGCGCAACCCCGCCGTCATCGCCGACAACGTGGGTGACAACGTGGGCGACGTGGCCGGCATGGGCGCCGACCTCTTCGAATCCTATGTGGGCTCCATCGTGGGGTCCATGATTCTGGGCGCCGGCTTCATGGTGGGCCACGGCGAGATCAATACCAGTGCCGTGATGCTGCCTTTGTGGCTGGCGGCGGCGGGTATCGTCGTGTCTATCATCGGTACCTTCTTCGTGCGCGTGAAGGAGGGCGGCAACCCTCAGACGGCCTTGAATATCGGCACCTTCGGGGCCGGGGCCATCATGGTGGCCGTCAGCTGGTTCATCATCGACATGACGCTGGCCGAGGGCGCCGTGGGGGTCTTCCTGGCCACGCTATTCGGTCTGGCCGGCGGTATCGCCATCGGCGTGATCACCGAGTACTACACGGCCGAGGACAAGAAACCCGCGCAGGGCATCAGCAAGCAGAGCGAAACCGGTAGCGCCACCAACATCATCGCCGGGCTGGGTCTGGGCATGAGGTCCACCGCCCTGCCCATCATCGTGCTGGGCATCGTGATCCTGGTGGCTCACAAGTACGCCGGGCTGTACGGCATCGGCATCGCCGCCCTGGGCATGCTGAGCACCACCGGCATCCAACTGGCCGTGGACGCCTACGGTCCCATCGCCGACAACGCCGGCGGCATCAGCGAGATGGCCGGCCTGGGCGCGGAAGTCCGCGCCCGCACCGACAAGCTGGACGCCGTGGGCAACACCACCGCCGCCATCGGCAAGGGCTTCGCTATCGGCTCGGCCGCGTTGACGGCCCTGGCCATGTTCAGCGCCTATCAGCACATCGTGAAGTTGGAAAGCATCGACCTGCTGGAACCCATCGTGCTGGTGGGACTGCTCTTCGGTAGCATGCTGCCGTTCCTGTTCAGCAGCTTCGCCATGGATGCCGTGGGCCGCGCCGCCTTCAGCATGATCGAAGAGGTGCGCCGCCAG
>PDWJ01004198.1_pt1 | contig 12881 bp, 1 predicted proteins | sample 1430881 | NCBI WGS metagenome assembly PDWJ01 (sample SAMN01162460, study PRJNA174530) | Oral metagenome, whole genome shotgun sequencing project. | biome: Marine environment; feature: Marine mammal; material: Swab sample of the gingival sulcus; isolation source: swab sample of gingival sulcus... | reverse complement strand
ATCGTTGACGATGCGTTTACAGATGGCGACTTTGCCGAAGTTACAAAAGTCGTTATCAATGGTGATACATATACAGATAAGTCTCAAATGAGAAATTACTATGGTGATTTCAGAATTTCAGGTGCAGATGTTGTCGCATCATACCAAAAGACAACACCAGTTAGTATGGCAATTTTCTTTAGCGATGGCAGTTTGCTGAAAACCGATAATTTTGATGAAAATGACATCGGTGGTGGCGATGATGGCAATAATGGTGAAGATACAGTTAATGCAGATGGCACAGTGCTAACTTTTGCTGATGGTTCAACTTTATCAATAAGCGGTGTTAGCAAAGATCAAACGATCGTTGCTTTAAGCTTTGCTTATACACCAAAAGATGATACATCAAAGACATTTACTGAAAGATTAGAAGCAATTGAAGCCATAACAATTGACAATTATGAAGTTGCGCTGAAAGACGCCTTCGGCTACTCAACTTATTTTGCAAGTGAAGAAAATCAAACAGTTTCTTGGTTTAAGCCAAGTGAAAGACAGTATAATGAAACTGCTTGGGATTTAGTAGAGAATTTTGATAAATATCAGTCACACGGTGCAATTGTTACGTTTACGGGTGAAAATACAATTTCTTTTGGCACACCTATAATGAAAGACAACACACTTTCTAAGACATATCAAATTGAAAATGTAACAGTTGCCGATTTGGGCGATGGTAAAAAAGTATTAATTAGCTTTACCGAGCCAAATAATATGATGACAGCTGAAGATTTTGATTTAATTAGTCAAATTGAGATTGATGGCACAGCATTTGCTGCTGATAAATTTGTTCGCGCAATGGCAGGCAGAAATTTACAGTCAAGTGATGATGCAGTAGTCGCAGCACTAGATAATGATCAAGAGCACACGGTTAAAATTTTATTTGTTGGTAACAATGAAGCTTTAACTTATACTGTACCTGCTGTAGATAATGGCGGCGGCAATGGCGGCGAAGAACAAGCAACTGAAGAAGTTGTTCTTAACGACCCACACCAGCTTACTGTAAAAATAGACCAAGTTGGCGCAGTTAAAGTAGGGCAAGGCGACTATATTAAAGATGCCGTTAAAATTGTCTTAGATATAGCATTGTCTTCACCAATTAGTGACAACGAGAACATAACTGAAGATTCTTATATCTGGAAGTACCTCGGCGTACCGAGTGCGCAAAACGAGAGCAAGCTTGTCAGTATCGAAATAGACCAGCGTAATATTCCTTTAAGAGCTTCAGATGGTTTAGCATCATTCGCATTTTTAGACAGTGCCTATTTATTTACGGCTCAGGGCTATAACGACGTTGCAATTGATCTATACAACGACTTTATCAAGCGCGACAAGCACAGAGTAAAGATTAAATTTACAGATGGTACTATTATCTACGAAGATGAAGGCTATGTTGAAAGAGACGATTTAGATGGGAACGGTACACCAGGCGACGGCAATGGCTCGGGTAACGGTGGCAGTTTAGCAGAAAAATACGTTATCAAAGAAATGAAGAGCAATTGGAATAACACCGCCTTTGACATTGACTTTACAGAGCAGATGACGGCAGATGACTTTGCGCACTTGGTGTCAGTTAAGGTCAATGGTGAAGTCATCGCTCAAGATAAATTCATCTTGAAATCTTGGGGTTCTATTCGCACAGAAGATGCTACCGCAATTGCATTATTAGAAGCTGCTCAAATAGCAGATGTTGAATTGGTATTTGACGACGCATCAGGTGGCGATACGCCGGGCGATGAAAATATTGCCGACAAGTATACAATTGAAAAAATAAGCGAGCAATTCGGTGCTTTTTCAGTTGATATGAAAGAACAATTAGCCCAAGCAGATGTTGACGGCATTAAACAAGTCTTCGTTAATGGCGAAACATTCGACAACGCGACATTCTTTATCAAGTACGGTGACGAGCTGCGCTCAGAAGACGCTGACGTTTTGGCTGCGTTCAATAAAGAAACAACAGAACCAGTTGTCGCAATTACATTTGCTGACGACAGCGTTTTGGCAACTGACAACTACGTACCTGGCGGTGGAACAGGTGGTACAATCAATCTTTCTGAAATCAAAAAAGTTGTACTCGATACGACAACCGCATTGGGCGACAAAGAAGTTATTGTCATTCTGTTTGACGAACCATTTACTGATGAAGCTTTGGCTAAATTACAAAGCATCGAAATCAACGGTCAAACCTTTAGTGAAGTTGTCGGGCGCTCTTATTCAAGGGCAAATGGCGATCAGTTAAAGACTGTCTTATATCTTGACAATGACGTTGCCAAAGAGGCCTTTAATGACACCAGTACAGGCATGTTAAATGTCGTTGTAAGCTTTGAAGGCTTAGATCCGCTAGAATATCAAAAAGAAGTCTTTTCAGAAGCTGACAAATATGGTTTTGAAGGCTTTGCCGAAGACAAGTCAATTGTACAGTTGTCTATTTACGAGCATTTTTACACGCATAAGCAAATGCTTAGTATTAAGCTTGACACGAGTCTATTAAGTGCTGATGCCGATAAAGTAAAATCTGTACAAATCGAAGATGAAACATTTAGCGATTTATCGACTACTGTCATCGGTAGCGAAAAAGACAAGTTCTCTGTCTACAGCGACGCTTTGGCAGACAAGTTGACAACACTACGAAGTGAAGGAAAGGACATTGACGAACTACCGTTTATCTTGACATTTAGCGACGACAGCCAGTTGGCGAAAAATGCTAGATTGCAAGATAACAACAAAATAGACTTAGACGCCAATTTAACAGATGGCGAATACACGCTTTCATTTGGTGCCTATAAAGTTGGCACAGACGAACAGTCAATGATGCGCGGTTACTTTGACAGACGTGCAAAATTGGTTGTAGAAAACGGCGAAAAGACAATTTCGTTTGCCCTAGTCAAATTTGCCGATAGTGCGGTTGATATGGCACTAGCACCAAACGGAACATTGGTTTCAATGCCTTTTGAAGCATTTGAAAATGGCAAAGTTAAAGTTTACAGTAGTCCAATTAACGATTTAACACAGCGTGTTGAATTGGGCGCATTGGTCGATGCTGGACCACTTAATGCCAGCGAAGGTGACATTGGCAATTGGGCTAAATACGCCAAAGCAGATATTGAGTTCCGACGTTTAACTGCAGGCTTTGACGAGTTTAAATATGCTGAACAAGCCAGAATTGAAAAAGAACGCAACTTAGAAAACATCACAGAAGCACTGATTGCCAACGGCGTCGACACAAATGACGACGGCGTGATCAGCCAAGAAGAACTACAGAACGCGCAGGGCGACAATTTAGAAATTTACGCAGGTGAAAGAAAAGATCATGTCATCGACTTAGACGGCTATCATATTTCTGACATCAGCCTGTTAAAAGACTTAGGCCCTGCAGTAAAACACATATTATTGAGAAACAATGACATTGAAGAAATACCAGCCAATGCATTTGCCAATGCAACTGGTCTTGAAACGATCTTGATTGAAAACAACAAACTCAGTCGCGTTGACAAAGATGCCTTTAACGGGCTTGTAAATCTCAAGTTTTTAAGCATGACAACCAATGTCACTTTAGAGACATTGCCGCAAGGTTTACTTTTAGGCAATGATAAGTTAGAAGAACTCTACCTCAATGGTTGTTCACTTAATATGGTTGGCAACGACCTATTAAAGGGCAAGACAAAGCTAAACACATTGTTCTTACAAGAAAACAAATTAACTGCTTTAGCAGACGACTTCTTTGCCGACCAAACTGGCTACAATCTGAATTATGTACGTTTATCAGATAACCACTTGAGCACTTTACCAAGCAGCTTGGGCAATGCTAAGAATTTGTCGAAGTTATATGCAGAAAACAACAAGATTACAGCTTTACCAAGCAGTTTTGCAACACTTAACAAGCTGAAAGAATGTGATTTTTCACATAATCAAATTACTGACGTACCGACACAGCTTTTAGTCAATCTGTCTAAGCTGGCACAGACATACAAGTATACGATTATGGTAGATTTTTCTGACAACTACATTGACCAGCTTGACTTAGATGCCATCTTGGCAGTACAAGACAAGGGCAACGGGTTCCGCAAGTTTAATTTTGAACTGAATAACCTGTGGGCTGATCTAAGCGACGAAAATAAAGAAAAACTGTCTAAATTAGGCGTTGATTTCGTCGGTTACAGCTATAAATTTTCGCCTCAAAAGAGCAATGCTGAACTAAGTAGTGAAGGTGTTGCTGGCAATATCAATTTGACTCAAACATTTGATTTGGCAGAATTATATCTATGGAACGATGTCAGCTACAATGGTGACTATTACGATAGTGCTGCCTTTAGACAGTATTTAGATAATCAGTATAAAATCACCAAAAAACCGACACGTGAAGAAAATCTTAAAGCAGTTTTAGAAGCTAACAACATTAACTGGAAAGTTCAAACCATTGTCACTAAAGACGGTGAAGAACTTTACAACGAATTTGCAGCTGCCAATACAGTAGAACGTTTAACGCAGAACATTGCAGTTGCTATGCAAGATGGTGAAATCTATGATGTCACAAAAGTCTTATACATTAAATCTGTATTTGGTGAATGGCAGCCAAAGATTTCAAACAGAACAAGTTTTGTAGCACGCGAAAACACTGAAATACAAGAAGGTGAAGTACAAAAAATTGGCGTAAAAGCGTTAAAAACTGGTCAAGATGTACCATCAATGATGGGTCAATCAATTAATCCAGTTGCCAAGTTAGCGCTCGAAAATGGCCAGTATACATACACATTACAGACTGATATGCAAATTGCAGACTTTAAGTTGATGTATAAAGGTCAACCGCTTACATTGACAACTCAACAAGTAGAGGGCGATTATCCACTACAGTACAGCTTTACTGTTGGCGAAAAAATTACCGATCGCGTTAATGCCAGCTTCTTAGTCATTATCATGAACCAAAACCAAGCATGCGATTTAGTATTCGATTACGATGTCGCATCAGCTGAGCCAGGTGATCAAGACAATCGCATTGTAGATGCCTACATTTTGAAGACAGATAAAACTGCACTGTCAATGGCTAACGAATCACTTGACAACAATAAAGTTGCACTGTCGAAGAAAGACGCTCAAACGTATAACCTTAAGTTTAAATTTAACCCAATGACAATTGGTCAGGTAACAGCAGGTGTTACACAGTTGTTCGTTCAAGTAGATGGTCAATTTGTTGAAGCAACTGCATTAGCTGATGGCAAATTTGTCGCTGAAATACCAGCGAGCATGGTCAAAGCTAAAACTGAAGCAAGCAATACAGAAATTGCCATCAAGTTTGCGATGGATCTATCAGTACCAGGTCATGATAAGCCAGTAGATGCTTTATTAGTACTCGACTGGAACGGTGACTATCAGCCACCGCAATCAAATGATGACACAACAAATAATGGTAACGGTACAACACCACCAGCGAATAATAATGACGACGATGATGATGACGATGATAACGACGTGACGATTAACGATAATAACATTCCATTGGGGTCGTCTTCGACAACTGCCAAGGTTGTTGCTGAAATAGCTGCAGTTAGATCAAATGTCAGAGTTGTTGGCAGCAAAGTCATTGTAAAAGTCGATCAAAAGAGTCTTGTCAGTGCAGTTGATAGCTTGTACGGAAGAGCTGCTAAGTCTAGACAAGTTTTAGTTAAGGCAGCTATCGATGACAAAGCCAATCAAGTTGAAACTGTTTTAACAAAAGCAGAGATCGCTGATATAGCAGCCAAAGCGGGCGCAAGCCTAAAAATTGACAATCAATTAGCAAGTGTTGTGTTAAGCCAAAAGAGCTTGCAAAACATAGCTAATGCAGCAGGTCAGAAAGTTACAGTCAACACCACTAGAGGCGCTGACGGTGAATTGGTAGTTAATGTTGCAGTAAATGGCAAAACACTGACCAATTTGGAAAACGGCGTTACAGTTGAAATGGCGAATGCCAAAAACAAAGCGGGCCAAGTTGTCGTATTAGTTGCAGCAGATGGTAGCCAAACAGTCATTAAAAAATCGTTAGTTCTCAATGGCAAAGTTTTTGCCGAGCTACCAGGTAGCGCAACGGTTAAAGTTGTCGACAACAACAAAGTATTTGACGACGTATCAACGGCGACACCGCTTTACAATGCAATAGCATTTGCTTCATCACACGAATTGTTTAAGGGCACATCGGCTACTCATTTCTCACCAGAAGGTGAGATGACAAGAGCCATGTTAGTAACGGTATTACACCGTTTAGAAGATGGCAAGGCTTCAGACAAAAATTATTTTGCCGATGTCGCACAAGCTGATTACTACTTTGATGCTGTTGCATGGGCATCTGAAAACCAAATCGTCGAAGGTTATAATGGCAAATTTAGTCCTGATGACAAAATTACAACCGAGCAACTTATAACGATACTATATCGTTACATGAACAAGCAAAATCAGGCTAATAACAAACCTGCTAATATGAGCCAATTTAGCGATAGCGCAGCCGTTTCTGACTGGGCAAAAGACGCAATTAAGTGGGCAGTAGCAAATGACATTTTAGTAAAAGGCAGCAATAAGCTTAATCCTCAGGTTAATGCAAAGCGTGCAGAAGTTGCCTACTATATGCAAAAAATAGTAGAATTACAACTGTCTGGCAAGTAGCATTAATATTGAAATATTTAAATTTGGCGCAGAGCGATGTTTGATCGCTCTGCGTTCAGACTGTTAAAATTGTGCACAGCCTGTCATTTTGAATGAAGGTGAAGTCGCAGTCGAGAAATCTCTGTTTAACAGTCTGCTTACAGGCTAACGTAGGGCAAAACCAGTCCTACGTTTAGCTGGTTATAAGGGAGGAAGAAATAAATGAATAACAGAATTGCAAAAATACTGTTAGCTTTTGTGATGATTGTCTCATTGGTCGTATCGCAAGGCACAACTTTTGCACTTGATACTACGCAACCTGAAGATGCTCTAGTTAGTCAAGCTTATCAAGCAGCTAATTTAACCAGTTTGCTGCGACAAGCTGATAATCGCTATGCCGATGATGAGCAAATCACAATTATTGTACAAATCAGTGATCAGGTGATGTCACAAAAATACGGTTTAGACGTTCCGGATATTGCCAACGTTAAAACCGCAGCTGGTTTGGCTGAACAAATTTCCTACGCTGAACTATCGCAAGGGTTTCTACGAAATGTCTTAGACCTTTTGGCGATTAACTACGAAGTAACTGAAACTTACGATACCGTTTTAAATGGTCTTGCCATTAAGACGACTTTTGCTAGTGCAAAGTTAATTGCGCAATTACCTGAAATTTCACTATTAGAGCTCAACAGAGTACTACCTGCACCTAAAGTAGCAGGCGCCACAAGCTATCGTACTTTAAGTAGTTCATTTAGTAATGACATGGTACATGCTGAAGAAGCTTGGTCTAGTCAGTACAGTGGTAAGGGGCAGCTCATTGCCATTATCGACTCGGGCGCGGACCCCAGTCACGAAGTTTTTTCAGCCGCAGTTGAAGATGCCAAATATGCTGATCAAGCAAGTGTTAAGGCGCTTATTGATGACCCTGCCAACAATTTAAGCAATGGTAAGTGGTTCAATGACAAAATTCCGTTTGGTTATAACTATGCTTCGCGCAATGCCAACATTAAAGAAGACAAAGAAGTCTCACATGGCATGCACGTCGCTGGTATTATTGCCGGTAATGGTGGTGAAAGACAAGGTGTAGCACCTGATGCGCAACTGGCTATTATGCGCGTATTTGGTGGCATGTTTGGCGGTACGACACCAGAAATATACAATAAGGCAATTGACGACGCTGTAAAGCTAGGTGCCGATAGCATTAACATGAGCTTAGGCGCCACAGGCACAACCGATGGCCGTGTTGAACAGACCACAGTTGAAGCGTTAAAACGCGCCCAACAGGCTGGTATTGTTGTCGCCATTGCGGCAGGTAATGATGGCTTTATGGGCTTCGGTGCCTTGAAGGGCCCAGATGCCGACAACCCGAACTATGGTTTAATTAACTCACCAGCTGTCATCGATACGTCAATGTGTGTTGCGTCAGTTGACAATGTCAATATTAGAGAGCGTGCTATTTTGGTAGTCGATGGCGATAATAATCCTGATAATGATAAAAAAATACTCTATGCGCCATCAGCAAATTATGATGATGACGAAGAACTGGCCAGCATGCTAAAGTCAGCTAATAGCTATGTTGAAGTTGGTTATGGTTATGAAGAAGACTACGTTGGTAAAGATGTATTGGGTAAGTTTGCCCTGATTAAGCGTGGTGAAGACCCCAATAAAAACGAAGACTTTTTCTTTTCTGAAAAAGTACAAATTGCGCAAAAGAATGGTGCAATAGCGGCGATTGTCTATAATAACGTCGCACTTGAACAAATATTTGCAATGTCAATGAAAGACGAGCAGCTCAATATACCATCTTTCTTTATCAGCAATGAAGATGGCGAATATTTAATTGCTCATGCAGACTACCAGATTAAATTTTTAGATGGTCTACAAATTGTTAAAAATACACTGACACCTTATGGTCTTTCTAATTTTTCAAGTTGGGGTGTTACTGAAGAAGGCAACTTTAAACCAGATATTTCAGCACCAGGCGGCAAGATATATTCGAGTATTAATAACAATCAATACCAAGTGATGAGCGGTACATCAATGGCAACGCCACACGTTGCGGGCGGTATTGCCTTGGTAATGGAAAGAGTTGAAAAAGATTTTCCAAACGTAACAGGTACTGCCAAGCACGCTTTGGTTAAAAATTTATTGATGAGTACAGCCGTACCACATAGATTTGAAGTCGATGAAGAACGCTATGGTTCGCCACGTGGCCAAGGTGCTGGTTTAATGACACTTGATAGAGCAGTAAAGTCAAATGTCGTTGCCATTGGTACCAATGGTATTGCCAGTATTAACTTAGGCAATATCACAGGCAACCGCGTAACGGTCGAAGGTAAACTTAAAAACTATGGTAATAGCGCAAAAGCATTTGATTATTACGGCGTAATGAGCAGTGACACTGTTGAAGAAGGTTTAGTCACATTAGAACCTAAAGTGCTTTCAATAACAAGTGGCACGGCAATTTCTGTGCCAACCAACACATCGGCACCAGCCATTGTTGTTGACGCTGGTGCAGAACAAGACTTTAGTGTTGAATTTGACCTGACAGATGATCAGCTTGCTGACTTAGAAGACGATATGCCAAATGGCTTTTTCTTAGAGGGCTATGTCTTGTTCCAAGGCCATGACGGCGCGACAGACATCAGCATTCCATTTGTTGGTTTTAAGGGCGTTGAAATAGATGGCGAAGTGCAAACATGGGCTAATCTACCTGTCATTGAACGACCAATTTACGACTATAGCGATGATTATCAGCCGATGTACTATCGTTTTTCTAATCTGATCGATACGCCGTTTACCTTTATTGGTTCATATGTATTAGACAAGGTCAAAGTGCTCGGTGAAATGCCCAATAGCACTTATGAAAACCCAAATTTCAAAGCCGATAAAATTGCCTTTTCACCAAATGGTGATGCAATGGCAGACAGCGCCCACTTTGTCGGTACCTTTTTGCGCAATTACCAAGACTTTGAAATCAATGTTTACAATGCAGCTGATATAACTAAAAAAACACCAGTGTTTACAGTAGACAAAGATGAAGACAATGGCATGCGAAACTTCTATTCGCCTAACCCATTTATGCCAGATGGCAATATGGTTAGCACTAAAAACCATTGGGACTGGGACGGTAAAGCTGCCAGCGGTGAAACCGCCAATGACGGACAATATGTGTTAGAAGTTGGCGTACGCCCAGATATGGCAGATGGCGATAGACAGACAATGGATTTCCCAGTAATTTTAGACACGGTCTTCCCAGTTATTAAAAAGAGTAGCTACGATAGCGCTGCCGGTATCTTCAAATTAGAACAAGTGATTGAAAATGGTTCTGGTATCAGAGAAAGCATCATTATTGCTGACCCAAGTGATGAAGATTCAGCTACTTATCAGCCTGACGCAGCTGGTACATTTAGTGGTTTAGTCGGTCTTGACCCCGACACAGCAGTGCTGAAATTATCAGACTATGCTTACAATACAATTGAAATTCCGCTCAGCAAAGCGGAGCGCGACGGCAGCCAGCACATGCTTAAAGTAATTCCACAAGTTAATTTAGGTACAGTTGTACCAAGTGATAAGTTTAATTATCGCGTGCTCGATGCCGCTGGTAATGAAGTAGACGATATTTACAATTTACCAGTAGGCGACTACACGTTAGAAATTACTTATGTCGACAATAAATACGAATTAATTGCCAGCGAAGGCAGCGTAGCGGGCGATAACAGCAAAATTAATTTTTCTGTTAAAGCAACCGATGACGATTTAATACAGGTTGTCGTCAAGTTCCGCTATAAAAACCTATCGTTGTGCTCAATCAAGGTCGTCAACGACAACAATGCAAAACTTAAACTATTTGCCGTCGACACCAAAGATGATAGTGTCGGACAAGGTAAAGACTATCAACTAATGCCGTATTTTGGTGGCAGTGGCTTCTATGAAGCTTGGATACCGCCGTCAACTTATAAGTTAGTTGTAACAGATTTAGATACCGATAAATATACGGCTAATGTGCCAACGCAAGATATTGTCGTTGCACCAAATGATCCAATTGGCAACGCCCATTTTGGTACCGAAGTTGAAATTGATGAGAAAAAGTTTAGCAGTAAACCATTAATCGTTAAACTAGAGCGCAATGGTTATCAAGGTGCAGTCGATGTCGCTTTAATCGCGCGCGATTTCTTTAAGACCAGAGCAAATGCAACAATTGCCGCTGGTCAAAATGAAGTTGAAGTCACAGCACCGTTTAAATTGACCTATGACGTCTACGGTAAATGCGATGCGGGCTACGGTATAAAATCAGAAGAAATTAATTACAGTTACACAGGGCAACAGTACAGAACGGTCACGTTGACACTACTGGCTGGTGAAACATCAGATGCAATTCCAATTGACAAAAAACTGTTAGAATCGTTCATGAACAGAGCGAAGAACAGCGACCCTAAAATGTATGAATTGGATAGTTGGAAAGAAGTGGAAATCGCTTATTATCATGCGCGCAAAGTGTATGAAGACACTGCTGTAACGCAGGCGCAAATTGATGAAGTAACGCAGAAGTTAAAAACGGCACTTGAGAATTTAGTAGAACGCGTCGATGGCGCTTCAAAGGCAGAATTAAAGAAAAAGATCGACGAAGCCAGTGAAATCTACAGCAATCTTGATGACACTTACACAGAGCGTTCTAAAGAATTTTTGATGATTTCGCTAGAAGCTGCTAAGCGCTCTTATAGTTCTGACGAACCAGAGTTTCAAGATCCTAAGCACATTGAAGCGATGATCGATTTACTTGATAGAGCGATTAAAAACTTGACCAAAAAAGATGGTAAGCCTGACAAGAGCGAACTAAAGTTAAAACTTGATCAGTTAGATGACATTAGAGCAAATCGTGAAGACTATGATCTTGGCGGTGAAGATATCGACGCGGCATACAACTATGCAAAAGCGTTTTATGATGATCCTGACGCCACCAAGGACGATATAAACGGCGCGCTTGATACATTGGCATCAACCTTGTCGTTTATTAAGTCTAAGGTTAGCAAGACAGAATTAGTGGCAGAAATTGCTGCTGCCGAAGCGCTTGATCTACTTGACTACGAACTGTATAAGCGCGACGAATTTAGAGCAGCACTACAGCGCGCAAAAGACGTTAAAGAAGACAACCTAGCAAGTAAAGCTGAAATTGATCAAGCGATTGCTGATTTAGTTGCAGCGAAAGCAGAAATGGTGCTATTTGGTGAAGCGATACCTGGTTCTGATGATGGCTCAACTGGCGACAATGGTGGTTCAACTGGCGACAATGGAGGCTCAACTGGCGACAATGGTGGTTCAACAGGTGACAATGGCGGTTCAACTGGCGACAATGGTGGCTCGTCAGGTGGTAATAGTTCACCTAATACTACGCCAAGTAAGCCAGCCGTTGTGGTAGCAAATCCTAAACCAGAACAAGCAAAGCCAAAGCAAGAACAGCCAAATGTCAGTGAAAGCAATGGTCATTTAGCATTTAAAGGCAGAGCATTAGTTGATACCGAAGCGACAGCTTGGTATGCACCGGCTGTTAAGTTCGTCTTAAACGAAGACTTAATGGTTGGCGTAAGTGATAATAACTTTGCACCAAGTGAAGTGACAACACGCGCCATGCTCGTTAAAATACTACATCGTTTATCGGGTGATAACAATGCGATTAAGTCAACCAGTTATAACGATGTAGAATATAATGCTTGGTACGCATCGTCGGTCAATTGGGCAACTAACAAAAACATTGTCAATGGCTTAGGTGATGGCACATTTGCACCAAATAAAGCCTTGACGCGTGAACAGCTCGTTGTCATGTTTTATCGCTATGCTAAATTAATGCAATACGACATGACAGCATCGGCTGACTTAAGCCTATTTGAAGACAGTAATTCTATTTCGCCATTTGCTGAAAAAGCTATGAAATGGGCAATTTCAAAAGGCTTAGTCAATGGCATGGGCGACCAGACATTGGCACCGAAAAAAGGTGCAACAAGAGCAGAAATGGCGATTATTTTACAACGTTTTACTGAAAAGATTGCCAAGTAATAGGTCTGATATGATTTAATTAGATTTAACCATAAAATCCACCTAAGTGATGTAGTCCTTAGGTGGATTTTTTATGGTACGACGGGCATGCCGTTAGTCTGTGGTGAAAGTCCACAAAGGGCGTAATTGCCGACGAACCTAATAGCGACTCCCAAGGTTTGTATCGCGAGGTACAGGCG
>PDWJ01004196.1_pt1 | contig 12882 bp, 9 predicted proteins | sample 1430881 | NCBI WGS metagenome assembly PDWJ01 (sample SAMN01162460, study PRJNA174530) | Oral metagenome, whole genome shotgun sequencing project. | biome: Marine environment; feature: Marine mammal; material: Swab sample of the gingival sulcus; isolation source: swab sample of gingival sulcus... | reverse complement strand
CCGCAAAGGACGCGCTCGGATCCGTCCCCAAACTCGCATCCGACGCCAGAAGGCTCACACTGGAACCGCTCAGCGCAATCGCAGGCGCATCGTCGGTGACATTCAGGGTGACGTTGCTGATGCGTCTGTCGCCATCGCCGTCAATAACTTCAATGCTGACAACTTCGCTTACCTGATCATTGCCGGGGACGCTGTGATCCTGCGTATCGCTGTCGATTTCATAGCTATAGGTCACAGTGCCGCTGCTGGCATCATATCCGGTAAGCGTCACCGAACCATATTGCGTCACAATCGACACCGGATTGTTGATGAGATCCTGCAACTGAGCTTCGGTCACCTGAGTTCCGGCGACTATAACCGCCTGCACACCACCATCGCTGGTGTTGACGCTCAGGGTCGATGTTGCGCTTTCGGTATCGGCGCCCGGTGTGCTGCCACCCGGCAAACCCGCCTCGTCAACCGTGGCATCGGGGGCATCCACGCCCGCCACTTGACGCGTATGAGTGTCAGTGTTGCCAAAGGCGTCTTCTGTCGTCGCGGTGATTGTGATTTCACTCGTGGACAGCGGCGCCGAGGGTGTGTGACTCCAGGTTCCATCTGATTGAACCGCGACCGTCACAGGGGTGCCGTTAATGGTTAGCGTGACGGTTTCACCGGGCACACCGGTGCCCGTGATAACCGGCACCTGCCCGTCCGTCACGACGATCGGATCAATTTCCACCGATGTAAAGGTGTCTTTTTCGATCTCGTCCTGCAATGTCGTTTCATTGCCATTGCTATCCGCAACAGTCAGCGTCACTGTCAGTGTGCCATCGTCAAGACCGCGGACATCCGCGGTGGTCGAGAAAGTGCCATCCGGGTTGATCGTGATGCTGCCAGCGGGTATCGTAACCGTGTTTCCCGCCCCATCGGTAATGACCAGCCCGACAACCGTGCCACCAACCGGCACCACGCCCGAAATCGGCGTATTCTCCAGATCATCCAGCGAAGACAGCATCCCGTCCTGCGCCCCGCCCGGGCCGCTGGTGTCGGTGATATCCACACCAACCACCGCGATAACCCAATCCGCTGTTGCTTCGGCCGTATCCGAGCCGCTGCCATCATTGACAGTATAGGGAATCGTGACCTGCCCGGTAAACCCAGGGGCCGGATCAAAGGTCAGCGTGCCATCCGCACCCATCGTAACAATGCCGCTGCCGTCTGACAGGACAACGCTGTTGCCGGGGATAATCGGCCGACCGTCGACCGTGGAAATGGTCATGCGCGCCTCATCCCCGGTATCAGGGTCGGTATCATTGGCCAGCACATCCATGCTGACTGCGACGCCCTCTGTGGTCAGCGACACGTCATCCTGCGGCTCGGGGCGGTCATTGGTCCCGGTCAGGGTAATGGTAACCATTTCGGTGGTGGTGTTGCCCTCGGCATCCGTGACGGTAATCGTATATTCCTGCGTCAGCACCTCGCCTTCGGGCAGGCTGTTGAGCAGATCGTCATCAACAACAAATTCCCAGGTCACGCGCCCGTCAACCACCGGCGAAAGCGTCAGCGATCCAAGATAGTCATTCGCACCGGGCGTAACCGTCAGCGACAGCTCGCCTTGTGAATCCGGGTCACTAATGATAAATTCACCGGTCGTAGTTAGGGTTTCACCATTATTTTCAGTGGCTTCAGTGATCCCGCCGGTCACATCCGACGCCGAATCAATGGCCGGAATATCGTCGGTGCCATTGATCGTGATAACCACGTCCTGCTCGGTCCATCCCCCGAATCCGTCCGTGACGCGCACCCGGATCACATCCTCCATGCTTTCGTCGGCCTTGAGCCCCCGCACTGCCGGGTGATCGTTATCCAACTCATAGGTCCAGTTGCCATCGGCATCGACCGTCAGAGCACCATAAGCAGCACCATCGCCAACCACAGACCATGTATGGCTGTCCCCGGCATCATGGTCACTGACCTCAAGCCGCCCGGTGGCAGACTGTACGCCATCTTCGCTTACCTCAGCGGCATCGTCGCCGCCAAGCTGGGGCCGATCGTTGGTTCCGGTCACGGTCACGGTCAGCGTCTCTTCGGCCTGCCCGCCCTGACCATCTCCGACCGTAAAGGTAAAGACCTCATCCACCACGGCGCCCTCAGCAAGCTCCTGCGTCGCGGGAAGGCTGTTATCGAGCGTGTAAACCCAAGAGCCATCCTCCTCCATGACAAGAGAGCCATAAACGCCCTGAATCGTGTCGCCCGGCTCAAACGTACCCGCATCGGTCACGATTTTCGTCACAATCAGCGTATCACCATCCGGGTCGGCCGCCCCATCAAGAACATTGCCCGAAACCTCGGCGACACCATCAAAACCGTCATTACCGCCCGCCGTGATACCAGCCTCGGTCAATCCGCCTAACATGGAGCTCAGGCGCGGCGGCGCGTTGTTGCTATCGCTGCCAAGACCGCCAGCCAGCACCCCAAGCGCGAGAGGCGCCAAAGCGGCCCACGCCCAGGGCGCGATCGGAATAACATTTTCGATCTCTGCAATCTGGAAATCAACCCAGGGGTCAGTGTACTGCCCCCACCACGTCACCCCGTTTTCGTCTTCAAAGACGATCTCGTTGCGCTCTTTGTCATCCTCATAGCGGTCAAAGAAATTGGCGATGGTGAATTTACGCCCATCTCTCAGGTGAAGTATAAGGTCATTGCCGGACCGCTCGAACCGCTTCACATCTTCGGGCGAAAACTGCATAACCACAACGGTCGCTTCGGTCAGATCAAGACCATTTCCCTCCATTTTATCGGAGAGCGTTCCACTGCTTTTTTCCACTCGTACATACTGCATATTCTCACACCTCAAGACTTGGTTCTGACGAACCGGACAAGAATGCTTGGAATGTGAGAAAAATGCAGCGCACACAAGAATTCGCGCCCCAAAAGGGCGGCAAACTACACATTAACCCCAACTGTCACCACAAAACTGCCCGACTCGAATATAACACCTGATTTGGTCAGTGTGGCGTCCATCACCTACCGTTTTGCCACCTGCCATTTTTTTCGTTGGTAGCACCAAACGAATCAACAAGCAATCAAGATGTTCTGACATGACAATCGTCGACATGCGTTACAATCAGGTGAACTGAAGTGGTCTCGGTTTTCCAGACAGCTTAGCTGTTTAGTCACAGCGTGTGGTGGTCTACTGATCTGTGACCATTAAAAGGAAGTACTATGGGACAAATTCTTCACGGTAGCGCCACGACGACGTACGCCATCCGAGCTCTCATACAGCGATGCCCTGCCGGGCAATGGACAACGGCATCCAGTTCACCAATCGCAAGCAGGGTCGGTTCGCTTTCGAGCATATCTTCAGCCGCGTGTGCCGAGAGAATGACATCGATCAGCGCCTGACCAAAGTGAACCATCCCTGGAATTTGGAGGATAAAGAACAGGCAGGTCGAGCGGATGAACCGGACGATCAGAGAGGCGACGGTCAAGCGGTATCACTACGACACACATTCTCAGTTCGAAACGCACATCACTGACTTCATTGCAGCCTATAACTTCGCAAGACGGCTGAAGACGCTGCAAGGCCTCATTCCGTACGAATACATCTGCAAAATTCTGACATCAGAGCCAAAACTATTCACTGTCGACCCAACCCACCACACGTTGGGACTAAACAGCTAATATGCTTGGAAAGCTGACAGGCTTTTTCTATTTGACCCCTGTTCACAGTTGCCGCTGTGAACAGGGGTCTTTTTCATTGTGAACCGGCGAATTTGGCGTTGAAACTTTCGCTTTTTTCACTTTTTGTCAGGGGGTGCCTTGCCCTCCTAAACCGTTGTTTCAATCCCTTTTTTCTGGATTGCAAATCCTTGTACACTGGTTCGATTCCGGTACTCGCCTCCAAATCTTTTCAATGACTTGCGTCAAGCCGCCCTTTGCGCGCCATGCGCCGTCTGCCCGGGCAATTGGAACCGCCCCATCAATTTCTCCTTTATCGTTCGCTTCAAGTTTGCCCGCTGGAATACATCTACTGTTCATGCGGGTCTTAGATTACAACCCCAGAATGCCCGGCAATCTCAGCCCATGTTCTCTGGCGCAATCTTTGGCGATTTCATAGCCTGCGTCCGCATGGCGCCAGACCCCGGAAGCCGGATCATTCCATAGCACGCGTTCAATGCGCTTTGCGGCTTCATCCGTTCCATCGGCGCAGATCACCACACCGGAATGCTGCGAGAAACCCATGCCAACGCCGCCGCCATGGTGCAGCGAAACCCAAGTTGCCCCGGAGGCCGTATTGGTCAGCGCATTCAGAAGTGGCCAGTCCGATACAGCATCGGAGCCATCCATCATCGCTTCGGTTTCACGGTTTGGTGAGGCGACTGAACCACTGTCCAGATGGTCACGGCCAATGACGACAGGCGCTTTCAACTCGCCGTTCTTGACCATTTCGTTAAAGGCCAAGCCCGCTTTGTGACGATCCCCCAGACCGATCCAACAGATACGCGCAGGCAGCCCCTGAAACGCAATCCGATCCTGCGCCATATCGAGCCAGCGATGCAAATGCGCGTTCTCCGGGAACAGCTCTTTCATCTTTGCGTCGGTTTTCGCTATATCCTCAGGGTCACCGGACAGGGCCACCCAGCGAAACGGGCCAATGCCGCGGCAGAACAGCGGACGGATATAGGCCGGCACAAAGCCCGGGAAGTCAAAGGCGTTTTCCAGCCCTTCTTCTAGTGCCATCTGGCGGATATTATTTCCATAATCCACGGTCGGGATGCCCATGGCATAGAATTTGCACATGGCGTCAACCTGCACCTTCATTGAGGCACGGGCGGCTTTTTCCACCTCTTTCGGGGCGCTTTCGCGTTTCTCTTTCCACTGCGCCATGGTCCAGCCCTGCGGCAAATAGCCATTGATCGGATCGTGGGCAGAGGTCTGGTCGGTCACGATATCGGGACGGATGCCACCGGCCTCAGCGCGCTGAACGAGTTCGGCAAACACATCTGCGGCATTACCCAGAAGCCCCACGGACTTGGCTTCGCCTGCGGCAGTCCATTTCTCGATCATAGCAAGCGCTTCGTCGAGCGTGTCTGCCTTTTCATCCAAGTATTTCGTGCGCAGGCGGAAATCGATGCTGTCAGGGTTACATTCAACCGCAAGGCAGCAGGCCCCTGCAAACACAGCCGCCAGAGGCTGCGCCCCGCCCATGCCACCAAGACCGCCGGTAAGGATCCATTTACCACTAAGATCGTCATTGTAATGCTGGCGGCCCGCTTCGGCAAAGGTCTCATAGGTACCCTGCACAATGCCCTGCGTACCGATATAGATCCACGACCCGGCGGTCATCTGACCATACATCATCAGACCTTTTTTATCGAGTTTGTTAAAGTGATCCCAGTTCGCCCAGTTGGGCACAAGGTTCGAGTTCGCGATCAGCACACGCGGCGCATCGGAATGGGTTTTCACGATGGCAACGGGTTTACCCGATTGCACAAGCAAGGTTTCGTCTTCTTCCAGGTCTTTCAGGCTGTCACAGATCAGGTCGAAGTCTTTCCATGTCCGCGCCGCACGGCCAATGCCACCATAAACCACCAGTTCATGAGGGTTTTCGGCCACATCCGGATGCAGGTTGTTCATCAGCATCCGGAGCGGGGCTTCCGTCATCCAGCTTTTGGCGTTCAGTTCAGGGCCCGTGGGCGGAAAAATGTCACGGGCGTTTTTACGAGGGTCGGTCATGAGGGCCTCCAACTGTTTAGGGCTTCAAGAATGTGTTTAAGATGCTGCCGCAAGCGATCAGCTTTGGGGGTGTCATACTCCCATGGCGGGGCTTCGATGCTCAGATAGGCGCTTTGTGCCAATTCCATCTGAATGGCATGCAGCCCCTCAGAGGGGTGCCCATAGTGGCGCGTGGTCCAGCCACCTTTGAAACGACCATTCACGACCGAGCTGTATCCTTCGGCACGCTTGCAAATGCCGGCCACGATTGCTTCGATCTCTGGGGCACAGGTCGTCCCCAGATTGGTTCCGGTGTTGAAATCCGGCAAAACCCCATCAAACAGGAAGGGGATCTCGCTGCGAATCGAGTGGCAGTCATAGAGGATCGCAAAGCCATGAATGGCTTTAACGCGGGCCAACTCTGCTTCGATCGCGGTGTGGTAGGGCGCATGAAATTGGTTCCGGCGTCCGATGATATCTCCCTCGGACGGGGGCCTGTCCCAGATGTCATATCCGTCGAAATCCGTCAGGGGCACGAGAGTTGTCGTGTTCTGCCCCGGATAGAGGGACACGCCCAGAGGATCGCGGTTGGCATCAATCACATAGCGGTGAAAGGTGGCGCGCACGGTTGTCACGGAAGGCAGCAGACCATCATAAAGCTGATGAATATGCCAGTCCGTATCCGCCAGCGCGCACCCGCGATCATTCAACCGGGCGGCGATGTCATCGGGTACATGTGTGCCGGTATGGGGCAGCCCAAGCACAACCGGGCTGTCCCCTCTGACTATTTCAACCGGATCAATCATACGCCAAGTTCCGGCATTGCAACACCAGAGCCGCGGGCGATCTCACCGGCAGCGACCAGCTTATAAGCCGCCTCGATATCCGGCGCGGTATAGCGATCCTCCCCAAGCGGCGGCACAACGGCACGCAAACGGGCCATAATTTTCTGCAAGGCTTCGCTGGTCGGCAGGGGGGCACGGAATTCGACACCCTGTGTGGCACAGAGCAGTTCAACCCCCAGAATGCGTTCCAGATTGGTGACCATCCGCCCCAGACGTCGCGCCCCATGGGCCGCCATGGATACGTGGTCTTCCTGGTTTGCACTGGTCGGCGTTGAATCCGTTACGCAGGGGTTGGCCAGATGTTTATTCTCACTCATCAGGGCGGCAGTTGTGACCTCGGCAATCATCAGGCCCGAATTCAGCCCCGGATTGGGGGTCAGGAAAGCGGGCAGATCGTAGCTGAGGACCGGATCGACAATCAGCGCAATACGGCGCTGGGAAATCGCCCCGATTTCAGCTGCGGCCAGTGCGATCATATCCGCTGCAAAACCCACGGGTTCGGCATGGAAATTCCCGCCTGATACGATCAGCCCGGCTTCGGACAGGACCAGCGGATTGTCCGTCGCGGCATTGGCTTCGATCTCAAGCGTCGTGGCGGCCTGACGCAGAACATCCATCGCCGCGCCAACCACCTGTGGCTGGCAGCGAATACAATACGGGTCCTGCACCCGGGTATCCCCATCGCGGTGACTTTCGCGGATCACAGATCCATCCAGAATAGCACGCATGGTGTTGCTGGCCTCAATCTGACCACGATGTCCGCGCAACGCATGAATTTCCGGCTGCAATGGCGCGGTCGATCCCATGATGGCATCGGTCGTCAGCGCCGATGTGACCAACGCAGTTTGCGCAGCCTGCCATGCCCCAAACAATCCCACAAGAGCGTATGCTGTTGAAAACTGTGTGCCGTTGATCAGCGCCAGTCCTTCTTTTGGACCCAGTTCAACCGGTATCAAGCCCGCGGCTTTCATTGCATCTGCGCCAGACACAACCGTGCCGTCATATTCGGCCTCGCCTGCACCCATCATAACGGCCGCCATATGTGACAACGGGGCCAGATCACCCGATGCCCCGACCGAACCCTGCGCCGGAATAACCGGGGTCACGCCCTTTTCAAGCATAGCTTCCAGAAGATCGATCAATACCGGCCGCACACCAGACGCCCCTCGCCCAAGCGAAAGCAGCTTCAGCACCATCATAAGCCGGGCCGTGGCCCGCGGTGAGGCCGGACCAACCCCGCAACAATGCGACAGGATCAGATTGCGCTGCAGCGTCGCGGTATCTTCGGCGGCGATTTTAACGCTGGCCAGTTTTCCAAAACCCGTATTCACACCGTAAACGGCGGTTTCCCCGGCAGCGGCAGCGGCGATTTGCGCATGTGCGGCTTCAATATTCGGGCGACAGCTCGGATCAAGCTTCACCGCGCATTCAGCGCGATAGACCTGTTCCAACTGCGCAAGCGTGACAGATCCTGGGGTAAGGGTCAGAGTGTTCAAGACAGATCTCCGGAAATACGAGTGTGTAACGGGTTAAAGCCAATGCGATAGGCCAGTTCGGCAGGATGCGTGACATCCCACACGGACATATCCGCGCGCAGATCAGGAGAAATCGCCCCGCAATCCTGCAATCCCAAAGCACGCGCCGCATGACGCGTCACGCCAAGAAGCGCCTCTTCGGGTGTCATTCGAAACAGCGTGCAGCCCATATTCATCGTCAGCAAAAGCGACATCATCGGGGCAGAGCCGGGGTTGCAGTCCGTCGCAAGGGCCATCGGCACGTTATATTTGCGCAACAGATCAATCGGCGGGGTCTGAGTTTCATGCAATGTGTAAAACGCACCGGGCAAAATTACACCAACGGTGCCCGCATCCGCCATTGCCTGAACGCCCTTCTCATCGAGGTATTCGATGTGATCTGCAGACAAGGCCCCATAGGAGGCTGCCAGTCTGGCACCTCCCAGATTGCTCAGTTGTTCGGCGTGAATTTTAATCGGCAGGCCCAGTTCGCGGGCCACGTCAAACACAGGCACCAGCTGATCCGGCAGGAAGGCAATCCCCTCGCAAAAGGCGTCCACCGCATCCACCAGACCCTCTTTATGCGCCATACGCAGGGTCGGGATGCAGACCTCTGAGATATAAATGTCAGGCCGGTCTTTGTATTCCACGGGCACCGCATGTGCCCCCAGGAAACTGGTCACCACCCTCACCGGGCGATGATCTGGCAAGGCCCGCGCGGCGCGCAACATGTTCAACTCCGTCTCACGATCCAGGCCATAGCCTGATTTGACCTCGATCAACGCCACACCTTCGGCCAACATGGCATCCACGCGGGGCAACGCCTGCGCGATCAGTTCATCAACTGAGGCCTCCCGCGTCGCCTTCACCGTCGAAACAATACCGCCACCCGCGCGGGCCACATCTTCGTAGCTGGCCCCATTCAACCGCATCTCAAACTCTACGGCCCGGTTTCCACCGTGAACAACATGCGTGTGGCAGTCAATAAACGCAGGCGTTACCAGCCGCCCACCAAGAGCCTTGCGGGGCAATGACGCAAAATCCTGCGGCAACTGATCCTGTGGCCCCACCCAGGCAATGCGTCCCCCGGTAACGGATATCGCCGCATCCTCGATCAAGCCATAGGCCTGATCGCCTACCATCGTGGCAGCGTGCAACTCTGTGAACACCTGATCACTGACCTGCATTCGAATCCTCTCCACCGTAAATTTACCTTTTTTTGTATGTAATAAAAATTTAAATGTCTATCCATAATATCTGGAGGGAATCATGACGGCAATTTTTGCAACCCGCGCTCTGACCGCAAATGGCTTGGTGAAAAATCTTCGCCTCACCATCGACGGTGGCTATATTTCAACCCTCACGACGCAGAGCACGGCGCGAGACGGTGATACACGGGTTGATACGCTCTTGCCCGCCCTCTCCAACCTGCACAGTCACGCCTTTCAACGTGCCATGGCGGGGATGACGGAATATCGCATGGCAGGCCGCGATAGCTTCTGGACTTGGCGCGATCTGATGTATCGCTTTACAGCACACCTCAACCCGGAACAGGTGCAGGCCATTGCCGCGCTGGTCTATCTTGAGATGCAAGAAGCGGGATACGCCGCCGTCGGAGAATTCCACTATCTGCACCACCAACCAAACGGCCAGCCCTATGATCGCCTTGCGGAACTTTCTGACCGGATCATGGCCGCGGCAGCTGAAACCGGCATCGGCCTTACGCATCTGCCGGTGCTTTATTCTTATGCCGGTGTTGGGGAAATACCACTGGAGGCAGGGCAAAAACGATTTGGCAACAGCGTGGACCGCTTCTGCACACTCGTCGAACAATCCCGCACGGCGCTCCGCGATCTGCCGGGCGATTACAGCATTGGCATTGCGCCCCATTCTTTGCGCGCAACATGCCCGCGTGATCTGGCAGAGGTCGTTACGGCCCAGGGGCAAGGCCCGGTCCATATCCATATCTCCGAACAACCCAAAGAAGTGGCCGAAGTTCAGGCCGGGCTGGGCGCGCGCCCGGTCGAATGGCTGCTGGACAACGCCCCGGTCAATCACCGCTGGTGCCTGATCCACGCTACACATATGACGGAAAACGAAACCCGGAACATGGCAAAGAGCGGCGCTATTGCCGGGCTGTGCCCCATAACCGAAGCCAACTTGGGGGACGGCGCGTTCAACGGTCCGACCTATCTGGAAGAGGGTGGTGCGTTCGGCGTAGGTTCAGATTCCAACGTGTTGATCTCATTGACCGAAGAGTTACGCACGCTGGAGTACTCCCAGCGCCTGCGTGACCTGTCCCGCAATGTTATGGTCGTGAATGAAGGCTCAATCGGACACACTCTTTATACGGGCGCGGCCAGCGGCGGCGCACAGGCTCTAGGCCGCAACGCGGGGCAAATTGCCACGGGAATGCTTGCGGATCTAGTCGCCATCAACAGCCAGGACGCCGCATTATGCGCCCTTAAACCGGAACAGATCCTTGATGGGCTGGTGTTTGCGGCCAAAGACCATATTGTGACAGACGTCTGGAGTGCTGGCCGCCATCAGGTCAAATCCGGGCGGCATGTGAAGCGCGACCAGATCCAGAGACACTATCGCAAAGCAATTGCCGAACTGATGGAAAAAATCTGATCCGAAACAGGTTTCAGGTGCATATGAAGGGCAACGGCCTCAGAGGTCATGACCAGCATATGCGCCTGATCAGCGCACACAACATCCCCCGAAGAGACCTCCATATCACCATCCAGCACAGCGGCCCCCGCAACCAGATAAATCATATCATGTGCAGCCAGCGGAATTGGCAACGGACCTGTGCGCACTTCGATCTCAGCCATAACCTTCCGGGGATCAAAGATCACATTAAACGCCCGACATACCCCATCCAGCAATCGCGCCGACAAAGGCAAGGCCCCGCTAAATCGCAGCGGTCTCAACGGGCGGACTGACAGATTGGTATCCTCCCCCAACAATTCCAGCCCTGCGCCGCCAATAATCGTATGTAGTCGCTCCATGCCCGGAAATAGTGAAAACGGACCATCATGCGCTATTTCAGCGATACTGACACGCCACACCAATTGGTCGGCTTCATCGAAAACCGCCGCGACTTCCTGCGTTAGCCCTCCGCCATTCGCCCATGGCTTTACAGGGCAGTCATCTGTTGCAAGGCGAACGATCATTTCGGCCTTTCCATTTGCTGCTTAAGCTGCACATAATCAAATAAAGAGCAAACAAAAAGCACACTCACCTTGGCTGAAAAGAAAAACATTGGATTTCAGGATATCCGGGAAGAAGTCCTGAACCGCATCCAGACACGGATATGGCCTCAAGGAACGCTGCTACCTACCGAGCTGGAGCTTGCGGCCGAGTTCGGCTGTGCCCGCGCGACAGTGAACCGCGCCCTGCGGGAATTGGCGGATCAAGGCATTGTTGACCGGAAGCGCAAAGGTGGAACCCGTGTTGTGACAAACCCGGTCAAACAAGCCCGCTTTCCAATTGCCGTGGTGCGCAAAATGATCGAAGATATGAATGCTGCCTATCGCTACACGCTGATCAGCCGCGTCCAGATTGATTGCCCCCCCTGGCTACAAGCGAAACTTGACCTACCTGCGAAGTCACAGGTTTTGCATATAAAATGTATGCATCAGGCGAACAACAGACCCTTTCAGTTCGAAGAACGCTGGATCAACACCAAGGCGGTTCCCGCGGTCATGGATGAGGATTTTCTCTCCATTGGCCCAAATGAGTGGCTTCTGGCAGAAGTTCCGATTTCCAATGCGGAGATTTCCTTTTCTGCGGTTCCCGCCACAGCAGAGCTTCACGATTTTCTTTCTGTTTCAACAGGCACGCCGCTCCTTCAAATGGAACGCATCACTTGGCTTCAGGGGCAGCCCCTAACATTTGTAAAGATGACGTTTCATCAAGGGTATCAAATGCATACAGCCTACTGATTGTCGAACTTCGGGTTTTTGCAATCAATGCTGATCAGCCCCATCTAGAACATCGTCCGTTTAATCTGCAACATATCCGGCTGCCCTGAATAGGTTGCGACACTGTTCCGGCGGGAACAGGTCGCAGGTTTGGGTGATGGATTGGAACAGCGCGCCGAAGGTGCCGGCTTTGAGCCGCCTCAAATGCGCTTTGAGCTTGGAGTCGGCCATTTCGATGGGGTTCAGGTCTGGGCTGTAGGGCGGGAGAAAGAGCATCCAGCTTCCTTGTGTTTTCAGGACGTCTTGTGCGTAAGCAGACTTGTGGGACGACAGATTGTCGGCGATCACCACGTCGCCGGGTTGCAAGGTGGGGGCGAGCTAGGTCTCGATATAGGTGTCAAACGCGGCGCGGTTCATCGGTCCATCGAGCACCCAGGGCGCGCTGAGCTCGTCGATGCGCAGGCCCGCGATGAAGGTCTGGGTGCGCTAATGACCAAAGGGGGCGTCGGCCTCCAGCCGGGTTCCTCGCGGTGATCTCCCCCGCAAGCGGGTCATCTTGGTGGTGACAGCGGTTTCGTCGATGAAGACCAGCCTGTGCGGCTCAAAGCGCATCCGCGGCATCCGGCGATGGTGCCACTCGGTGCACGCGGCGCGGACCCGTTTGCGCAACCGTTCTGTCGCGATTAGCGATTTTTCATGTGAATCCAAGGCGCTGGATCAGGTGACGCGAGAGCATCGCCGAGGTCGCGGCGAGGCCGTGCTCGGCCATCAGGGCCTCAGCCAACTCGGGCATGGTTGGACCTGTCACGTTTTTGTGCCGCCCCAAGTGCTCGTTTAAGCCACTTTCCGCTCGAATGCGACAGGGCTTTTCCAGCCCAAGGCAGAGTGCATTCG
>PDWJ01005913.1_pt1 | contig 12884 bp, 13 predicted proteins | sample 1430881 | NCBI WGS metagenome assembly PDWJ01 (sample SAMN01162460, study PRJNA174530) | Oral metagenome, whole genome shotgun sequencing project. | biome: Marine environment; feature: Marine mammal; material: Swab sample of the gingival sulcus; isolation source: swab sample of gingival sulcus... | reverse complement strand
ATGATAAGCGAAAATGTCATGTATATCGGTATGATATCAATTTTGCTCAATAGGCTGCTGCCAGCTTAAGCTTATTGCTAATTATCAAACACGCTCTCAGAGGTGACGGGATATATCATTTCCGAGAGGAAACGACGCCCTATATGGCCTTTTTTGAGGCCAAAAAAGGCCATATAGTCCCCAAAACCCCCTTCCTTTGGAGAATAAATGCTGAATAATCAATTAGTTGTCGTGACCCGACCCTACGACGACCCAATGGGGCGTGTCAACTTTTTTTATGCCACGGACACTTCATATTTTAAGTTTGCCTGTCTCAACATGTCTTGGAGTGCCAGTCTGATCCAAATTTTTTCGGGTTCGTTTAAAATGTGGGCAATTTTTGCGGCGCGGGTGACAGACGGTAATTTTCTTTCTTTTTCCAGGTCACACAGGCTGGATGGAGAAATGCCAAGTATTTGGGCAAACTCTTTTTGTGATAACTCTTCGCATTTTCGATGGGACCAGAGGGCCCGGCCAAAGGTCATGGGGCCGTATTCCTTTACCATTGCTGCAACGCCGTATTTTTTATCAATAGTCATGCTTGGTTACCTCTATTACTTCGATGATTATTTGGTCATTGTGTTCAACATAAAACGCCCTGTATGCTTTGGACAGCCGGATGGATCGTTGGCCGGTTCTTTTCCCGGTCAGTGGTTCGTCATGATAGCCGGGGATGCGTCTGATTTCTTCAATACCAAAGGCTTCAACGGATTCTGCCCAGTTCTGGAGCTTGCCTTGGATATGGGTCGGTGCCTTTCTGAGTTGTTTTTGGGCTTTTTTATTTACGATTACCTGATTCATGGGTTATTTATACGTCTTATAGACGTATTTATCAATAATAAAAATACTAATTTTTTATTTAATTTAAATTCGGGTCGGGCCGTGAAAACCACTTGATATTTAAAGAATATTCCCATCTCCCACCCTCTAAAAAAGGCCAATATTGAGTTTTTCAGGGGCAAAAAAGCATCTTTTATCCGAATGCCTATGGCGAGAGCAAAATGACATTTTATTCCAGGTTTTATATAAAAGTCTCAATAACTTACTGAATTACTTTCTTGTTTTGTTGTGGGCCAACGGCTGGGATTCGATAGACCAGGGACGGCCCGTGGCCGTTATATTTGGCACATCACTCACCGGTGCCATAAACGGGAATTTCTTCTGAAATTCTCAGAGGTGACGGGATATATCATTTCCGAGAGGAAACGACGCCCTATATGGCCTTTTTTGAGGCCAAAAAAGGCCATATAGGCCCCAAAAACCTCTTCCTTTGGAGAAACCCTACGACGACCCTACGACGCCAAACCGATCAGGCCAGGGAGTAAATTCAAACGAGAACACAAGGTCAATAAGCGAGAGTTCCATATGAATTATAAGCCTTGCCGTTAACTTTATGACATTGGGTCTCAACTATCGATTCACAGACCAGGCGAATGGTATCTACATTTTGTAAAAACTTTTTGGATGAGCGCCTCGTGATCGATGTTATGAGCAAGCCCAAAAAATTTACAACTCACGAGGGATTATAAGCCGATGAAAAAAAGAACACCCTGGACGGTTTTTGCCATACTTGTGGTCATTGTGCTGCTGCCGGCAATCTCCAATTTTTTAAAGGACCTGCTGGCCGGTGTTCACCAGATGGGTAAAACAGCAGAACCTGTCAGAAAATTGGATAACTGGATATCTTCTCCCTATTCACAGCCATACAACACCATCATACATTTCCTAAAAGATTGGCTTTTCGTGGGTTTAATCTCTCCATATTTTCTTTTTCCTGTCAGCCGTTTTATCAGGGGCATTACACGGCCCGTTGAAATAATTACATCCATTTCGCACAAACGCTTTTGGGGAAAAGATGTCTGGTTCGGTGCACCCATGGTGGTTCTTCTGGGTTTGTATGCATACGTTCACCTTGTTTTATGGATCTACGGTTTTATTCCCAGATCTTCGGGCGTGTCAGATCTGAACAATCCAGCCCGGTTGCTTATTTCAACACTGCCATGGATTGCACTGATGATGGTTGCAGTACTCCTATTTATCGGCCTGGCAATGTGGCTTTTTCCCAGGGGCAGAGAATCTGTCCGAAAAGAGGGGGGAAAATTATTCCGGTGCGCCCTGTATTATGTGTTGCCTGGTCTTATCCTGCTGTTGATCCGTCCAAGGATGGGTAATATCGGAGCATCTACAGTGCCTAACCTTTCCGGGGGAAATGCCATCGGTATTGCGGCAGGAAGCGCCAGCAAGAAGGATCGGCTGATGGTATTGTCTGAAACAGGATATCCCCTTATGGGTTATGCACTGGAAGGCCCATTAAGTCTTCTGGCAGGAATGCCGGTAAAAATGACGGGGCCTCAAACAGGTCAAACCATGAAAGCTTATTTAGAGAAAAATCCTGGTACGCAGGCCGATCTGGTTATTGCCAAGTCCCTGAATCAATTGGAGGTGCTTAGTGCAAAAGGGCTGCTGGAAAAGAATACCATCGTTTTAAGAATATACAGGACACCTTGTATTATGGTTCCCAAGGGAAACCCGAAAAATATCCGGGGGCTGAATGACTTGTTAAAGCCGGGCATGCGGCTGGAAATCAGTGATGCTGATAGAATGGAAATCGGACGTATGACCCGGATCATGCTTAATAATAAATACTTAAAGCAGGATCGTTTAGATGCTGTCATTGACTGGACTGACATCGTCATGGTCAATTCAAAATGTTGGCGCGCTGACATTGATATTGTCGAGATCGCGCCGGAAAAGACCATGTATGAAATTCTTTATCTAACGTTATTTCAGTCCACGCCCAACCGCGGCAAAGCGCTTGGCTTACTGAATTCCATGCAAACCCCCAGGGGCGTAAGGACATTGGATAGAAACGGTTTTGGCATTTTGTGGGAACCCGCACCGGAACGAATTTTTGAGTAAATATGAAGGCAGACCTGGAATGACAATTAAGCGGGCATCTATATCTGTTTATCGGATACGCAAATGGATTAAAGCCGAAAAAATTCGGATGGGTACTATTTTTATAATTCTTGCCATGGCGACTGTATTGGCGTTGCCGGGATGGAGCCCAACTATTTGCCGGACAAGACGATTAAATCTTACGATGTCTGTTTTCTGATTCGTGATAAGATCCAGCCCGAAGATTTTTTCCCGATAATTAAAAATAAAGCGGCTTTTCTGCAACGCTGCGCAATGGATGATTCACCCGAAGCGTTTTATCAGACCCTGGTCGCAAGCAGGTTGACGGCTTACAGGCTCGACATATTCGAAAAATATTTTTACACACAGACCATGGCGGCCCATCGGGACGACGGATGTTTTGCAGGTGCCCACCCCGGCTTGCCGGGCAGCTTTGTGGCACATGACAATGCCGTACGTCAAGTTCACCAGATCAATCCTGATGCCGTGGTTGTGTCTATATACAATTTTTCCGGTTTCTATGAACTGAAGACGAAAGATGATGAAACGTACTGTTATATTACGGTATCCCGGCATCCCCGTTTTGGCTATGGATTGCACAAAACTGAAAACGGCTGCGAGGTAGATTCTTACGCGAGCCTTGAATCTATATTAAGTCCTAAAAAATGGAAAAAGTTCGTTGATCAATCCAGGACGGATTGGGACAGGTATCTTTCCGGATACAAGAGGGAACATAGAGAATTGGAAAATGGGCGGCTGAAGGAGTCGTCTGGCGGAATTTAAGAGCCTGTTTGATAATTAGGGGATCGAAAGGAAATCTCATGAAAATGAGAACCAATTTTCACAAATTTTCTGTTAATAGCCGGACTATTGACATAAAATTTGAGGGAATTGGAGCCATTTTCATGGGATTGCAGCCGTTCATCAATTATCAAACACGCTCTCAGAGTTGCAGGTTGGGTGATTTTATTTTGATCATGGGCCTAAGGTGATCGCCGTGACCCTGAACGGTGAAGGCGGCAGCCGGGAAGACCTTGTCCGGTATGCCCGGCAACTGGAGACAACCACAGGGGTGCCGGTGTTTGATCCCCTGAACGACGACCTGTCAGCGCTTTTGCCGGTGATCAGGGCCGTGAAAACAATATCTTGACACGTAATTGCCTGTTCAAGTAGGATACGCCCAACGCTGTCCGAAGGCAGCCCGCACGAAGTTAAGCTTTGCTATACATATAATTTCTAAGCCACGAAGGCATACAGGCATCCTTACTGTTAAAAAGGTGCCTTCCTTTGCGGCTTTTTGTGTTTCAAGGAGTTGACATGAAGATAAAACTTGGCGTGTTGTGTGTCTGTCTGTTGCTGCCCCTGTCTGTTTTTACGGCAAATGCAAAAAATATTTTGGATAGTACAGGTAAAACCATTTCAGTACCGGATCAAGTCAGCCGCATTATCTGCTCAGGTCCGGGTGCGTTACGTCTGATCACCTATTTCAATGCCCAGGATCTGGTGGTGGCCGTGGATGATATGGAAACATCCAGGAAAAAGTTTGATGCAAGGCCCTATAGCATTGCCAATCCCCAGTACAAAACACGACCGGTGTTCGGGGAGTTCCGTGGCAACGACGATCCTGAAAAAATTTTGGGCCTTGCCGTACAGCCCCAGGTTATTTTTAAGACATATGCCACCATGGGTTATGATCCGGCTGAACTATCACAGAAAACAGGTATCCCGGTGGTGGTGCTGGGATATGGTAATCTTGTCGCCCAAAGGCAGATGCTTTATAACAGTGTGCGGATCATCGGTCAGGTGCTGAACCGGGAAGAACGGGCCCAGGCGCTGATCCGCTTTTTTGACCAGCAGATCGCTGAACTCAACCGGCGCACCGCATCCGTGGACAACCCAAAAACCTGTTTTGTCGGCGGCATTGCCTATAAAGGCCCCCATGGATTCCAGTCCACAGAGCCCGGTTATCCGCCCTTTGAGTTTGTGAATGCCGTTAATATCGCCAATGGGTCTGACGTCAAGGTGAAAAATTTGTCCCACGCAATCTTTTCCAAAGAGAAGCTGCTGGAAGAAAATCCTGACGTCTTGTTTCTGGACCTTTCCACCCTGCAGATGGGAAGCGGTCATAGCGGGCTTGATGAACTTAAAACAGATCCGGTATTCCAGGCCCTGGATGCCGTGGCAAATGGCCAGGTTTATGGGGTGCTGCCCTATAATTGGTATACCCAGAATTTCGGCTCCATCCTGGCCGATGCCTGGTATGTGGGAAAAGTGCTTTATCCGGACCAGTTTAAAGATGTTGACCCGGTCACCAAGGCAGATGAAATTTATCAATTTTTGCTCTCTGCCAAAGTCTATGCCGTCATGGATGCCCTGTTCCGGAACAAGGCATTCAAACCCGTTGATTTAGGGGCGAAATAGAGAAGATGCACTTTGATCAGGCGGTCATACCTGGTGCCTATATCGGGTATATTCGCAAAAAATCCTGGGTGCTTTTCGCCCTGTTCAGCCTGACGGCGGGACTGTGTCTGATCTCTTTGTGCAAAGGGGCTGTAAAACTTCCTTTGCTGGATGTGGTGCAGACATTAATGCTGGATGCGCCGTCCAAAAAGGCCGATCTTATTGTATGGAATATCCGGCTGCCCCAGACCATCATTGCTGTATTAGGCGGGGCAGGCCTTGCTGTTTCCGGTGCCGTCATGCAGTCGGTATTGAAAAACCCGCTGGCGTCACCGTTTACCCTGGGCATTTCCCATGCAGCCGCATTTGGGGCGGCGCTGTCCGTGATCATCATGGGGACCGGGGTGATGGCATCCTCTTCCAGTGATGCCGTGGCCGTTTCAAACCCGGTGATCACGGTGGCAACGGCCTTTTTCTTCTCCATTGCCACCGCGTTAATCATCATCTTTATATCCGGCAAAAAAGGGGCATCCCCCCATGTCATGGTGCTTACCGGCGTAGCCCTCGGTTCTCTTTTCAGTGCCGGGACCATGCTGCTGCAGTTTTTTGCCGATGATGTGCAGCTGGCTGCCATGGTGTTCTGGACCTTTGGGGATCTGGCCAGGGCTGACTGGAACGACATTGCGCTGATCGCCCCGGTTGTGGTGGTGCTGCTTGGGTTTTTCCTGGTCAAATACCGGGACTACAACGGCATGGTCATGGGGGATGAGAGTGCCAAAGGCATTGGCATACGGGTGGAATGGGTCCGGCTTTCCGGCCTGCTGGCCGCCTCTTTGATGACCGCGTTGATCATCAGCTTTGTGGGGATTATCAGTTTTGTGGGTCTGGTCGCCCCCCATATTGTGCGGCGCATCATCGGAGACGAGCACGGGTTCCTTTTGCCGGCATCCATTCTGGCTGGGGCCTTGATTCTTCTGGCAGCAGATATGGCCGCCCGTCTGATCATGCTGCCCCATGTGCTGCCGGTCTCTATTTTTACGGCATTTTTAGGGGCCCCGGTTTTTATTTACCTTATGATTAAAGGCAATCCCAGATGATTCTGACAGTGAACCAGATCGGTTTTAAGTATAGATCCATTAACGTTCTTGAGGATATCAGTTTTTCCATTCCCCGGGGTGAAATCACCGTCATATTAGGCCCCAACGGCGTGGGAAAAACCACATTACTCAAATGCCTCAATAAGGTTTTAACCCCGTCAACGGGCCGGATTCATGTCAAAGACAAACCGTTGAACGCCATGGATATCCGCCAGATCGCCAAAGAGATCAGTTATGTTGCCCAGTATAATGAAACCGGCAAAGTCACGGTGTTTGACGCGGTTCTGATGGGGCGATACCCCCATATCCGGTTCAGGGCCGCAAAGGAAGACCTGGCAAAAGTGGGGTCGGTGCTAGCGCACCTGAACCTGACACACATGGCCCTTAAAAATTTGAACGAACTTTCCGGCGGAGAACTCCAGCAGGTCGCCATTGCCAGGGCCCTGGTCCAGGAAACCGATATCCTGCTGTTGGACGAACCCATATCCAGCCTGGACTTAAAAAACCAGACCCGGATTCTAAGCCTTATCCGGCATATTGCCCAGGACCACAACCTTGCGGTGATCATGACCATGCATGACTTAAATTCAGCATTGCGGTATGCAGACCAGTATATCTGTTTAAAAAATCACACCGTGTTCGGGATGGGAAAAATTGAAGAGATCCGGTCAGACCTGCTCACAAGGGTGTATGGCCTGCCGGTGGAGATTATCCGGCATAAGGGGTATCCCTTGGTGGTGCCGGTTGAAGATGCCTCCAAAGCGGCTTGAGAGATATTTGATTATGATCATGCACTTAAATCTGAGAGCGTGTTTGATAATTGATGAATCGGCTGCAATCTCATGAAAATGGCCCCAATTCCCCCAAATTTTATGTCAATAGTCCCGCTATTAACAAAAAATTTGTGAAAATTGGTTCTCATTTTCATGGGATTTCGCTTTGATCCCCTAATTATCAAACACGCTCTGAGGGAAAAATGGACTTTGAATTAGACAATACCCTGAAAATGCTCCAGAAAGAGATCCGTAATTTTGCAAAAAAAGAGATTCTTCCCTTTGCAGACCAGTGGGATGAGGCCCACTACCTGCCCATTAAAGAGGTGATGCGTCCCCTGGGTGACATGGGATATTTGGGTACCGTGATTCCCGAAGCATACGGCGGCGTGGATCTGGGCTTTCTGGCGGCCATGATCGTGACCGAGGAGCTGGCCAAGGCGTGTTCCTCCCTGCGGGTCCAGGTGAATATGCAGGTGCTGGGCTGTGGGTACACCATCTATCAATACGGGGATGAGCAACTCCGTAACAAGTATGTGGAAAAGCTTTGCACCGCCGAATATATTGGCGGCTTTGCCATCACCGAACCGGATGCCGGTTCCGATGTGATGAATATTGCGTCCACTGCCCAGGACCAGGGAGATCACTGGCTGCTCAACGGGAATAAAACCTGGATTTCCAATGCCGATGTGGCAGACTGCCTGATTTACTATGCCTACACGGATAAAGCTGCCGGTTCCAGGGGGTTGTCCGCCTTTGTCATTGAACCTAAGAATTTTGACGGCATCACAACCTCTTCCCTGGACAAGCTGGGATCCCACTCGTCTCCCACTGGTGAACTGTTTCTGGATCATGTTAAAGTCCCCAAAGAAAATATCCTGGGAAAACCCGGCGATGGTGCTAAAATTGTATTTTCATCGTTGAATCAGACCCGTTTGTCTGCGGCGGCCGGTGGTGTGGGCCTGGCCCAGGCCTGTCTGGACGACGCTGTCCAATACTGCAATCAGAGAAAACAGTTTGGAAAAAAGATCGGTCAGTTCCAGATGAACCAGGACATGATCGCCCAGATGGCAACAGAAATCCAAGCCGCTCGTCTTCTGGTTTACAAAGCTGCCTGGGCCAAGGATCAGGGACGGCTGAATAATGGCATGGATGTGGCCATGGCCAAATACATGGCTGGTGAAGTGGCGTATAAATGCGCCAACTACGCCATGAGGATTCTGGGTGCCTACGGCTACTCCACGGAATACCCTGTGGCCCGCTACTACCGGGATGCCCCAACCTATGCCATGGTGGAAGGGTCCGCAAATATCTGCAAGTGGATTATTGCCCTGGATCAGCTGGGTATGAGAAAAGCAAATAGATCATAGGGAGTTTAAAAAGGAGCCCCGCATGTCTGAAGAGGTATCAGCGCCCCTGCCGGGAAAAATTGTCAGCTTAAACGTTGAACCAGGCACGGTGATAGAAGAGGACGATGAAATTCTGGTGATTGAAGCCATGAAAATGGAAACTCCCATCGTTGCGCCCTGTTCCGGCACCGTGTCAAAGATTGCCGTCAAGAAAGGGGATATGGTGGAAGAGGATGAGCTGTTAGCCGTCATTGACTAGACTTCAGGAAAAAACCGATGAAATCCTATTTTGAAAACATGACGCCTTTTGGCAACCCTTTGAAAAAAGGAACCATAAAACGCACCCAGAATAACTATGAACGGGTGATAGCAGCTGAAAAACAGATTGCCGCCGCCGTGGACAAAGTTAAAAATGCAGGCCTTGCCGAAAAAAAAATCAATGAGCGCGGTCAGATGACCGTATGGCAGCGCCTGGCATATATCGTGGACCCCGGCACCTGGACCCCGCTTCATACACTGTTCAACCCCGCGGATAATGTTGAGGGGACCACCAATGTGATTGACGGCCTGGGACAGATTGCCGGCAAATGGGCGGTTGTGATCGGTTTTGATAACAAGGTCATGGCTGGCGCCTGGCTGGCCGGGCAGTCCGAGAACATTTTAAGGGTCACAGACCTTGCAAAACGGCTGAATATCCCGTTGGTCTGGCTGGTGAATTGCAGCGGGGCCAAGCTCACCGACCAGGAAAAATTCTATGCCAACAGAAGGGGCTCCGGCGCCCCGTTTTTCAGGCATGGGGAACTTGAGCAGGAGGGCATCCCCGTGCTTGCGGCCATTTACGGTACCAATCCTGCCGGGGGCGGCTACCAGGCCGGCAGCGCCACGGTTCTTTTTGCCCATGAAACGTGCAATATGGCCGTTGGGGGGGCCGGTATTGTCAGCGGCATGGCCCCCCAGGGCGAATTTACCGTCGAGATGGCCCAAGATCTGGCCCAAAAAGCCAAAGCACACCAGGAAAAGCCCCCTGGATCCGTTGCCACCCATTATGACCACACCGGTTTTTTTCGTTTTGTGTACAAGGAAGAAAAAGCGGTGCTCGACGGCGTCAGGGACTATATGAAAAAGCTGCCGGCCTATGATCCTGAATTTTTCAGGGTGGCCGAACCCAAGCCCCCGGCGTTTGATGCCAAAGATGTGATGCGGCTTCTGCCCATTTCCGCCAAGACTGTATATAAGTTTGACGACATTTTAGCCCGGCTTGTGGACGGCTCCGAACATATGGAATTCCGCCCTGATTATGGTCCTGAAATTTATACAGGGCTTTGCAAGGTGGACGGATTTCTTGTGGCCTGCATCGGTAACCGCCAGGGGTATCTTGGCAGGGACTACCCTGAATATGCCGATTATCCGGGCATGGGGGGAAAACTTTATCGTCAGGGGTTGCTTAAAATGAATGAATTTGTAACCCTGTGCGGCAGGGACAGAATCCCTGTGATCTGGTTCCAGGACACCTCGGGCATTGATGTGGGAGATCTTGCCGAAAAAGCCGAGCTTTTAGGGTTGGGCCAGTCCCTGATCTACTCCATCCAGCAATCGGGCCTTCCCATGATGCTGGTCATTTTGCGTAAGGGAACCGCAGCCGCCCACTATGTCATGGGCGGCCCCCAGGCCAACCGGAATAATGCCTTTACCCTGGGCACCTGTGCCACGCAAATTTGCGTGATGCACGGGGAGACCGCTGCCGTTGCCACCTATGCAAGGCGCCTGGTAAAGGAAAAAGACGCCGGCCGGGACCTTGAACCTGTAGTGGAGAAGATGAACGCCCTTGCCCAGAAATATAAAGACACCTCAACCCCGCTTTACTGCGCAAAACAGGGGATGGTGGATGAGGTGGTAAGACTTGCCGATCTGCGGCATTATATGCACTCCTTTGCAGGCGCAGTTTACCAGAATCCCAAATCGATCTGCCCCCAGCATCAGATGATCCTGCCCAGAATGATACGGGATCACGCTGGCGCAAAGGAAGGGGGGGAGCGCCATGGATCAGCGTATTAATTTTGATATTAAAGGAGATAGTGAATGGAAATTTTATTTGTGGTCGGTTTTATTGCGGTTTATCTGTTGTTACAAATTTATATTCTTCCCAAAATGGGGATATCCACATGAATGCGTGACGCCTGTCAGGTGACAGGCAAACAGAAAAAAGATAAGGATCAGAATTGATGCCCAAAAGGGGTCAGGCCAGCGCCTTTTTGACCTTCTTCTACAATATCTGAAAGCGTGTTTGATCATTAGGGGATCGAAGCGAAATCTCATGAAAATGAGAACCAATTTTTACAAATTTTGTTGTTAATAGCGGGACTATTGACATAAAATTTGGGGGAATTGGAGCCATTTTCATGAGATTGCAGCCGATTCATCAATTATCAAACACGCTCTGAAATCCGTCGCAGTATGATCAGTGAAAAGATAAAAGAAAAATACGACCATGCCCCCCATGCCCCCGGGGTGTATCTCATGCGGGACAAAAAGGACAATATCCTTTATGTGGGCAAGGCCAGGGATTTAAAAAAGCGGCTGGCCTCCTACTTTGTGAGAAAGGATCAGCCCGAGCCCAAGACCGCGGCGCTGCTGGCCCTGGTGGCCGACTTTGACCTGGTGATCACCCAGTCCGACCAGGAAGCTTTTATCCTGGAAGCCAATCTGATCAAAGAAAATTCTCCCAAATATAACGTCATTCTTAAAGACGGTAAAAATTATCCGCTGCTGCGTATTGACATGAATGAACCTTATCCTTCCATCCAGCGGGTACGGCGCATTGAAAAGGACAATGCGCTCTATTTCGGACCATACGCTTCCTCCAAAAGTGTAAGCCAGACCCTGAAACAGATTCAGCGGATTTTTAAACTTCGACAATGCCGGAACACTCAGTTTAAAAACAGGTCCCGGCCTTGTTTGAACTATCAGATCAAGGCGTGCCTGGGCCTGTGCTGCAATGAGGTGGACCCCAAAGAATACCAGGCCAGGGTGAAAGATGCGGTGTTGTTTCTCCGGGGACGGACCCGGGAGGTGATTAACAAACTAAAACTTGAGATGGCAGCGTTTGCCAGGGACCAGACCTTTGAAAAGGCAGCCCAGGCCCGGGACACCATTTTTGCCGTGGAACGGATTATGGAGCGCCAGGTGGTGGTGTGCGCAGACGGACAGGACCGGGATGTGCTCGGGCTTGCCTGGGACCGGGGCCAGGCTGTGGTCACCGTGATGCAGGTCAGGTCCGGGCGCTTGATCAACACGGCTTATTACCCTTTGGATCTGGGATTCAAGGCGCCGGACGAGGTGTTGGCGGCATTTGTGACCCAGTATTATGAGAAAGCCGCCCAGATCCCGGGCACTGTTCTGTTCAGCCATCCATCCGATGACATGGCCCGGGCCGAACGCCGGCTCAATGAGGTGGCGGATCACCGGGTAACCTTTCATTATCCGGTCCGGGGGGAAAAAAGACGGCTTGCTGACATGGCAAGGCTGAATGCACAGGGCGAGCTTGATAAAATTCTGGCCAGGGAGGAGGAGGCCCGGGCAGGGATCATCATGCTCCAGCACCTTCTGGGTATGGACCGGCCTCCCGAACGGATGGAGTGTTTTGACAACTCCAACCTCCAGGGAAAAGATCCTGTGGCGGCCATGGTGGTGTTCACCGGCGGCAGGCCTGATAAAAGTGCCTACCGTAAATTTATTATACAGGGCATTGCGCACCAGGATGACTATGCCTATATGACCCATGTGCTTTCCCGCCGGTTCCGGCATGACCGGGAAAATATGCCCCTGCCCGATCTGCTGGTGGTGGACGGCGGCAAAGGACAGTTGTCCATGGCCGTGAGCGTGGTCAGAGAACTGGGGCTGACCGGACAGTTTACCCTGGCAGGCCTTGCCAAAAAAGATACGGGCAAGGGCGAGAAGGCAGACAAGGTTTACCTGCCGGGACGGTCCAATCCGTTGAACACAACCCAGTGTGCCAAAGCGCTTTTTCTTTTAGAGCAGATCCGGGATGAGGCCCACAGGTCTGCCATTACCTTCCAGCGCTCCCGCAGGGAAAAGCGGGGAAAATTGTCTGTCCTTGACGGGATTCCCGGCATTGGACCCAAAAAAAAGAAGCTGCTGCTCACCACGTTTAAGGGCATTGATCATATCCGGACCCAATCGCCGGAAGATCTGGCCGCACTTCCCGGCATTACCCTGGATATGGCCAGAAATTTACTTCACGTGTTGTCTGATGTATGACACACTTGAAAAAAATTATCCATTCGGTA
>PDWJ01004191.1_pt1 | contig 12893 bp, 9 predicted proteins | sample 1430881 | NCBI WGS metagenome assembly PDWJ01 (sample SAMN01162460, study PRJNA174530) | Oral metagenome, whole genome shotgun sequencing project. | biome: Marine environment; feature: Marine mammal; material: Swab sample of the gingival sulcus; isolation source: swab sample of gingival sulcus... | reverse complement strand
ACAAATATCTACCCAAAGAAACAACAAAATTTAATAACCTGAATTCGGTTCATCTTGTTTTCACAGAACGTATAGAATACTTTAGATTTGTACATAAAAGCATGAAGAAATATCAAGATATTTCAAAGGTTTTTAAATGCAAAGATGAGGTGTTATACCAAATCCAATATATAATGCTACATATAATTGGATAAATTTTCACTTTTATTGCGTTAAAAATACTCGCCATAGCTAAGGCTATGTCTGCGTTTTTTGCCTTGTATAAGTTGAAAATTCACACCCAAATCCAATATGGCATTATATATTAGATTTGGTATAATTTGAGGTGGAAATGGTATTACTTAGTAATTAGTCCGTATTCTTGTAATACTGCTTTTAATTGGGTTGGACTGGTAAAATGAATCCCGTTAATTCCAAACCTCTCTGCGGCATCCACATTTTCTTTGTTATCGTCAATAAAAATACTGTGCTGCGGTGATAGTTTGTATCTTTCCAAAATCAGTTGGTAAATCTCCGGAAAAGGCTTTCGCATTTTTTCTTCGCCCGAAACAACTATGCCATCAAAATTGTGAAGAAAATCATAGCGTTCCAAAGCTATTGGGAAAGTCTCTGCACTCCAGTTGGTAAGAGCATATAGTTTTAGGTTATTATTTGAGTTAAGTTCATTAAATAAATTTACAGCAGCTTTTATTGGTCCGCCCAACATTTCCGCCCATCGGCCGTAATACATTTTAATCCATCTTTCATATTGTGGGTATTTTTCAATCAGCAATTCTGTACCTTTTGTCAATTGCCTTCCGGCATCCTGTTTTACATTCCATTCCATGGTGCATATATTGTCCAAAAACCAGTTTACTTTATCGTTATCTCCGTTAAATACTTTACGGTACAGGTATTTTGGATTCCAGTCAATGAGTACGCCACCTAAGTCAAATATAATTGTGTTAATTTTAGGCATGATGGAATATTCTAAATTTGATTTTAGTTTGAAGTTTCATAAATGATGTTGACAAGAAGCTATAAACTGTAACTTTATTATTAATAACTTATGTTGCTGATATTCATTTTGTAAGAATGATTTTTTTATCGTAGTAGTAAATGTGCAAAATTACCGATTTATCAAAAAGATAATTTAAAATATGTACAATTTAAAGTGCCAATTTTAACGTTTGGCAATTAGAATTATGATTAAAAAAAACGCTAAACTCTCTAACATTCAAATTTTACATTTGTCCGCTTACCGGTGTTTCTCACATCTTGTTATTTAAAATTCCGATATTTTTTGGAGATTTTAAATACGTGGTGAATAATGCGTTGTTCTATTGCGTTGTATTCCTTATGTTTTCTTTGCATCACCAATTTTATGGTTTCATCTACTTTGTTAAGTTGGTAGGTGGTAAACCCTGCCGCACCGCCCCAGGAAAAAGAGGGGATAAAGTTTCTCGGAAAGTTACTGCCATAAATATTGGCACATACACCTATCGTAGTACCAGTGTTAAACATAGTATTAATGCCGCACTTAGAATGGTCGCCCATAAACATACCACAAAACTGGTGGCCTGTCTTAACAAATCTATCTGTACTGTAGTCCCACACTTTTACTTCGGCATAGTTATTTTTTAAGTTGGAATTATTAGTGTCTGCACCTATATTGCACCATTCGCCCAAAACGGCATTGCCCAGATAACCTTCATGTACTTTTCCGGAGTAACCAAATATTACTGTATTGTTTACCTCACCACATATTTTACTAAAAGGCCCCGCTGTAGTAGCCTCGTAAATTTTTGCCCCCATTTTTACTAATACACTATTGCAAATTGCCAATGGCCCCCGAAGCATAGAACCTTCCATGATTACGGCATTTTTACCAATGTAAATAGGCCCTTCTTTAGCATTTAGAATGGCAAAGGAAATATCTACACCTTCTTCTAAGAAGACATTTTCCGGATTCAGGCAATTGACGGTTTTTGGGATGGGAGCTGATTTCCTTCCTTTTGTAATCAACTCATAGTCAAAACGTATTGATTTGTCATTTAAAGCAAAAATATCCCAAGGATACCGAATTTGCAGTAGTTCAGATTCCTTATGATGTATTGTTTTAAACCCTGTTAAAGCATCTTTTTGTAAGGCGGTTTTACTTTTGTAAGCCACAATGCTATCGTTATATAAAATAACTTCTTTTTCGGACAGGGTTTTCACCTGATTTACCAATTCATGGGTGGGTAAAAAACTACCGTTTATATAAATCTGGATTTCCTTTTTAATTAAAGGATATTTTTCGGCAAGGTAACTTTTGGTTAAGGTACTGGTCTTGGTTTGAAGCAGTTTTTCCCATTTTTCTCTAATGGTTAAAATACCAATCCTTATGTCTGCAATTGGCCTGGTATAGGTAAAAGGTAATAACGATTGGTGTTCTGCACCGTCAAATAAAATTATATTCATTGCAGCTTTTTTTGTAATTACAAAACTAATATTTTAAAAGAGTATTGCTTTATTAATTTAATAATTAATATACAAAATTTTTTTTTGACATACAATTACAGTATTATTGAACATTGCTAATAAAATAAGTATTTGTTTATCAGTGTTATATATTTAATTTACTAAATAATTGCTTTAATTTTGGGTCAGACGGTCTGGGAGCATTATTGTCTATTATTTTTCCATCAGGGCCTATTAGGATAAACCGCGGAATACCTGTGATATTATAATTACGCAAAAATTCCGAATTCCATTCATTATCAGCTATAATTTGAATTCCGGTTAACTGTTCTTCTTTTACCATGTTTTTCCATTTTTCCTTGTTTTCGGGTTTATCAATGGAAATGCTTACAATTTTTAAGTTCTTGTCCTTATAATCGGCATGTAGTTTCTTTAAAAACGGAACTTCTTTTTTGCAGGGCCCACACCAGGTAGCCCACACATCAATGTAAACATAATTGCCTTTGAGGCTGTTTAGAGAAACATTTTTTCCGTTTACATCAGGGTAATTAAAAGTAGGTGAGGGTTGTCCAGCTTTTATGGGAGTCATGAGTTTTGATTGCACTTCGTAATCTTCTGTAAGGTAATTGATAAATTTTTTATTACCCATTATTTCATTGTCTCTAAAAACAGAATCTAAATCTTGGGCATTTTCCAGTAATTGGTTCATGTCTTTAGTAATTTTATTTATTTTTGAGTCAAATTCAGTTTTTTCCAGTTCAAAGAAGGCATTGAGGTTTGCCAAATCATACTTTTGTTCCAATTGCATTTTGGCATTCATATAGTTGTTGGTGCCGGAACCTTTTCCGGTATATTTAGCGGTATTTAGCACGTCTAACTCGTCAAAACTTACATTGAGGTCAAAGCCGTTTTGCAACATTAAAATAGTTTTGGCAGTTCCGGTTTGTAACATATAAAAGTCATCTTGTATATGCAAAGTATCTTCAAATGAACCATCATCATTAAGCGTAATGGTTTTGTTGTAAGTTTTACCTGAAATGTTTATAACAGATTCCGTAGCATTATCAATTTTACCGGAAATTTTGGCATAGTCGGTTATCTTTTCTTCTTTTTCATTTTTACATGCAATTAGGGCGATAAATGCAAAAAGAGCAATTAGGTATTTATTATTCATAGTGTTTTTATTTTGCTGCAAAAATAGGGCATTGGTTATTAGAATTTCTAAATTTATTGTTAAATAGATATGAGATTTTTTGGGTGGGTAAACAGGTATTAAATTTTAGAAAATGGTTTATGTCGTACACTCGTATCTTTTTTTGGGAGCAGAACGGCTGTTTTTACAGCGTACAACTATTTAACCCCTCAATTATTTCAATCAAATTCTTTAATTTTGTATAAAAACAATTAAGGTGGATACTTTTTTATCATTTTTTGAGTTAATGCCCGCTTGGCAAAAGTTGCTATGGATTTGTGCTTGTCTCTTTTTTAGCTGGTTTTTTGAGGCTTTGTACCCATTGGTAAAATTAAACTACAAGAAGTGGAAACACGCCGGTGTAAACCTTATTTTTCTGGGTACCAGTTTGGCCATTAATTTGTTGTTTGGCTTGTTAACGGTGGGAGTTTTTGTTTTTATAGAGAAAAATCAAATTGGTTTATTACATTATTTACATTGGCCGATTTGGGTAGAATTGCTTATAACACTTATGTTTTTGGATTTTGTTGCTCAATATGCGATCCATTATTATTTACACAAAATAAAATGGATGTGGAAATTTCATATGATTCACCATTCTGATACTAAAGTAGATGCTACTACCGGCACCAGACATCATCCCGGAGATTATGTTTTACGCGAAATAGCAGCTTTGATAGCCGTTGTAATTATTGGTGCACCTTTTGCTTTTTATGTGTTTTACAAAATGGTTACCGTTTTTTTTACCTACATTACCCATGCTAATATTAATATGCCGGTAAAATTGGATAAGGCTTTGAGCTATGTTTTTATCACCCCAAATATGCATAAGTTTCACCACCATTTTGAGAGGCCGTGGACAGATACCAATTTTGGTAATATTTTTTCCATCTGGGATAGGCTGTTTGGTACATTTGTTTATAATGATACCAAAAAAATTAAATACGGTTTAGATGTGCTAGACGGTAGTCTGGACGAAAATGTGGGTTATCAGTTTAAAGTTCCTTTTGATAATAGTATAAAAACGGATTATTGATAGATTCAGAGTCGCAATCCAAAAATTTATTTTTTAAAGTTGTGGTCACAATATTAATCGAACTCAGGTTAATAAGATAAGAAAAATTTTTCTATCTTTTGGGTAGGGGTTATTGCTCTTTAGCACAGGACAGAAATGCCAAAAAATTGGCAGTTTTGTATGAAATAAAATATAAAATTTTGGTTTTTATCCCAAAGTCCTAAAATAAAAACCCGAAAAATACAGCTATGGCTCTGTCTTGAGGATAGCCGGTTCTAAGAAATTTTTTGTTTCCCGGTTTAGTGAATACACAATTATTTACTATTTTTGAACAATCTAAATTTTGTAATGCAATTTAAGCACCCGGAACTTCTCTACGCATTATTTTCACTCCTTATACCTATTTTTATTCACTTGTTTCAGTTGAGAAGATTTAAGAAAACACCTTTTACCAATGTAAAATTTCTTAAAAAAGTAACACTTCAAACCCGTAAAAGTTCAAGGATAAAAAAAATTCTGGTACTTTGTGTTCGTTTACTTTTGTTTGCGGCAATTATTTTTGCCTTTGCTCAACCTTTTTTAACGGCCTCTTCCGTAGATAAACCTGATGAAACTTTTATTTATTTAGATAATTCCATGAGTATGCAGGCCAAGGGTAACCGTGGAGAATTGCTAAAACGTAGTGTGCAGGAATTGATAGAAAATATGCCTGCGGATGGGAAAGTGAATTTAATTACCAATGATAATGTCTATAACAATCTTTCATATAACGGATTAAAAAATACATTGCTGTCTTTGGATTACACTACAGAACGGGCAGATTTAAACCTAAAACTTCTGCAAATTGAAAGTCAACTCAAAAAAAGAGGAAATGCTGCAGAAATTTATTTTATTTCTGATTTTCAAGAGGTTAATTTTACGGACAGTCTGTCGTTTCAGGAAAAGAACCGGTACTATTTTATTCAGTTGGCTCCAAAAATTCAAAGTAACTTTACGGTGGATAGTTTGTATATTTCCGATACCTCTAATGATCAATTGCAACTTACTGCCTTAATCAGTAATAGTGGGAATACAGAGGCTGAAATTCCGGTAACTTTGTTCAATAATAATATGCTCTCAGGAAAATCTTCTGTTAATTTGTCTGAAGGCGAACGCAAAAACATAGACTTTAAAATACCGATACATTCAGTATCTAACGGATATGTCTCAGTAGAGGATGTTAATATGCCTTTTGATAATATCTTGTATTTTTCTATAGACAAACCTCAAATGATTCCGGTAGCTGTGATAGGTAAAGATTATGACTATCTATCAAAAATATATACTGAAAATGAATTTTTATTGCAGTCCGGTTCAGTCCGGGAATTTGATTATAATGCCATTGCCCGCCAGCAGGTAGTTATACTAAATGAACTGGATAAAATACCGGAATACCTTTTAGCAATATTACAAAATTACGTGTCTGATGGCGGAAATGTAGTAATAGTACCTTCGGCAGAGAGTAACCTGACGGACTATAACGCTTTGTTTAGCAAATTTGGTCTGGGGCAACTAACCACCAAGGTAGAAAATCCTTTAGCCATTACAGGAATCAATTATCAACATCCTTTATTAAGAGGCGTTTTTGAAAAAGAAGTACAGAATTTTCAATATCCAGAAGTAAAATTTTATTTCAAAGGAAATTTACAAAATACCACTACGGTACTGTATTTTCAAGATAATCAACCGTTTTTATCGGCAAAAAAATATAAAAATGGCCATGTGTATGTATTTCTAACCAGCCTTAACCGTGAGAATAGTAACTTTAAAAATTCACCGTTAGTTGTGCCTGTTTTTTATAATTTTGGCTTATTTAGTTTTAAGAATGTACCGTTGTATTACATAAACGGGATGGAAAATCATTTAGACGTAGAAGGGAATTTTTCCGGTGATAAGGTGCTAAAATTAAAAGATAATCGTGAAGAATATATACCGCTACAACAAATTTTTGCAGATAAAGCTGCCATTACTTTTGGGCAACTGCCATTTAAAAGCGGTATTTTAGAAGTGGTACAGCAAGATAGTGTTTTAAAAAAAATAGCTTTAAACTACAGTAGGGTAGAAAGTGCATTAAAAATTAAATCACCGGAAGATTTTCTTCCCAAAACACAAAACATAAAGTATTCCAACTCTATTCAGAAAATGTTTACTTTGGCTAAGAACACTTATAAAGAAACAGAACTCTGGAAATACTTTGTAATTTTGTCGTTAATGGCTGTATTGGCCGAAATTTTATTACTTAAATATTTAAAAGGATAATTTTTATACAAAAATGAACATATTAATTAAACAAGCCGTAGTAGTAGATAAAAACAGTAAATATCATCTGTCAAAAAGAGATGTGCTGATTGAAAAAGGCAGAATTTCCAAAATTGCCGGGCGGATAGCCAATGATAATAAAGTAAAAGAAATAAAGCTGGACAATTTACATGTCTCTGCCGGTTGGGTGGACAGTGCTGCCTGCTATGGCGAACCCGGTTTTGAAGATAGAGAGAATATTCAAAATGGTTTAGATACAGCGTTAAAAAGTGGTTTTACCGATGTTTTACTTTGTCCTAATACCAATCCGGTTATAGACAATAAATCTGCTGTGCAGTTTGTAGTAAACAAAGCTAGTGAGCATCTTGTAAACTTATATCCAATAGGTGCTTTGTCCAAAGGTTCAGAGGGTAAGGATCTTGCAGAGTTATACGATATGCAGCAGTCCGGAGCCGTGGCTTTTTATGATTATAAAAAAGCGGTAAAAAACCCTAATATTATCAAATTGGCTTTGCTTTACGCTCAACATTTTAACGGATTGGTATGTAGTTTTCCGCAAGACCGCGATTTAGTAAATAACGGCCAGGCCAATGAGGGAAATATGAGTACCCGTTTAGGGCTGAAAGGGAATCCGGCAATGGCCGAAACTTTACAGATAGCCCGGGATTTATTTATACTGGAATATACCGGGGGTAAATTACATATCCCTACTATAACTACAGCAGAATCTGTAGAATTGATAGCCAAGGCCAAAAAGAAAGGATTACAGGTAACTTGTGGTGTTACCCCTCATCATCTTTTTTTGTCTGATGATGTATTGTCTGATTTTAATACCAATTACAAAGTAAACCCGCCGTTGCGAACCAAAAAAGATATCGCGGCACTAAAGAAAGGGGTAAAAAACGGTACTATAGATATTATTTGTTCTGACCATAACCCTGTTGATATAGAGCATAAAAAAGTAACTTTTGAAAATGCAATGCCGGGAACCATAGGTCAGGAGAGCCTCTTTGGTGCTGTAAATTCCTTGTTATCAATAGAACAGGCTATTCCTTGTTTAACCGATAATCCAAGGAAGATTTTTGGCTTGCCTATAGTTAAAATAACGGAAGGCGAAAATGCCTGTCTTACTTTATTTAACCCTGATGTTTCTTATACATTCCATGAAAATCATATTTATAGTCTTTCAAAAAACGCTGCTTTTATTGGAAAACAATTAAAAGGAAAAGTATATGGCATTTTTGCCAATAACAAGTTACAGATGAATTAAAGCGTGCTTTTATGAAAGAATTATCCTTAAAATATTTGATTAGAAAACCTAAAATTAATACAGAGCATCCGCCTTTGCTATTATTGTTGCACGGTTACGGCAGTAATGAAGCCGATCTGTTTTCATTTGCAGACGAGTTGCCGGATGAATGTTTGGTAATAAGTGCAAGGGCTCCTTTGCCTATGACTTTTGGAGGTTATGCCTGGTACACTATCCATTTTGATAGTACAAATGGCAAATTTTCTGATGACGAGGAGGCTGTAAAATCTAGAGAACTTATTAAAAAATTCTTAGATGAGATTATTACCGAATATAATGTGAATACGGCTAAGGTTTTTCTTGTCGGATTTTCTCAAGGCACCATTCTCAGTTACGCGGTTGCCCTTAACTATCCGCAAAAGGTAAATTACGTTGTGGGATTAAGCGGCTATATAAATCCGGATTTACTACCTGTTGATATAAAAAAAGAAGATGTAAATCATTTAGAAATATATACTTCTCACGGCACTCAAGATCAGGTTATTCCGGTTACTTGGGCAAGAAAAACCAAGCCTTTTTTAGATAGCTTGGATGTTAAAAATACCTATCAGGAATTTCCGGTAGGCCATGGTGTAGCTCCGCAAAATTTTTACAATTTTAAACAATGGATACAGGATAGGTTATAGACACAATGAGAGTTGAAAATCTATCAAATAAATGGAGTAAAGCAGCCGTCATTGGTACTATGTGGGCAGCTTCTGAAATTGTATTGGGTAGTTTTTTACACAATTTAAAAATTCCTTTTAGTAGTACTTTTTTAACCGGGATAGGTATTATCCTATTGGTTTCCATTAGTTCTATTTGGAAAGAAAAAGGACTTTTCTGGCGTGCAGGGCTTATCTGTGCCTTAATGAAAACAATTTCTCCCAGTGCTGTTATTTTTGGCCCTATGATTGCCATTTTTATGCAATCTGTGTTTATGGAAATCAGTACGCTGGCCTTGGGTAAAAATACTTTTGGGTTTATTATTGGGGCTGTTTTTGCTTCGTCATGGAATGTTTTTCAAAAAATCTTCAATCTCCTGTTGTTTTATGGCAGAAACTTAATTGAAGTCTATACGGAGTTGGTCAATACCGCTCAGGATCAACTTAATATAAAACTAAGTACCATATGGTTACCCATTTTAATATTACTGGCAATTTATATCCTTGCCGGAATTATTGCTGTTATCATCGGTAAGAAGATTGGTAGTAAAATACAATCTATAAGCGTAAAACAAGAGCAGTTCAATACACATATTAATATGCCTACAGGTGCTGCTACAGATTTCCGGTATTCATTTTTTTGGCTGGTAATAAATATAGCTTTGATTTTATGCACGTTTTTACTTATTTACCGTTCTCCGGTTTATATTTGGCTGCCAAGCCTAGGGATTATTATTTTTATTTGGTTGAAAAGATATAGGCATCTGATAAAGAAGTTGTTAAATCCAAAAATTTGGGTTTATTTTTTAATTGTTACCATTTTGGTAGCAATTGTTTTTGCAAAAATTCAAGGAAATTCCGTACAAGAAGCATTTATTATTGGCTTGCAGATGAATGGTCGGGCTATTTTACTTATCCTTGGACTATCGGCCATAGGAAAAGAATTGTATCACCCAAAAATACGTGATTATTTTTCTAAGACATATTTTAAAGAACTACCTCTGGCATTGGAAATAGGTTTTAACCATTTGCCTTGGGTTATAGCCCGGATGCCATCGATAAAACAGATTTTTAAAAATCCTGTGAACGTTATGGCTCAAGTGATTGCCCATGCAGATAACCAATTACAGCAGGTAAAAAAATACGATCGCCCATCGGTTATAATTATCAGTGGCGGCTTAAGCAGGGGGAAAACAAGTTTCTTACGGCAATTGGTTAAAATTTTAAAAAATCATGGAGTTAAAATAGGTGGATTTTATGCAAAACGAATACTACAAGGTGATAGTACCACAGGTTATAACCTTATAAATATTGACAATCAAAAAGTTATAAATTTTTTGAATATCCATCCGAATAACGGAGTGGAAAAAATCGGTAAATTTTATATTAATCCGGATGTTTTAACACAAGGCTGTGAATGGATACTATCCGCCAAAAAACATGATTTTGTAGCAATTGATGAGATTGGAAAACTTGAACTTAAAGGTAGGGGATGGGCAAATGTTTTTACGGAATTGCTGGCTGAGGATATCTCCGTAATATTATGTGTGAGGGATACTTTTGTTAAAGAGGTGGTAAAAAAGTTTCATTTAGCCAATATAATGGAGTTTAAAGTTGGGGATACATCCGTAAGTAATGCTGCGGATATGATTATAAAAAATTACAGCTCCAGTTTTAGCCCGTCATAGGCCAGATAAACATTTTCAGGGAGTTCACTTTCTACTGCTTTATGAAATCCGAGATAATGATTAATGTGTGTCAGATAGGCTTTTTTAGGTTGTAAATCTTCAATTAATTCAAGAGCTTCGGATAGGTTTAAATGGGTGGGATGCGAATTTATCTGCAAGGCGTTTAATACCAATACATCCAGATTGCGAATTTTTTCTTTTTCTTTCTCAGAAATGGTTTTAAGGTCTGTCAGGTATGCAAAATTTTCAATTCTATATCCAAAAATGGGTAATTTCCCATGAATAAATTCCACCGGTATCATGATTTTATCACCCAGTGTAAAGGGTTTATTTTCTATAACGTGAATTTTAGCACTGGGAGCTCCGGGGTATCTATTTACTTTGGTAAAAATATAGTGAAAACGTTGTTCCAGATTACCTCTTATTCGTTCGGGTACATAGAGCGGTACATTACCCATAGCACGGCTAAACGGCCTTATATCATCTAATCCGGAGGTGTGGTCAGCATGTTCATGGGTGAAGATAATCCCATCTATTTTGCTTACATTTTCACGTAACATCTGTTGTCTAAAATCCATACCACAATCTATAATGTATCTGTAATCTTTCCATTCCAGCATTACGGCACTACGCAACCTTTTATCTTTTGGGTCATCCGATAAACATACCGGATGGGTACATCCTATTACCGGAATACCTTGTGATGTACCGGTACCCAAAAAAGTAATTTTCATTGTCAAGATTTTTTACTATATTGTGAGTTGAAATATAACAAAATATACTATAAAAATAGTATTTTTGTAACAAACTCTTTGGTATAGGTGTTTTTTTGTTATCAAATAATAGATTGACATAAAATTATACCGATAAATGGCTTTTCAAAATGTATCTTTTTAAGAATAGGAGGCCTAAGAAAAGTTAACTAATTACAAAATTGCAAAAAAATGTCTATTACCCTAAAAGGTGATAAGGAATTGGAAAACATTCCTTCGTTAAAACTCAAAGCATTAAAAATTAATCTCAATGACAACATTTACGGTACATTTGCAGAAATAGGTGCTGGTCAGGAAACGGTGCGTAATTTTTTTCGGGCCGGTGGAGCTTCCGGAACTATTGCAAAAGCCATGTCTGCTTATGACAAAGATTTCTCGGATGCCATTTACGGAATTGAACCTGATAAGCGTTATGTTACCCAGCCTCGCTTAAAACGCATGCTTGCTCATGAGACTGAACTGATTGAATACCGTTTAAGCCGTAAAAAACATCCCGAAAAATTGTTTTTTACGTATGCCAATACAGTAGCTACCATTGATTTTGCAAAGAAATTTAAAGGCCACGGATGGGTAGGTATCAGGTTTCAGTTAGATCCGCTTGAAGATTATAACGAAATTATCCTACACATTCGTTTTAAACAAACAGATGCCAGGCTCCAACAAGAAACGCTGGGTATACTTGGTGTGAATCTTATTTATGGAGCATTCTATATGAATAACCGGCCAAAAGAGTTATTAAAGTCTTTTTATCATCATATGGATAAGGATGAGATAGAAATAGATATGATTAATTTTGAGGGCCCAAGGTTTATGTATGTTGATAACCGTTTGATGAGTTTGCAGTTGGTAAAAAACGGTATGACGGAAGCGGTAATGTTTGGACCTGATGGACAGAACTTGTTGCCTGCACAGGTATTATACAAAAAGAACATTTTAGCACTTCGCGGCAGTTTTAGGCCGGTAACCAAGGTAAATATGGATATGTATAAGAATGCCCAGAGGATGTTCTTTCAAGAAAAAACGGTAAGTGAAGAGAAAGCTAAGATTATTTTTGAAATAACATTAACCAATTTACGTACCGAAGGTAAAATAGACGAACGTGATTTTCTGGATAGGGCGGAATTACTCTGTTCACTGGGGCAAAATGTTATGATTACCAATTTTCAGGAATATTACAAATTGGTAGAGTATTTTGCTCAGTTTACAAAAGCCCGAATGGCTCTTGCCATGGGGGTTTACAACCTTATTCAGATTTTTGACGAAAAATATTACCGACATCTCAGTGGCGGTATTTTAGAAGCTTTTGGAAAATTGTTCTTTAAAGACCTAAAAATATATTTGTATCCACTCAAAGACCAAAAAACCGGCGAATTTATTACCAGCGAAACATTAAAGGTACATCCCCGAATGAAAGAATTGTACAAATTCTTTAAATACAACGGAAAGATGCTGGATATAAAAGATTACGATCCCAATATTCTGGATATTTTTTCTAAAACAGTCCTTAGAATGATAGCCAACGGTGAAGAAGG
>PDWJ01007239.1_pt1 | contig 12896 bp, 11 predicted proteins | sample 1430881 | NCBI WGS metagenome assembly PDWJ01 (sample SAMN01162460, study PRJNA174530) | Oral metagenome, whole genome shotgun sequencing project. | biome: Marine environment; feature: Marine mammal; material: Swab sample of the gingival sulcus; isolation source: swab sample of gingival sulcus... | reverse complement strand
CCACTGCAAACAACCCGCAGACAACTGCGAGCAGCCGCTCTCGGCAACCTGCTGCCGGGTGTTGTCGACAGCATTGACAGCACCCTTGCAGCCGTTGACGCCAGCCTTACCGGCACCGGTGATCTGCAGGCGGTCAGCGCAGAACTCAAAAAAAGCCGCCACCTCACCGCAGAGCTGAGCAACCTCAAAGAGCCTGCTCCGGGAGAACCTGTTGAGATCAGCCGCACCGTGATGGCAATCGCCGCAGCAATCGAACCGAAACTGAACGCCGCCGGAATAGATATCAGACCCCATCTCACCATCGGGCTGCCGAAGATCGAAACACCCGCCGTCGAGCTGCAGCTGCTGACCCTTGAACTGATCACCTGCTCGACCTCGGCGATGAAACCGGGTGACACCATCCACGTTCGTTGCAGCGCAAAGGATAACGGCTCTCTGCTGTCGTTTGAAGGCGCCGCCCTCCCCCCGTCCTGCACCGGCGATGCTGCCACAATCACCGGGATTCCACTGTGCCGCTCTATTGCTGAAGAGAGTGGCGGCAGCCTGCGCGTTGATGACTCCAGAGAGCAGCGAACAACCGTCCACGTCTGGTTTCCGGGGATTCCCCGAAAAGAGAACACCTGATTGACCACAACCACTATTCAGCGGAGTCTGCAGACCCTGCCAACACAAAAAGCCACAAAAAAATGTACCGCAGCCATATCCACCTCTACATTTTGACCTGCAGTGACGATAGAGTTTTTCGCCTGCAGTGATAAGACCGGGTACTCAAAATTTTCGTTCACTCTGCAATGAAATTCGGCGGTCAACCCGCCCTTTCGAATACACTGAACAGGGAGAATTCTGATGACAAAGACCTCATACACGATGTGCGGCATGTGTACTGTCCGCTGTCCGATGCGGGTGGAGACCGCCGGTGATAAAATTACCTGGTTTGACGGCAACCCGCACCAGCTTGGTGGAGCGCTCTGTGCCCGCGGCAGTGCGGCGATAGCCCTGCGCGAAGATGACCAGCGCCCCCAGACCCCGCTGATCCGTGCCGGAGCCCGTGGAGAGGGCCACTGGCGGGAGGTCGACTGGGACGAGGCGTACGACTATATCGCCGAAAAACTCACCACCATCCGCAGAGAAGACGGCCCGGAATCGGTCGTCCTCTCGAGCCGGGGCGGTCCGTGGCAGGCACTCTACAAGAGTTTCATCCACGCCTTCGGCTCGCCGAACTACACCAACCACGACTCGGTCTGCGGGCGCAACACCCACCACGCAAGCCTGTCGATCAACGGTGTCGGTCGCAAGGGATTTGCCTACGATATCAAAAACAGCAACCACCTCGTCCTCTTCGGGCGTGACATGTTCTCGTCACTGCGCCTTGCCGAAAATATCCAGACCCTCGACATGCTTGAGAGGGGAGGCCGCCTCACCTACATCGACGTGCGCCAGACGATGACCGGCACCAAGGCGACCCGGTTCTTTCAGGTCCGGCCCGGAACCGACTACGCCCTCTCCCTCGGCGTTATCCACGGGATAATCAAACAGGGATATTACGACCGCGATTTCCTCGAAAAGTATGTCAGCGGCTTTGAGGAACTGTGCACCTTTATCGAGCAGTACACCCCGGCGTGGGCGGCCAGGATGTGCAACGTCAAAGAGAAGGATATTCTCGACTTTATTGAAGAGATCGGCGAAGACCGGCCGGCGGTCATCTTTCACCCCGGCTGGAATCTCGCCCGCTACCGGGACTCATTCTACTCGAGCCGTGCCCAGCATATTCTCAACATCCTGATGGGCAACATTGAGACAAAGGGCGGCCTGTTCATCCCCAAGGGTGCCGGCGACTGTGGAGTCAAAGGGATTCGCAGCATCGATGTCGCCAAACCGGATATCAAACGTGCCGACGGTATCGGCTGGAAGTACCGCCACTTCGACAAGGGGCCGGGTCTTGTCCATCTCACCTACGATGCGATTGCCAGCGGCGAGCCCTATCCGATCCGGGCGTGGATCGCAATGCGGCACGACCTCCTCTCGGGGATGCCCGATCCCGAAAGGCAGAAGCAGCTGCTCGACCGACTTGACCTGCTGGTCTCGATCGACACCAACTACAGTGAGTTCGGCTGGTTTGCAGATGTGATCCTGCCCGAATCCACCTTTCTTGAACGCGACAACTTCATCGTCCAGCAGAAGGGGCTCAAACCCCGACTTGCCCGCCGGCAGATGGTACTGCCGCCGAAGTACAACACCCGTGCCGGCTGGGAGATCTTCCGTGACCTCGGACGCCATCTCGGTATGGACGACTTCCTTCCCTTTGAGACCATCGACGAGTTCTGGAACTGGCAGCTGGAACCGACCGGCCACAGCGTTGAAGAGTTTGATGACAAGGGCTTTATTGAACTCACCGACACCCCGGTCTGGTTCGATCGCGACAATCTTGACGGCAAATTCAAGACACCATCCGGAAAGATTGAGATCATCAGCAGCAAACTCACCGATGCCGGCCTCCCGTCGCTTGCCCCCTTTGAGGAACCGGTAAAACCGGAGGAGGGCTTCTTCCGCCTGATCTACGGCAAGGTCGCGGTCCACACCCAGGGACATACCACAAACAACCCTCTGCTCGTCGAACAGATGCCGACCAACTGTCTGTGGATTAACACACGGGTGGCGAAAAAGCTCGGGATCAAAAGCGGTGATCTCGTCGATATTACCGCCGCTGACGGCGGCTACACCGCCACCATCCCGGCGCATGTCACCGACTTTATCCACCCCGAAGCGGTACACACAACCCACGGTTTCGGCAAGGCGATTCCGCGCCAGCGCCGCAGCTTCAACGCCGGTGCCTCCGATCAGAAGCTGATGCGCGGCTCTCTTGCCAACTGGGATCGCGCCGGAGGCTGTATCAACCTCTGTGAAAACTTTGTCCGGATCGAAAAGAGCCTGCGCAACAATACCAAAAAAATCGCCATCTGAGACGACAACACCAACCCTTTCCGGGAGACCCCGATGAAAAAATACAGCCTTCATCTCAACAGCAGCCGCTGCATCGCCTGTCATGGCTGTGAAGTACACTGTAAAGTCAACAAAGGGCTGCCCCCGGGCGTCCTCCTCTGTGAGATTGAGACCAGCCCGATGGTGATGTGCGGCGGTGTGCCGAAAGTGGAAGCGACCTTCACCTCCTGCCGCCACTGTGAAAACCCGCTCTGTGTCGATGTCTGTCCGACCGGCGCAATGGTGGTGCGGAAAGACGGCATCGTCTATATAGATGAGGAGAAGTGCATCGGCTGCATGCTCTGTGCCCGGGCCTGTCCGTGGGATGTGCCCCAGAAACATCCGCAGGCGAAAAAAGCGGTGAAATGTGATCTCTGTTATGAACGTATTGACGCAGGCAAAACCACCGCCTGTGCCGCCAAATGTGCAACCCATGCCCTGAAACTGGTGCGCCTTGAAGAGCAGTGAGCCTGTGAAAGCGATACTCTACGCCCTCGTCACCGGTGTTGTCGGCATCGTGCTGCTGCTCGGCTTCTTCTCTCTGTTTACCGCACCGGAGGGGATGCCGATGCTGGTGCCGCCGGCTGTCGGTTTCAACGCCCTGGTCGGCGGCTGGAATCTTGGCCTGCGCACCCCGAAACAGCAGCCGCTGCCGGGCGTGCCGCTGCTGGTGGCGGTGCTCTTCACCATGTGCGGTACGGCTCTTCTGTGGTTCTTCTGCCCGTGGCTGGCGGACCCCTCCGGGTTCAAACCGCTTCTCGGGACAGCGCTGGTAAGTTTTCTCTGTGGCTGGGCAGGTCTGCGAATCGGGGTCTGGATCGCCCGCCGCAGTCGTGAGCTGAACCAGAGCAACGAAGATCGTCGATAAGCCGATGTTTTGTTTGCAAAAAAAACGAATCACCCCGCTGTTTGCAAAAGGGGTTTTCGGTGTGTTAAAACCGCGGTGCAACTCCCGCACCGTAACTGCTGCTCTATCTACAAAAGGAGAAAACATGAAACTTCGTATTGTCGCAGCAGCTCTGGCCCTGCTCTTTGCAGGCGTCGGCTCTGCTGCAGCGGAAACAAAAATCACCACAGAGGGGAAGGCCGGAGATGTCGTCACCTTCGAGGGACAGATCGCCCCCGGCAGTGAGCTCTACCTCACCATCGCCGAGCAGACGCAGTACAAACCGGCCGACTCGACCCTCCCCCATGAGAAGACGAAATTTGCCTCACTGGTAAAGAAGAAGGGCTTTACAGAGCAGACCTCAATTCCGCCCCTCTTCTACGTTATCACCAGTAACCCGGACGCCTTCGGAGAGACCAGAAAGATCGGCTTCGGCGGCCCCTCCTTCATCTTCGACAAAGGTGAGGGGATCTACTCGACGACGATGTTCGTCCTCAAGAAAGAGTTCGACACCCTTGAGCCGGCCGCAAAAGCGGCTCTCGGCCCGATCCAGACTGCCGATCAGTGGAACATGATGCGCTGGGCTCACGAGAGCAGCTACGGAATCAACACCATCGTCAAAGAGGGGAACCGTGTCGGCAAAGTGGTTGTCTTTGCCCGCTCGGTTATCGGTTCTGAGAGCAGCGGCAACTACTGGGACAAGGGCACAGTCGTCAACCTCGACAAGACCACCGGGAAATTTACCGCCACCTTCAAGAGCTACCGTGACACCCCGCCTGAGACCGCCTTTGATGTCTACGTCAACGGCGCCAGAGAGGGGAGCTTCACGATCGCAGGCAACGGTTTCTGGCTGGCGAAAGGATATCGCTATATGAACCCGCTGTGGATCGTTCTCGGCGCCATCGCGGTCGGCACCTACTTCTCAATGATCGGGGCCGCAGGTGGTCTGCTGATGTCCGCCTTCCAGATCCTTGCCGTGCAGACGGCAGGACCGATCGGAGTCAACGCAGCCAACGTCCTCAAGCCGTCAAACATGGCGCTCACCCTCTTCTCCCCGCTCGGCTCCTTCTACCGCTTCGCCGTCGTTGAACGGCGGGTGGCCTGGCCGGTCGGCCTCTCCTTCGGGATCGGGATCTTTGTCGGTTCGATCTGGCTCGGAAAATATGTCTCCGCGCTGCTGCCGATGAAACAGTACAAGGAGTGGCTCGGTGTGCTGGTTCTGCTGATGGGGATCAAAACCCTGATGGAGATGAGCCCGAAGGCGATGGACAAGCGCAAAAACATCAAGGCGATGACAAAGAAGTTCAACGCCGCGGTGAAAAAGGCGAAAGAGACCGGCGAGTCGATACAGATGGGGTCGATCGAACCGGTAAAAACCGGAATCACCGACTACCGCTTCAAGTTCTGGGGTGAGGAGTTCCGCATCAATCCGCTGCTCTTTGCGATCCTCGGTCTGCTGATCGGTGTCGTCAGCCGCGCCTTCGGGATCGGCGGCGGCTTCCTTCTGGTTCCGGCAATGACCACCCTCGGAGCGCTGCCAATGTACGTTGCGGTGCCCATTTCGCTGATCGGCACCTGCTTCTCGTCGATCGGATCGTTCTTCGGCTATGTCATCATCGGGTACTGGCCGGACTGGATCATCGCCGGGGCCATCATCATCGGCGGCTTTGTCGGCGGGATGCTCGGCAGCCGGGCACAGAAGCTGTTCAGTGAGATGCAGCTGAAGGTCGTGCTCGCCTGCACCCTCTTCTTCCTCTTCTTCCGCTTCTTCAAGCTGGAAGTGTGGATTTAACGGCGCTTTCTGAGCCGAAAAGGGGATCTTGAATACTCTTTTGTCCCAGTTCAAGGTTCCCGGAAGACGTTACCAGAGGAGCGCAGCCCCCGCCCCGCTCCGGCGCGGCGGGGGCCTGTTCCTGCGTCGCCTGCAGGCACCTTCACCAACCGTTACCCAAATGGGAGACTCTCTTCTTGACAGTCTGTGGCTGAAAATTGTCGCTGTTTTCACCGCTGCAGGCAACGTTCTCTATAGGCTGACCAGCGTGCTCCACCCGCTGGGGGCGGCAGCAACCATCTTCCTCTTCGCCCTCGCCGTGGTCGCCCTCACCAGAGTTCTCGACCGCCTGATCATCACCAGACGATACACCGATCTCGAGCAGAAGTTCCTCTACTGGAAAGAGCTGCGCGACCGGACCACAGCCATTGATGACCGGGAAAAAGCGGCACGGATGGCCCGTAATATCGACGAGGCCGAACTGAACCGCATCTACTACGACTACTTCTTTGAAGGCCTCCTGCTCGGTCTCGCCCGCCGGGTGATTCCGATCATCTTCGGCCTCGGCTTCATCAACGAATTCTACACCCCACAACGGCTGACCGCCCTCTTCGGCCGCTCCGAAGTGCTGCACGTGCCGCAACCGGTGGGGGCGGTCTTCTGGTATCTGGTCAGTATCCTGCTCTGTTTTCTGCTCGTCTCTCTGGCCAGGCGGTGGGTCAGGCGATACAGACGGAAACAGGACGCGCCGTGACCGGAACACGGCACACCGTGCACCCCCTACAGATTAAGCGCAAAAAATATTGCCCTGCGAACCTCCGCCATTTTTTGTGGAGGCAGTTTTATAAGCAAAGAGCCAATTTTACCTTTCGATACTGTTTGTAAATGGTCACAGTTTACCGCACAATCTTTCGGCATCCCGTCACCAGATTTGGACAGAAAAACTTCGGAAGGAATATCCCGCACGGTCGTTGTCAGCGGAGCAATTGTCACTTCATTCAGATACTCGAGGACAGAATCTCGGGTAAGAAGTAAAACTGGCCGTCTTTTGTCAGAGGAAGAGAATTTGTACCAGCGAATTTCACCACGTTTCATTCATCCCCCCAGATCTGTTCATCTTCCCAGACGGAAAATTCATTTTCTCCGGTCGGGAAATTTTCGTACCCCTGCCGATGTTTCTCCTCCATTTGTAAAGCGCTGTACTGTTCGACAGCATCACGAAGGGCTTTCCTCGTAAAAGCCGAACGGTTCATGTTGAGTTTACGTGAAATTTTGTCAACAGCCTCAACAAGCGTATCGTCCAGTGTCATCTGAACTGTTCTCATTCTGCACCTCTCAATGTATATTTTTATAGCTATAATATATATACATAAGGGCCGGGCAAATCAAGGGGTACGGCACGTCGTACCCCTGAGCGGCGGTTTTGGCAGGAAAACGGCGTTGGCGCCGGTGTTGGCTCCATGCTATAATCAGCCGGTCTGCCATTTTGTTTGAACAAATGCAGATTTCAACCGAGAGAGAACAGAAGAGAACTCCCATGTTCACCATCGCCGATATCTACAACATCGCCATCCAGATCGAGAGAAACGGAGAGCGGGAGTATAAAAAAGCAGCCGAAAAGACCGACGACCCCGAGCTCAGCAGACTCTACTCATGGATGAGCACCGAGGAGAAAGCCCACGCCGAATGGTTTGCCCGCATGCTCCGGGAAAAACCGGTCGAGAGCAGCAGCCGGCGGGAACTCGATGAGATGGGCCGCGAAATGCTGCAGAAGATCATCAGTGACAGCAGTTTCCCTGTCGACGAAAAAGAGCTGCAGGAGATCACTGACCCGCTTGAGGCGGTTGATTTTGCCCGCTTTCAGGAGCAGGAGACCATCGATCTCTACGAGTTTCTGAGCAGTCTTATTGAAGATGAAGAGGTTCGAGCCGACCTTCGCCTCATCATTGAAGAGGAGCAGGAACATATCAGAACTCTCAGCCGGATGCGTGCCGGCATCGAAAAAAGAGGATAAAAAGAGATGTCAATCCCGCAGCAACAGCTCTGCCGGGCGGCTGGCCCCGCAGACAGCAACGGTCTGCAGCTGCTGCCTCTGCGCGCAGCACTGGCTCTTGCGAAGAGTTTTCACCTCAACCTGTATCAGGTCGAAGAGGAGGCGTTGCAGTTCGGCCTGCTGCCGGCCCGTTTTGCCCGCAACCACAAGAGCATCAGTATCGACGAACAGCTGCGTCTGCACCGGGCAACCGTGGCGATAACAGGACTGGGCGGACTCGGCGGTGCGGTGCTCGAGTGTCTCGCCCGCAGCGGCGTCGGCAGAGTCATCCTGATCGACGGCGACCGCTTTGAGGAGAGCAACCTCAACCGCCAGCTGCTCGCCACCATCGACACCCTCGGCTGCTGGAAGGTCGAAATCGCCGCCGACCGCGCCCGCGCCGTCAACCCGGCGATCCGGACCATACGCCACCGCACCCGGATTACCAGTGACAACGCCGACCGCCTTCTCGAAAAGGCCGAGTATGTTGCCGACTGTCTCGACACCCCCGAAGATCGCACCCTCCTTGCCGACCACTGCTGCCGCAGTGGCCTCACCTTTGTCAGCGCCGCGATCTGCGGTGATGCCGGCCAGGTGGTCACCAGTCTTGCCGGCAGCAGCACCGCCGCTGCTTCCTCGGCAGAGCCGTACACTGCTCGGACAGCCTTACCTTCTGTGACCTCGACAGCTGGGAGTATCAGCAGATTCCTCTCGTCTGACCGGCAGAGCCGGGCGAGTCGCCTGCGCGCTACAACGATGAATGAAAATCAGTACAGACGCGGTATCCAAAGTTTCCTCAGAAAATCAAAAATGCTCTTCTGAGAGATATTTTTGGCAGGAAGAGACCGGGCATCCCAGGGGATCATTTCACTCAACTTCACCCGTCTGTTCTCTGGATTCAGCTTCCCGCAAATGGCATATGAAAGCCGTCCAGGGTGAGTTGACAACTGCTTTTACAGGTGATCATGTGCAAACCTTTTTGTATAATTTGGTCATTTTCACTTGCACACCACACCATATTTCTAATAATTATTCCAGTATTATCAGGTGGCTGTTCGTTTTTGAGGAGGATCTAATTACTTTGCAAACTGAAAAGAACACCTTCTGTGGTCTCAAGGTATGCTTCAACAACAACTTACCAGCGTTGATGGATTCAACCTTTACTTCAACTCGCAATTCATTAAAAAGACCAGCTCCATCCGTATAAATACCTTCATCATTATAGTTTCCTGTAAGGCTTACTAAAGGTTTCAGGCGGCGCTTCAAATTCCGTACTTTGGTATGCTGCAGTCTGATAAACATTTCTAACAGCATCACGAATAACGTCCTGACTGTCTTTAACCATAATATAAATTATTGTATATGGGCCGTCTGCGCCATGTTGATAGATTTTTTCACCATCAAAATTTAGACTTACTTTTTGACTACCGGGAATCAATGTCTTTTCTGTTTCAACATGAGCAATATCTTTACCCTCGCCATCCTGAAGCCAACAGGATATATTACACGTTTGAGCTTGTTCAACCGATATATCAGCTTCAATGGTCAGATATTCATACCTTCCGTTGTTGTTCGTGTCGGTGCCGAAATCATCATAACTATCTGAAATAATGGTGCTTTTAGAGTCAAATTCATTGTAATGATAAGAAGATGTCGTAAAGACAGTACTATCAACCTGTGTTCCTGTTGCATCAAGAAGCGAGACTTCAAGTTGATATGGACCAGATTCACCTGATCTATTGATATCCTCTCCGCTGAAATACAAATCAACAACGGATGAACCAGTACCGAAAGCTTCTTTGGTACTTGCGAACGCTATTTCCTGTCCAGTACTCCCCAAAAGACTGGCTGAAACCATGTAATCGCCCTGGGTAAAAATAGTCATTTCTATTTGAGCAAGAAGCCGGTTAAAAAGAGTATCATCATCGTCATCAACTCCCTGATCTGATGAGGCCACAATTACAGCAGGAGATTCACCGAATTGGTTAGCAAAAATCTGAGGTGTTTCGCATGTCAGAGTGTCCAACACCTCACCCGCCGCATTGATAATCATCAAGTTAATGGTATATGGGCCGTCGAGTCCAGAATTGGCAATATCCTCGCCTGACAAACCGACTTGGACAGGCATAGTTCCAGGAACAGCATCAATAGAAACAGATAGTGGCATAACGGCATTACTATCACTGCGATTCGTTATACAGCTACCTGATGACGAAACAGAAGCACTGATAAACATCTGGCCTGCCTCGGTAATTTCCAGTTCTGATTCAATAACTAATTGGTCAAAACGGGCATCTGCATTATAATCTTCACCATAAGCGTTGCAACTATCAAGGAACACTGCTGCGCCCGGCGCGGATTCTGGCGCCCCTTCACCAGGGCTATGATATTCAAATTCTCCCCAGGACTTGCTTTTGGTTTTACCGTTTACCCTATAAAGAAAGTGTCCATCAGTAAGGTCTTTTCTTATTCTGTCTGGGGTAACAGACGTATCTCCATACCAGTTACTTGTACCATACCTGTTTATGAATCCATTAATATCACATCCCCAGGGATTTCCAAATGTTGGCTCAAAGAAACTGCCCGATTTTTTTCTTACTTGATGCATATTAAACAGCCATCTGCCTGTTGCTCCCCCTGGAGGATGAGCATTCCCTGTCAAGCCGTCCAATGCAGTTGCAATTTTTGTAACAAAACCTTTACTGTAAGAGTTTTTCTTTACACTTGTACCGGAAACACCAGGGAGATGGGCCGACGCATTCCAAACGTTTGAAAAACTGACATAATTTCCCAGTTTCGTTTTATCTTCAATCAGATCTTTCCACGATGGGAGTGGGTCTTTATCTCCTTTATCTCTATACGACCACCCAAAACTCGAATAGATCCCAAATGGAAGCCCTGACAAAACAGTTTCTCTGGTATTTGCTTCTGCGGCCCAAGAGACTGATTTATCCAGCCATATTTTTTCGGGTGGTTTGTAAACAAGTGCCGGAAGACCAGATGTCACATACTGGGCCAATGAAATACTCTGAGTTGAAATCTGGTTTTCATCTGGGTCAAAAATTTCAACCATAAGGTCGACAAAATAAATATCGACTGGCTGGGGATTATCAGGGCCGCATTCAGCAGCAAAAACAAGAATATTATAAAAGATAATTAGCAGTGAAACAGTGAGGCAAATATTAAATAAATTATGCGTTTTTCTAAATTTAAATTGCATGAGGATTTCGCTGGATTAATATAATAATCGCGACAGCACAGGTTTGAAAAGAGAGCGAGCTGAGGGTATGATTCAGTCACCAAACTCAAACCGGAGGCTGCCATGTACAAGCGCAAAGACACCCCATACCATCAGCTCACTCAACAAGAAAGATACCACCTGAATACGTTGATCGAAACAGGTTTTTCTGTTCGAGAAACAGCGAAGCGCCTGAGTCGCCATCACAGTGCTGTCTATCGAGAATTACGGCGTAATTCTACTGAGGATGTTTATATTCCCTGAGGAAGCCGGGCGACTGAGCCGTCCGCGTCGTCAACAGGCTGAGAAGACGCAAATATTCAGCCCCGAAAGGCTTAAATGAAGAGCAAATCTGCTCAATCGCCACTGGTCGCCGGAATCGCTCAGCCACCCCACGATTTACCGATGGATTGCAAAGGATCGGGCAGCTGAAGGTCAGCTTTATCGCCGTCTCTGGAGCTCTGGCCGGAAACGCTGGAAAGAAGGGACGCGTCACAGAGCCGGCAGGAACTGTATTCCTGAGAGAGTTGACATCAGCGACCGTCCTGAAGAAGTGGATTGCCGTGACTGGGAAGGAAATACTTTTTGGGTGATTTTGTCATTTTCACCTGCACACTACACCATATTTTCGATAATAATTCTATTATTATCAGATAGTTATTCGTTTTTGAGAAGAATCTATCTCCGCCCTCACTTCGACTGATTTACGGATAAACCGGCACTGAAGCGCTCTATACGCCTCTCCTCGAAATTCGACCGCCTTCAACTCCGGAAAAAGCTCAAGATACTTCGCCTGCAGCTCCTGACGACGGTCATTATCCTCGACCAGATAGCCCTCAAGACTGCTGAGCACAAGGCTCTCGTCCTCAAGGGTCGCCACCACCTTCGGTGCCGTTGCCACCAGATCGGCGTGAACTGCGGCAAGAATCGAACGGCTGCGCAACTTTCTGTGTGACAGCTCGTTGCCGTCAAAGGCTCCGGACTCAACGAGTTCGGCAAGCATCTCAACCGCATCGTCGATAGTGATGGTGTTGATGTTGATCACCACATCGTAGAGGGTCGCATCCCAGGTGTCCTTGCCGAAGATGGCCAGACTCCAGCGGCGGCGGGCGTCATCGTCACGGGTGATGAGCAGGCGTGCCTCTTCATCACTCAACCCTTCATCCTCCATCTTTTTGTGCACCCGGCTCTCCATATCGGCGATCACCCGCACCTTGCAGACGTGACGAACGTCCGGCCAGTTTTTTCGCAACATAACGTCCGAGACTGTAGGTGCCCTGGGATATGGTGATGATTGCCATCGAGATGCTCCAGCAGTAGAGGGGTACGTTTACTGTTCCTGTGATCTGCCGATGTTCGCGGCGCAGCAGAAAACGGGCAGAAGATAAGATTCAGAGAGGGATCTCAAGGAGTATACCACATGTTGAAAAAAGACGGGAGAACCGACAGGAAGGGGAGCTTCCGGCAGAATGCCGGCCCGGGTGGTGCCGGTCGGCCTGCAGCTGCCGGCTGCTGTTGTCACTCGAAGTCTCCGACCCGATCCTGCTGCGGGAGCAGATGGCCGCTCCAGCGGTGTTCGAGTCTGCGGACAAAGAAAACGATCGTGAAGGTGAGACCCATATAGAGAACGGCTGCGGTCAGAAAGGCCTCCCACGGGCTGTAGTAGCGGGAGTTGATGATCCGCGCCGCCCCGGTCAGATCGATAAGAGTGATTGTGCTGGCAAGTGCGGTACCGTGGAGCATGAAGATCATCTCGTTCGAGTAGGCCGGCAGCGCCCGGCGAAAGGCGCTGGGAAGAATGATCCGCCGCAGCATCAGCCAGCGTGACATTCCACAGGCACGCGCCGCCTCAATTTCGCCTGCGGAGGTGGCGACAATTGCGCCACGGATGATCTCGACCGTGTAGGCGCAGGTGTTGAGTGCAAAACCGAGCAGAGCACAGAACCACGCCTCGCGGAAAAGAGGCCAGAGCCAGCTCTGCTGCATCCAT
>PDWJ01004190.1_pt1 | contig 12896 bp, 9 predicted proteins | sample 1430881 | NCBI WGS metagenome assembly PDWJ01 (sample SAMN01162460, study PRJNA174530) | Oral metagenome, whole genome shotgun sequencing project. | biome: Marine environment; feature: Marine mammal; material: Swab sample of the gingival sulcus; isolation source: swab sample of gingival sulcus... | reverse complement strand
TCACTAACTATCAATGGAGTTTTAATGGTGTGGATATCGCGGGAGCAACAAATAACACGCATACGCCCATCGAAGGTTATGGCATGTATGAGGTGAACGTGCAGAATAACTGGGGATGTGAAGGCTCAGCGAGCTACTGCTTGTCTCCAGCAGCGCTTTCGGCAGACGGACCTACCACATTTTGCGAGGGGGAAGATGTGACATTATCTGTGACAGATGGAGATAATTATGTGTGGTCAACAGGATCATTGAGTTCTTCAATTACGGTAAATGCGAGTGATACCTATTCAGTGACGGTCTTGAGTTCACTCGCAGGTTGTTCTGTGGTATTAGAGCAAGATGTGGTTGTCAACCCATTACCAAACCCAACAGTAAGTTTCAGTGGGACGGATCTGTCAACAGGTACATTTACTACGTATCAATGGAACTTTAATGGGAGTCCGATTAGTGGTGCAACATCCCAAACTCTCGACCCTGTAATGACGGGGAATGGACAGTACACAGTAACAGTTACAAATACGAATGGTTGCGAATCAACTTCGAGTGTATATAACTTAACCAACCTAGGAGTGCAGAAGAATGACGTGTCTTCAATTTCAATTCACCCAAATCCTCTTCCAGAAGGTGCGCAATTAACGATTGAGTGGGATGAGCTACTAACTTCAACTGCACGATTTGAACTGTATTCTTCAACTGGAGAAAAATTGCTAGATGTGGAACTTCCCCAAGCGAAGAACTTGCTAGTGCTTCCAGAATTGAAATCAGGAGTGTATTTCGTTTCGATTTCTAGCGATGAGACTGTTCTTTCAGGAGTTAAATTGGTTATTCTCTAAAATTGAAGGTCTACCTTTTGAAACACCGAAAAAAGAGATTGAAAAAAAACCGCAAAAAAGTCTAAGAATTCTTGTTGAATTCAGAATAAATTGGTTTCTTTGCACCCCTTTTAGTAATAGGATTAAAAAAATACAAAGATGTCACGAGTTTGTCAATTAACAGGAAAATCAGTAATGGTGGGTAACAATGTGTCTCACTCTCAACGTAAAACGAAGAGAAAGTTCTACCCGAACTTGTTTACAAAGAAATTTTTCCTTCCTGAAGAAAATGAATATATCACGTTGAAGATTTCTGCAGCTGCATTGCGAAATATCAACAAGAAAGGAATTTCAGCTTGCGTTAAGGAAGCTCGTGAGAAAGGATACCTCAAATAGTTCTACCAATTAGTAGATTCTAAACACAAAGAAAATGGCAAAGAAAGGAAATAGAGTTCAAGTTATTTTGGAGTGCACAGAGCACAAAGATTCTGGGATGCCAGGAACTTCTCGTTACATCACGACTAAAAACAGAAAAAACACGCCAGATCGTATGGAGTTGAAAAAATTCAACCCGATCTTGAAGCGTATGACTGTTCATAAAGAAATTAAGTAAGACATGGCAAAGAAAGTAGTAGCATCCTTACAAAAAGGAGGAGGAAAAGAGCATACGAAAGTCATCAAAATGTCTAAGTCTGATAAGACTGGCGGGTATGGCTTCAAATCGGAAATTGTACACAACGATAAAGTGAAAGAGTGGTTCGATAAGAACTAATCACTTTCGTGTAATTGTATTTTCAAAGCTTCCATCGTTATGACGGAGGCTTTTGTTATTTTTGAACCTTGCAAAGCCAAATGTGCTGCAAGCAATTGAATAATTGAATTCAGGTAAGATATGGGAGTTTTTAGTTTCTTCTCAAAAGATAAAAAAGAACAACTCGATAAAGGGTTGGAGAAAACAAAGCAGAGTTTCTTTGGTAAATTAGCACGTACTGTCGCTGGGAAATCTCGCGTAGATGCAGAAGTTCTTGACAGTTTGGAGGAAACGCTCATCACTTCAGATGTCGGGGTAAATACCACGCTTAAAATCATCGAAAAGATCGAGGAAAGAGTGGCACGCGACAAGTTTATGAACGTAGAGGAACTCGATGTCATTCTGAAGGAAGAAATTACCAATCTCCTCGAAGAAAACAACGCAACCGATACGGAAAACTACGAAATCCCTAAACACGCTGATGGTCCTCATGTGATCATGGTGGTTGGTGTGAACGGAGTAGGAAAAACGACGACAATCGGTAAACTGGCGCACCAGTTCAAAGAAGCTGGGAACAATGTTGTTTTGGGGGCTGCGGATACATTTCGTGCTGCTGCCGTAGATCAATTGATTATTTGGTCCGAACGCGTTGGAGTTCCAATCGTGGAGCAAGGAATGAATGCAGATCCAGCATCTGTGGCATTTGATACGCTTCAATCGGCAAAAGCACAAGGAGCAGATGTCGCAATTATCGATACAGCAGGTCGGCTTCATAACAAAGTCAACTTGATGAATGAGCTTACAAAAATCAAACGTGTGATGAGTAAAGTTGTTCCCGACGCTCCACACGAAGTATTGCTCGTTTTAGATGGATCAACAGGACAAAATGCCTACGAACAAGCGAAGCAATTTGCGGCAGCTACGGATATCACGGCTTTGGCTATTACAAAGTTGGACGGTACCGCTAAAGGTGGAGTAGTTATCGGTATTTCTGATCAAATGAAAATCCCCGTGCGCTACATTGGTGTTGGTGAAGGAATGAACGATCTCCAGTTGTTCAACCGTAAGCACTTTGTGGATTCACTCTTCTCGAAATAAGTTTACTTCGTAAATCATTCGTAACGTGATAGTTCTGTTGGGATTCCTATTTTCCAAAGAACTTGATCACCCATTTTCCACTCAGTGGTAGCGTATTTTCCTAAATTAAGGAATTCAAACGATGCTATACTTATGGAAAATGTACTGTCTCCAATCCGACAGATGTCGGTTCGTACGTTGAAAGTGTCCATGGCCCTGGTCATTGGATTACTGTTGTCAACAAATGTTTCTGCTCAAACTCCTTGGGTGGACGAAATGCTCAAAGAAGACGCCAACTTTAATCAAATTAAACAAGCCTTTGATCTCGAATGGGAGGGAAAGGAATATGTCAAAGGAAAAGGTTGGAAGCAATACCAGCGTTGGAAAGCATTTTGGGAAACGCGATTGTTACCCGATGGATCGTTTCCTGATTTTAAAGCGTCTTTCGATGAATACAAACAATACATGTCCGCGAATGGGCAAGCGAAAAGTTTGCAAAACGCTGGAAACTGGTCACCAATGGGACCATTTACCTACAACAATACAGATTCATGGAGTCCTGGGCTTGGTCGGGTGAATTTTATCATGGAAGACCCGAACAACTCGAACATCATTTACGTGGGTGCGCCTGCTGGTGGAGTTTGGAAATCAATCGATTCGGGGACAACTTGGACACCACTCGGAGACGAGTTAGCAGTAATGGGTGTGTCGTCTATCGCAATTTCGGCAGCAAATAGTAATGTTATCTACCTCGCTACGGGTGATGCCGATGGAGGAGATACCTACAGCATCGGAGTGCTCAAATCTACCGATGGTGGATTAACGTGGGCAGAAGTTGGAAATGTGGCTGGAAACCTCAAAGATATTGTCGTTGATCCAACGGATGAAGATGTAGCCTATGTGGCATCCAATGGTGGTGTGTTCAAAACAACTGATGGTGGAGCCAATTGGACCGAAATTTTGTCGGGATCGTACCGTGATTTGGAATTGAAGCCGGGAGTAGCATCAACGATTTATGCAGCAACTTCGGATGAAGTGCGGTATTCAACAAATAGCGGCGCCACATGGACGCTAGCAACAGGATTTCCAACAGGTAGTAGTCGAATCGCATTAGCAGTAACTCCTGCAAACAATGCGTACGTGTACTTGCTACGTGCTGATGGATCGGGCGATTACGGTGGAGTGTACCGTTCTGCAAATAGCGGTGTTTCATTTTCTCCAAGAAATACAACAACGGATGTCTTCAATGGTTCCTCACAATCGTGGTACGATATGGCAATTGGTGCTTCGGCTACCAATGCTGAAGTCATTTTTACAGGCGTGTTGAATGTATGGAGGTCAACAAATGGAGGAACGAGTTTCACGGGCTTGAATAGTTGGAGCAATCCAAGTGGAGCGGCATACACACATGCTGATATACATTTCCTTCGTGGATATGGAAACAAGATTTACTGTGGCTCCGATGGTGGGATTTATCGCTCAACAAATGAAGGATCGTCTTTCACCGATTTAACGGATGGAATCCAAATCAGTCAATTTTATCGCATTGGTGGTTCCAAAAACGATGTAACAACCATTGCTGGTGGACTGCAAGACAATGGAGGGTATGTGTACAATAACTCCACATGGAAAGTTTACTACGGAGCAGATGGAATGGAAGCGGCCATTAGTCCAACCAACTCGAATCTTGTTTACGGAATGATTCAAAATGGAAATTTATACCGCTCAACGAATGGAGGGAATTCAAGTCAGGGCTTGGGGCGACCAGAATCAGGAAGATGGGTGACGCCTATGCAATTTGATCCGAATGCCAACCGAATTGTGGCAGGATACAACGATTTGCACGAGTACAATGGCGGATGGAATCAGTTGTCAACCTACAACTTCCCTGAGTTGCTGAGAAGTATTGAGTTTTACGATGGTAACTCAAATGTGATCTACGTCGCTACGGATGAACAGATTTACCGAACCCTAAATAACGGTTCAACATTTACGGAAGTAACCAACAACCTCACGGGAATTTTGAGTGGAAATATCATTACCTCAATTGAAGTAGATCCAACAGATTCTTTGCGTGTGTGGGTTTCAATAGGTGGATTTACTGACGGTGTGAAAGTGGCATACACCGCCGATGGAGGTTCAACGTGGTCGAATGTTTCGGGAACCTTGCCGAACCTACCGTGTAACATTGTTAAGTTTGAATCGGCTTCGGCTATATCAAATGCTTTGTATGTTGGAATGGATATCGGGGTGTATTATCGCGATGATGCTCTCGGTGATTTTATTCCGTTTATGATCAATTTGCCCAATGTTATCGTAAATGACTTGGAAATCAACGAAGCAAGTGGAATGATTAGAGCGGGAACTTACGGACGTGGCGTTTGGGAATCTGCATCCTACTCGATTGCTGTTCTCGCTGATGATGCTGGTGTTGCTGATATTGTTCATCCAAGAGGTTCGTTTTGTGGTGAATCTTTTGTGCCAGAAGTGGTGTTGCGAAATTATGGAACGAACGCACTAACGCAGGTAGATATTCATTATCAAGTGGGAACTGGGACCGTTTCTACCTTGAACTGGACAGGAAATCTTCCTTCTTGGAATTCCATTAATGTCACATTACCTTCTGTAACAGCTGCTGGACCAAATGAGTTCAAAGCATGGACTTCAATGCCAAACGGACTGACCGATGTAAACGCCGAAAATGATTCAGTTCTCGTAAACTACAACGGAATTGCCAATGGAGTTCAAGTATACACGCAGTTATTTGAGGATTGTTGGGGATCTGAAACGACTTGGGAAATTTTGAATACGAGTGGCGAACCTCAGTTATCGGGTGGATCATACAGTAATGGAAACGAAACAATGTTGAATGCAGACTCAGTGTGTCTATCGGCAGGCTGCTACAATTTTGTGATTAATGATTCCTATGGAGATGGAATGGCAGGATCGCTTTACAGTTCGTGTGGCGTCGACGGTGATTACTACGTAATCTCAGAGTCAAATGATACTTTAGTACAAATGGTGCAAGCCAATTTCGGAAGTCAGGAAGTTCATAATTTCTGTGTAACACTTCCAGATTATGCAGACTTCACGTGGAGCGGAACAAATTTCTGTGCTACAGAGACGGTAACATTCTCAGATGCTTCGCAAGGCGCAACGGATTGGTTGTGGGATTTCGGTACGGGAGCTTCTCCCGCTACAGCAGTGGGAGCGGGGCCGCATACTGTGACGTATACTTCTGGAGGAGTGAAAACAGTTACCTTGGATATCAATGGTGGTGCGCAAACAACATCGCAAACGGTAACCATCAATTCTCTGCCTGCAGCTCCAACAATTTCGAGTAGTGGAGCCACAACGTTTTGCGAGGGCAACTCAGTTACCTTGACTTCTTCACAAGCAGGAGGAAACAACTGGTCAACAACTGAGACCACTGATGCCATTACGGTTTCCACATCTGGAAGCTACACGGTTACATACACAGACGGAAACGGATGTCAATCAACTTCAGCTCCAACAGATATTGTGGTCAACCCGAACCCAACAATTGCTTTGGGAACGGTTAGCGACCCGACTACTTGTGGTTCTGCATCAGGAAGTATTGAAATCACAGGATCAGGAACGGGAGATATTTCGTGGACAGGGTCATCAACGGGGACATTCTCAAACGTTACCTTACCCCATGCTGGAACAGGATTTACAGCAGGATTCTACAATATGGTATTTACCGACGGAAATGGCTGTTCTTCTGCTCAGGAAAGTGTTTCATTGAGCGATCCTTCAGCACCTGCGACACCAACAATTTCGGCAAATGGTTTAACTGTTTTCTGTGAAGGTGGATTTGTTCAATTGACATCCTCTGCAACGAGTGGAAATGTATGGTCTACTGGTGAAACGACACAAACCATTACCGTAACAACTTCCGGTTCTTTTGGTGTCACAGTGACCGAAAACGGATGTTCTGCAACGTCAGCGCCATTCAATGTGACGGTGAATCCGATTCCAGCAACTCCTTCGATTACGGCAAGTGGACCGACATCTCTTTGTCCTGGACAATCTGTTGTGTTGACGTCGTCGTACGTTTCAGGAAACGAATGGAACACGTTAGAAACAACGCAAGACATCACAACTTCAGTTACGGGAACCTACGAGGTTGTATTTACTGATGCGAATGGATGTTCTTCCGATCCAGCTTCTATCGCTGTGCAGATGAATCAAAACCCTGTTCCGCCAGTAATCAACTTGAGTGGATCCTCATCAATTTGTGAGGGAGATTCCGTTACCTTATCAACTACGTATCCAGATGGATTGTTGTGGAGTACACTGGAAACAACAACGAGTATTGTGGTAAGTACACCTGGAGTATTTGATTTGACATACACGCATCCGAATGGATGTTCTTCGACTTCTAATCCCGTTACGATTTCCGTAAATCCGATTCCTACGGTATCATTTACACTCGCAGAAGATACAACATGTATAGAAGGCGGGGTTGTTGCATTGTCAGGAACACCATCAGGAGGAACCTTCTCAGGTACGGGCGTATCGGGAAGTGATTTTGATCCAAGTCTAGCGGGCGCAGGTCAATTCGATATTGAATACACCTACACCGATGGAAATGGATGTTCGAATGCTGCCACACAAACAATTGTAGTAGAAAGTTGTTTGTCTCTCTTGGAAAGTGAATTGACCAACGTGTCTGTCTATCCAAACCCAACAAATGGAACCTTCACGATTGAATTAGATGGAGAGTTCACCTATGAAGTGCACGACGCACGCGGAAGAATCATACAAAGAGGAAATGGATTGAATACTTCTGAAGTGAACTTGAAACAAGCTGAATCAGGAGTTTATTTCTTACATATCTTCAAGATAAAAGGGCAAAAAGTAGTTCGAGTAGTGAAAAACTAAACGATAGTAAATAACATTTAGCGACGCTGATCCCGATTCCAAATGGAGTTGGGATCAGTTTTTTTTGAGATTGTACTACTTCTAACAGAATTGTCCCAAGCTTTTCTCTATTTTTGAAAAACACGCGAACGATACCGACAATGGGGAAAATAAAAATCAACGGACACGGACATATTCTTCCTGAACCACACCAGATTCCTAAATTCATGAAAGACAAGAAGTTGTTTTGGGTGGATGAGGATCGAAAATTCATGCGACAAGGTGAAAGTTGGTCGCGTCCAATCACGGATGCGAGTTTTTTCTTCGATGAAAAATTGATCTGGATGGAGCGTTACAACATTGATCACGCGGTGATGTTGAACCTCTCTCAGGTGTATTGCAATGGATGGGAGCAACAAGATGCATCCGATGCCATTCGTTGGCAAAATGACTTCAATGCAAGCGTGCAAGAACGTCGCCCGGATAAGTTTACCTCTGGATTTGTTGTTCAACCTTTATACATCGAAGATGCCTTAAATGAAATTGAACGCTGTGTGACGGAGTTGAACATGAATTTACTGTGCTTGCCTTCGCATTTTTTGAATAAAGAAGGAGAGTGGTTGTCTGTTGCTGATGAAAGCGTTGTGCCGATTTTTGAACTGGCAAACCACTATAAATTGGCGATCGAAATCCATCCCTACGATGGACAGAAAATGGTGAAGCTCAAAGATGAATTTTGGCGTTTTCACCTTGTATGGATGATGGCACAAACCGCCGATACTTTACACTTTTTCTCGCTTAGAGATTTTGCGAATCGTTTCCCTAATGTTCGTACGTGCTTTGCGCATGGCTGCATGCTCGGACAGGCAAATTACGGGCGCCGACTTCAAGGATTTGATGGCCGTCCCGATTTATTTGAAGGAAGCCAAGATCCGCGCTGCTCACTTGGACACCCAAACATCTTTTTCGATACACTCGTTCATGATTCATATACTTTACAGTTATTGAAAACGCGTGTAGGATCGAATCAAATTGTGGCTGGACTTGACGATCCGTACCCTCTCGGAGAAATGGAAGGCGTTCGAAATTCGTATCCAGGTCGTGTGATTGATTTTGCAGTAGAAGTGGATATCCTCAGTCAACAAGAAGCGGATAATATTTGGCATGGAAACGTTCTTCGCTGGTTGGGTAAGGAAAGTTTGTAATCAGACTTTGAGTAACTCAGTTCTCAGGAATTGGAAAATCGACTAATCCAACAACCCAATATTCCAACAACCCGAGCAATTTATTAACTTTGCCGCCAAACAAATTTCAAAATGGCGCAAAAACCATCTACCCCAAAAGGAACAAGAGATTTTCTCCCTGCTGAAGTAGCAAAACGAAACTATATTTTCGATACCATTCGCAGTTCGTTCGAGACCTACGGATTCTCTCCAATCGAAACTCCATCATTTGAACTTTCATCGACTTTGATGGGGAAGTATGGTGATGAAGGAGACCGATTGATTTTCAAAATTTTGAATTCAGGAGATAAGGTGCGAAAAGCCGATCTCGAAGCCTTGAAAGAAGGGAATTTGGCACGATTCTCTAATTCTTTAGCAGAGAAAGCACTTCGCTATGATCTTACTGTGCCTTTTGCGCGATTTGTGGTGCAGCACCAAAATGAATTGGCATTTCCATTCAAGCGTTACCAAATTCAACCTGTTTGGAGAGCCGACCGTCCGCAAAAAGGGCGTTACCAAGAATTTTATCAATGCGATGTGGATGTCGTAGGAAGCGATTCCTTGCTGTACGAAGTGGATTTCGTCTTGCTGTTTGATGAAGTACTTTCAAACTTGAAAATTCCGGATTTCACGATTAAAATCAATAACCGTAAAATTCTTTCAGGAATTGCAGAGGTGTGTGGCGAAGCGGATAAAATCATCGCGATTACCGTTGCCATCGATAAACTGGATAAAATTGGCGTAGACGGCGTGATCAAAGAATTGCAGGCGAAGGAAATTTCCGAAGATGCATTGGAGAAAATCATGCCTTTGTTTGGTGTGGCAGGAACCACTGAGCAACGTTTGGACCAGATGAAATCGTACCTGAAGAATAGCGAAGTCGGTCTCAAGGGAATTGAGGAACTGGAATATGTATTGAAGCATGCGAATGATTTAGGAATGAACGCTGATCGAGTAGAGTTTGATGTAACACTTGCACGTGGGTTGAATTACTACACAGGAGCCATTTTTGAAGTGAAAGCCAACGGCGTGAATATCGGAAGTATCTGCGGTGGTGGTCGCTATGATGACCTAACGGGCGTGTTTGGAATGAATGGCGTATCTGGAGTAGGAATTTCTTTCGGAGCGGATCGCATTTACGATGTTTTGGAAGAATTGAATCTTTTCCCGCCAAGTGTCGACAGCCGTTTGGATGTGCTATTCGTCAATTTTGGAGACATGGAGCAGGCGCATTGTTTGAAAGCCGTGAAAATGTTGCGCGAAGCTGGAATCTCTTCAGAAGTATACCCAACTTCAGCTAAGATCCAAAAGCAAATGAAATATGCCAATGCGCGTGGCGTGAAAAACGTTGCGATGTTGGGAGCGAATGAAATTGAAGAAGGTTTCATCAAGCTAAAGAACATGGATACTGGAGAGCAATCTTCGGTAAACGTACTAGGATTGATTCAATTACTCAAGTAGAAAGAAATGCATACAATAGATAATAAATGGATGCCACTCGGCGAGTTTGAATCACTTTTCATAAGTGGAAAAAAGATTGAATTGGGCGAAGTAGCTCAGAAAGCGGTGCAAACGTGTCGCGAATTCTTGGATGAGAAAGTTGCCAATGCCGATCAGTTGATTTATGGAATCAACACGGGATTTGGTTCGCTCTGTAATACAGCAATCTCTCCTGAAGATTTAAGTACACTGCAACGAAACTTGGTGATTTCCCATGCGTGTGGAGCAGGAGAGGAAGTTCCTGAGGAGATTGTGAAGCGTATGTTGCTTCTCAAAGTACTCGGATTGGCTCACGGACATTCTGGTGTTCAGTTGGATACCATCAATCGCTTAATCTTTTTCTACAATGAAAATATTCTCCCTGTTGTTTACCAACAAGGAAGTCTCGGTGCTTCGGGTGATTTAGCACCTTTGGCACACATGTCGTTGCCGCTTCTCGGAGAAGGAGAAGTAGTGTACAACGGTGAGCGTTTTTCAGGAGAGGAAATCCTTAAAAAATTCGATTTAGAACCGATTGTATTGCGTTCGAAAGAAGGATTGGCTTTATTGAATGGAACGCAGTTTATGAGCGCGTATGCAACGTATGCGGTAGCGAATGGAAAGAAGTTGGCGAGTCAATTTAATATTATTGGAGCACTTTCCTTGGATGCCTATGATGGTCGTTTGAATCCGTTTCAGGACAATGTAAATGTCGTTCGAAATCAGGTTGGACAAATTGCGGTAGCTAAATTCATGCGTAGCATGCTAGCTGGAAGTGGGATGATTCAGCGCGATAAAGAACACGTTCAAGATCCGTATTCATTCCGATGCATTCCACAAGTTCATGGAGCTTCATTCGATACGATTCATCACTGTGCGACGGTGGTGGAACGCGAAATTAATGCAGTAACCGACAATCCAACGGTGTTCCCTGAAGACGATGATGTTGTTTCAGCAGGAAACTTCCACGGACAACCTTTGGCCTTGGTGTTGGATTTCTTAGCGATTGGTTTGGCTGAGATGGCGAGCATTTCAGAACGACGTGTCTACAAATTGATCAGTGGAACACGCGGACTGCCTGCGTTTTTGGTAGCAGAACCCGGATTGAACTCTGGTTTCATGATTCCACAATACACAGCGGCGTCCATTGTAAGTCAAAATAAACAATTGTGCATGCCCGCTTCGGTAGATACCATCGATTCCAGTAATGGTCAGGAAGATCACGTAAGTATGGGAGCCAATGCCGCAACGAAATTGTACCGAGTGATTCAAAACTGTTATTCGGTTCAGGGGATTGAATTATTGAATGCAGCACAAGCAATGGACTTCCGAAAAGAGAAGTCATCACCGAATCTCGAAGCATTGCGTGCCGCTTATCGTAAGAAGGTTCCGTTTGTAAAGGAAGATCAGTACTTGCACCCATTGATTGCAGCAAGCGTTGAGTTTGTGAAAAATGATTTTTAACTTGCCCGAAGAAATAACTGCGATATGACAGAATTTGTAGAACACGAGGAACAGAAAACGAGACCTGCACTATTGTTGGTATTGGCCATTTTGAGTTTTATCTCGATAGGAGTAGGGATATTATCCAATACTTTTGGATTGATAAGTGGACCGCTATCAGAGGAAGATATAAAAGTGCAGCGTGTAGAAATGGCAAAGCAGAAATCCCAATTGCGAGGTCAGGGAATGTCAGGAATGGTCTCCTTTGTTGAGAAGCTTGAGGGCATGATAGAGGAAACCAACAACAATTTCTACCTATCGAAGGGAATTCTATTCCTAACTGACTTTATTGGACTTTTCGGTGTGATTTTTATGCTGAGAAGACGGAAACTTGGGTTCCATATGTATATCGTTTATTCCTTGCTAGCTCTTGGGGGAATGTACCTTTATGTTTCGCCCGAAAACATTCACATGAGCTTGCCAATTTTCAATTTGATTATTTCAGGATTATTCATCTTTTTGTATTCGAGAACATTGCATTGGATGCGAAATTAAGGTAGAACTAGGCTACATCTAAGAATATCTTCAAGATAAACAACTGAAATCCTAAGAAAACCGTATCTTTGCGGCAAATTTCTTTACAATGATTTCAGTAAACAATCTTTCTCTTCAATTCGGAAAACGCGTTCTTTTTGACGATGTAAACGCAAAATTTGTCAATGGTAACTGTTACGGAGTTATCGGGGCAAACGGAGCGGGAAAATCAACATTCCTTAAAATCCTTACAGGAGAACAAGATCCAACAACAGGTCAAGTGGTGTTGGAGCCAGGAAAACGAATGGCCGTGCTGAAGCAGGATCACTTCGAGTTTGATGAGTTTCAAGTACTCAATACAGTGATCATGGGACATACACGCTTGTATGAAATCATGACGGAGAAAGACGCGCTTTACGCAAAACCTGATTTTTCAGATGAAGATGGAATGCGTACAGCAGAATTGGAAGCTGAATTTGCGGACCTCGAAGGATGGAACGCTGAAACAGACGCAGCAGCATTGCTCTCAAACCTTGGAATTGATGAGTCGAAGCACTACATGAAAATGGAAGAGCTTTCCAATGATTTGAAAGTACGTGTCTTGCTTGCACAAGCCTTGTTCGGAAATCCAGACTTATTGATCCTCGATGAGCCTACCAACGACCTCGACCTAAAAACGATTTCGTGGTT
>PDWJ01004189.1_pt1 | contig 12896 bp, 13 predicted proteins | sample 1430881 | NCBI WGS metagenome assembly PDWJ01 (sample SAMN01162460, study PRJNA174530) | Oral metagenome, whole genome shotgun sequencing project. | biome: Marine environment; feature: Marine mammal; material: Swab sample of the gingival sulcus; isolation source: swab sample of gingival sulcus... | reverse complement strand
CGGGAGGACGTTCTCGCGTGGGCGCGTTCTCACCGCGTGAACTGAAAAAGAGGGACGAAGCCGCTATACCTCGTCCCTCAGTCGTTTCCATCACAAGCAAGCGAACCCATCGCATCTACAACTCGCTTATAAGACACGCTTTGGTGGAATCCGACCGGGAAACAAGGTAATAGCGTCTGCGTGAAAGAAGCAGATGCGCATACATTTAGCGACCAGCACAGGCCCTGAACTGCGAAAGGTTTATGAGGCCGGACCTGACGGCCCGAAACGCTTGGAATCCGAAGAAGGGTTCCAACGCTGGAATGAATTTGACCTCTGGCAATACGATTTGGACGACCTCGCCCAATTGCGGGACTTCCTCGAAAAGCAATCGAACGATCCGCATTCCACAATTGTCCTTGGTGAACCGAAAGCAGGGCGGCAGGGGCATAGCGGCGACGAGTATCGGGATTGCCGGTATGACCTGTTTTTTGCCGATGTGGACGGCTTCGAATTTGATGGCACGGCAGAGGAAGCAATTCTTGACCTGTTCCCATTCCTGACCGGCAAGGAGTTCGTCTATTACTTCTCGCCCTCAGCCGGGATCAAAGCCGGGTGGCGGCTTCGGGTGATCTGGCGCATCAGTTTGACCGTCGCGGATCAGAACGAATATGCAATTGCCCTCAACGAGCAAATCTCGCTGCGGAAAGGCCTGTTCCGCAAGTGGGTTGATACGTCAATCTACCATCTTGGCGGCTTCATCTTCACGGCTCGCCCTGATCTGCGCGGGATCGACGACCCGCATCCGGTAAGAGCGTTCCATGTCGAAGGTGACAAGACGCCTGAGACCTTTTCTGCGCCGGAGGACATGGTGGAAATTGCCATCACCGGGCGGCGTGGCAAGCCAACCTTGCACTGGAAAGAAGGCGAACGGCATAACTCCGTCTTCGATTTCTGGCGGCAGTATCGCGATGCGAATGGGCCTGACGCAACTTGGGTGCAGGCGTGGCAGGCGCTTTCCGCTGAGTATGACCGGCTGAATGTCCCGGCGCAGGATCGGCGCGAGTTTGGCGAACAATATACCCGGAAGAAATTCCCCGGCGTAAAAGGCTCTCGCCGCACGACACGGGCGTTCCGTCAGCACTACGACCCGATGCCCTTAGATGAGGCGCAAACCCGGCTGGCTGACGCGATGCGCCGTGCAATTGGGGAGCGCGACACGCCGAGGCTCACCGGGATACGGATCACGGCAGGCGGCGGCAAATCTACGGCGGCGTTGCGCCAGCTTGGCGTTGAAAAGCGATATATGGACGAACTCGGTTTCATGTTCATGGCCGACTACTACGTTCCGACGCATCGCCTTGGCGACGAACTGGCCGTGAAAGCCCACGCCGAAGGCCTTGATGCCGTTGTCGAGAAGGGGCGCAGCCAAGAGGTGAACTTCAAACCCGTCTGCTTCAAGCATGAGGCCGCGAAGGAGTTGAACGGCGTTGTCTCGGACGTTTCGGCGCTGCTTTGCGGCAATGACGATATGGGCTTTTGCCCCATGTTCGAAACCTGCGCATGGCGAGACATCAAGGCCCGGTCCAAATCCTGCGATCTGCGCATCAGGCCTCATGAGTTCCTGTCCTTGCAGGCCGAGGGCGAAAGCAACGAAAACCGCCGCCAAGTCGATGTGGTGGTGATCGACGAAGATCCGATTTCTTCCCTGCTGCATCACGGCTCGGTCGAGATCAAAGAGCTTTGCGACGTGACCCGGCACAGCATGGGTGACTGGCTTCTGCGTTTCTATCAGGTGGTGCAAGGCGGCTTGTCCCTCGATGCGCTCGTTGAGGCCGGGTTCACGCCGGACATCTGCGCCGAGTTGATCAAAGCCGAAAGCGATCTCAAGCCGCAGGTCGATGTGACGCCCGACATGGACGACGAGCAGAGCCTAAAGGCCGCGCAGGACTATGACCGCCACTGGTGGAAGTATGAAAGCGTCTGGCGGCGGCTGCGTGATTGCATAGAGGCCCGGTCCCTGAACCGCATCCGCGTATCGAAGGACAAGAAGAAGCTGCTGACCAATTGGGCCTCCATCGTCAGTGCGATACCGGTCGATGATGATGGGCGGGTGAAGGTGCAGACGGTCCTCATGTCCGCGACAATGGACCGTGCCATGATCGAGCAGTTTTTCCACGTCGATGAATGGGTCGAGATCGACGTGCAGAAGCACAATAACTCAGTTGTTCGGCAGGCCAATGCACCTGGCTCGAAGGCGGCGCTGCTCTACGGCACGGGCGACCGCGAAGAAGAATACGGCGAAACCAATGCGTCGAAGAAGGCGGCCGCCGAAAAGCTTCGCGCTGATGTTGCCCGGATCGTGGGCGACGAGAACCTGTTCACCTTCAAGGGCGTTGCAGAACTCGGTGAAACGGTGACGGGCTGGTTCAACGGCGTCGAAGGTGTCGATGAATGGCGCGGGCAGGATGCGTTCATTCTGGGGCGTCCGCTGCCGATGCCTTATGTGGTCGAGGATATTGCCCGCGCCATCTGGCAGAACGGCGAGCCGGTCGGCAGCATTGGGGCATGGTATCCGAAAAAGAAGATCGCCTATGTCGGTGAGAGGGGCATGGCATGGACGGAACGCCATCCTGATCCGCGTTGCGAGGCCGTCCGCTGGTCGATCTGTGAGGGCGCTATCTTGCAGGCGGTGGCACGCACCCGATACGTCCGTGAAGCGGCCAAGATCACGATCCTGAACAGCACGCCGCTGCCGCTGGAGGTCGATGAAGTGGTCCAGTTTGCCGATCTGCTGCCGGAGGAACTGGCCTACAAGGTCGCGCCCATTCGGACGACTTCGTGGGGGTTGGCAAAGCGCCTGTTCACGAAGTTCAAGGGCACGCCGAAGTCATCCTTCCGCTATCAGGTCGATGATGTGTTCCAATGGGCGATTGAGAACAGGGCCGAGTTTGCCGAGGTGCGGTTCGAGGGCGAACGACAATGGTCCCGTGTCTTCGTCGCGGGCTGGCAGGGCTGGGATGCACTGGAACGGCTGGGCATGGTCGATCAGCGCGTGCCTAAGCTGCGCAAGGATGACGACGAAGCCAAGTTCACGGCGCTGATCGAGCAGAACAGATGGCTCGTTGAGCCGGACGCCGTGGACGTGCTGCGCGAGGCCTTCGAGCGCGAAGCATGGATCGACGACGAAGGCGTGATGCCTGATGGGCATGTGACGCTTGAGCCGGGGGACGATGCCGTTGACATAGGGCAGTTGGCACGGGACGCGCGGCCAGTATGGCCGTGGCAGATTTAAACGTGCGAAACAGTTAATAGTATAGCTCTATATTAACGAGTTCGCACGTTTAACTTGCTGCCTGCGTTGGCGTGCTGTGCACATGCTGCGACTGTCACTCGGGGCGGTCTATCCGTATTGTGTCAACAATGCTGACATACTTTGCGTCCGACCAATTGATTGCCTATCAAATCCACTGGTGAATTGCCGTGGCGCATCAAGCGGTTGGGCAGGCTCTGCAACAACGCTGCAACAGTCAGTTGCGACCAAGTCGCATATACATACCAGCACCTTTTGGAACCCCCTGCCGCTGACGTAGAAATCCGGTCCCACACCCGGGAACATCTCAGAAAAAAGCGCGGCAAATCTTGCCGCGCCTTTCAGTTCGGACGATGCCTCGAATCAGATAGCTGTGCCGCCGTCACCGAAGAAGCGATTCTGCTTAGTCATGTCTGTCTCCTTTGCCTGTACAATATGGGCCGTATGCTTCAGCCCTACGCACAAGATATGGTCATTTCTGCCCAAACTCAAGGGCAGACTGTATCTAGAGCCATCACACTACAAGAACATTAAAAAAGCTACAAGCGACCGCTTCGTTCGAAGAAGAAACAAATTGTTACAGTGCCTTAGACCACATTACCACGTAGCCTTGATAGGGAAGCATTGGTCGGTTGAACGTCCAGCGTTTGAAATCTGCACCTCCATCCGGAGTTTCGGATAGAGTGCCTCGATGCAAACTGATTGCCTTGACGTCCAGGTTAGGTACGTAGCTGTGTACAGAGAAACTCCCTTGTAGGGTCGGCGACAAGAAGGTCAAGATTTCATTGTCTGAGATATCTTTGACCAGTTGAAGATCGATCTCGATGCGAATAACCCCACCGGCCTGCACGTCCACAGATGGGAAGGTATAAATTGTCTCGGCACCACTGTCGCTTAATTCAGAAGCCGGAACAGCCGCCGCGGCATCAGTTTGTCCATGGGCATCCTCCTTAGAGTAAGGATAAACGTCTGGAATTTTGTTATGATCGCCTTTTTCACTGGTGATGGCTATTCGTGAAAATTGGTTCAAAGAACCGTCGGCGTTTCGAGTATTTGGAAGGTAAAATCGCTGATTGGATTTTTTTGTGCTTTTGGTGACATTCTTAACCGTGTATGTCTGCTTAACCTTCATTAAGAGAAGGTCGGGTTTACCATCAATCGGCTCCAAAACCATACTGCGATGATGCTCTTCTCGAATGAAGTCAGCAGTAAAAACCGAGTCAACTACTTCTTCAAAAATAGCTGGATCCACTGCATTTTTATAAACGCCCTCAAAAACACTCTCCTGCGCTTTGTCGATTGACTCCTTTACTAGCTTTTCTTGGCTTTCCTTAAACTGCTCCATCAACTCTGCCTGTTCATCGTTCGAAGCAACCTCGACCACAACGATAATCAGAAGCGCGATGAATGATGCAAAGAACAGTTCTTTCGAGAAGGCGAGCCAAGTCTTCGGTGATGCCAAGAAGCTAACTACGTCTTTTGTCGGGTCTACCAAGAAAAGAAGCTCAACAGTAACTGCAACGGCGAGGCACACCAGTGCAAATATCAAAAGTGAAAGAAAAGGAACTGACAGGAAAATCTTCTTGAGTGAATTAACTTTATCGGCATGACTCGGTTTCCCGTAAAGGTGAAATAAAATCATACCAATAAAAATTGACAATATCGTACCGGCCAGAAGCCCAAACAGGAAAAGCATCAAGGTACGCCTCGTACTCTATGAATATCGTTACGTACCTTTAACCATCTTCGAAGTCTCTTGGCAACGGTCAGACCTGCTTACTGAAATCTTTGGATACCCAACACCCTCAATTTTCTTGTAGCAACACCTGCTTGCGTGCTCACGCCGCCCCGAGAGTTCCACTTATGTTCACGCTGCGCGGCTCGGCTCATCTGAACGGCCATCCTCGCGCGCAAATCCTTTCGGATGGCCGTTCTCCACATACGAAAGCGAAACCCCATGCGCATGACATTCACAGAAAACGGCGACGAGGTCTGCACCCTGTTGCAAAAATCAAACTCGTCTTCGACGGCCTTTTCCATCCCGGTTTCCAAACCGGCGCTGCAAGCGGCCTTCCGCGACCTGCTGCTTGACCCCGAAAAGCGGGAAATCATGGTCGGCTCCGTTGGCGTTGACCGCTACCGCGACGGGCTGCGGCTCCACGCGGGCGGCGGCCGCTTTGAATTGCCCTTCCGGCACCTGTTCCCGCTTGTCATGGCGGTCACAGAATGACCCGTGGGTGGGACCGGCTGCAAGCGCAGTATCATCTGATCCGCGATTGCATCAGCGGCGAGGATGCAGTGAAGGACCAAGGGCAACTCTACATCCCGAAGCCGGACGGGATGACCACCGTCAACTACAATCACTATCTGGATCGTGGCTGCTTCTATGGCGCTCCCGCCATGACCCTCCGGGCCTTGGTGGGCCTTGACTTGCGCAAAGACCCCGTGATCAACCTGCCGCCGCGCCTTGAGGCGATGCGCCAGAACGCCACCTATGAGAATGCGCCGATGCAGGTGCTTGTAGAAGACATGGTGCGCGAGGTGGCCGCGATGGGCCGGTTCGGAATCCTGCTCGATTTCCCCGCCGAGGGCGCAACGGCGAACACCGTGCCGCATATCTCGACATTCCGTGCAGAGAATATTGAGGACTTCGAAACCGGCTTTGTCGGGGGCCGGAAAGTGCTGACCCGCGTTCATCTCGCATCCGACGAGGATTGGGAGGGCGCAGACGTCACCCATGAATTGATCCTTGAGGCGGGCGTCTATCAGTTCCGGAGCTTCGTGCGGGATCAGCATCAGAACCGCGTCGATGTGGGCGAGATCAACATTCCCACTGTCAATGGCAAGCCACTCGACTATATCCCGTTTATCATGGTCAGCCACGAAGGCCTGCGCCCGGAGTATGTCACGACGCCGTTCTTGTCGCTCTGCAAGGTGGCAATCTCGCATTTCAAGAACTCCTGCGACCGGGAACACGCCATCTTCCTGACGGCCAGCCCAACGCCTTGGGTCGCCGGGTCGCTGACAGCCGATAAGGTGCCAACACAGATCGGTGCGGGCGCGGTGTGGATATTGCCTGAAAATGCCGAAGTCGGAATGCTCGAATTTCAGGGCGCAGGCGTCGCGGCCATGAAAGAGATCATGGAGGAGAAATCGGAAACGATGATCTCCCTCGGCGCACGGATGCTGTCCTCGACGGTCAATCGGAACGAGACCATCGACACAGCGACCCAGCGCACCCGGTCAGAGCTTGCGCTCCTGCACGGCGTTGTCGTCTCGGTCGAAGCTGGCTTGAACCGCCTTCTGCGCTTTGCTGCTGAGTGGGTTGGGGCAAACCCTGACGAGGCCTCCGTTACCCTGTCGCGCGACTTCATCGAGTCCTCGATGGAACCGAAGATGATCGAACAGCAGATGAAGCTGTATCTGTCCGGGATCATCAGCCGCGCGACGCTGCACGAGAACCTGCAAAAAGGCGAGATCGTTCGCGCGGATCGCTCGTGGGAGGACGAGAAGGACATGATCGAGGAGGACGGGGGCGACATCTCCCCGATCATTGGCACCCGCGAGGTGTGAACGTGATCCTCGATCCTGACTTCGGTGTTCATGCGTCCCGGCCAGACGGGGCGCAGGCGCTTTACCGGGCTGTTTTAGCCAGGGCGGTGCTTGATCTGTTCGGCAAGGCGATACCGGCTTCCGAAGGCGACGATGCCCAGCTTGCACGGCGGGAGGCGCTCTATTTCCTGACCCGCGAACGCGGCGCTTGGGCAGAATCCCGAAGCCGCCTCTGTGGCGCGTGCGGCATCGACCCTGATGCGCTGCGGGCCAATATCCTGCGGATCATCGAAGGCGGCGAGATCGTCGGCGCGGATGCCCGCAACGCCTTTGGCGGTATCGAGAAGGCCCGCGCGTTCTGGCGGGCGGATCAATCTGCACCGGCACAGGCGGCAGCGCAGCGCACGAAACAGGTGGCAAAACGTCAGGCCCCGCCGCGCCGGGTAAAACCGAGTTATAGCGCCGCGCGTTCCGCTGTCTTGCCGCTCCTGTCAGAACCGCGCCAGTTCAAGGAATTGATCATCGCAACGCGCGGCGAATACGGCGATGGCATGATCCGCAAAGTCCTCGCCAATGCCATGCAGAAAGGTGAAGTCGTGCGCGATGATGCGCAGCATACCTACGTCTTGGCCGATGCTGCGTGAACGAAATCAGGTCTTCCAATACTCCACCTTAAACTATGCTTTATTGAGCATTAGCAGGCACTTATCGTGTTTTCGTTAGACCGGGCGTCGCGCACATCTTCACGTTCAGGGAAGGGCAGGCTCTCGGGTCTGCCTTTTCTTTTGTGCGAACGTGAAGGAGTACACACATGCCTGACGACCAGAACGACAAGCTGATGGAGCAGTTCATCGAACGGGCCACGCCCAAGCTGCTCGAAGCGATGCAAGAAGGCCTCGCGAAACAGATCGAAGATCAGATCGGCGGCTTGAAGGCCAATGCCGAAAAGATGCTCGACGAGATCAAGGATGCCCGCCGCGAACGTGAAACCCGCGAGAAGCAGCAGGCCGAAGAAATGGGCCAGCTCAAGACGCTGCTCGAACGCGGTGACACCCCCAAGGACATTCACCAGCACCTGTCGCCTGAGCCGATCCGCCTGACACGGACACAGGCCCGTGACGCGGCCCTCTATCGCAAAGCCAAGGCGCAGGCCGAAAAGGCCGGGACCACGCTGGAGATCGTGACCGATGAATGATCTCCGCAAAGCCGCCGATGCGACCGCCCGCGAGTTCCTGTCCGGCATCTATGCCAAGGTGCGGGAGTTCGACGTGACCCTTGCCCGCAACGCCATTCTCGATTGCCTTTTCTCGGCGGAAGAACCCGACTTCATCCGCCGGGTTGGGGACCATCCGATCTATGCGCGTGACGCCCGTCGCGTCATAGGTCGGATGGAACCTCACATGGTCGAACTGGCCGGTCGCACCCTGCGGGCCGCGGCATGAACTATGACCGCATCAGAGAGGCCTTGCCCGTGGAATCGGGCAATGGCCGCCGGTCCACCATCCGCGCCCGCTCTGATGTGGTCGAGGTGGTTCTCGACTGCGTGTTGCGCCGCCGCCAATTCAAGGAGATCGCGCAACGGTGCTGCGTCGATCTGGAAAGCCTGACGCGGTTCCGCAAGCGGTTCATCACGCCGGAGGTCGAGAAGATTGTTCTCGTCGAGGCGAACAAGCTCGACGCCGACGCGCTCGATCAGGAAGTGAACGCCGCCCAAGACAAGATCGAAGGCGGCATTGAGGGCATCCTCAAGGAGCAGAAGCGCCTCTACCGCAGCTTGAACGGTATGGTCGAAGATGGCGGCGACAACCTGATGGATGTGCTCGCCCCGATGATGCAGTTGCTCCGGGACCAGAACAAAAGCTACGAGAATCTGCTCAAGGTCTATTCGAACCTGCGCGACAAGACGACCGTGGTGCTGGGCCTGAATGAACACCCCGACGTTCAGAAACTGATGGACGTGCTGTGGGTGGTATTCCAAACGCACCCGGAGGCGTTCGACACCTTCCGGCAGGTGGTCCAAGACCGGCGGATTCCGCTCAATGTCGAATGATCTGGGCCTTTTCCTCCGCACGCTGCACGAGCGGGTAAAGCCGGAACTCCTGCTTGAGCGGGTTGTTGGTGGCCCACCTGACGACTGGCAGCGCACGCTGATGAATTCCACCTCGGACATCATCATGGTGCTGGCGTCCCGCCGGATCGGCAAATCGACCACCGTCGGCGTGATGGCGGGGCAAGAGCTTTCCAAGCCAGAGCATCAGGTGATTATCTTGTCGAAGACGCTGGCGCAGTCCCAGCTTCTGTTTTCCAAGATCGCCTATACTTGGGAGAAGATGGCGCTGCCGATTGAAGCCAAGCGGCGCACCATGACGGAATTGCACCTCAAGAACGGCTCGTCCGTGGTTTGTGTTCCGGCTGGGCAGGACGGCGAGCAAGCCCGTGGCTATGGGGTCAAGAACGGGCTGCTGATCTATGACGAAGCCGCCTTCATCCCGGATGCCGTCTATGGCTCGACGCTCTCGATTGCCGAGGACAACGCCAAGACGATCCTGATCACCACACCGGGCGGCAAATCGGGCAAGGCCTATGAGATGTGGAGCGATTGGGAGATGTATCCCGAAGTCGAACGCATCCGCGCCTGCTCACTCGATATACCGCGCATGGCGAAGCTGGTCGCGCGTCAGCGAAAGGTGCTGTCCAAGTTCGAGTTCGACGTTGAACACGGCCTGAATTGGATGGGCCGGGGCCAGCAGTTTTTCGACTCGGCGGCGATTGCCGCTGCCTTCACAGACACCCCACAACTCAAGCTAGGAGGCCTCTATGCAGGCCTTGGTTGAACAGGGCGAGGACTTGATCCTGCCCAACCCCGATCCGGCGGTCGAGATCGTCAAAGGCTATCGCAGGTTCCTCGTGGGCCTCGATATTGCGCAGGCGCAGGACCGCAACGCCTATTCGATCCTGCTCGACGAGCGGGTGCCATACTATGATGTGAACGGGCGGCAAGAACTGACCAAACGCCGCCGCGAGATCGTGCGAGCAGATCATCTTCCCGCAATGTCATACGCAGACCTCGCCATCGTCACCCGGAACCTGATGATGGACCCATCCATCGCGGGCCGCGCCTATCTCGTCGTGGATTCCTCCGGCGTGGGGCGGGCCTTCTGCGATCTACTTGACACGAAGTCGGTCCAGCACACCCGCGTTCAGATGGTGGCAGGGGAGAACGAAACCGAGACCACCGAACGCGGGCGCACCTTCAACAACGTCGGGCGCACCCGGCTCTTGTCGGCGCTGAACTCGGCCATTCACACGGGCGACCTGTCCATCGGCAACTTCGAGGCCCGCGACCTCATGCGCCAAGAGCTTGAGAGCTTCGAGGCCGATGTGGGGTCAAGCGGGCGCGTGAAGATCGAGGGCGGCACGAAGTTCGGCCACGCGGACCTTGCCGTTTCCGCCGCGCTCGCCCTTTGGCTCTCCGATCACCGTAGCGTCGGCGCGCACATCGGTGAGGCCCCGCTAAGGGGTTTCTGGTAATTTGGCAAACACCTTTGGCTTTGTCAATGGCAGCGGTCCTGAACAAATATGGGCTATCTATTTTGTCTCAGATTCGCTTCGGATGATCCGATCTCCTATTCGGTCTGTAACGTCTGACAGTACTCTGTATGCCTTTTCCGTAAACAACCCCGCCAAGATGCCTGAGAAGGCAGCAGCATATGGATTTATTGATGGAGAATTTGCAAAATTAAGATTTACGAGAAAGAAGGATCGTCCACCTTTAATAATCAAAAACGCAATAAATCCAGCAAGTAAGCCGTTAAAAATGGTTTTTGCGTATCTCGGCGAGCGGGAGCGCGAGGCGGCAAAAATCGCACCGATACCTCCACAAAGAATGATTGAGATGGCTAGTATCATGTCGCTTTGAAGGTAAAATATGTAGTTGTATTTCAGCACATTGGATGGCGTCCAGCTCAGAATTCTTTGGTTTGCCTCCCCAATTTCGGCATTGATAACAGCAATTCGCTCAAGCGTTCCCTCAATGGCTAGAGAATTCTCCTCTAGCTGAACCGCGAGCTGGTGTATTGCGGCCTGAATTTCCCTTGCTGTTGCGCCGTTTCCTGGCCCAGTGCCCGAAACCGCCCCAGTTTCAATCTCGCTCTCCAGTTCAAAACGAGCGCGGTCGAGATTCGAAGCCAATCGGACGCTCTCTTCTCGTAGGCGGGAAAGCTCACTTTGAAGTTCTTCTACCCTAGCAATCTTTGATTGTGTTTCCAGGCGCACACTCTCTTCGATGCTTTGCTCGTTTAGACGTTGACGGATTGCATGGATCGTTTGGCGGGGTATCTCAGCCCCAGAGACAGCGAGGTGGTCAATGTCGTCTAAGATGATCCTGAGGGCGCTCAATTCTGACAACCTTGTTTGCTGATTGTCCGTTGAGACGCTGTCGGCGGTTGCATTTTTTTCTATTCTGTCAATTTTTGAAAGGACGAAGCTCTTGGCGGAGATTCGAGAGGACAATTCAACGACGCAGAAAGCAGAAATCGCAATAAAAATAACGCCAACTATAGCGACAAAAATCGACTGAGAAACAGTTAGGAACCTTTCCATAGAACCCTCACTTGGCTGCCCAATAAGTGAAACATACCTCGGCATTTGAGGCCCGACTAGCTCTCTATTGATTTTCGCCTTGGTCGTCCTCCCTCAAGGCGGATCGCACCGGCTTTGTCCACCTCAATTGTCTTGATCTCGTAGCTGTCTCCCGCCTGTACCAGTGCGAGCGGGTAGGTGCCGGACATGTATTCGCGGTGTTTGGTCAGTTTCTTGTGTTGGCGCTTCAAGGTGTAGTCCTTCACGCCGAACCAATCCTCGAGGTCCGCAAACACCTCGGCATCTGTCTTGGTTGCTTTGCCGCGTGCGCGTCCGGCTTTGCCGGGGCTATCCTCCCGTTCCTGCTGCCGAAGCTGGGCAACGCGCTCGACCAATTCGAGTCGTTACGCTTGAGCCTCAAGCGCCGCCCTCAGGTCATCCTTCAACCAGCCCTCAAGCAGGGCGTGGCAGTCGGCGTAGCGCCGCCACCGCTTGTCTGCGGGGTCTGTGTTGTGGCTTCGAGCCGGGTAAGTGCCGCACTGTTCGAACAGGAACCCGTCCGCGAACCAAGCCAAGAACCCACACACGAAGTCCGGGTAGTCCCGGCTCGCCTCGTCACAGAGGTGGATCGCTGCCATAACGTAGTGCGGCAGCGGCTCGAACTCGAACCGAAGGCGCAGGAAGTCGAGAAAGGCCTCCTCAAAACAAGGAGTTTGAACTGGCTGTTTTTCCATGGAACTCGCTTTTTGAGAGAACGGTATCACGCCAACGAGGCGCAACGCAAAATCGAAAGGCAAATACCGATGACCATCACTTTCAATGCAAAAACCTACCAATGCGAGTATGTTGAGTTCAAGGCGAATGACGACGGCGAAGTGGTCGTCACCCTCATAGGGGACTTTCCCACGCCAGAGAAGATGACAAGCGAAGAAGTCGCCGCCATCGTCAACGACCCTCAGTTCTTCGATCTGCTCCGTGCTGGGTATCAAAACGCCCCGTTTGGGACTCCTCTTTGGAGTGCTTTCGAAGCTATGCGCCGCGATGGTGGGGAGGTCGTTCTCTGCTTTGAGCAGCCCAAAGTTTCGGAGGCGGCATGACCGACAACCACACAGACGAGCGTGCACTTGCTGAAGTCGAAGCCGCGCAACGCGTGATCAATCACTACATCGGCGAAAACTTTGTGACTGACTTCTGCCATGACGCGCGCGGCCTGTTTGGCTTCTGCTACGATCCGCATTGCTTCGCTGATCGTGCGAAACGCTTGGCTGACGGCAATACTGCCTGATTGTTGTAGAGTTGTTGCAGAGCCAATGAAAAACGACAAAGGCCCATCTCTCGATGGGCCTTTATGCCATTGATCTCTTTAAGAGATTTTGGCTCCGGCGGTAGGGATCGAACCTACGACCAATTGATTAACAGTCAACTGCTCTACCGCTGAGCTACGCCGGAACACGAGGGGGCATGTAGCAAC